>Ga0160433_100860_pt1 | contig 10642 bp, 8 predicted proteins | sample HID1972K_E0MG_FD_108235 | JGI IMG/M metagenome (GOLD analysis project Ga0160433, IMG submission 108235) | Enriched pill bug-associated microbial communities from UW Madison campus, WI, USA - HID1972K_E0 MG | ecosystem: Host-associated > Arthropoda: Insects > Digestive system > Unclassified ... | reverse complement strand
GGGCGAGGAGATGTTCCAAAGCTTCGCCGGCGTGCCGATCGTGCGGAGAGAGAATGCCATCGGGGTTTTGTGCGTCCAGCATCTTGATCCGCGCGCCTATGCGGAAGTCGAGATCGAGGCGCTGCAGACCGTCGCCATGGTGCTGGCCGAGCTGATCGCCAATGCCGAGCTGGTGGACGAAAATCCCGGCGAGGGGCGGCGGCCTGAGACTGGCGCCACGATCCTCTCCGGCCTGCAGCTCGTCATGGGCATGGCGCGCGGTCATGCCGTTTTCCATCAGCCTCGCATCACCATCGAGCACACCGTGGCCGAGGATGTCGAGGTCGAGCGGCAGCGCGTCTATTCCGCGTTCGGCAAGATGCGCGAGCAGATCGAGCGTATGGCGGGGCAAGCCGAGTTCGGCCTCGAAGGTGAGCACCGGGAAGTGCTCGAGACCTACAAGATGTTCGCTTATGACGAGGGCTGGTCCCGTCGCATCAATGAAGCGATCGACGCCGGCCTGACCGCCGAGGCCGCGATCGAGCGGGTGCAGCAGCGCACGCGCATGCGGATGCGCCAGATCGACGATCCGCTGCTGCAGGACCGGATGCATGATCTGGAGGATCTCTCCAACCGGCTGCTGCGGATCGTGGCGGGCCAGCTTGGCACCGCCGCGCAGCTCGGGTTGCGGCAGGATACGATCCTGATCGCGCGCAATCTGGGGCCGGCGGAATTACTGGAATATGATCGCCGCCGCCTCAAGGGCGTGGTGCTGGAAGAAGGCTCGCTTACCGCACACGTCATCATCGTCGCTCGTGCCATGGGCGTGCCCGTTCTGGGTCGGGTGAAGAACACGCGCGCGCTCATCAATGAGGGCGACCTGCTGCTGCTCGATGTCAATCAGAACCGGCTCTATATTCGCCCTTCGGAGCCGATGGACGAGGCCTTCGAGAGCGGCCTTTCCCTCACCCAGAAGCGCCGCGCTTCTTATGCCGCCCTGCGCGACCTGCCCGCCGAGACCAAGGACGGTCAGCGCATCGAACTGATGGTCAATGCCGGGCTGCGCGACGATGTCGCCGCGCTGGACATCACGGGCGCGGATGGCATCGGCCTCTTCCGGACCGAGTTCCAGTTTCTCGTTTCGGCCACGTTGCCCCAGCGCGAGCGACAGCAGCGCCTTTACAAGGACGTTCTGGATGCTGCCGGCAATCGTCCGGTCATTTTTCGCACCGTGGACATCGGCGGTGACAAGGCGCTGCCTTATCTGCGCAAGACCGACACGGAGGAGGAGGAAAACCCCGCGATGGGCTGGCGTGCGCTGCGCCTCTCGCTGGAGCGGGACGGGCTGCTCAAGGCGCAGGCGCGTGCCTTGCTGGAAGCAGCTGCGGGGCGGACTCTCCACGTGATGTTCCCGATGATTTCCGAACCTTGGGAGCTGATCCAGGCCAAAGCCCTGTTCGGAGCGCAGAAGGAGTGGCTTGCACGGAGGGGACGCAAGCTGCCCAAGAGCATTCGCTACGGCGCGATGCTGGAAGTGCCGGCACTTGCCGAAACGCTCGATTTCCTTCTGCCCGAGCTGGATTTCCTCTCGATCGGCACGAACGACCTCACCCAGTTCCTGTTCGCAGCCGATCGCGCCAACCCCAAGCTGGCCGAGCGCTACGACTGGCTGAGCGTGGCCATCCTGCGTTTTCTCTCCCGCGTCGTGCGAACCTGCGCGACCTACAACGTGCCGGTGGGCGTGTGCGGCGAGATGGGCGGGCGCACGCTGGATGCCATGGCCTTGCTGGGCCTGGGCATCCGGCGGCTCTCCATCACCCCCGCCTCGGTAGGGCCGGTGAAGGCCATGATGCGCTCGGTCGATCTGGCTGCGCTTTCCACGCATTGCGAAGAGCTTCTGAAGGGAGGGGTCCCCAATTTGCGGGAGCCCCTGACTCAATGGGCCGATGACCATGAAGTCGAGCTTGGCTGACGATAAGTGAGCCCGAAAAAGAGGCAATTTAGCGCGTTGACACCGCGCATGGAGCCATGGAACAACAACGTGCCTGGCAACTGACCGGAAATACGGACAAATAATGGCCAACGAGCCCGAAGTGGCGAACGAGACGGACAGGGTCGCAAGCGACGAACTCAGTGCACCGGAGCGAATGCGCCGTGCACGGGAGGCTGCGGGCCTGAGCCTGGAGGATGTCGCCGCGCAGACCCGTGTGACGCTGCGTCATCTCGCCGCTTTGGAAGCGGGTGATTATCAGTCATTGCCCGGCACGACGTATTGCGCTGGATTCGCGCGGGCTTATGCCCGGGTCGTGGGGCTGGACGAGGCAGCGCTGGTCGCCAAGATGCGCGCCGAGATCGAGGAACAGGGCGAGGATCAGGCCGGCGCCTATGTCATCGAGGAGCCGGTGGATCCGAGCAGCGTTCCGCCGCGCCTTATTGTCATGGTCGCTGCGGTGCTCGCCCTGCTGTTGGCTGGCGGCTATGCGGTGTGGCGGATGCAGTCCAGCACGCCGCCTACCGACGATCAGCTTGCTGCGGCGCAGCGTACCGAAACGCGCATTGCAGACCCTCGCGCCCCTCAAGCCAACGCACCGACCACACAAGCGCCCGCTCCCGCGCCCACGGGGCCGGTGGTGATGACCGCCGTCAATGAGGTGTGGCTGCGTATCTACCAGCCCGACGGGAAGCGGTTGTTCGAGGGAACGCTGGAGAAGGACAAGAGCGTGACGGTGCCCGCCGACGCGCAGAATCCGATGATTCTGACAGGCAGACCCGACGCGCTCGCTGTTACCATTGGCGGGCAAGCCATCCCGCCGCTGGGAACGGCGGAACGGACGATTTCCGATGTACCCGTCAGCGCGGCGGCCTTGCTCGCCCGAAAGACGGGTGGCGAAGCCGACGTGGAGGACGGGGCTGCTCAGCCCGCGATCACCAGCAGCCCTACCAGCGGTTAGGTTTGCCGGCGACCGGGCGTCATCGCGCGCGCAGACCACGAGCCGGCGTTTCTCAACGCTTTACCCGCGCGGGGGATCGACTATGACTCAGGTAGTCCCATCAGGAAATGTCAATTATGCCCGCCAAACTCTCCACCTTCCCATTTAGCTACAAGACTTTCGTCCGCACCATGGTCCTTGCCGGGGCCGGGCTTCCGCTCCTGTGGAGTGGGCCAGCGATGGGGCAACGAACCGTCGAAGGTCGCGTCGACCGGCTCGAACAGGAAATGAGAGCCGTGCAGCGCAAGGTTTTTCCGGGCGGCGCGGGCCAGATCGTCGCGCCTGAAGTGACGCCGCCGGCTCCTGTGCCGGGCGTGGCGGCCGGCTCCCCGGCATCGACGCCTGTGGCCGACCTGACGGCGCGGGTGAGTTCAATAGAAGCACAGCTGGCGCGGCTGACGGGGCAGATCGAGGAAAATGATTATCGCCTGCGGCAGCTTGAGGAGTCCTATAAGAAGCTGACTGCAACGCCGACGCTCCCGGTGCTTGGTGGCGGTGGTTCATCCGGCGAGTCGGGCGGCTTCGGACAAGGCCAACCGGCGGCGGGGTCCGGCGGTGGCAGCGAAACGCCGCTGCTTGCCCGCACGGAGGAAGTCGCGGCCGTCGAACGCCCGAACACCGGCAATGCCGCGTCGGACAGCTACACCTACGGCTATCGCCTCTGGAGCGCGAAATTCTATCCTGAAGCGCAGGTGCAGTTGCAGGAGACGGTGGACAAGTTCGGCAAGGACCCGATCGGCAGCCGGTCACAAAATCTGCTGGGCCGCGCCTATCTGGACGACAACAAGCCCGCTGCAGCCGCCAAGATATTGTACGAGAATTATCGCGAGCGGCCGAAAGGCGACCGCGCGGCGGAAAGCCTGGCCTGGGTTGGCGAAGCATTGATCCAGCTGAATCGACTGAAAGACGCCTGCCTGGCCTATGACGAATTGGCGGACGTGTTCAGCAGCAACATGCCGGCCAATGCCCGCGACATGATGGCGAAGGGCCGGGTGCGCGCGAAATGCGGTGGCTGAACGACTCGACGAACGACTGACTATCGCGACCGCCCGGCTGATCGGGCGGCCGCTTTCTCCCCAGGACAGGATTGGCATTGCCGTGTCCGGCGGCGCGGACAGCATGGCGCTGCTGTCGGCGGCGGCGCTGTGCTGGCCGGGCGCTGTGGAAGCCGCGACGGTCGATCACGGACTGCGGCCGGAGGCACGCGACGAAGCGGCCATGGTGGCGGACTGGTGCGCCGGGCAGGGCATTTCTCACACGACCCTGGCGTTCGATGCGCCGCTCGCCGGCAATCTCCAGGCGTCCGCGCGGGAAGGACGCTATGCTCTCCTTGAGGGTTGGCGCCGGACACGGGACCTCAACTGGCTGATGACGGGGCATCAGGCGGACGATCAACTCGAAACGATATTGCTTCGCTTGAATCGGGGCGCAGGCGTGGGTGGGCTTGCCTCGGTGCGGGCACGCCGCGGCGTGCTGCTGCGTCCGTTGCTGGGCGAGCGGCGCGCTGCTTTGCGGGCCTGGTGCACGGCGCGCGGGGTGCCATTCGTCGACGATCCGAGCAATGAGGACATGCGCTTCGACCGTGTGCGGATGCGGCGCGAACTGGCGGGGCTCGATCTCGTCGATCGGGCGGGACTCGCGCGCTCTGTAGATGCGCTGGCCGACGCCGATGCTGCACTGGCATGGACGACGGATACGATCGCGGATGAATCGCTGGTGCTTGGCGGGGACAGCGCAGTCCTCAACCGCACTGATTTGCCGCCCGAGATCCTGCGCCGACTGCTGACGCGCATGATCGCCTATCTCAACCCTGGAGCCGAGAAACCGCGCGGTCCGTCGCTCGATCAAGCGCTTGTTCAACTTTTCGATGGTAAGGCGATGACCTTGGCCGACTGCGTGGTAACAGGCGGTAGAATATGGACCATGCGACGAGCGCCACCGCGGAAGGCGCGCTGACCATTGTGTTCCGGGCAGGAAGTCCTATTTTGAGCGCGAAAGCGAGTAGTTGATGAACGACAACAAAGAGCCGCAAGGCAATCCCTGGATCAAGAGTGCTCTCATTCTGGCGGGCGTATTCCTTGCGCTGCTGATGTTCGTGACGGTCTTCGACAGCAAGGGCATGACGAACAATGGCACGGCCATTGCCTATTCGGATTTCCGCGACCGAGTCTCGGCCAACGCGGTGAAGGAAGTGGCGATCAGCGCTGACCGGATCACCGGCGTGCTCAAGAACGACCAGCGGTTCGTGACTTATGCGGTGCCGGACCCGCAACTCACCACGCTGCTTGCCCAGCATGATGTGAAGTTCAGCGGTCAGCCGGAGGAGCAGCCCAATTTCTGGATGATCCTGCTTTATCAGTCGCTTCCGTTCATCCTCATCCTCGGCATCGCCTTCTTCGTGCTGCGCCAGATGCAGAAGGGCGGCGGCGCTGGCGGGGCCATGGGCTTCGGCAAGTCCAAGGCCAAGCTGCTGACCGAGAAGCATGGACGCGTCACGTTCGATGACGTGGCCGGCATCGACGAAGCGCGCGAAGAGCTTCAGGAAATCGTCGAGTTCCTCAGGGACCCCAGCAAGTTCGCGCGCCTGGGCGGCAAGATTCCCAAGGGCGCGCTGCTGGTCGGCTCGCCGGGCACCGGCAAGACGCTGCTGGCCCGCGCCATCGCTGGCGAGGCGGGCGTGCCGTTCTTCACCATTTCCGGCTCCGACTTTGTAGAGATGTTCGTGGGCGTGGGCGCGAGCCGCGTGCGCGACATGTTCGAGCAGGCCAAGAAGAACGCGCCTTGCATCGTCTTCATCGACGAAATCGACGCGGTGGGTCGCCATCGCGGTGCAGGTCTGGGCAATGGCAATGACGAGCGCGAGCAGACTCTGAACCAGCTTCTGGTCGAGATGGATGGCTTCGAATCGAACGAAGGCATCATCATCATTGCCGCGACCAACCGCCCGGACGTGCTCGATCCGGCGCTGCTGCGTCCCGGCCGCTTCGACCGTCAGGTGGTCGTCCCCCGTCCGGACATCGAAGGCCGGATCAAGATCCTCGAAGTCCATATGAAGAAAGTGCCGCTGGCGCCCGATGTCGATGCGCGGACGATCGCGCGCGGTACGCCGGGTTTCTCCGGTGCCGATCTTGCCAATCTCGTCAACGAAGCGGCGCTGACGGCGGCACGACGCGGCAAGCGTCTGGTGGCGATGAGCGAGTTCGAGACAGCCAAGGACAAGGTGATGATGGGCGCCGAGCGGCGTTCCATGGTCATGACCGAGGACGAGAAAAAGATGACCGCCTATCATGAGGCGGGCCATGCCATCGTCGCGATCCACGAGCCGGCCTCGGACCCGATCCACAAGGCGACCATCATCCCCCGCGGCCGTGCGCTCGGCATGGTGATGCGCCTGCCGGAGCGGGACAATTACAGCTACCATCGCGACAAGATGCACGCGAACCTCGCCGTCTCGATGGGAGGCCGCGTGGCCGAGGAAGTGATCTTCGGATACGAAAAAGTATCCTCGGGAGCTTCGGGCGACATCCAATATGCCACCAAGCTGGCCCGCGACATGGTCACGCAATGGGGCATGTCCGACGAGATGGGGCCGCTGCAATATGAGGAGCCCCAGGGCGAGACGTTCCTGGGCTATTCGCAGAGCCAGCGCGTCCACATGTCCGATGAGACCGCACAGAAGATCGACAAGGAAATCCGCAAGGTCGTCGAGACTGGCTATGATCGCGCCAAGGAAGTTCTGACCGTCCATCTGGACCAGCTGCATCTGCTCGCCAACGCTCTGCTCGAGTTCGAGACGCTGTCAGGAGACGAGATCAAGACTCTGATAGAAAAGGGCGAACTGGTCCGGGAAAGCGGAGAGAAGATCCGCCCCTCGGCCGTGCCTGTCGCTGGTACGTCGATACCGAAGGCGGGGAAGCGCAAAGGGCCGATCAACGATCCCGCTCCGCAGGGCGCCTGAGGAAGAGCGAGCGAACAATGCTCCATCCCTGTACGGGGGATGGAGCGGGTCGCTTGCCTTCGACTGCCCCCTAAGTTTGGGAGCGGCGTAGGAATTGGGCGACCAGCGGGAGGGGGCGGATGCCGATCTATGTGGATGAAAGCGGGAGCCTGCCTGCCGGCGCCATGATCATGGCCGGCGTGAATATCGAGTCGGATGCGGCCGAACGGCTGCTCTCTCGTTTTCGCGCCGTGACTGGTCTGCGCGGTGAACTCAAGGGAAGCCGCATCGGGCTCATTGAGCGCGCCTACTTCTTCGAATTGCTCCACCGCTTCGGCGGAGAGGCCCGGATCTGCGTTCTCCAGGACGATAAAAGCCGTCTGGGTCGCAGGCCGGAGGACCTGGATGTCTATGTCGCCCTGCTGACGCAACTGGTGGACGACTGGCTGCCGGATGCGGACAATTGCCTCAGCGTCATCATCGATACCGGCCGCTATGATGCGCTGGTTATCGAGGCCGTGCGACGGGACGTTGCCCGGCTTCTGTCGAGTTGCGGGACAGCCCAGATGATCGACAGTCGCCGGTCAGCGGGTGTGCAGATTGCCGACGTGGTCGCCAACAGCTTCTACAATATCGCGATTGGTTCCGGGCGGTCGGCCCGCATCGAGACTATTGTCGAACCATTTCTCGCTGGCGGCCTGCTCAGCGTGAGCCATCTGCGCGACCGGCCTGCGCCCAGGGAAAAACACTCGCCCCGTCGAGGCACGGGCGGCGATGGTCATTATGATGCGAGAGCTGGTCAGTAAAACCGAACGGGAGGAGGTCCCTTAGAGACCGCTCCATCCCGCTCGTTCAGTTCCGAGGTCAGCCTTCGTAATCGGCGCCGAGATTGTGCGTGCGCGGCGGCGTGGCCGCAGTGAGGCGCAGGGCCTCGGCCGAACGCGCAATCGAGCCGATCTCGTCGGGCGTATCGTCATCGTCGATCTGCAGCTTCTGCATCGAACCGACCAGATCATGCGTAAGATCGTCCGGAATGACGGTTTCCTCGGCGATCTCGCGCAGGGCCACGACCGGATTCTTGTCGCGGTCGCGATCGATCGTCAGCTCGGCACCGCCGGAAATCGCGCGGGCGCGCTGAGCAGCGAGAAGAACGAGATCAAAACGGTTGGATACCTTGTCGATGCAATCTTCGACCGTGACGCGCGCCATGCTTGGCTCCTGAACAGCGAAAAGAAGGAATGCCGGAAAGGATCGCCGTTAGCAGCGGAGCGCTCACTAGTCAAGAAAATGCGCTCGTTGCCGCAGGAATGCGCTCCTCCGGGACGGAGGGGATTGAGGGACCGGTTCCGCGGTTCGATCTGATGAAAACGACGCCAGAGCCTTGAGAAATCGGAGCGATCGGGGCCGAGGCGATTGGCAAGCAGCCCGACATGCCGCATGGGTATGCCATGAAGAGCGACGTGAACAGCCCGAAGCCCGACGTGGAGCCAAAGCCCCACATCGTCGATGGCAACATGTTCAAGTTGCTGCCGGGCGGCGAGGAGCGCCTTGAGGCGCTGATCGATCTTATCGAGGGGGCGAAGCAAAAGCTCGATCTCTATTATTACATCTTTGCCGGTGACAATTGCGGCGAGCGCGTCATCGAGGCGCTGGTGGAGGCCCGCAAGAGAGGGGTCGATGTCACGCTCATGGTGGACGCTTTCGGTTCGGCATTCACGCCGTCGTCCTTCTTCTCGCCCTTGATTGCGGCGGGCGGGCGCTTCGCCTGGTTCGGCGCGCGCCGCTCCACTCGTTATCTCATCCGCAACCATCAGAAGATGGCAATCGCCGATGGCGGCAGGGCTCTCATCGGCGGCTTTAATTGCGAGAAACTCTATTTTGCGTCCTTCACAGAGGAAATGGCGTGGTGCGACCTCGGATTAATCGTTGAAGGTCCGGTGGTTGCCGATCTGGAGCGCTGGTATGACGCATTGGCGGCCTGGACTATCGACAGCCGTCAACGCTTCGGTTCGCTGCGCCGCCTCGTGCGCACATGGGAGCCCGGCGGGAGCAAGGTGCACTGGCTGATCGGCGGGCCGACGCGGCTGCTCAACAGCTGGACGCGCAGCGTGAAGGCGGACCTGAGCACCGGTAAACGCCTCGATCTCGTGGCCGCTTATTTTTCGCCCAGCCGGGGGATGCGGCGGCGCATCGGGAGCGTGGCCCAGCGGGGCTTCGCGCGGCTTATCACGACCGAGCGATCCGATAATGCCGCGACGGTGGGCGCAGCGCGCCATCTCTACAAGCGCCTGCTGCGGGCCGGCGTGGAGATTTTCGAGTATCAGCCGCAAAAACTGCATATGAAGCTGATCGTCATCGACGACATCGTCTATATCGGCTCCGCGAACTTCGACATGCGCAGCCTCTTCCTCAATCTCGAACTGATGCTGCGCGTGGAAGATGAAGCCTTCGCCGCCGAGGCCCGAGCGCTCATCGACCGGCTGGTGAAACAGAGCGCCGAAATAGATGGGCGCGCTTATGCTGCGCTCTCCAGCCCACTCAACCGATTGCGCTGGTGGATCGAGTATCTGCTGGTCGGTGTGCTGGACTACACGGTCACGCGGCGGCTAAATTTTCGGAAGCCTTGAGCGCGCCAGCCTGGATTTCATCTCTGCGCGCCCAGAAAAGGCGGGCGGGCGGAACGCAGCGCCAGACCATGCGGTGCTTCACCTGCGCGAAGTTTCGTTCCAGCAGAGACAGCACGAAGCGGGAATATTGGTAGACCAGGAACATGCCGCCCGGCCGGATCGCGCGCGCGGTCGCCGCTGCGATTTCGTCCGCCACGTCTTGAGGCAAGGTGGAGAAGGGCAGGCCGGAAACGATATAATCGGCGGCCTCCAAGCCATGGTCCGCGAGGATCCGCTCAACGTCTGCGGCTGAGCCTTCCACGCAGATGAGCCGCTCATCGACAATATGACGGCGCAGATGCTGCACGAACATGGGGTTGGTATCGATCGCAATCAGCCGGGCCTGCGGACCCAGCCGATCGAGAATGCGCCGCGTGAAGACGCCGGTGCCAGGGCCATATTCCACGACGCAGCGGACGTTGTGCCACTCCACTGGATCGAGCAGTCTCCGAATGGCGATTTCCGAGGTGGGCACGACCGACCCGACCATGCGCGGATGACGGAGGAATTGCTGTAGAAAAAGTATCTTGGGGGACATCGCCAACGCCGTTGAGGTCACTTTCAGGGCTTTCCCTTTGGTTATCGGTGACAAATTAACGCACGACTGGCAAGCTCGTTTCGTCACACAGCTGTCACAGAGCGGAATATTCTCTCGGCTTATTCCTAGCCCGGAAGTAAAGGCTGAGCGCGCCGAAGGGCAACCAGCCCAGTATCGGGGCCGACTGGTGCAGCGTTATCCGGGGCCCAGGGTGCAGCCGTTATTCCGGCGCGCTAGTCTTCTTCTCACCCAGATCGAGGCCGTGCTTCATCAACATCGGCAGATTGGCCATGGCAAAGACCATGGAGACGATGGTGACGCCCCAGACCTTGATGAGCAGCCAGGTATCGAAGTCGAGCGAGAGGCGCATGATCTCATTGGCGACGCCCAGCGCGGCGAAGAAAAAGCCCCAGTTGCGAGACAGCTTGAGCCAACCCGTCTCCGACAGGCCGCTATAGGCGGATTGAAGCAGATAGCGCAGCAGCGGCCGTCCGCCGGCCCATCCGCCCAGCAGCATCAGCGCGAAAAAGCC
>Ga0160433_100859_pt1 | contig 10643 bp, 7 predicted proteins | sample HID1972K_E0MG_FD_108235 | JGI IMG/M metagenome (GOLD analysis project Ga0160433, IMG submission 108235) | Enriched pill bug-associated microbial communities from UW Madison campus, WI, USA - HID1972K_E0 MG | ecosystem: Host-associated > Arthropoda: Insects > Digestive system > Unclassified ... | reverse complement strand
ATCCCGCCGTTCAAGCCATGGCCCGCGCCGCCGGATGGTTTCCGGCTGCGTGTCTATGACCTTCAGAAAACGCGCGAACCCGGCACGGTGGGCCCGATCTGGCGCTGCACCACGATCATGCTCAATTTTCCGCCGCCGGGGGGCGGGCCACGGCCGCTCGACAAGATGTCGCCGCACAGTCACGACGATTTCGATCAGTGCTCGCTAGTGCTCAACGGCAGCTGGAAACACAACATGCGCTGGCCTTGGGGGCTCGACAAGCGCGAGTGGCGCGATGACGTCTGCGTCTTCGTGGAGACGCCCTCGGCAACGATCATCCCGGCCCGCGTGATCCACACGTCGGAGAGCCAGCCCCCTCCCCCCGGCGGCAACAGAATGGCGGATGTGTTCGCGCCCCCGCGGCTCGATTTCTCGCTTCAGGCGGGGTGGGTCCGCAATGCCGACGAATATCCTCTGCCGGATGAGGCAACCGCCTGAGGCGAGAAGACAGTATCCAGAGCCTCACGCCCCTTCCGAGGCTGTTCGAAAGGCACAACATGATTTCCGCCACGCGCCCCGATCCCCGCGATTTTCGCAAGCGGCTGCTCGCGCGCGAACCGCTGCTCGGCACATTCATGAAGTTCCCCTGCCCCCAATCCACCGAGATCCTGGGGCAAGTCGGCTTCGACTTCGTAATGCTCGACGAGGAGCACTCTCCCTGGACTCGCGAGCAACTGGGCATCAGCTATCTCGCGGCGCGCGCCTTTCAGACAGCCGCGTTCGTCAGGGTCTCACGGCCTGACGCAGCCAGCATCCTTTCCGCGCTGGACGATGGCGCGATCGGCGTGATGGTGCCGCATGTGGACTCCGCGCAGAAGGCCCGCGATGTCGCATCCTGGTCGCGCTACCGGGGCGGCACGCGGGGCTCGGGCGTGAGTCGCGGCGGCGATTATGGCGGGATGGTCGGCGCAGGCGGAATCGATGGCTATTATGACTGGGCCGATTCCGTCACGACCGTCGTCGCCATGATCGAGGATGCCGAAGCCATCGAGCGGATCGACGAGATTACCGCGGTCGAAGGGATCGATGCCTTCTTCATGGGTCGCGGGGATCTGGGGCTTTCGCTCAGCAATGTAGAGGGGCCAAAACCGACACTGGAAGAAGCAGTCCGCATCATCGCAGAATCGGTGCTCCGCAATGGCAAGATACTGGCGGCTGTCTCACCCGGCCTTGCTTCCGACGACGCGAAGGCGATGAAGGACATCGGCGTCACGATGATGCTCGCCGGCAACGATCAGGCCTTCATGCGCGCCAGCGCGATGACGCAGCTCACGAGCTTCAACAAGCTGATGAAGGACGGCTGACCCAGCCCGCTGCGACCGCCTCACGAACAATCAGGGGAATGAACGGATGTCAGATACTTCTCGGCAGGGCGGAACCGCGCCTGAATATCGCGGCCCTCTCTATGATTCGCACGCGCATCTCATTTCGGACGATCCGGCGCGCTATCCGCGCAACCCGTTCCGCGTGCCCCCGCCGAAAGACGGAAAATCCGCGATCCGCTTTCCCTTCGGTCCCGGCACCGTCGGCATTCCGGGAGGCATGCACGGCGCCAATCCGGTCAATGAGAAGCCGACGGCCGAGCAAATGCATGAATGGATGGCGAGCGAGAATGTGGTCGGCATCGCGGCGGTGCAGAAGGGAATGATCTACGGCACCGACAACAGCTATATCGTCGATGCCGCAGGGCTGTTTCCGGACGAGATGTGCGCGGTCATCATCGTCGACCCGCAGGCGCCGGAGACCCCGGAGATGATGCGCGATCTCGCCGGTCGCGGCGCCGTCAGCATCCGCTTCTTTCCAGTGAACGTCGAGGACAAGGCCGCCTGGCTTCAAACCCCGGAAGCACTCAAGGTCTGGGCGCTGGCCGATGAGCTTGGCATGGTCGTCGATCTGGAAGCGCCCCCTTACGACGCGATCAAGATGATCCCGGTAGTGGAAGCGATGGCCGATCGCTTTCCCAGCCTCCCGATCGTGCTCGATCATCTCTTCATGCCGATGGTCGCCGATGCCGACTGCGGGATCGACGCGCAATTCGCCGGGCTGGCGGCACGGGACAATATTTTCCTCAAATGGACCTGCCTCATCATGGACATCATCCGCGAGCAGGGCATTGCGCCGGAAGCCGTGCTGCGCCGCGCGGTCGACTTCTACGGAGCGGACAAGGTCATGTGGGGATCGGACATCGGCACGTCCTCCGGCACCTACAAGGAAATGGTGGAACGGGCGATCGCTTCCACCGCATTGCTGGATGAGGCGGAACGCCGCAAGGTTCTGCACGATACCGGGCGCCGGATTTTCGCAGGATGGTCCCCCGCGGATCATTGAGCCTCGAAAACGAGCTTCAAGATAATCGCCAAAGAAAAGGCCGCTCCAGCAGCGGCCTTTTCCTTTTAAGCCAACGGCAGCTTCGCAGTCAGTCCCCGGCCTCAAGCCGCGCCCGATACGCCTTGCCATAGGGCCGCACCGCCAACCAGATCAGGTATGCATCGAGGGGAGCCAGGAGCAGCCGCGTGCCGACCAGAACATAGCGCAGATCGGCTTCGGACCGCGCAAAGGTGTCGGTTATGACTCCAATCAGCAACGGCCCCAGCCCCCCACCGATCGCAGCGATGCAGAACAGATAGAGCGCGTTGATCTGGCCCCGCATGGCGTTGGGCGTAGAGAGTTGCAGGGCGCTGTTGTAGCCCGCCCCGCCCATCGCGCCGATCGCGCCGCCAATCGCACTGACACCCAGCGCCAGCCAGGGCGTCGGCATCAACGGACCCGCGACGATGAACGGGATGCACAGAAAGTTGGCGAGGAACAAGACGCGCAGATTGGCGTCGTCACGGCGTTTGCCGATCCACTCGGCAAGCGCCGCGCCGCCGAACAGGCCGAGGAGTGCTGCACAGATGTTGACCATGCCGAGTATAGGGCCAGCGGTCGCCGGACCCCAACCGTAAGTCCGCTCGTAAAACGCGGGAATCCAGGCCACCGTGCCGAACGACTGGATGGAGTTCAGCAACACACCTGCCAGCATCGGCCCGTGCATCGCCCGGTTGGTCCAGATGTAACCGATCACTTCCCCGAGCGGATAGCCCTGGGGTTTGTGGCCGGCCCGACGCTGCGGCTCAGGCACAGTGAACATGATGATGGCCGCGACCAACAAACCCGGGAGACCGAGGATCACGAACACCAGCTGCCAGTCGCGGATGACACCGATGCCGGGCACATGAAAAGGCGCGACGTTGGCGAAGAGGCCCAACAGGATGCCGCCGATAATCAGCGCCAATGCACCACCCGCCATGAAGCCGGTATTGTAGATGGCATAGGCACGGGGCAACTTCTCACGCGGGATCACGTCCGCGATCATCGAAAGCGAGGCCGGGCTACTCGCGGATTCCGCGCCACCAATCACGGCGCGACCGAGAAAGAGCTGCCAGAAATTCTGCGCGAGGCCGCACATCGACGTCGCAAAGCTCCAGATCGTCAGGCTGCTCGCAATGACCGTCTTGCGAAAGCCGCGATCCGCGATGCGGGACACTGGCGGGCCCACGATGGCGTAGGTGAAGGAGAAGGCAAGGCCGGTCAGCAAGCCAACCTCGGTATCCGAGAGGCCAAGATCGCGTTTCATCGGCTGGACCATCAGCGAGATGATATTCTTGTCGATCTGAGCCAGCATCACCACGACCGCCAGCATGAACACGGTGTACCAGTTGCCGGTGGTCACCCTTTCGCTCGCCGGCGGGGTCAGACCGGGCGCCTCTTCGGCAGCACTTGTGCTTACAGTCACGCTGTGTCCTCCTCCTTCTGCCGCCCTTCCATCGTTGGGAAGGAGGCATGCGCCCGTGCGTCTATTCCTCGATGCCCAGCAGGCGCAGGGGATTACCCGAGACCATTTTGCGAATATCGTCGTCCGAATAGCCCAGCAGGATGCATTCCTTGATCACCTCCCGGAAGCCGTAGACCGGGTGATCGTTGTTCTTCTGGCCCATGTCGGAAGCGAGAATTGTGCGGTCGACAGTGCCGGCCTTGATCAGCGCGTCCAGTTCCTCGGGCGGATAGAAAGCCTTCGGACGACGCGTCAGTTGAATGTACATGCAGAGCGAATGCTCGATATAGGCATCGAACTGGCGGACCAGTTCACGCACATCGTCATGCGTCGCCTCGAGGATGAAGGTCGGGTGATTGACCAACAGCTTGCGAACGCCGCGCTTTCTGGCCTCCTCGAAGACCTTGAATATTTCCGACACGTGCATGTGGCCGCCGGAAAGGATCACATCCCATTGCGCCACCAGATCGAGGCATTCCTTCACCTCGTCCTTGACGTTGCCGTTCGCGTCGATTGGCGTGAGCGCTTCGAAGGGGATCATTTTCTTGATGGTATGCGGAAAGCCCGCGCTGATCCCATAAGGTGAATCGATGTGGTTCTTCGCGGAGAAGGTGGGCATCCACACGAGGTTGGCGCCCAATGCGCAGCCCGCATCGACAGCATGCTTGTTGAAGCCGCCATTCGCATTGTTGAGAGGCACGCCCGAGAACAGTTCCACCCCTAGATGGCCATGGGTTTCCTTGAGCAATTCCGTGATGGGCGTCGCGGAATAATAATGATCCTTGATCAACATGCCGCGGAAGCCCGCAGCCGCCACTTCCTCGATCGCCTGGATATGGTTGACGTCGCGCGCCATGACGGAGGGGCCTGAATGGCAATGCATATCCACAGCCCCGACAAGCAGGCTGGAAATACGCTGCTCCATCGCCTCATCGACGGGGGGGTCAGCAACCGAAGCCATATTCATAACATCCTTTCGGCGGCATCAGCGCCGCATTGTTGCGGCGGCGCCTATCCGCTCTCTGCGACACGACCGCTTTGCGCCTGCCCATAGTGGCGAACACAAGAGACAGCGCCATTCCGCCCGAATTTTAGATTAGAAGCGCCCGTGGCAGACGGTCGCGGGGACGCACATCTGCCATCATGGAAAGCGATACTGGACTGCCCCCTCGGCGCCGCCCGCCACGGGGCACTGGCGGCCGGATCGCCCTGCGTGTCGATGGTCGCGCTGGCAGCGGTGACAGTCAAACCCGTTGTCCTCTCCTGCATTGGTCAGGACCGAATTTCTTCAGCGCCCGCCGACCTCACGGAATCCCCCATTTGGCATGGGCGGCTCATCCGCGAGAAGCATAACATGATAAGTATATGCAGCTTATACGTCTGTCAACGCGCTACGTATGGCACGCCGGCCATGCAAAGAGACGTCAAGAAAGGGAGAATGAAAAATCGGGACGGTCGGCACCAGAAATTCGGCATGACCCCGAGCATTTCCCAAGATCATGAGAAGCTGGAGCAAAATCGGAAACGGTCAGGCAGGAATCACGGATTGACAGGGAAAGAGCCTTTAGATACTTATCATGTTATGCTTCTTTCGCGATAAGCGGATAGAGTCCGGACTGAGACAGGCTGGCAAAGACACGGCTTGTGATGTCCGCAAGGGAGAGACGCCTCGTGGCTGGCAGGTTCGATTTCTCTGGCAATCGTGCGCTCTGGCTGAGCCGCCACATCCTGCCGCATGAAGGCGCTCTGCGCGCGCAGCTATCACGCTGGCGCGTGCCTGAAGATCTCGACGCGGACGATGTGATTCAGGAAGCCTATGCCAAGCTCTCCATGCTGGACGAGGTCGAGAGCATCCGGAACCCAAAGGCCTATTTCTTCCAGATCGCCCGCTCGTTGTTGCTGATGCATGTGCGGCGATCTCGCGTGGTCTCCATTCAGGCGGTGGAACAGATCGAACAACTGGGGGTCGCCTCGGACGAACCTGGCCCCGAAGTGCAAGCCTCCGATCGGCAGCAGCTTCACCTGCTGGCAACGATGATTGCCGAACTTCCCAAGGTCAATCAGAAGGCAATGACGCTCCGGCTTGTGCATGAGCTTTCGCATCGGGAAATCGGCGATCGGCTGGGCATGACGGCCAATGCGGTGCAAAAATGTCTTGCGAAAAGCCTCTCCTCGTTCATTCAGCAGCTTGGCAGATGCGGAACCGGCGGTTCCGAAGCATCTAGGAGTCAGCCTGCGAGGAATGGCCGAAGCCGGTATGTCGAAGCGAGAGAGCAGTTCGGAGATTAACGACGCGGCCGCGCTCTGGGCGCTGCGGATCGATGATGCCGCTCTCGACATGGACGCTCAGGCTGATTTCGATGCATGGCTGGAGGGAGACATCCGCCGGGCCGGCGCATTCGCGCGCGCGCAGGCAGCGCTCGTCACTGTCAAACGCGCCAAGGCCCTCGGAACCGAGTTCGAGCCCTCCTCTTTCCTTCGGGAAGGCGGGACGCAAGAGGCGGTGGATATCGTCGAGCCAGCCGTTGACGAACCACCACCGCGTTCGGGCCTCACCCGGAGAAGGATATTGGCTGGCGCCTCCGCACTCGCGGCATCGGGCGCGTTCGCCTTCTTTCTGCCTCTGAGGCCCGCAAGCGCGCAGATCTATGAAACCGGCCGCGGAGAAACGCGCCTGATTTCACTGGAGGATGGCTCCACTATCACGATGAACACCGCTTCCAGAATCGAGGCATCGCTGGATGACGCGCATTACCTGGTGCGCCTCATCCATGGCGAGGCCTTGTTCGAGGTGGCCGCTCCGTTCGTGATAGAGGCAGGTGAAATCGCGCTTCATGCCCGAGGCGCGACTTTCACGGTCTGTCGGCTGGACAGTCGCCCTCTTGAGGTCAAGGTGTGCGAAGGCGACATTGAAGTGATGCGGGATCGCTTCCAGACGCGGCGGCTCGGTGCGAATATGCAGGCAACGCTGCCCCTGAACGGGGACATGATCGAGAGCGCCGTTACGCCGGAAGCGCTTGCCCGCGACCTGGCTTGGCGAGAAGGCATGCTGTCTTTCGAAGACACGCCATTGCAGGAAGCGGCAACCACGTTCGCAAGATATAGTGACTGGCACATACAAATCGCAGACCCCGCTGTGGGCGCGGAAACCGTCACCGGCCGTTTTGCCGCCAATAATCCGGAAGGCTTCGCCCGGGCGGCCGCGCTGGGGCTTAACCTGCGCGTGCAAACAATGCGTGACGGTGTCATGCTGGCGCGCTGACAGCGCCGAAGATTCTCGAATCGGCGCGCGCATGGCGAGCAGCTCGTGGCCATAAACGGGCGAAGCCGGGGAGAGGTGCAGTATCTTGCCTAGAGGGGCAGCCCTGTTCGGTGGCGCTGCGGCAGCGCTGGTGCTCTGCGCGCCAGCACCCTTATGCGCGCAGGAACGCAGCTTCGACATTCCGGGCCAGCCGGCGAACCGCGCCATCGTCCTGTTTGCACAGCAGGCCGGTATACAGATCATCGCGCCGGGAAGCCGATTACGCACGCTCCGCACGCGGACGATCAAGGGACGATATGAGGTCCGCGCCGCCTTGAACGCGATGCTGGAAGGCACCGGCATCCGCATCCTGTCTGACCGCGACAACTTCATCACGCTGGGCACGACACCGATCAGGGCGATCCAGCCGCCCTCACGCACGTCGACGGCCGACCGGCAGTCGACCACCACCTCTCAGGGCGCGGGGCGACAGGCTCCTGGCATCGTTTCGCACCAGAGCGCGATACTGTCGGGCGCCGGCGACATCCTCGTCACCGGATCGCGCCTTCGCAAGGACGGCTATGCTTCGCCGGTTCCACTGACGGTAATCGGCGGGAGCACCGTCGAGGATATGGGCCTGACGCACACGCAGGATGTGGTCCGGCTGATTCCGCAGAATATCGCCACCCAATCGGACGCCACCGCCGCCAATGGCTTCTCGGTCGATATTGGCGCGGCCTATGCCAATCTGCGCGGGCTCAATCCCACCTTCGGCACCCGCACCTTGCTGCTGGTCAACGGTCGACGCTTCGTGCCTTCGTCGACCGGCGGCCAGGTCGACCTCAATCTTATTCCATCAATCATGATCCGCCGGGTGGAGACGGTCACGGGCGGTGCGTCGGCTGCTTATGGTTCGGATGCGGTGGCGGGCGTCGTCAACATCATCCTCGACAATCACAGCACGGGATTGAAAGGACAATTGGACCTTGGCCAATCCAGTCGCGGCGATGGTCAGACCTTTCATGCTGCGGGAGCCTATGGCCTCGATTTCGCCGAAGGTCGCGGACACGTGACGTTCGGCGCCGAATATCAGCGCAATCGCGGCATCGGCCGCTGTGCCGAAACCCGCGACTGGTGCGCCGAAGGCTGGGGCGTATTCGTGAACGCCGCCAGTATTCAGCCGGGCACGCTCAACACGCCAGCCAATGTCTCGGGGTATAATGTTCCGGGCTCACAAGGCTATGGCTCGCCCAACTATGTCATCGGCCGGCGCTCGGGGATGATCTACAACTCTCCCTTCGGCGCGATCCGCAATTTCACGGCTGCACCTGGCGTCAGCACCACGGCCTTTTCCAATATCTATCCCGCCATCAACCCGCCGCTCGCCGCAGTGGACAAGGTTTTCACGCCGGACGGTCTGGGTCTGATGGACTATGATCCGGGGGCTTTCAGGCCGAAGAATGTCGGTGGACAGGCCATGGGAGGAGACAATCTCTCGGCCTATTCCGACCAGACGATCCAAACCCCTCTGCGACGCCACACGAGCTATGCCGCGGCCGAATATGCGATCAGCGATGCGCTGAACCTCTTCGGGGAGCTCAGCTATGCCGAGCGCAGGGCCTCCGCCACATCGATCGTCTCTGCGACCCGTTCCACCATGGCGATCAAGCCCGACAACGCCTTCCTGCCCGCCTCCCTGGCGGCCTTGCTGGATGGCAATGCCTTCAGTCTCGGCAAGGACGTCGATCGGGAGCTGGACAATACCCATATGTCCGATGTGCGCGTCTTCCGAGGGGTGATCGGGATGAGTGGCTCCTTGTTCGGCGACTGGAACTGGGACGCTTATTATCAATATGGCAGCAATCGGCGTCACTCCAGCTCGCGCTATGCGCGCCACAATGACAGCTTCGTGATGGCGATCGACGCGATCCGGGACCCCGATGATCCTGCAAACATCATCTGCCGCCCATTGGATGCCGCGGCGCTTGCCCCCTTCACATCGGTCTATCGCGCGGAGTTACAGGCATTGCATGCACGGTGCGTGCCGCTCAACCTGTTCGGCGCGGGCAATATGAACCCGGCGGCAATCGATTTCGTGTGGCACGCGGTGAGCGAGTACTTCACTTATCGGCAACATGTGCTGGCGGGCAGCGTCCAGGGAAGACTTTTCCATGATCGTGCGGCCGGCCCGGTCGGGGTATCGGCGGGCATCGAATATCGCGACGAGCATGGCGAGGTCACGCATGGCGACATCAATCCGAATGCTTATGCAGGCGCATTCGGACTCGACTATGCCGGTAAAATTGAGGTCGCCGAAGCCTTTGTCGAGACCAGCGTGCCCCTCTTCCGGGAAGCCTCGTTCGGCAAGCTGCTCGAACTGAACGGCGCACTGCGCTACACCCGCAACACCAGCAGCGATCTGCTCACCGACCAGTCCCGCTCGGTGCATGCCACAAGCTGGAAGCTCGGCGTGATCTACGAGATCACCGATGGCATAAGGCTGCGCTCCACGCATTCACGCGACATCCGCGCCGCCGGCTTTCGCGAGCTTTTCCAGAAGACCGCGCCCACTGACGAAGGCACGATACAAGGCCGTGTGGACAACCCCAACATCGCCGGCCCCAACAAGAACGACAATACCCCTATTTTCAGCGGCGGCAATTTCAGCCTCACGCCGGAGAAAGCGGACACCACCACCATCGGCGCGGTGATACGCCCCGCTTTCCTGCCCAACCTGCGGCTCTCGCTCGACTGGTATCGGATCAAGGTGGCGGACGCGATCGCCCACCTCAACGGCCAGCGCGTCACGGACCTGTGCATCGGCTATCAGGTCCTGTGCGATCGCATCACTTTCGCCGCGCCAACCGACATTATCCGCATCAATGCCGGTCAGGCCAATGTCGGCAGGATCGACATCCGGGGGTTCGATTTCGAGCTTTCCTACCGCCTCCCACTGGAGAAGGTCCTGCCGCGCGCTTCCGGCGCGCTCGACCTGCGGCTCCTGCTCAATCACCAATATGATTTTCTGGTGAAACAGAATGCGGCCGTGCCTACGGTCGATTATGCTGGCCAATCGGGCCCGGCGATAGAAGGCGGCGATTTCTATCCGGCACCCAAGTGGATGTGGAACGCCATTGTCGCTTACGATGCCAAGCGCTTCAACGCCACGATGACGCTGCGCCATGTAGGGCAAGGCGTCCTGAACAGCGAGTGGATCGGCCCGGAGGATCCGAGCTACGCGCCGACGCTGGCCAACAGCGTAAATCTCAACAGAGTGCCTGCACGCACCAATCTCAATCTTGCCATGTCCTATCAGATCCCACTGGACCCCGATGGCGCCCGCCAGATCGAAATATTCGGCGTGGTCGAGAATCTGTTTGATACCGCGCCCCCCGTCGCGCCCGGAGGGACGACCACGGTGCTGGTCTCTGCCTATCCCACCAATCCGGTATTTTTCGATACTTTCGGCATGCGTTGGAAGGCGGGCGTGCGCGTGCGTCTCTGATCGGCCGACCTTCCACCCAAAAAATTTACCGTCCCCGGCGCGTT
>Ga0160433_100857_pt1 | contig 10662 bp, 10 predicted proteins | sample HID1972K_E0MG_FD_108235 | JGI IMG/M metagenome (GOLD analysis project Ga0160433, IMG submission 108235) | Enriched pill bug-associated microbial communities from UW Madison campus, WI, USA - HID1972K_E0 MG | ecosystem: Host-associated > Arthropoda: Insects > Digestive system > Unclassified ... | reverse complement strand
TGGGTGTTCGGCCAAGGCGCCGCGACGAGTCATAGCAGGGCTATGGCGAGGAGTGGCAACGCCGGCCGGGCGCCCAAGACGCCGCCAAAGTGAACAGCTTATTTCCGAGACAGGACACTAGTCGCGCTCGCCCCGGACTCGGTTCAGGAGGCGGCTGGCGCTTGTTCGGACGCCTCCTCACGGCTGGCATAGCGCTGCGCCAGCACCGCGCAGACCATCAGCTGGATCTGGTGAAACAGCATCAATGGCAGGATCATTGCCCCGATGCCGCTGCCCACGAACAGCACCTGGGCCATGGGCACGCCAGTGGCCAGGCTCTTCTTCGAGCCGGCAAACAGGATGGTGATGCGGTCTTCCAGGTTGAAGCCCAGCCAGCGCCCCAGCAGGCGCGTGCCCAGCAGGACCACCGCAAGCAGGATGCCGCAGACCACGAACAGGCCGGCCAGGTGTTGCAGTGAAACGCTCTGCCACAGCCCACTGACCACTGCATCGCTGAAGGCGGTGTAGACCACCAGGAGAATCGAGCCTTGGTCGACGATCTTCAGCCAGCGGGCGTTGCGCTTGACCCAGGCACCGATCCAGCGGCGGGCAATCTGCCCGGCGACGAAGGGTACCAGCAGTTGCATGACGATCTTGAGCACCGCATCCAGGCTCGAGCCAGTGTCGCCCTCCGCGCCCAGCAACAACATCACCAACAGCGGGGTGAGGAAGATGCCCAGCAGGCTCGAGGCGGCCGCGCTGCAGATTGCCGCCGACACGTTGCCGCGGGCCAGCGAGGTAAAGGCGATTGCCGACTGTACCGTAGCCGGCAAGGCGCACAGGTACAGCACGCCCAGGTACAGCTCATCGCCTACCAGCGGCAGGAACAGGGGTTTGAAGGCCAAGCCCAGCAGCGGGAACATCACGAAGGTGCAGCAGAACACCAGCAGATGCAGGCGCCAATGCCCGGCGCCGGCAATGATCGCCTCACGCGACAGTTTGGCGCCGTGCAGGAAGAACAGCAGGCCGATGGCCAGATTCGTCGCCCAACCGAACAGCCAGGCGCCCGTGCCTTCGCAGGGCAACAGCGTGGCGATCACTATCACCCCGAGCAGGGCCAGGGTGAAATTGTCGAAGAGCATCCGCAAGTACTTCATGGCAGGTTCCGGCTTGTCGTTGTTCGATGCCAGATGATAAAGGCTGCGACAATGTCTTGCTAACGCCGTAGACCCTCCCAATGTTGCTGAACGGACAACAGAGGCGAAGCGTTCGACCGCTTTTGCCGCAGCTGGACCTCGAGCACAGCTGAAGGTCCCGGCCGCTGAACAGGCGCGCTACACCCAAGGCTACGCTGTGCAGGGCAACCGGTCTGCATCAACCCGGGTCCCTTGAGCGACGAAAGCTACGGCCAGAGCGGCCGCCGGTGCGGATTGCCCATGAAATTCTCTCGGCCCTGGACCACTGAAGTGCAAAAAAAACTGCGTAAGACGGATTGTCCGACAAAATGTAGTGCGTAAAAAAATCCACTACAAAACGGTTGACGCCGTTTATCGGCCTTGTGCATGATGAGCCCGTCTCCCCGATCGGGAGCGGTGGCAAGGGTGTTCCAGACGGCCTGCGCGGTAACGCAGGCCGTCCGTGGAGAGGGAACTGTCCAAAAGGCAGCGTTAAGAAAGCCCCTGTTGCGATGCTGCTGTAGCAGCCTTGGTAATGCGCTACATCTCGGTGGCGCAGAGCGTGAAATCACCAATCAATGGGTAATAGGGGGCTTTATGATGAACTTGAATGACCAACCCACGATCGACCAACTGGCTCAGCTGTTCGCCGCGCGCAAGGACAGCCTCGATGACCATCTGCTGTGGGTCAACCAGACCGGCGAGGTGCGCCTCGACCGCCTTCCGCCGAACACGGCCGAGGCGGAATTCGAAGCGCACATGCCCAGCATGCGAGCACGTTTCAAAGTCTACCGCCGTGGCCAGGGTTATGTCGGCAAGAAAGCCGCTGCCGACACCGAGTTCGTTGGCAGGGTTCTGCAGACCCTGCAACAAGAGTGGCCGGACTGCCGTGCTCAACGGGTAGTCAAGGTGATCGATCCACTCGACTGAGTGACCCATCGTTCGGCGCAGCCCGGCCCAAAAGGCCGGGCTTTTTTGTAGCCCAAGGCGACGCTCAGGCCCGACGCCGCTGACGTTCCCTGCGCTGCAGCGGCAACGCCCCTACCGCCAGGGCCCTGGCCCTATCGACGCCCCAGACCAGCGCGCGGGTCATGCTTTCGCCTGGCCGGGTTGGGTAATACTCTTCCACCAGGGCCTTGCCCTGCCGGGCATACAGGCCGAGGAACAGTTGCGTGGCGCCAAGGCGCGAGAGCCGCACCTGCACATCGATGCTGGTGCCATCGCACAGCTCCTCATCATGGCAACGGCTGTGCAGTTGGCCATCGGCCCAGCGCCAATAAGTTTCTTCCCTGATACGCATGTAATCCAATCCTCCAGTCTTGATTCGCCACGACAGTAAGGCACAGTCATGACAATCCGGCGACAGCAATCCACCGATACCATGAGCAAGGTCAATCAACCCGAAAAAAACCCCGCCGTTGGGCGGGGTGTAGGGTCTCGTTTCAGCGCTTGAGCGGCACCCGAGGGGTGAAGCGGCCCTTCTTGCTGCGTTGCAGATGACTAGGCCTGAGCTGCTCGGACTCATCCAGCGTCATGTTGGCAAAACCCAGTCGCACGGCGGTCTGGCCGCAGCGCACCTGGCTGTTGATCGGGAACTCTTCACCCATGTCCTCTAAATAGGATTCGCTCATGCCCTGTCTCCCTCCACTGGCGAACCGACGCCGGCAAGCAGATGGATTGCCTAAAGAAACATCGGTCCTGTGAAAATGAGACTAGCCGGTCATTTGCAGACTTCCCGGACATCTCGCCCTGTCCCGACCAGTGGCAAAAGGCCTTAGTTCAATCGAACTGCCGTCCCGGTGACGAACACCACGACCATCCCGCCCTGCACCGAGGGCATGCTGATCTCGAAGTTGACGCCGACCAGGCCGTCGGCCTGCAACTGCCGGGCGCGCTCGATGAGCTCTGCGGTGGCTTGTTCGCGGGCTTGGCGCAAAGCGCTTTCCAGGGTCTGCGAGCGTCCGCCGAAGACATCGCGAAAGCGGGCGAAGAAATCCCGCACGAAGTTGACCCCTTGCACCGACTCGGCACTGACGATGCCCAGGTAACTGGCGATCTGCCGACCTTCGATCTGGCTGGTGGTGGTAACAATCATGGCGCGCTCCTTGTACAGACCCAGCAGACGCCGGGGCAAAGGAAGCGATCTTAGCAAACCGCCGCGCGCAGGCGCTGACCCAGGCGCGCGCCGAAGACATTGATCAGCAGCCCAAGCATCACCAGCAGTGCGCCCCAGCCCTGTATCGGGCTCAGGCGCTCATCCAGCAGCCAGGCCGACGAGCTCAGGCCGATCACCGGCACCAGCAGGGAAAACGGCGCGACCTTGCCGGCGGGATGCCGTGACAGCAGCGTGCTCCATAGGCTGTAACCGAGCATGGTGGCTACGAAGGCCAGGTAGGCCAAGGCCAGTACCGAGCTCCAGCCGATGTTCAGCAGCGCATGGCTGATGCGTTCGGGCCCTTCCAGCCACCAGGACAGCGCAAGAAATGGCAACGGCGGAATCAGGCCACCCCAGACCACCAATGCCACCAGGTCCACCGAGCCAAAACGCCGGGTGATGATGTTGCCCATCCCCCACATGGCCCCGGCGCAGAGCGTCAGCACCAGTGCCAGTAGCGGCACATGGCTGCTGTCCTCGCTGCCGATCAGCGCCAGCCCTCCGGCTGCCACCAGCAGGCCGAGCACGCTGGCCAGGCGCAGCCGCTCACCGAGAAACGCCGCCGCGAAGCACAAGGTGAAGAACGCTTGCGACTGCAGCACCAGCGAGGCCAGCCCCGGCGGCATACCGCTGTACATGGCCTGGAAGAGAAAGGCGAACTGGCCCAGGGAGATGGTCGCGCCGTAAGCGATCAACCAGCGCCACGGTAGCTGCGGGCGCTTGATCAGTAGAATCGCCGGAAACGCCACCAAGATAAAGCGCAAGGCCCCTAGCAGCATTGGCGGCAGGCCATCGAGGCCGACTTTGATCACCACGAAATTGACACCCCAGGCGATGATCACCACCAGTGCCAGCAGCAGGTCCTTCAGCGGCATTTTGCCTCCTCTTCCATCGGCCTTGTAGAAATATTTCGTAACAGCATAAGCATATTCCAAGCCGTCCGGCCAGCCATCGCCGCGACGCTTGTCGTGTTCTGCGTTTGCGCAGCAGCGCATAGCTCGTCATAGCATTCACTTGACCTGACTTGTATATACATGATCATATCAGCGCTCGGCCATCAGCCCTACGTCCTGCGGATGGCCACCGCCTGAAAAAAACAATTACGCGGAGTCGAGCAATGTCCAGCAAGCCCCTGATCGAGCGGCGCTCGATCGACTATATCCCCGAGTCCGAACGCCATGGACGCGTCTACAGTCAGTTCACCCTGTGGCTGGGAGCCAACCTGCAGATCACCGCGATCGTCACCGGGGCCTTGGCCGTGGTGCTCGGGGGCGATGTGTTCTGGTCATTGATCGGCCTGCTGCTCGGCCAACTCGTCGGCGGCACGGTGATGGCCTTGCACGCCGCGCAAGGCCCGCGCCTGGGGTTGCCGCAGATGATTTCCAGCCGGGTGCAGTTCGGCGTCTATGGCGCGGCCATTCCCATGGCCCTGGTGTGCCTGATGTACCTGGGCTTCACCGCCACCGGCACGGTCTTGTCGGGCCAGGCGATCGGCCAGCTGCTGGACGTCAGCGACAGCGTCGGCATCCTCATCTTCGCCAGCGTGATCGTGCTGGTCACGGTGTTCGGCTACCGCATGATCCACTGGATCGGTCGGGTCGCCAGCGTGCTGGGCATCATTGCCTTCGTCTACCTGTTCAGCCGCATCCTGACCATCGCCGACATCGGCCAACTGCTCGACAACCGTCATTTCAGCTGGGCGTCGTTTCTGCTCGCGGTGTCACTGTCAGCCTCCTGGCAGATTTCCTTTGGCCCTTATGTCGCGGACTATTCGCGCTACCTGCCCAGCCGCACCTCGCCAGTGAAAACCTTCCTCGCCGCGGGCCTGGGGTCGGTCCTCGGCGCCCAGGCCTCGATGATGCTCGGGGTATTCGCGGCGGCCATTGCCAACGGGCAGTTCTCGGGACGTGAAGTGGCCTACATCGTCGGCCTTGGCGGCGCGGGCACCACGGCGGCGCTGCTGTACTTCAGCATCGCCTTCGGCAAGGTGACCATCTCCACGCTCAACTCCTACGGCAGCTTCATGTGCATTGCCACCATCATCAGCGGCTTTCGCGGGCACCTGAACATCACCCGCAGCCAACGCCTGGTGTTCGTCCTGGGAATCGTCGGCACCGCGACGCTGGTGGCCCTGCTCGGGCAACACTCGTTTCTCACCGCCTTCAAGTCGTTCATCCTGTTCCTGCTGACCTTCTTCGTGCCTTGGAGCGCGGTCAACCTGGTGGACTACTACTTCATCACCAAAGAGCGCTACGACATCCCCGCCCTGGCCGACCCCAACGCCCGCTACGGCCGCTGGAACTGGCCCGGCATCATCGTCTACACCCTCGGCGTGCTGGTGCAGATGCCCTTCATCGCCACCAAGCTCTACACCGGGCCGATGGTGGCGCACCTGGGCGGCGTGGACCTGTCGTGGATCATCGGCCTGGTGGTGCCCAGCGTGTTGTACTACTGCGTGGCCCGTCGACGCGCGCGGCAGGCACCGCAGCGGATGATCGTGCCTGAGGCGCACTGATCGAGACGTTCAGCACAGGCCACGGCGTAGACCGCGCCGTGGCCGCAGGACAAACCCGCAGGGTCGGCGACCCGGTGTTCCGGCTTACCCGCAAACGCTGACGCCGCTGTCATCTATCCGTCACCCCGCTGTCGTAATCTGCGCGGCAACCCTATGCCACAGGTCATCCACGGCATGCGCCGCTTCCTGCTCTCCCTGCTCTGCGTGCTCCCCTGGCTGGCCCTGGCCGAACCCGTACAGTTGCGCATCCAGGGCTCCAACACCATCGGCGCCACATTGGCGCCGGCCCTGGTACGAGGCCTGCTGCAAGCGCAAGGGGCCACGGCCATCGAGACCGTACCTGGTGCGGACGTCCACGAGCTGCAGGTCCGCGCGCGCGATGTCCACGGACATTCCCTGCGCATCGACATCGCCGCCCATGGCTCCAGCACCGGCTTCACCGCCCTGCGTAGCGGGGACGCCGACCTGGCCACCGCCTCACGGTCGATCAGCGACAGCGAAAGCCGCCAGTTGCAGGCTCTGGGCGACTTGCGCAGCCCGGCGTCCGAGCAAGTGATTGGCCTGGATGGGGTGGCGGTAATCGTCCACCCCGACAACCCGCTGCCGCAGTTGAGCACCGCGCAACTGGCCCAGGTCTTCAGCGGGCAGGTCACGCGGTGGGAGCAGCTGGGTATTACCGCAGGTACCATCAGCCTCTACGCCCGCGATGATCGCTCCGGCACCTATGAGACCTTCAAGGCGCTAGTGCTGGACCCGCACCACGCCGCCCTCGCCCACCACGCGCAACGCTTCGAATCCAGTGAAGCGCTCGCGGCGCGGGTCAAGGCTGATCGCCAGGCCATCGGCTTCAGCAGCCTCGCGGCAGTCCACGGCGCCAAGGTACTGGCGATCGCCGAGGGCCATGCGCCGGCCATGCTGCCCACGCCTGCCCTGGTGGCCAGCGAGGATTACCCTCTTTCCCGGCGCTTGTACCTCTATCTGCCCGGCAAGGCAGCCAAGCCCCAGGCCCAGGCCTTGGCGGACTTCGCGCAAAGCCGGGCAGGCCAGGCCATCGTTGCCGAGCAGGGGTTCATCTCCCAGCAGGTACGGGCCCTGCCGATGCCCGCGCAGGCCGACATGCCGCCGCGTTACCGGGCACTGGCGACTGAAGCACGGCGCCTGACGGTGAATTTCCGCTTCCAGGAAGGCAGCGCCAGCCTCGACAACAAAGCCCAGCGCGACGTGCTGCGGGTCACCGAGTACCTGCGCCACGCCGACAAGCTACAACACAAGGCGGTACTGGTGGGTTTCGGCGACCCGAAGGCTACGCTAGGCCGGGCCGACCTGCTCTCGCGGCTACGGGCCATGGCCGTGCGCCGGGAACTGGCGCGCGCGGGGGTCGAAGTACGCGAAGTGATGGGGCTGGGGGATGACCTGCCGGTCGCCGGCAACGATCTGGAGCAAGGACGCTTGCGCAACCGCCGGGTCGAGGTATGGGTGTACTGAGAGAGCCCTAGCGGCAAACTGCCAGGCTTAGCGGGCAAAAAAATGTTACAGCCTCCCGTTCGGCAGCGCTGCAAAGTCGGTCTAGGCTCAAAAGCAGTGATGCCGGGCCCCTCTGACGGTTGCCAAGCCGCCATGTCGGAATCACTGTTGCTCAGCAACGTCGACAATCAAGGAGGGGCGCATGGCGGCTCTGCAGGCATTTCTTTACACACCCTTGCTCGGCACCAGCACTTGGCTGTGGCTGGTCTTCATCAGCGTTGTCGTCGCCCTGCTGGTCCTGGACCTGGGCGTACTGCACCGGCAAGACCGCGAAATCGAGATGCGCGAAAGCCTGCTGCTGTATTCCGGCTATTTCAGCGTCGGCGTGCTGTTCGGCGCGTGGGTCTGGTACGAGCTGGGCGCGCAATCGGCGCTGGAGTTCTACACCGGCTTCCTGGTCGAGCAGTCGCTGTCGATGGACAATGTCTTTGTCATGGCGATGATCTTCAGCTTCTTCGCCATCCCCCGCCGTTACCAGCACCGCGTGCTGTTCTGGGGCATCCTGGGGGTGGTGTTCCTGCGGGCGATCATGATCGGCGTGGGCGCGGCGCTGGTGCAGAACTTCGCCTGGGTGTTGTACATCTTCGGCGCCTTCCTGTTGTTTACCGGGGTCAAGATGTTCTTCTCCCGCGAAGACAGCCACCCGGACCTGGCGAACAACCCCGTACTGCGCTTCGTGCGTCGACACATGCGCGTCACCGAGCAGATCCACGGCGCGCACTTCTTCGTCCACCTCACTCCACCTGGCCAGTCCAAGGCCCTGCGCTACGCCACGCCGCTGTTCCTTGCCCTGGTGTTGATCGAGCTTGCCGATTTGGTGTTCGCGGTCGACAGCGTTCCGGCTATTTTCGCCATCACCCAGGACCCATTCATCGTCTACACCTCCAACATCTTCGCCATCCTCGGTCTGCGCTCCTTGTATTTCGCCCTCGCGGCCTTGATGCACCGCTTCGTCTACCTCAAGTACGCGCTGGCCCTGGTGCTGATCTTCATCGGTTGCAAGATCTTCTACCACGGCATGGTCGGGAATGTTCCCGCGCTGCTGTCGCTGGGAGTGACCCTGGCGCTGCTGCTGGGCGGGGTGCTGCTATCGCTGTTCAAGACCCGAGGTCAGGTGGGCGACAGTGGCACGCCTGCGGGCCGCTCGGAGGGCCCTGCCACCGCGGCCGAGCCCGACCTGCAAGCGAGCCTCGCGCAAACGGGCGTAGTGAAAACCGGCACCGTGGCTCCGGGCTCGTCCCGCAACGAAAGCGGCGCGGTTGCCGGGGAAAAACATCCGCCTCCGCGGGTCTGACTATTAGGACGAGCAAGACTTAAGCCGACTCAACTCCTGGATAACTTGATCAACCCTCTGAGCGTTGCCGTATCCCATAAACGATTTCACCGTCAATCCATAGAATGGCGACGGTTTTTCTAGCGCCTAATTTCAGCGCTGTGCATAAATCAATCTGCCCCGTCGGCCGTTATTGCTCGCGAATGCTCTGTGTCAGCTTGAGGAATTTCGGAATTACCGCCTCGGGCGGGGGCGTCAGGTCTTTCAGGCCGTCGGTACCTTTCTGGAAGGTGAACATCTGCACCGCCAGCAGCGGTCTGACCAGGCCGCCAACATGGGCGATGGCGAACCAGGCGCGTTCCTGCTCGCCAGATTCAGGGCGTGGATCGAGTCGCCAGCCTTTTAGGGTGGTCATGCGATTGCCGAAGAAGAACTTCTCCATGATTTTCGACTTTTTCCATTTTTCCGCATCGTAGCCGGGGCTGTAGTCGGTGTTGTAGGTACCTCGGGTGGGTCTGGTCGGGTCATCTGGTGAAGCGTTGATCATGCTCATGATCACGTTCGGAGTGCTGGTGAAGCGCAGGCTGTTCTTGACGCTGAAACCCGTGTTGCCATCGTCATGGATAAAACCGTAAGGCATGCATACACCGGGGCCTTCAGGCACTTGATACAGCTCACGGGGCTCGAAGCGGGCAATGAGGTCTTTGAGGCGCTGTGCGGAATCTGTGCCGGGTTTGTTCATGTGGAAGTAGAACACGCGGTTGTTGCGCCAGAGGAAGATCTCGTGTGGAGTTTTTTCGCTTCCTAATACATAAGCATCAACGATTCCGAGATCGAATTCATATACTTTCGTTTTCTGTATTTGCTCTTCAAGCTCTTTAATTGTATTCGCTTGATCCTCAATGACATTCGCAGAATATTTTAATCGCTTAACGGTTGCAAGAAGACGTTTATTGGTTTCCAATCTATCTTTAAGGTGGTCTTTATAAAAATCAACGCTATGAAATACAATGCTACGAGTCCTGTCGAACTCTTCGCGCGTTGTCATGTTGCTGACTTTGATGAGCAGCTCGCTATAGTCATACCTTACATAATCACCGACTGCGCCGACGTTTTTTGAGAAAGTATGCCCTCCAGCGCTGTTTATTTTGTAGTTTTCAATATCATAAGTGGCCCAGCTAAATTTTTCGGGCGTTTGAAACCTGATGCGCCCTAGGCATTCTTCAAAAACAGGACTTGCCGGTGCGGCCTGAGCACCTGATAGCAGGCTCGCAAATACAGTTATTACGCGGATCATGAATTGTGCTCTTGCCGGGTCATCGGATTTTTCAAGTCAGTGAAATACAGGTCGTTTTTACTATCGTTGTGGGCAATGATCGTCAAGTTCAATCCCGAGTCATTGTTCTCACCCTTGGTCCAGCTAACGGGTAAGGCAGTAATAAAGCCTGCCACACCTTGCGGTGACGCATACTGTTTGACACCCATTAGGCTTTTGCTGTCCCAGAACGCGTGCTCATGAGGAAGCCTATCTGCCAATTGGCCTCCAAATTCCAGTTCTAGCGTGGATCGATAAGTCCATGTTGGCCAGATGGATGCAGGAAACCCGTTCGGATAGAGATGCGCTGTCGACGTATCGATCACTTGCAACGAGCTGAAATCCTGGGGTATAAAGTTGAATGCTTTTGCATACCGCTCCGCATTACTTTTGGCTTTTTCCTGAATACTTCGCCACGTTCGCTCTGCCGCCGGTTGATCCAGGCAATCCTCCAAACCAGTGCAAGCAGGAACAGCGCTCTTCTTGGTCTGGCTCATGCCGAAGTGCTTTTTCCACAAGTCCTTGCGCAACTGGTTGATGGCCCTTCCCACTTTTTGCTTGTGCTTGCCATCGAGCAATACCTCGACTGGATCGCCGTCACGCACGATCACCGCCAGTTCCGAGTCGCGCGTACCACATTGGCTGCGGTCATTGATGTTGGCACTGCCCAAGATGGCTACCCGGTCGTCTGCAATCAGCAATTTGCTGTGCACGTAGATTTGCTCG
>Ga0160433_100849_pt1 | contig 10739 bp, 10 predicted proteins | sample HID1972K_E0MG_FD_108235 | JGI IMG/M metagenome (GOLD analysis project Ga0160433, IMG submission 108235) | Enriched pill bug-associated microbial communities from UW Madison campus, WI, USA - HID1972K_E0 MG | ecosystem: Host-associated > Arthropoda: Insects > Digestive system > Unclassified ... | reverse complement strand
TCTGCATAAAAACTCATATTTCGCTGCTTTTGGCGGTATTAAGTAAAGTATTGGTTGATTTTCTGCAGTTATTATTACTGCAATAGTTTATCTATTCCCTCCGCCAACGTTCTATCTTTTTCCGTCACTGTATTTCCTGCATCGTGTGTCGATAACCATATTTCAACTTTGTTCCATTCATTTGTCCATTTTGGATGATGATTTTGCGATTCAGCTAACAGGGCTACCTGTGTCATAAATGCAAAGGCCTTCGAAAAGTCTTTAAATTCAAAAAGCCGGTAAAGTGTATTTTCTTTTTCTTGCCACATATTAGTATAAATAGGGTTTCTATAACTGCAACACAGACTTCAAGCGTTAGTTTTAAATACCAAGGAAAATAAATGTCTCTGCAGACATTTGTCTTTGTTATTCAGACTGAGATATATCAGTAATATTTTAAATTACCTGTTACTTTCAGGGTAAGAAAACCATTGAGCTGTTTTCTTTTTTTGGCAGGCACCACCTCAATAATACACGGATTATATTGTTATTTAACTTTAATATACTCTATAGTAATTAGTTAGCTATTTGTGTAAGATATTGTTTGGAACTGGTCTAAATAATAATTAGGTTTGTTGTTCTATCTTTAATCATTCTAAATAATGAACAAATATTTACCCATTGTGTTGGTAGCCTGTAGCTTACAGTCATTGCAAATAAAAGCACAGACCAGTTCACTCTTGGCGGACACATTGAAGAGTAATGCTCTTGAAGAAGTAGTGGTGACCGGACAATTTGAACCACAGTCGATGAGAAATTCGGTATATAAAGTACGTACAATAAATAGCGAACAGATAAGATTGCGTGCTTCTACTACCGTGGAGAATATTTTGAATACTCAGTTGGGTATGCGGTTTTCAAATGATTTGACATTGGGTGAATCTGACGTTCAATTAATGGGTATGTCTGGTCAAAATGTAAAGGTTTTAATTGATGGTATTCCTTTAATAGATCGAGGCGCTACAAAACAAAGCCTAAGCCAAATTGATGTCAATAATATTGCGCGAATCGAAGTGGTGGAAGGTCCGATGTCCGTTGTTTATGGTACAGATGCGCTTGCAGGTGTGATCAATATCATCACAAAAAAGGGCAATGGCAATAATAATGTTTTAATATCTGCACGTTTACAAGAAGAAAGTGCAGGAAGTGAATACAATGCTTTCCGTAAAGAGGGGACTCATAACGGCAATCTCTCAATCGATTGGCAAAAAAATGGCTGGCAGGTTAAGGCCTCGGGGAGCAGAAATAACTTTGGAGGGTGGCAAGGAAGCAGCAGTGGCCGTGTGCTAGATTGGAATCCCAAAGATCAATGGTTGGCTTCAGGTACGCTTGGATACAGAAACTCGAAAACAAATACCTGGTATCGATTGGATTACCTCGATGAAGATATTTATATGCCAGGAGCTTTGAATACAAATAATTTAAGGGCAGTAGATAAAAATTACATAACCTCCAGATATAACCATGTAGTACAATCTGAATGGAATATGAATGAGCGTTTGAGTTTTTCTGGAGCGGCTTCTTATCAGAATTATGAACGAGCGACGCGAACAATGATGCACGATTTTAAAAATAGTACCTCTGAATTGACAACCGGGTTGGGAGAGCAGGATATTGCCAAATTTTCGTCTGCCGTATTCAGGGGCACTTTTCAATATAAACTTTCCGAAAAGGTATTCCTGCAGCCAGGTGTTGAAATCAATAGTAATACAGGTTCCGGAGAGCGGATAAAGGATAATCCAACAATAAACGATTATGCATTCTTTATTTCATCTGAACTCAAACCTTTGAGCTGGCTGAATATCCGTCCAGGGCTTCGTTTTATTAAAAACTCAGTATACGATGCTCCTCCTGTTATACCCTCAATAAATACCAAATTCACGTTCAACGATTCGTTTGATTTAAGGGCAGCCTATGCGAGAGGTTTTCGTTCGCCAGCATTGCGTGAACTTTATTTTACTTTCTTTGATGCAAACCACTCTATCCAGGGTAATGAAAACTTAGAAGCTGAATATTCCAATAGCTACAACGCTTACTTGAGTTGGTACGGGAAGCAAAGGAATAACGTACGAATTACCAGTACGCTCGGTGGTTTTTATAATGATTTTGACAATCAAATCACTGTGGGTACGGATCATGCAAATTCTTCTGTAAACACCTATATTAACATTGACAAATTTAGAACGGCTGGTACCACATTAGAAAATACGTTGTATTGGCAAAACCTGACGGCAAGCGTGGGATTTTCATATATCGGCCGGTATAACCGGATTTCGGAAACTGAAGAGAATGTTCCAGGCATGGTATGGTCTCCGGAGGTAAACAGCAATATCATGTATTTTATTCCTAAATGGGGTGCCGGTATTAACTTGTTTTATAAATTCAATGGCAAACGCCCAAGTTATGAGGCCAATACACAATCTGATGGTACTGTAGCAATTAACAGGGCAGCTTTATCTGCTTATCATCTTGCAGATCTTAGTCTCAATAAAAACGTCACAAACTCTGTGACCTTAGTAGGCGGTGTACGCAATCTTTTTAATGTCACCCGAATTGAAAACAGCTCATTGGGTGGCGGTGAAGCTCACAGTTCTACTACTGGCAATATACCCGTAAATTATGGAAGATCCTTCTTTTTAGGATTGAACTTTCAATGGTCAAAAAATTAATAACCCAATTTTATAATTAACAACAATCATATCAACATGAAAACTACAATTTACGCATCTAAATACCTTTTCCTGGCATTCGGTATTACCATGGCAATATCCTCCTGCAAAAGATCTGACGATCCGATCCCTGATATTCCTCCGTCGGATGGTACAGAAATGACACTTAATGGCGGTGAAGGCGGAAGCGCTGCAGAAAACACAGTTTTTGTCGACTTTAGCGCAGATAAACAAGAATCCATAAAACGGACAAGTTGGAACCTGGGCTTTTACAGTGGGACTCAATTTCGTGTTATTTTAAATAATACGGCTGGTGCATCTGCCTTAAAAGTGAATAAAAGTGATATCAATGCCGTTTCTGAAAGCGACATTAACGTAGATGACCTGGCAATAGAGTTGGGTACACCAGGAGCTTTCGGAAATATTGACGATGTAACGGGTGATATTACCAAAACCTTAATTCCTGAAATCTCTTCTACAGATGATGACAACAAAGTTTTTGTGATTAATACAGTTGGCGGAAGTCATGGAGCAACCATTAATCCGGCTGATTTATATAAGGTAAGAATACTGAAGGCAGGAAACGATTATACGTTACAATATGCCAAATTAAACGCTACATCCTTTGAAACACTGACAGTTAAAAAAGATGCTGATTTCAATTTCCAGTATCTTTCGTTTGAAAAAGGACCTATAAAAGTAGAACCGGCCAAAACTGATTGGGATTTTCAATGGACCTGGAGTTTATACTATGGAGGAACAGGAGCCACTATTTATCCGTATGGATATTCTGATCTTGTATTCATTAATCACTTAGCGGGCGTATCAGCGGCAGAGGTAATCTTTAAAGATGCGGAAGGAAATAGTAATGGAAAACCATCTTATGAAGATTTTTCTGAAACTAATTTAGGCGGGATTAGCTTTAGCAATTCAAGAGATGTTATCGGTGCCACCTGGCGTGCCACTCCTTCCCCAACTCCCGGAGTCGTAGCAGGAGCAAAAAAGGACCGCTTTTATGTAATAAAAGACGGCTCTGGAAATATTTATAAAGTGAAATTCAATAGTTTCACTCCTGAAGATGCAGGTAAAAGAGGCTATCCTGAATTAGAATACAAGCTGGTAAAAAGAGGATAAATCATTTCAAAGATTCAGTCTGTCATTAGACAGACTGAATTACATTTATACAAATTCAAATAATAAATACAGCAATGTTAAAGAATATAATTTTAAGTGGTTTTGCTCTCTTCGTGACGTCTTCGTTCATCGCCTGTAATGTATCTACACAATCCGAATCAAATTTTGCCGATACTGCTAAAATTGTATCACTCAATGGAGCAGTTTCTGAAATTTTAGTTGATTTAGGCTTTGAAGATAATATTGTGGGTGTTGATGTAGCCAGTACTTATCCTGCCAGCCTTCAAGAAAAACCGAAAGTTGGCCATAGCCGCCAAATTGCTGCTGAAGGTGTTTTGGCTTTAGGGCCAGATGTGGTGATCGCGACAAGCAATGATGTAAAGCCCGAATTGGCTGAACAAATACGTAATACCGGTGTAAAGCTATTTCTATTTGACCATGAATATTCACCTGAAGGTACCAAAGAACTTATCCGATCGATGGCCGACAGCCTTGGCCGTAAGGCTAAGGGAGATTCCATCATTGCGGTCATAGAAGCTGATCTTGCAAAAGTGAAGGCAATAAAAAAAACTGAACCGAAACCGAAAGTACTTTTTATCTATGCACGTGGTACCGGCACAATGATGGTTGCCGGTAAGGATACCCAAGTGGAAAAAATCATTGAGCTGGCGGGAGGTGTGAATGCCGTAAATGATTTTACGGATTTTAAGCCTTTGACTGCAGAGGCATTGGTTGCAGCAAATCCGGATGTTATCCTATTGTTTGATAGCGGTCTTTCAAGTCTTGGCGGCATAGACGGTTTGTTGGAAGTACAAGGTATTAAGCAAACCAATGCAGGTAAAAACCGCAAAGTCGTGGAAATGGATGGACAATTCCTTACTGGTTTCAGTCAGCGCTTAGGTAAAGCCGTATTGGAGCTGGCAGAGAAAATACATTAATTGAATAGAAGGCAAGACATCGTTCTACCTCATGGCTAAACATTAAACTTTGAGAAATTACAGCATTATAATCGGTATACTTTTCGTCCTTTTGATTGCAGCCTGCATATTATCGATCTGCATTGGCGCAGTTAAAATAAGTGCTTCAGAACTCGGGTCGATCGTTGCCTACCGATTAGGTCTGAGCAAGGAAATGAATTTTACTACGCAACAAGAAGCGGTTTTTTTTACGCTGCGGCTGCCAAGAGTGATTTTGGGCGTATTGGTGGGCAGCACGTTGGCAATTGCCGGAGCCACGATGCAAGGTTTGTTCCGCAATCCGCTTGCAGAGCCGGGATTGATCGGTATCTCTTCCGGAGCTTCATTGTTTGCAGTCATTATGATTGTACTGGAAGCTAAATTTTTCAGTTTTATGACTGCGGCTTTTGGTTATTATGCTTTATCGATTGCGGCATTTATTGGAGCCTGTATAACCACTTTTATTGTGTACCGATTAGCGATGCGCAAGGGAAAAGCAGATATTACTACACTGCTGTTGGCAGGTATTGCTATTAACGCCCTGGCGGGTTCATTTACAGGGTTGCTTACCTATGTAGCCAGCGATGATCAATTACGAAATATCACCTTCTGGAGCATGGGAAGTTTGGGTGGCGCAAGCTGGAAAACAATCAGTGCTATTTTACCTTTCGTGGTTATTCCCTTAATTGCGTTACCATTTTTTAGCAAGGCATTAAATGCGTTGGCTTTAGGAGAGTCCCAGGCAGGACATATGGGTATAAATGTCGGATTAATTAAAAAAATGGCTATCGTCCTCGCAACCCTTGGCGTTGGTGCTTCCGTAGCGGTTTCGGGGATGATTGGCTTTATTGGTTTGGTTATTCCGCATATTCTACGCATGGCTTTTTCAGCAGACAACCGCCTTGTCATACCCGGATCAGCAGTATTAGGAGCTGCAGTACTTGTATTAGCAGATTTAATCGCACGTACTCTGGTTACTCCGGCAGAGTTGCCAATCGGTATCTTAACAGCTATTATCGGAACTCCGGTATTCATATATATCATTATGATTGAAAGGAAAAAGCGTGGTTTTGGATAGGGAATTGTATGTAATTATAAAAAAAATGCTCTCGTGAAATGATATCTATACAATTGAAAAATAGGCATTTACAGAAGATATTGGAAAAGAATTAAAATCTTAAAAAATGATTGAAGCAAAAGACATTAGTTATTCCATAGGCAAAATGAAACTAGTAAGCAAGGTCAGCTTTCAAGTTCAGCCAGGGGAATTATTAGCCGTTGTCGGTGCCAATGGAGCCGGAAAAAGTACCTTGTTGAAACTTCTTTGCAAAGAAATTCAAGGCAGTTCTGGCGAGATTTTGATACGGAATAAGCCCATTGAACAATATAAGTTGGACGCGCTTGCTAAATTCCGCTCTGTTTTAGCTCAGAGCAATACCATCTCTGTTTCTTTCAGGGTTCTGGAGTTGATTATGATGGGTAGGTATCCACATTTTGAAAACCACCCTACGGAAGAAGATGCACGCATTGTAAAAGCTGTGATGGAGGAAACCGGGGTTACCGAATTTGCTAATCGGGATTATAATACACTTTCGGGTGGCGAGCAGCAGCGGGTGCAGCTGGCCCGGGTCATCGCCCAGATATATGATCAACCGAATGGACTTTTATTTTTGGATGAGCCTACCAATGGTTTGGATATCCTTTATCAACAACAGATCCTTTCTCTTGCACGTAATTTAGCAGACCGTGGATATTGTGTGATAAGCATCCTTCATGATATCAATTATGCGTCGCGATATGCAAATAAAGTACTCATGCTTAAAAAGGGAGAGATGATTGCTTTTGGAGAACCGCGTGAAGTTATCAACTGTGAAAATATCCACCAGGCATTTAATATCCACGTGAAATTATTGAATGATGAGGAATTTAAATGTCCATTTATCATTCCCTCAATGAAATTAACTATATAACAGATATAAAATAGAATATTATGAACAACACCACCTTAACATTAAAAGAACAGTATGCGGCTTTCAAAGCCGAGAACCCAAAAGTGCGTATCCGCGATGCTGCTAAACAATTGGGAGTTTCTGAAGCAGACTTGGTTGCAACAGATGACAATAACATTGCACTAAAAGCTGAATTCGAAAATATTTTAAAAGAAATACAATCCCTGGGATATGTAATGGCCTTAACGCGCAATGACCATGCAGTTCATGAACGTAAAGGAATTTATACAAAAGCAAGCTTTAACGGACACGTTGGTTTGGTAGTCAATCCTGACATTGATCTTCGTTTATTTATGAATGCCTGGCATTTTGGTTTTGCAGTTCATGAAGGAGAAAGACAAAGTCTTCAATTCTTTGACCAGAATGGCGAGGCAGTGCATAAGATATACCTTACAGAACAAAGTGATAAACAAGCTTTTGATACACTAGTATCAAAATATAAAGCAGATGCACAGGGCCAAGCGTTGCAAACCTCTCCTGTGAACAAGACTATTGTTGAAAAACCAGACGATTCACTTGATGTCAGTGGCTTTCAACAAGCCTGGCTTGCTTTGAAAGATACGCATGAGTTTTTTGGACTGCTGAACAAATTTGGAATTGCAAGAAGACAGGCAATGCGTTTGGCACCAGAAGGACATGCCGCAGAAATTTCTTTATCTTCTTTAAAAAGAATTTTGGAGGGAATATCAGAGCGAGATCTGGATATCATGGTATTTATCGGTAGCCGTGGCTGTATACAAATACACACAGGTAAAGCTAAAAAATTAGTACAGACCGGACCTTGGTTTAATATTCTTGACCCTGAGTTTAACATGCATTTACGCGAAGATGCCATTGACAGTGTATGGCTGGTCAAAAAACCGACAAGCGATGGGATTGTCACTAGCCTCGAAGTTTTTGATGCAGAAGGTAATATAATTGTTCAGTTTTTTGGTAAACGCAAACCACGCATCCCGGAAAGAGAAGATTGGAGACAGGTAGTTCAGGATTTTGCAGTGGAAAGCTAAAAACAATTTAATATCTAATAAATAGAAATATGAGAAAAAGTTTAATTCTCATATTTCTATTACTCACGATCTTTATGAGAAAGAAACATCTATACTATCAGCTTGTTTTTATTTTAAGTTTATTGGGTTTTGCATTTCAGGCACAGGCTCAACAAGCTTATACAATTTTTAATAAATCCGGGAAGGAGATAAGCTTTAAAAAGCTAATGGCTGAAACGCAAGGAAAATCTCATATCTTTTTCGGAGAACTTCATAACAATGCAATTGCTCATTGGTTGCAGCTTGAAATAACAAAAGCACTGAATGAAAGGTATGGAGAAAATTTAGTGATTGGCGCAGAAATGTTTGAAGCAGATAACCAGTTGCTGATTGATGAGTATTTCTCAGATCAGATAAAACAGAAAAGTTTTGAAGAGGAAGCAAGGATCTGGAAAAACTATAAAACCGATTACAAGCCCATTCTTGAATTTGCAAAGAAAAATAAATTAAAATTTATTGCTACGAACATTCCCAGGCGTTATGCAAACTCTGTTTTTTATAATGGGGTGGAGGTTCTTCAACAGCTATCTCCTGAAGCGAAATCATATATTGCTCCTTTACCAATCGTAATCGACACAAACCTGGTTTCATACAAAGAGATCAAAAAGATGGCTGGTAATCATAATGGAGATTTTATGCTGGAAGCTCAAGCCGTAAAGGATGCTACCATGGCCCATTTTATTCTTCAAAATTCTTTAGAAAACACGGTATTCCTACATTTGAATGGTTCCTATCATAGCGATAACTATGAAGGTATCGTTTCTTTTTTAAAGTCGAAAATTCAGGCAGAAAAAATTCTAACTTTAACGACTGTAACTCAGGAACAGGTAGATCATTTAGAAAAGGAGAATTACCAGCTTGCAGATTTTATAATCTGTGTAAATTCTGATATGACGGCAACGCATTAAGGAAATTCAAGTATCTTGTCTGCTATTGGACCGCTATACGTTTTTTTCTCTTACAAGATACTTGCCTTGTAATTACCGCATTTTAGATACTTCCACATCTAGTTCAGACTGACTCCATATTGCCTCCACATTTTTGACCAAATATGTGGAGGCAATGTGGATTTATTCAGGATGGAATGTACAAAGAATTAAACCTTGTTACGGGTAAGGATAGAATCAATATAAGACCTTATTACGTTATGGAGAATGCTTTCTTCAACCTCTGTTTAGAGGTTATCTCTGAAAATTAATGTCCACCAGCTGCAAACTTTAACTGTTAGCGGTCATTGTGAAATGACAGCAGAAAAAAAATAGCAACCAGCTTAATCAGCTAATTGCTACAATTATCTGCGGAGAGGGTGGGATTCGAACCCACGATACCCTTGCGAGTATACAAACTTTCCAGGCTTGCTCTTTCGACCACTCAGACACCTCTCCGGATTTATTTGAGTGGGCGAATCTACAGCTTAATTTGCTGAATTGAAAATATTTATTTATTTATTGGTAAATCGGCCTCTTCCCAAGAAAGCATACCGCCTTCCAACGATACGATTTTAGTGAATCCCATTCCTCTTAATATCTCTGCGGCATCCCCGCTTCTTTTTCCAGAGCGACAATAAACCAATACAGGTTTGTTTTTATCAAGTTTGTTGATGTTCGTTTTGAAATTTGGATCTTTAACATCAATATTCAAGGCATCTTTGATATGGCCGGTCTGGTATTCCTCCTTTGTTCTTACATCCACCAATTGTATTTCATCCAGTAATAAAAGCTTGTTAAACTGTTCCGGATTAATGGTTTGTATTTTACCGGTAGCAGTTGTATTTATTGCTGCAGCGGTATCAGTCGTAGCTGTGCTTGATGGGGTAGGTGCAACTGTAACCGGCTTCTTTCTGGAAGCGCAACTTCCAATAGTCAATGAAATTAGTATTAAGCAGGTTATTCGGAACAGATATCTGTTTATCATCTTTATGCGTGTTTTAAAAGTTGAGCTGCAAGTTCATGGGCGGGTCGTACACCGCTTTCGCGCCATTTCAATTCCCCTTTTTTGAAAATAATAAGCGTAGGAACCCCCTGAATGCCATAAGCATTGGCTACGGCCGGGTTTTTATCAATATCTACTTTAAGAATGGTAGCTTTATCACCTACTGTTTTTTTAAGTTCGTCCAAAATGGGTTTCATCATTTTACATGGACCGCACCATTCGGCGGAAAAATCGACTAGCACTGGCTTGTCGGAATTAATTATTTCTGAAAATCTGCTCATATAGTTAAAACAGTACAGGTTAGAAAATGTTCTATAAATTCTATCTAAGGTATTGTTTTATTGAATAAAACTAATCTTTCAATTGTATATTTGTTAAATAAACGCTCAGAATGGTAAAACTATACTTTCAGATTTTATTAATCATTGGATTCATGGTGGGAATAGCTGTAAACACTCATGCACAATCTATTAAGACCGATAAAAAGTTACAGCATGCGCTGGAGGAAATGACGAAAGATTTTAAAGGTGAAATCGGTGTGTATGTTTATAATTTGAAAACAAATAAAGAAGCTGCCGTAAATGCCGATACAATTTTTCCAACCGCGAGTGTGGTTAAAGTTCCGATCCTGGTTGGCTTATTTGATAAACTAGTGCAAGGAAAATATAAGTATGAAGAAGCCTTGGTTTATGATGCAAAACGTGCTTATGGAGGATCAGGACTCATGCAGTTTTTCAAAGATAGCTCGAAGACAGATTTACGTACGTTGGCCTCTTTAATGATTATGTACAGCGATAATACTGCATCCTTGTGGTGTCAGGAACTGGCTGGCGGAGGAGAAGATATTAATGTGCTGATGGCTAAACTTGGATTGAAAGATACGCGGGTAAATTCCAGGACGAAAGGGAGGGGGCATATTTGGGAAGTTTATGGTTGGGGGCAAACCACTCCAAG
>Ga0160433_100848_pt1 | contig 10747 bp, 7 predicted proteins | sample HID1972K_E0MG_FD_108235 | JGI IMG/M metagenome (GOLD analysis project Ga0160433, IMG submission 108235) | Enriched pill bug-associated microbial communities from UW Madison campus, WI, USA - HID1972K_E0 MG | ecosystem: Host-associated > Arthropoda: Insects > Digestive system > Unclassified ... | reverse complement strand
AGGCTAAAGATGAACTTCGCGAGAAGCTAAATAAGATTATTCCGGAAAGCGCTTCGCAACCTTACGACATAAGAGACGTCATTCAGGAAGTAACGGATGAAGAATCCTTTTTAGAAGTACATAAAGACTATGCAGAAAATATTGTTGTCGGGTTTGCACGTATTGCTGGCAGAAGTATTGGGATTGTTGCTAATCAGCCGGCATTCATGGCTGGTGTTTTAGATATAAAAGCATCTATAAAAGGAGCGCGTTTTGTACGTTTTTGCGATTGTTTTAATATTCCTTTACTTGTATTTGAGGATGTTCCGGGCTTTTTACCTGGCACCGACCAGGAATGGAATGGAATTATTTCACATGGAGCGAAACTGTTATTTGCTTTTAGCGAAGCTACCGTTCCAAGAATTACGGTAATAACCCGCAAAGCGTATGGAGGTGCATATTGCGTAATGAATAGCAAACATATTGGTGCCGATATGAATTATGCCTGGCCATCTGCAGAAATCGCAGTTATGGGGGCAAAAGGAGCGGCTGAAATAATTTTCAAACGTGAAATTTCCGCTGCAGAAGATCCACAAACGAAGTGGCTGGAAAAAGAAAAAGAGTATTCTGATAAATTTGCCAATCCCTATCGGGCGGCTGAACGCGGCTTTGTAGATGAGGTTATCGAGCCTGCACAAACTCGGCAAAAGTTAATCCATGCTTTCAAAATGCTTGAAAATAAAGTTGTTAATCTTCCAAGGAAGAAGCATGGAAATATTCCACTATAATTTTTAATTTTTTATGAACAAGAACAAAAACATAAACAACAAAGTTGTTAATCAAAAATCTGTTGACTTTTTAGAAAACTATCTTAATAATCCCTCTCCTACTGGTTTTGAATGGGAAGGACAAAGAATCTGGCTTGATTACTTAAATCAATATGTAGATGAGACTTATACAGATACGTATGGAACTGCAGTCGGGGTAATTAATCCGGAGGCTAAATACAAAGTAGTATTGGAAGCCCATGCTGATGAAATTTCCTGGTTTGTAAACTATATCAATAATGAAGGACTGATTTATGTAATTAGAAACGGGGGTTCGGATCATCAGATTGCTCCTTCTAAAAGAGTCAATATTCATACTGATCAAGGAATTAGAAAGGCTGTATTCGGCTGGCCTGCAATTCACACGCGCTCGGGTAAAGAAAAAGAGGAGAACCCCAATTTGAAAAATATTTTTCTGGATTGTGGCTGCACAACCAAAGAAGAAGTTGAAGCCCTGGGTATTCATGTTGGCTCGGTTATTACTTATGAGGATGAATTTATGATATTAAATGACCGCTATTATGTAGGAAGAGCATTGGATAACCGGATCGGTGGATTTATGATTGCTGAGGTTGCACGCTTGCTAAAAGAAAATAAGAAAACACTTCCTTTCGGTTTATATATTGTAAATTCTGTTCAGGAAGAAATCGGATTAAAAGGAGCTGAAATGATTGCTGAACGTATTAAACCGAATGTAGCGATTGTAACGGATGTGACCCACGATACGCAAACACCTATGATTGAAAAGAACGTACAGGGCGACTTAGCTTGTGGAAAAGGACCTGTCGTTTCTTACGCACCGGCAGTTCAGATTAATCTGAATAGATTAATTGTGGACACAGCGAAAGAAAAACACATCCCTTTTCAAAGACAAGCTTCTTCCAGATCTACCGGAACTGACACAGATGCTTTTGCTTATTCAAATATGGGAGTAGCTTCAGCATTGGTTTCATTGCCTTTACGCTATATGCATACCACTGTTGAAATGGCTCATATTGAAGATGTTGATAATGCAATCCGCTTACTTTATGAGGTTATTAATGCTCTGGAAGCTGATCAGGATTATCGCTCTTTTGCAAAATAGATAGTTGGCTTAAATGTAAAAACGAACATGAAAAAACATCTTTATTTTTTTGGTGTAACTGCTTTTTTAATCATTAACTCACAAGTTGGAAATGCCCAGGTAGGGGCAACTTATCAACAGCCGCCAAAAGAAATATTGGAATTGGCGAACGCGCCGGTTACTCCAAGTGTAAATATCAGCAAATCGGGTAATAAAATCTTAATTCTTTCCCGTCCGGGCTATCCTTCTATTGAACAGGTAGCTCAACCGGTGGCAGGACTCGCAGGATTACGAATTAATCCGGCAACAAATGGTTCTGCAGTTGGAGTTTTATATAGTAACATTTCCCTGAAAGAGAATAATGGAAAAGAGATACCGATCAATGGGATTCCCGAAAAAGCAAGAATTAGCGACATTCGATGGAATAAAGATGAAACGAAAATTGCTTTTACAAATGAGACTGAAAACAAAATAGAACTGTGGGTGGCAGATCTAAAAAGCTTTTCTGCTCAGAAACTAATCGATCAGCCACTTAATGCTATTTACGGAACAACCATTCAATGGAATTCTGAAGGTACAGCTATTCTCGGACTGTTTGTTCCTGAAAACAGAAAGGAACTTACTGAGAAATCACTTGTTCCGGAAGGCCCGGTAATTCAGGAAAGTCTTGGTAAAGTAGCTCCTTCAAGGACTTACCAAAATTTACTGCAAAACAAGGGAGATGAAGATCTATTCGATTACTATTTAACATCGCAAATCAAACTGGTATCCCTAAACGGCGAAATAAAGAATCTTGGAAATCCAGCCATATATAAGAGTCTATCATATTCGCCAGATGGAAACTATTTGCTGGTGCAAACTATTGAACGACCTTATTCATACCTAGTGCCCATCTACTCCTTTCCTTTCAAAACTGTAATCTTGAATAAAGAAGGTGATTTGATAAAAGATATGGGTCTTACCCCTTTGGCAGAGAATATCCCCATTGGGTTTGATGCGGTAATAGAGGGGCCTCGAAATTATAATTGGAGACCAGATAAAGGAAGTAGTATTTACTGGGTAGAAGCGTTGGATGGTGGCAATCCAAATAAAGATTTCTCAAATAGAGATGCTATTTTTCAGTTGCACGCTCCTTTTTCAGATTCTCCGATAAAAATGATTGAAACACAGTATCGCTATCGCGGTATTGACTGGGGAAATGAAGCGAATGCAATATTAAATGAACGCTGGTGGAAAACGAGAAAACAAAAAGCTACGTTATTTAACCCATCCAATGGTAATGTCATTAAAGTAATTGCAGATCGTTCTTATGAAGATCAATATACAGATCCGGGAGATTTTGTAATGACTCAAAACGAATATAATCGTTCGGTGCTTTTATTTGATAAAAGTAAAGACGTTGCGGTTTTCACCATGTCTGATGGGGCTTCTCCTGAAGGAGATAGGCCATTTCTTCTAAAATGGAATCTAAATTCAGGAAAACAAGACACGCTATTCAAATCAAATAAACCTTATTATGAATCTCCAGTATTTTTTGATAACAAAGGAACCTTCATCATAAGCAAGGAATCGATCAAAGAGTCACCGAACTATTATAACGTTAATTTAAAAACAAAAAAATTATCGAAAATTACAGACTTTGCAGATCCTTATCCATCATTAAACGGGATACATAAAGAACAGGTATTCTATCCCAGAAAGGATAGCATCACTCTTTCAGGAGTTCTTTATCTACCCAAAAACTACAGCAAAGAAGATGGTGCCCTTCCATTATTGATCTGGGCTTATCCGAGGGAATTTAAAAGTTCAAACGCAGCAGACCAGGTAAAAGGTTCACCTTACAGGTTTACACGAATTTCATGGGGGTCGCCAATATTTTGGGTGATGCGTGGATATGCGGTATTGGATAATGCAGATATGCCTATTGTTGGAACGGGGGATGAACAACCAAATGATAGCTTTGTAGAACAGATAAAATGGAATGCAGAAGCTGCCATAAACTACCTGGCAGATCGCGGAGTAGCAGATCCAAAGCGAGTTGCTGTCGGAGGACATTCCTATGGTGCTTTTATGACTGCAAACTTATTGGCTCATACGGATTTATTTGCTGCAGGAATTGCCCGGAGCGGCGCTTATAACAGAACATTTACACCTTTTGGATTCCAGGCTGAGGAACGCACATACTGGGAAGCGCCTGAGGTTTATTATAAAATGTCTCCGTTTAGTTTTGCAGATAAGATTAAAACTCCCTTATTATTAATTCATGGAATTGATGATGAAAATTCGGGCACATTCCCTATTCAAAGTGAACGGTTTTATAATGCCTTGAAAGGACAAGGTGGAACTGCAAGGCTTGTAATGCTTCCTCATGAATTTCATGGATACAGGGCAAAAGAATCAGTTTTACATACGTTATGGGAAATGGATCAGTGGTTGGAAAAGTACGTTAAAAATAAAGAATAACGATTGCTCTCTATTCACTTAAAAGCATCATCAATGGAAAAGAAAGAACTTTTTATTGAAAAAATCACTTCTTCTTACAAGCCGAAGGGAGCTTTCATCTATCTCGGTTCAGGAATATTAGATCAGCAGGTAATTGCGCAAGCACAAGTAAACCTTGCTCTAAAAATGATGAACCGTCATGGCCTAATTGCTGGTGCTACCGGAACCGGAAAAACGCGTACTCTTCAGCTTATTGCAGAGCAATTATCAGACGCAGGAGTACCGGTTTTTATGTTGGATGTAAAAGGTGACCTCTCAGGTATTCATGAACCTGGTGAATCAAATCCTGCACTAATAGAGCGTGGGGAGATACTAGAAAGACCTTTTGAACCAGCCGGTTTTCCTGTTGAACTGTTTTCCCTGACAGGAAATAAAGGTATACCAATGCGCATTACAGTCAGCGACTTCGGCCCTATAATGCTCGCCCGAATCTTAGAGCTAAACGATACCCAAACAGGAGTTTTAACGGCAATTTACAAATATGCTGAAGATAAAAAAATAGCCCTTGTAGATTTCGATGATTTGAAATCTCTTCTAAATTATCTATCTCAAGGGAAAGGTGCTGAAGAAATCAAAGATGACTATGGAAAAATCAGTACGAGTACTTCCGGCACCATCTTACGCAAGATTGTTGGGATCGAGCAGCAAGGTCTAGCAAAGGCCTTTGGTGAACCTGCTTTTAATATAAATGACCTATTCCAGAAAGTTGACGGGAGAGGCGTTGTTAACTTGTTGAATATTTCAGATATTCAAAATCAACCCATTCTGTTTTCTACATTTTTATTGAGCCTGCTAAATCAGTTATTTCTGAAGTTACCGGAAGTTGGAGATCCAGATAAACCGAAACTGGTTTTCTTTTTTGACGAAGCTCATTTACTTTTTAAAGATGCTTCTAAGACTTTCTTATCCCAGATAGATCGAATCATCCGTCTTATTCGCTCAAAAGGCGTAGGGGTGTTTTTCTGTACGCAAGCCGCCACGGATGTTCCTGCCAATGTCTTAGCGCAGTTAGGGAACCGGATTCAGCATGCGCTACGTGCATTTACGCCAAATGATGTAGATGCGCTAAGGCAGACAGTTAAAACGTATCCTAAATCGGAATTCTATGAAATTGATCAGGTATTAACTCAACTCGGAACAGGACAAGCTTTGATCACTGTATTAAATGACAAAGGCATTCCGACAGAAGTAGTGGCGACTCATTTAATTCCGCCAAGAGCGAATATGGGTCCCTTAAACGAAAACATGTATCAACAGCTTGTTAAATCATCCGACTTGTTTCCAAAATACTTCAATCTTATTAATAACCGAAGTGCGAGTGAAATTCTGAAAGAGAGAGTAGAACAATACAACGCTGAAACAGCGAAGAAAAAGGAAACAGAGGGTATCAATAAAAAAACAAAATCTAATAAAAGGACAAGCAATCGACAGACGCCCATGGAGGCGGCTGGTAAAACGTTAATAAGAACGCTGGCAGCAGGTGCAGGAAGAGTAATCCTAGGTGCTATTACCAGTTTCTTTAACGGAAGAAAAAGACGTTAAAAATAATTCAATAAAATCAATAATTATTACATTTAGTATGAAAAAACCTACTCTTTTAATTTTAGCTGCCGGAATGGCAAGCCGTTATGGCAGTATGAAGCAAATTGATGCATTCGGCCCAAATGGGGAAACAATAATTGACTATTCTATATATGATGCAATTCGTGCTGGTTTTGGTAAGGTTACCTTTATTATAAAAGAGGAATTCTTAGATAATTTCAAGGCAATCTTCGATCCTAAATTAAAGGGAAAGATTGAAACCGACTATGTTTTTCAAGACTTTAACCTTAAAAAACATGACATCGAAAGAGAAGTGGAACGAGCCAAACCCTGGGGAACAGCACATGCGGTACTATCTGCGGTAAAACAAATAAATGAGCCTTTTTGCGTAATAAATGCAGACGACTTTTATGGCTATGATTCTTTTAAAAAGATGGCTGATTTCTTGATCAATGAGGCGAATGACAGAGAATTTGCTTTAATGGGCTTTCAGGTTGATAAAACTTTATCAGACTATGGATCAGTTTCCCGCGGCGTATGCAAAGTGGACGAAAATGGAAATATGACCGAAGTTATAGAACGAACCAAAGTATATTTCAAAGAGGTAGACAGTGCAAAGAGAATCTTTTTTGAAGAAAACGGACAGGAATTTGAGCTGCCTTCTGATGCACGTGTATCAATGAACTTTTGGGGCTTTACTCCTGCAGTATTTGATAAAACGCTTCATTTATTCAGAAAGTTTGTTGAAGAAAATCATCAGGATCCTAAATCGGAGTTCTTTATCCCTTTAGTGGCTGACGAATTAATCAAAGAAAATGAGGCTACATTTAAAGTGATTCCAACAGCTGAAAAGTGGTTTGGAGTAACTTATAAAGAAGATAAGCCTATTGTACAAGAAAATATCTCCAAACTGGTTAATGAAGGAGTCTATCCTGAAAATCTATGGAAGTAATAAATAAAAGGTTATAAAAAAAGAAAGGGTTCCGAATTGGAACCCTTTCTTTTTTTATAACCTTTTATTTATTATCATCGTCTTCTTTTACTTCTTCGAAGTCAACATCTGTAACGTCTTCTCCTCCTTGTTCCGGAGCAGGACCACCTGCAGAAGGATTCTCAGGCTGTGGAGCACCAGCTTCTTGAGAAGCTTTGTACATCTCTTCAGAAGCGGCATTCCATGCTTCCTGTAATTCAGCTTGTGCAGCATCCAGTGCAGTAAAGTCACGTGCAGCATGAGCATCTTTTACTTTCTTAAGCCCTTCTTCAATTGGAGCTTTCTTATCTGCTGAAATTTTATCTCCATATTCCTTTAACTGTTTTTCAGTAGAGAATATCAAAGCATCAGCAGCATTCATTTTATCAACTTCCTCTTTGGCTTTTTTATCGCTTTCAGCATTAGCTTCAGCTTCCTCTTTCATCTTTTTGATTTCATCATCAGTTAACCCGGATGAAGCCTCTATACGGATTTTTTGTTCTTTACCAGTAGCCTTATCTTTTGCAGATACATGCAAAATACCATTCGCATCAATATCGAAAGTTACTTCAACTTGAGGCACTCCCCTTGGTGCAGGTGGAATACCATCCAAGTGAAAACGACCGATTGTACGGTTTTGAGCAGCCATTGGTCGCTCTCCTTGCAAAATATGAATTTCTACTGAAGGTTGATTATCAGATGCAGTAGAGAATACTTCTGACTTTTTACTAGGAATTGTCGTGTTCGCATCAATCAACTTAGTCATAACACCACCCATGGTTTCAATACCCAATGAAAGCGGAGTAACATCAAGTAAAAGAACATCTTTTACTTCACCAGTTAACACACCACCCTGAATAGCAGCACCCAACGCTACAACCTCATCTGGATTTACACCTTTAGATGGTTCTTTTCCAAAAAATGCCTTTACTGCTTCCTGAATTGCAGGAATACGGGTTGAACCACCAACTAAAATAATTTCGTCGATGTCTGATTTATCATAACCTGCATTTTTAAGAGCCGAACGACACGGATCAATTGTGCGTTTGATTAAGCTATCAGCTAATTGTTCAAATTTCGCACGGGTTAAATTGCGAACCAGGTGTTTCGGGCCTGTTTGATCCGCAGTAATATATGGTAAATTAATTTCTGTAGCAGTAGAACTTGACAACTCAACTTTTGCTTTTTCAGCAGCTTCTTTTAAGCGTTGCAAAGCCATAGCGTCTTTTGTTAAATCAAAACCGCTATTTTCATTTTTAAATTCTTCAACTAACCAATCAATAATTACCTGGTCAAAGTCATCACCACCTAAGTGAACATCACCATCAGTAGATTTTACTTCAAAAACTCCGTCTCCAAGGTCAAGGATTGACACGTCATGCGTACCACCACCGCAGTCAAAAACAGCGATTTTCATATCTTTATGAGCTTTATCAAGTCCATAAGCTAAGGCAGCAGCAGTCGGCTCATTGATTATACGCTTAACTACCAATCCAGCGATTTCACCGGCTTCTTTCGTTGCTTGACGTTGAGCATCGTTAAAATAGGCAGGAACTGTAATAACAGCTTCAGTAACTTCTTGTCCCAAAAAGTCTTCAGCAGTTTTTTTCATTTTCTGCAATACCATTGCAGATATTTCTTGTGGAGTATACTTTCTATCATCAATAACAACACGAGGAGTATTATTGTCTCCTTTTACAACCGTATAAGGGACACGTGCGATTTCCGAGCCAACTTGGTCGAAAGTTTGCCCCATAAAGCGCTTAATAGACGAAATAGTTTTGGTTGGGTTTGTGATAGCCTGACGTTTGGCAGGGTCACCTACCTTACGTTCTCCATTTTCTACGAAGGCAACAATGGATGGAGTAGTTCTTTTACCTTCATTGTTGGAAATAACAACAGGTTCATTACCTTCCATTACTGCAACACAGGAATTTGTTGTTCCTAAGTCGATTCCAATAATTTTTGACATATGCTTTATCTTTTCAATTTATTTAATAAGAATAACAGTTAAGACTTATCAAACCTTATACCAACGAGGAATATTAGTTAGAATTTTCTATAAAAGACAGATAATTCAGTTATTTAATGCCAAAATGACATTGTGTCACAACAATGCCACAAAACAGGAAAGCGACTAACATAATTAGACAAAAAAAAGCGCCCAAATCATTTGATTCGGGCGCTTTTAACTATATTAAAATATTCTAACCTTCGTTTTTTTCTTCAGAAGATTCAGGATTAGCTTCCGCTTCTTCAGGTTTTACTTCAGCAACTTCTTCCGTTGCTACTTCTTCAGCTTTAACATCTTCTACAGTATCTGACGTAGCTGCTGCCTTTTTCTTAGAGCCACCAGCACGACGACGAGTAGTTTTCTTCTCGGCTTTCGCTTCACCTTTGTTGTAAACTTCGTTATAATCTACGAGTTCAATAATAGCCATTTCAGAGTTATCTCCAAGACGGTTAGTTAACTTGATAATACGAGTATATCCACCTGGACGATTCGCAACCTTTTCAGAAATCTCGCGGAATAAAATAGTAACAGCATCTTTATCTTTAAGATAAGAAAATACAGTACGACGAGAATGTGTTGAATCAGTTTTTGATTTTGTAATTAATGGCTCAACGTAAGTACGCAAAGCTTTTGCTTTAGCTAATGTTGTTGTAATGCGCTTATGCTTTAAAAGCGAAGTAGCCATATTTGACAACATCGCGTGGCGGTGGCTGTTGGTGCGGCCTAAGTGATTGATTTTTTTTCCGTGTCTCATTTGTTTTTAAAATTTGTGCATACCGTCTCGACTAAGATATTAGGAGGGAATTATGCAACAGGTCGCTTATTAATTGAAGATATTAGTCTTCGTCTAATTTAAATTTGTTTAAGTTCATTCCGAAGGATAAACCTTTTGATTTCACCAGTTCCTGAATTTCAGTAAGTGATTTTTTACCAAAGTTTCTAAACTTTAACATATCAGCAACATCGTAAGAAATCAATTCTGCCAATGTGCGAATATCCGCAGCCTTTAAACAATTCAAGGCACGAACTGAAAGATCAAGATCTACCAATTCAGTTTTAAGGATTTTACGCATATGTAAAATCTCTTCATCAACTTCCTTAGTTTCTTCTTTTGCCTGAGATTCCAATAGGATATTCTCATCAGAAAATAACATAAAGTGATGAATCAATATTTTCGCAGCTTCCTTCAATGCATCTTCGGGATGAATAGATCCGTCAGTAGAAATATCCAAAAGTAATTTCTCATAGTCAGTTTTTTGCTCAACCCGGAAATTTTCAATTGTATATTTTACATTAATTATCGGCGTAAAAATGGAATCAATGGCGATAACACCAAGTGCAGAATCTGCAACCTTGTTCTCTTCCGCATTAACATAACCTCTTCCCTTGTTTACAGTTATTTCAACTTCCAAAGGAATATTGTTATCAAGATTACAAATTACTAAATCAGGGTTTAATACAGTGAAGTTAGAAGAAAATTTAGTGATATCACCAGCAGTAAATTGTTCCTGACCGTTAATAACGATGAAGATCTTTTCAGAATCGCCCATCTCTCCAGTCTTTTTGAAACGTACTTGTTTCAAATTAAGAATAATTTCCGTTACATCTTCTACAACACCTTTTATGGTAGAAAACTCGTGGGAAACTCCGGAAAACCGAGTAGCAGTAATCGCATAACCTTCTAATGAAGAAAGCAAAATACGACGTAGAGCATTACCTATAGTTACACCAAATCCTGGTTCTAACGGACGAAATTCAAATTGACCATCAAAATCAGTCGATTTCTGCATGATAACTTTATCCGGTTTTTGAAATGCTAAGATTGCCATTTATTTCTATTTAATGTTGTT
>Ga0160433_100846_pt1 | contig 10776 bp, 8 predicted proteins | sample HID1972K_E0MG_FD_108235 | JGI IMG/M metagenome (GOLD analysis project Ga0160433, IMG submission 108235) | Enriched pill bug-associated microbial communities from UW Madison campus, WI, USA - HID1972K_E0 MG | ecosystem: Host-associated > Arthropoda: Insects > Digestive system > Unclassified ... | reverse complement strand
GACAGAACCGAATGCGGGATCCGATGCCAACTCGGGCAAAACATCTGCAAAATTAAATTCAGCAGGAACCCATTATGTGCTTAATGGTCAGAAAATGTGGATTACAAATGGCGGATTTGCTGACGTTTTTATTGTATTTGCTAAAATTGATGATGATAAAAATCTTTCGGCTTTTATAGTTGAAAGAGGCTTTGGCGGAATAACAATGAATCCGGAAGAGCATAAAATGGGAATTAAAGGATCATCTACCCGCCAGGTTTTTTTCAATGACTGTGAAGTTCCAGTTGAAAATTTACTTTCAGAAAGAGGTAATGGATTTAAGATCGCCGTAAATATTTTGAATATCGGCCGAATTAAATTAGGTGCGGCAGCTATTGGATCATCAAGGAAAGCATTGGATCAGGCAATTAACTATTCCAATGAGCGGGTGCAGTTTGGTTTACAAATTTCAAAATTTGGTGCCATCCGACATAAATTGGCTGAAATGGCAATCCGGAATTTTGCAGTAGAAAGTGCTGCTTACCGCGCTGGCCAAAACATTGATGATGCCTATGAACAACTGGTTTCGGAAGGCATGGACAGCGCAAAAGCAAGATTGAAATCGACAGAGCAGTTTGCTATAGAATGCGCTATTTTAAAAGTTTGGGGATCGGAAATGCTTGATTATATCGTCGATGAGGGAGTTCAGGTTTATGGTGGAATGGGGTTTTCTGCTGAAGCACCAATGGAAAGAGCTTACCGTGATTCACGCATTAACCGGATTTTTGAAGGTACGAATGAAGTGAACCGCTTGCTGATTGTTGATATGCTCTTGAAAAGAGCAATGAAGGGCGAATTAGATTTAATGGGGCCTGCGCAACAGGTAGCAGGCGAATTAATGTCAATCCCCGACTTTGAAGACGAAGAAGAAGCGCTTTTTTCAAGTGAGAAAAAGGTTCTTAAAAATTTGAAAAAGACAGGGCTGTTGATTGCAGGAGCTGCTGTACAGAAATTAATGATGACATTGTCTAAGGAACAAGAGATATTAATGAATATAGCTGATATTATTGGCTATGTTTATTTAGCAGAGTCAACTATTCTCCGGGTAGAGAAATTAGTAGAAATGAAAGGTGAAGAAGCAGTCAGCGGACAAATAGATATTGCCAAAGTTTATGTACACTCCGCTGTCGATACAATTTATATTGCCGGTAAACAGGCTTTAAACTCGTTTGCAGAAGGAGATGAGTTGAAAATGATGTTGGTAGGGCTACGTCGTTTTACAAAAGCTGAGCCTTTTAATAGTAAAGATGCTAGACAACGGATTGCCAAACAGTTGATTGATGCTAATAGATACTGTTATTAATTGTTTTTATTTATTTAAAAAAAACCGCTGTAGCGTATGCTCAGCGGTTTTCGTATTTTAGAAAGTAATTGGCATGAAACACAAATGCTGTTAAAAAATGTTAATTCTTATATAAAATCAATTAAATAAATAACTTTGCACTAATTAGTATGAAAAGCACTATGAAAAATTTTAACTTTCTTATTTTAGCACTGATCGTAGGTATTGGGTTTTCGGCATGCTCCAAAGATAAGACCGAATATTATGATCCTCAAAAATGGTTCGACCTCGAGCGCCCCGTTTTAGCTAATTATGTTGATTCAGTTCCAGAACTAAAAGGTGCTGTCGCAGATTCAAGCGGTATTTATTATGTGGTTATGGATCCAGGGTTGCAGGACTCTACTGACAATGATTTTTACCATTATAATATTAATAATGCTAATGAAATTGAAGTGCCTCGTATACGTGTGAATTATGTTGGACAGATGGTGCCTAATGGCGTTGAGTTTGATAAAGGAAATGATAAAGAGTTCCTATTGACCACCACTGTTGGAGCCTGGCAAAAAGCATTTTTACCAAAATATATTATGGATAAGCAAGGCAAGTTGCGTTATAATGGTATTGGTATGGGTATAACCGAGTTTGGTCTTCAAAAGGGAGCCAAAGTAAGAATTGTCCTTCCTTCCTATTATGGTTATCAAGATAGAACAGTGGGCAGCATTCCTGCAAATACTCCATTGGATTTTTATATTGAAGTATTGGAAGTAAATCCTCCTTCTGCCAAAAATTAATTTAATTAAAATTTTAGAATACCATTAATGAACATATTTTCTAGCCGATTCTTATTATTGAGCTTACTTGCTGTTGTTGCGTTTTCGTCTTGTGATAAAAAAGTTTACCAGACGATTGTCGAATTGGATGAGGAGAATATCCAGGAGTATATTCAGAAGAATAATTTAAATGTTACTCCCTTTGGTACTACAGGAATGTATTATGAAGTATTAGAGGATGGGACTGGAGAGCCGCTGGATTATAGTAAAGTTGTTCCGTTGGTTTATTCTTTTAAGACACATGATGGTAGCTATACTTCAGTAGACACTTTTGCAGTAGGTAACCGATATGCAGATTATTTAGGTTATTTCCCTTATGGTTCTTCAGTTGCAAATAGCCAGCCAGGTTCGCCTCTTGATAAAGAAGAAGGAATAAAAATGGTTCTAAAACAGGCTTTGAAAAATGCTAATGGGAAAATTCGTATTATTGTTCCGTCTCGCTTAGCATATGGAAGAAATGGTTCGGGTAAAATAGGCTCAAATCAATCGATCGACTATGTAATCCATGCAATTGATCCTGAAAACTTGCCGGATTATGAAGATAACTCTATTAAAAACTATATTCCAACAATTGGAAATCAGTTAACTGATTTCGAAACTACATCAACAGGAATTTATTATAACATTACAGATCCGGGATCGGGTGCGCAGATTTCACCCACTTCCCAAATAGAAATGGGTTATACTTTAAGACTGTTGAATGGGAGTATCATAGAGCAATCAGCGTCAGACTCAACTTCAATGTCCTTGACTTCAACTATATTAGGTTGGAAAGAAGTTCTTCCTAAGTTAAAGGCGGGTGGAAAAGTAAGAATGATTCTTCCATCGCCGCAGGCATATGGACTGCAAGGCAACATCAGTACTACAGCCGGTGTTAATAGTATTCCTGCGTTTTCTCCGCTTGATTTTGAAGTAAGTGTTAAATCTGTAGTAGAGTAATCGTAGTACCCATATAAAAGTCATAAAGAAAGCCACCGATTTTTTATAATCGGTGGCTTTCTTTATGACTTTTATTTACGAAATAGATTCTCTAACGGCTTCACTGAATTTTAAACTCGTATGAGGGAACAAATCATGAATACGGTTTTCCTCACATAATAAATCGCCTTGAATGTTTTCACTAAAGGCATGAGCAATTGTTCGTGGCAAGCCCCCTGCTTTACTCAACCAAAATGTAGAAAAGAGCGTATGCACAAACGGAAGTGTTATGATGCTCTTTTTAATATTTGCAATCTTGAGAAATTGAATAAGCATCTCCCGATAGCTTAAGATCTCTGGGCCGCCGATATCAAAAGTTTGATTGAAGGTAGCCGGGTTAAAAGCAATAAAATCTAAATAGGTAATAGCGTCACTCAATGCAATGGGTTGGCATTTACTGCTGGCAAGTTTTGAATTAGAAACAATTGCAATATTGCTGGCCATCTTTTTGAAGATCTTAATCAGCAAAGAATTTTTTCCTACTATATTGCTTGTGCGTACAATTGTATAAGGAATATAACTATCTTCAAGCAAACTTTGTATATCTTCATTAACTGGAGAACGCAGTGGCATTACGTAAATTAAATGTGGACAGTTAACGCGGCGTGCTTTTTTTATATAGTTTTGAAGGGATAATATTTCTAATTCTTGATAGATGTCACCTTGTTCGGCTACGTAATAGCTAAAGTAGAATGCAACATCTAAATCCTCGGGGAAATTTTGTGAATACTTTTCCCGGATTAAATCGCCACGGATGATTGAAAGATTTTCGTTAGCCTTTTCATCTGCCAAAAGCAATGTTTCGCTTCTAACTAAACAGGTAACTTTATATTCTTTCTTAATAAAAAAAAATGCCAGTTCTTTGCCTAAGTAATTGTTTATGCCAGTTAAAAGTATATTCATTTTGTAAATATAGTCATGCTGCTTATACTACAATTCAAAAATGCGAAAGTTTCTTTTTATTCCATTTTAATGACAGTCCTCAATTGTAAGTGAAATGTAAATATCTATTATAAGAAGCAAATTAAAATATGATAGAAGCAAAAAGAGTATCTTTGTGATACTGTCATATTTTATTGAAAAATGAATAAAAAAGCCATATTAGTTTGGTTTAGGAACGATTTAAGAATTTGTGATAATGAAGTGCTGAGTGCGGCTTATGAACGTGCCGATACCATTTTACCGGTATTTATTTATGATCCACGTCTGTATGCTGACACAAAGTATGGTACCAAGAAAACCGGGGCTGTCAGAGCCAAGTTTATAAATGAAAGTGTGTCGGATCTTCAGGAATCAATCCGGAAATTTAATGGCGAACTCCTTATAGAAACAGGTTTACCAGAGGAAATCCTCCCCGAGCTTGCAAAACGTTATCATATTGATGAGGTTTATCATCATAGAGAGGTGGCGCACGAGGAAACCTTAGTGTCGGCACTAGTTGAAGAGGCACTATGGAAATTGCAGTTAAACTTACGGCACTTTATCGGACATACGCTCTACCACAAAGAAGACTTGCCTTTTCCCATCAAGGACATTCCTGATGAGTTTAATGTTTTTAAAAACAAAACTAGCCGCGAAAGTACAATCCGCCCTTGCATTTCAACACCTAATGATTTTAGTTTCCTGGAAGGTGTTCCTGAATGCAAAGTTCCCTCGTTGGAGGATTTAGGGTTTGATGAAATCGAAATCAAACAAACAAATAATTCTACTATTATTGGTGGAGAAACTGAAGCAAAGAAACAGTTGGATCTGTTAATAAATGGACAAATAAAAACGGCCGATGAATCGGGCTTGTCGCCTTGGCTTACTTTGGGTTGCCTGTCTGTTCATACTTTTTATCATGCATTGGTTACCAAGGCCAATTATCCGAAAAATGTTCTGAATCGGTTGTTAGATGAGTTATGGTGGCATGACTATTACCGGTTTATGTTTAAAAAACATGGTAACCGATTTTTCAGTCTTCAAGGATTTTCAAAAGTTAAACCCTTATTTGTGGGTGGACAAGATCAATTTGAAAAATGGAAAACCGCTAAAACCGATAATATGCATGTTAACCATATTATGGAAGATATAAATAAAACGGGTTACATCAATCATCGTATGAGAATTGAAGCGGCATCATATTTGGTTAATGAACTTCAGGTAAACTGGCTGTTAGGGGCAGCTTACTTTGAAGAAAAGATGATTGATTATAGTCCTGCTACTAATTATGGTAGTTGGGCGCATATAGCAGGTGTAGGGAGTAGTTTTAAACACAATTTAAAGAATATTTCCTGATTTATTCAAATATGTGATGGTTTAAGTTGGGTTCTAATTTTAAAAGGATGATCTTAGAGTATTCATATTGTTAAAAAAGATGGTGATTCCCTATTACTACAATCATTTAATTTATAACTTTGCCTTATACGTATAAAAAACATGGATAAGCTTACTTTTTTGAGCAACGCAGACTCACGTTACATTGATTCGATGTATGAGTCATACAAAAATGATCCTGAGTCGGTCGATTTTGGATGGCAAAAATTTTTTGAAGGATTCGATTTTGGTTCTCAAGGAGAATCTGTTCCTCAGGAATTATCTCTTTCTGAAGCTCCTGAACATATATTAAAAGAAATTAATGTATTGAATATGATACATGGCTATCGCGAACGTGGCCATCTATTTACTAAAACTAATCCTGTTCGCGAACGCAGAAAGTATTTTCCTGGTAAAGAGCTGGCAACTTTTGGATTAAGTGAGGATGATATGGATACCGTCTTCAATGCCGGTATTGAAGTGGGTCTGGGGCCTGCCAAACTGCGTGATATTCGTCAGCTTATAGAGGATACATATTGCGATACAATTGGGGCTGAGTTTAAATACATTCGTAATCCGGAGAAAATTTCCTGGTTGCAGAATCGGATGGAAAGCGAGCGAAATGAACCTAATTTTGATATTGAAACAAAGAAAAGAATACTTCAAAAATTAAATGAAGCAGTTGTCTTTGAAAATTTCCTGGGAACAAAGTTCTTAGGGCAAAAGCGGTTTTCGTTGGAAGGTGCTGAAAGTTTGATTCCCGGTTTGGATTCGGTTGTTCAGAAAGGAGCAGATCTGGGAATTGAAGAGTTTGTAATAGGAATGGCTCATCGCGGACGACTAAATGTATTAGCCAACGTAATGGGCAAAACCTATGAAACCCTGTTTAATGAATTTGAAGGTAAAACAACAGATGATGTAGAATTTGGTGGTGATGTAAAATATCACTTAGGATTTTCTTCAGATGTGGTTACCGCGAATAATAAGAAAGTTCACTTAAGTCTTTGCCCAAACCCATCACATCTGGAGACTGTAAACCCAGTTGTTGAAGGCATTGTGCGCTCCAAAATTGATATGAAGTACGATGGTGACTCTTCTAAGATTGCTCCTATCTTAATTCATGGTGATGCGGCGATTGCAGGGCAGGGCATTGTTTACGAAGTGATCCAGATGTCTAAGTTGGATGGATATAAAACCGGGGGAACTATTCACGTGGTGATTAATAACCAGGTGGGTTTTACAACCAATTACAAAGATGCCCGGTCTTCAACTTACTGTACAGACATAGCGAAGGTTACGCTTTCACCAGTATTTCATGTAAATGGTGATGATGTTGAAGCGTTGGTATATGCGATTAATATGGCAGTTGAGTATCGTCAGAAATATCATACAGACGTATTTATTGATATGTTATGTTACCGTCGTTACGGACATAATGAAGCGGATGAGCCTAAATTCACGCAACCACTCTTATACAAAGCAATAGAAAAGCATTTGAATCCAAGAGAAGTATATAATAAAAAACTTTTGGAACAAGGAAGTGTAGATGCTAATCTTGCAAAGGAAATGGAAAAAGATTTCCGGGCTCTTCTTCAGGAACGACTTGATGAGTCAAAGGAAGATGAAGTTATTCCTGATGTTAATCCGATGTACTCTGGGGCATGGCAAGGTATAAGAAAAGCGAAGTATGAAGATATTTTTGTGCCTGCAGATACGACAGTATCTGAGGAAGAGTTTATTCATATTGCCGAATCCATAACATCCCTTCCAAAAGATAAAAAATTCTTTCGGAAAATTGAGCGCTTGTTTGAAGACCGCAAAAAGATGATAAAAAATAAGACATTTGACTGGGCAATGGCTGAGTTAATGGCTTATGGTACTTTATTGAATGAAGGAAAGAGAGTTAGAATTTCAGGACAAGACGTTGAACGGGGTACATTCTCACATAGACATGCCGTATTAACGCTGGAAGATTCTGAAGAAGAATATGTTCCTTTAGCTCAATTGAACAACGGTGATGTGAAATTTGATATTTATAATTCACATCTTTCTGAATACGGTGTCTTAGGTTTTGAATATGGTTATTCATTAGCGAATCCACATTCACTTACAATATGGGAAGCTCAGTTTGGAGATTTTGTAAATGGCGCTCAAATAATAATTGATCAATACATTTCAAGTTCTGAGGCAAAATGGAAAAGATCAAATGGTTTGGTGATGTTACTACCTCATGGGTATGAAGGGCAAGGACCAGAGCATTCATCTGCGCGGGTAGAACGCTTTTTGGAATCCTGCGCTGAGAATAATATGCAAGTTGCTAATTGCACCACTCCGGCAAACTTTTATCATATTTTACGTCGCCAATTGCATAGAGAATTTAGAAAACCACTTGTTGTTTTTACTCCTAAGAGTTTACTTCGCCATCCTCTTGTGGTTTCTAAATTAGAAGAATTTACAAATGGTAAATTCCAGGAAGTAATAGATGATAATTATGTGAAGTCAGCAGATGTAAAACGTGTTCTTTTCTGTACCGGAAAGATCTACTATGATTTGCTTGATAAACAGCAAACAGCGGAGCGTAAAGATGTAGCAATTGTTCGTATTGAGCAATTGTATCCTACTCCTATGGATAGATTGCGCGCAATAAAGAATAAATATAAAAATGCGGATAGCTTTCTATGGGTACAGGAAGAACCGGAAAATATGGGAGCATGGCCATATATCTGCCGCAAACTCCGTCACTCTCGTATCGATCTGGAAGTTATTTCCCGTAAGGAAAGCAGCAGCCCTGCTACCGGCTATCAAAAACAACACATCGCTCAGCAACTTGTGATCGTGGAAAAAGCGTTTGAAACGAAAGCAGAAGTCGAGGTAAAAAAGAAAATTAAGAAAACAACCCAAGAGGCGGCGAAAGTCGATTAATAAATTTAGCATTTATGAGTTTAGAAATGAAAGTGCCAACCGTAGGCGAATCTATTACAGAAGTTACTTTAGCACAATGGTTAAAAAATGATGGTGATTATGTAGAGATGGATGAAATAGTTGCTGAGTTAGAGTCAGATAAGGCCACCTTTGAACTTCCAGCTGAGAAAGCAGGGATCCTGAGACATGTTGCAAGTGAAGGTGATACCCTGGAAATTGGTGCAATTGTTTGTACCATCGAAGATGGAGGTAAAGGGGAAAGTGCAGCTCCTGTTAAAGATGCATCAGTGGCTCCAAAAGAGGAAGAAAAGGCTGCTCCGGTTAATGAGCAATCAGAAGAATCTCAAGAGAGTTATGCTGCGGGCACAGCTTCTCCCGCTGCTGCTAAGATTCTAAAAGAAAAAGGAATTGACGTAAAAGATATAAAAGGTACAGGAAAAGATGGCAGAATAACCAAAGAGGATGCTTTAAATGCATCAGTTGCTACATCGGCACCTGCAAAAGATAAGGCACCTGAACCTGCTAAAGCGCCTGAGCCTGTGTCAACTAACGCACCGGTTGGAGGTTCGCGGGATGAAAGACATGAAAAGATGTCTTCGCTTAGGAAAACCATTGCTAAACGATTGGTGACTGTCAAGAATGAAACGGCTATGCTGACTACTTTTAATGAAGTAGATATGAAGCCTATTATGGATTTGCGTACCAAATACAAAGATAAGTTTAAAGAAAAACATGGTATTGGTTTAGGGTTTATGTCCTTCTTTACCAAAGCTATTTGTATGGCTCTTCAGGAGTGGCCATCTGTTAACGCTCGTATAGAAGAAAATGAGATTGTTTATAGTAATTTCGTCGATGTTTCGATCGCAGTGTCTGCTCCGAAAGGATTAGTAGTCCCAATTATCAGGAATGCAGAGTCCCTATCATTACAAGGTATAGAGAAAGCTGTTGCAGACCTAGCTACAAAAGCAAAGAATAACAAATTAACTATTGAAGAAATGACCGGAGGAACATTTACCATTACAAATGGTGGAGTTTTCGGGTCAATGATGTCGACTCCTATAATCAATGCTCCTCAATCAGCAATTCTGGGTATGCATAATATTATTCAGCGTCCTGTTGCTATTAACGGTGAAGTTGTTATCCGTCCAATGATGTATGTCGCATTATCTTATGATCATAGAATTATTGACGGTCGCGAATCAGTAAGTTTCTTAGTACGAGTAAAAGAGCTTTTAGAAGATCCTACTCGTCTATTACTTGATGTATAAAAATATCATTTTAAAGGGATTGCCTCCAGGCAGTCCCTTTTTATTTAAACCTTTGAAATATCCTTGCTATTACTTGAATAAGTTCATTTTCGCTGGTATTTTTTTGCTTTGCTCATTCAATCTGCAAGCCCAGACACTTGAATGGGATATTGGCTTTTTTGGCTTCGCTGACAATCGTGAATATTAAGCTTCAGGCAGAGAGTCTCCAACGCTGATTGGTCTACAGTTTTCTCCCGAAGTAGGTTTATTGATGGATAGCACGCACCGAATCCGTTTTGGAATAAATGTGTTGCATGAATATGGATCAAATAATATCAGTAGCAAGATAAATCCAACAATCTATTATAACTATAAAAAGAAGAATATCAACTTTTACATGGGGGTATTTCCCAGAGTAGGTTTAGTGGATAATTTTTCGAAGGCATTGCTTAGCGACACATTGCAATACTACAGGCCCAATCTTAGTGGAATGCTTTTTCGATATGAAAAGCAGAAAATATTTCAACAATTATGGATTGACTGGAATAGCAAACAGAGTGAAACGCAACGTGAACAATTCCTTGTAGGCTTATCCGGAAATATTAAATTCGGCGATTTCTTTTTTGGACATGAGGCTGTTCTTTGGCACAATGCTCTTCCAAAAAACGCCGATGAAAATACTCACCTCCAGGATAATGCAGCAGTTACAGCTCGTCTGGGTATGGATTTGTCGCCAAAAGTTAAATTGGATTCCCTGACTATCAGTGGAGGAGGGTTGTTTTCATTCGACCGGGACAGAGGCATTGGAACATGGCAAAAGCCAAAAGGTGTTCTCCTTGAAGGATATGCAGCTTATAAAGCTTTTTATATTTATAATGTACTGTATTTCGGCGATTCACAGAAGATAGCTTTGGGCGATAGTTTTTATTCAGAAGAACAGTACAATCGTTTGGATATAGGATGGGCGCCATTTCGTAACAGAAGGCTTTCTGCTAAGTTGGCTATGAGCTTTCACTTTACCCCCGGTGCAGTTTCTAATCAACAAACGCTATACCTTCGTTATAATATCGGGGCAGAACATAAGCTAAGAGCAAGCTGGATTAAGTAAATAATTTTTCAAAGAAGAAGCATAAAATGAAGGTCATAGAGGTAAACACTGAAAATCTTGCAAAACAATTCATTC
>Ga0160433_100845_pt1 | contig 10812 bp, 19 predicted proteins | sample HID1972K_E0MG_FD_108235 | JGI IMG/M metagenome (GOLD analysis project Ga0160433, IMG submission 108235) | Enriched pill bug-associated microbial communities from UW Madison campus, WI, USA - HID1972K_E0 MG | ecosystem: Host-associated > Arthropoda: Insects > Digestive system > Unclassified ... | reverse complement strand
GGCCGAGCGGTTGAAGGCACCGGTCTTGAAAACCGGCGACCCGAAAGGGTTCTAGAGTTCGAATCTCTACGCTTCCGCCAATTAAAACAAGGGGTTACCGAAAGGTAACCCCTTGTTGCTTTGTGCTCTTGGTAAAGTGTTGGTATATTTGCTTGGTATATTCTGAATACTACTTCACCTATAACAACTAACGTAGGCAGGGAATGCAGCGATGACCAAGTTAATCTGCCCGAAACGACTTTGTGTGTACTCAGATGAGGATAGGGCGGCAACACTCAACTTCCTCAACATGATTGATGTCGTTGTGTTGAAGAGAAATGGTGAGCTTACTCTTGACTTGTCTAAGGTTGAATATGCTTCTGCGGCAGCAACTGTGTTACTTTTTGCGATAGTGAATCGAGCTCAGTTGATTGCAAAGATTCAGAGCCAAATCCGCTTCAAATTTCCTAAGAAAGAAGACAATCCAGGAGGCCATCGATGGATCGTTCAAACAGGCCTTTCTGCGGCTTTAGTTGCGAACACCGCAAAAAAGCTGGAGACGCTAACTAAGGAAAAAAAACTCTATCAATCGGCAGTCGAACCGTTTGAGCACTGGTTAAATACAGTGTCTACCATTCAAGAAACGGCATTCCTTAACGCTGATGCGTTCTCACTTATGAGCTCGGCTTTGAACGAAGCGATACTAAACGTGTCGTATCATGCATATGAGCATAGTTCGTTCAAAAGCCAACTTGAAAGCATGGGGGGCAAAAGATGGTGGCAATGTTCTTGGTACAATAAAGAAGAAAATGCAGTAGTTTTCATAATTTGCGATTTAGGATTAGGGATTCACAATTCTTTTGCTACAGTTTTCGACAACCTCCCAGTGAGTGAAGTCTCATCTGTGTCTTTGGCTCTATCCTCAGGTCATTCAAGATACTTAAATGCTGGACGAGGTAATGGTTCAGAGGATATAAAAAGACCTATAGGATCTGGATGTGCGGAGTCCGAATCACTACTAGTACTAACGGGACACGCCAGATACCGCTATAATTCAAGTGATGGAGAGCCAAGTTGCGAGTGGCTCTCAGAAAACATACCAGGAACCCTGATTGAGTGGGCATTGGTTCCGAGGAGAGGAGAAGATGATTAACATCGTCATAGCTAAGGACTTTTCGAAAACACCGTTTGGTCGATTCATGTCTGACAGTCCTTATAGTGCTGAAAAATTCCGCAAAGATTTCTTGGTCCCAGCATTGCGTTCTGGTGAGCAAGAGATTGTTGTAGATTTTAATGGCATTGCTTTGGGTGTGGGTTCTTCGTTCCTTGAAGAGGCGTTCGGAGGTCTCGTTCGGAAAGAAGGGTTGACCAAACAAGGGTTAAAAAGTCGTCTTGTTATAAAAAGTGAAATGCCATTCTATAAAGAACAAATTGAGCGTTTCATCGACAACGCGGAACCTGAACGGCTATAAGGAATTCGGTTAAGTGGCGAACCAACCTGTTGGGCTACTCCAGTTAGTAGCCCAAAATGCATGGATGTTTAGTTGCACCAGTATAGTGCTTGTCTTCATTGGCTGGAAAGTAACATATAGTAATTCGGCTCGTCTCGCGACACGCTCAGAAAGTAAATCACTTGTAGATGCATTATCTAAGATTGTTAATGATATTGCTGACCTGTCGATCGATTTCTGGATAAATAAATGCCAAAATAGCCAGAAGAATCTAGAGTCTAATCACGGCATTAAAATTCAAGCCAAGAAAAAACACGATGAATCAGCGCATCGACTTTTTGAAATGAATGTTTTTGCTAAAATGAATCAAGCATATAAATATATTAGCTTATTAGAGGCGAGAGGTATTGCTTTTGATAATTCTTGGCTCAGTTTGTATCCAGAAAAAGTTACTTTAGATTGTGAGTTGGCTTATAAGATGGAATTATCCACGCGAGCTACGCGTGTGCAGGAAATTTTAGGTGTGTCACAAAACACCATGAATATGTTGTATGAAGAGTTCCAAAAAAATCATCCCCCATCAAGAGGGATGAATATAATCGGGTTCATGAAAAAACAGCGAGAAAAAATTGATGAATGGCACCGTTCACTCAGTTGATTTTTTTTGAATATTAATAGGAAGATTCAGAGTTGGAGAAACCTTTATTTTCCTATCATAGGCCAGTACCTGCCCCTCGGTTTTGTGCCCAGAAAAAAGCTGTTTATCCCTACTGCTCCCCTCATAATCTGAAATAGCTTTGGCTTTGATGTCATGGAACGTGCCTGGGATTGGTCTACCAAGCTTCAGGGCTCCGGCTTTCTTTGCATTGTTCCACCAAGTGTTGAACGTCTTCCTATTCATCCTTCCCCCGGACGGAGAAGGGATAACATAACCCTCCGGCGATTTACCAATCAGATGCTTTTGAGCCAATTCAATCGCAGCGTGAAGGCGCGGGGTCCACTTTTTAATCTGCTTTTTACCCGTTTTGTTTTGTTCGATAAAAATCCCTTCATCCATAAGTTCTGAAATGATCAGATCGAACACATCACCTTCTCGAGCTGCACAGAGATAAGAAATCTCCATCGCTACTTTTACCTCTACGCGTGCACACTCATAAACCGCGAGATAGTCTTCATCCGGAATATAAACATCACGATCAATGAGAGTAAATTTTCGAATCCCACGGCAGGGATTAGCTTTCACATATCCCCGCTCATATCCCCAGCCAAATACCCGCGACATGCTTGAAACTTCCTGATTCGCCTGATTCTTACTGGCGATCCCTCGCTTATCCATATAAATACGCACTTGCTCAATTTTTATATCGTCTGCTTTCATTTTTCCGAAGACGGCCAGTAATTTTTTTTGGTGCTGCCTGTAGTCATCCTGGGTACGCTTCGCGAGCTCTGTAAATGTCGGACTATCAAGAAACATTCCCCATAGCTTCGAAAATGTCATCACGTCGTGACGTTTCGCTTTTTCCTCTTCATAGCACTGCCAAAGTTTTGACATGCTGGTATCGCGAATTTTACCGAGAGTGATACTTTTCTTCGTTCCTTTAGGTTTCCAGACATAGCTGTATTTGTTTTTTGTTACCCGCGGCGGCAGTTGCGCGTCTTTTGGGTCTTTACGTGGTCTTCCCATAAATGGCATCGAAGTTTGGTTCAGTTGCAACATACTCGTCTACCTTCGGCAATTCAGTGATATTCGGGGCCAGACTTCTACGCAGAACGATTGGGCGATTTCTTCTGTCTGTGGTGAACGGAATGCCATGGCAACGTAACTGCCGCTGTTGTTCTGTGTAACGTCTGTATCCTGTTATTTCTGCAATTTCCACTGGTGACAGTGTGAGTTCGTACATAGCTATCACCTCAGATAGCCAGCCAGAGATTAACAACATTGGCTGACGCAGGTTGATTATCAATAATCAGTTGCGGGTGACTTTCAGATCACCGCAATAATGTCTTTCGCGCGTTCCTGCGACTTACTTTTTCCGGCAATAGACCGGCGGGCGCTGACCCGGTGAATACGAAAACCGGACTCTTCATACAACCCCAACAGTCGCGGTGCGGTTGAATTGCTTATAACAACGCTTGCTCCACGCACGACAGCTGCTGCACAGCTCTTTGCCAGCGATACCTGGTCATCCCAGCTGAAACCGCCAGCGGCGTAACTCGTGAAGCCTGCTGAACCCGGCAACGGCTCATAGGGTGGGTCGCAGTAGACAACGTCTCCTTCACCCGCGAGTTGCAACGTGCGGCGATAATCGGCATTCATGAAAACGCAGTTATGAGCCTTTTCGGCAAAGGTCTGGATCTCGCTCTCCGGGAAATGCGGGGCTGGATATTTACCCCAGCTCACATTGAACTGGTGATCGCGGTTATACCGGGTAAGTCCATTGAAGCAGTGACGGTTCAGGTATAGGAAGGCTGCCGCCCGCTCAACACAATCAAGGCTCTGTGCATTGAACTGGTCGCGGATCAGCGCATAGCCTTCAGCAGTGTTGAGGGTGTCAAACATGTGCTGGGCCGCCTCCACCACGAGCGGCGATGTGACGGCCAGCATCTGATAAAGATTAATCAGATCGCCATTCACGTCCGCCAGCAGGAAGCTGTCGTGCTTATCCGAATTGAGGAAGACGGAACCAGCGCCCACAAATGGTTCAATCAGGCGGTTACCGGCGGGGATGAACCCGAACAATTCAGGGAGCAGGGAGTATTTACCACCGGCCCATTTCAGAAACGGGCGCTGCCAACTGGCGGCCACAAACGCGCAGCAAGCAGATTCGTTTTTTACGGTCGCTGTATTAGACATAAATAAGACCTGTCATTTATTGCGAGTAGAAGGATAATTACGACGATTATTAATCGCCCGCTGTATTTGTTTAAGGCTTCTTTTTTTATTGCTACTTATCGAGTAACAATCACTATCTTGGCAATAAAAAGTTTGCCTTGGCGCTGCTTTAGGGTACGGACGTTGAAATACACAAATAAAATCATCGATATCTCTTTGTTTTCCACAATGAGAACAAAATGCAATAGTCATAATTTGGTTTTTAATCCACCCCGAAGGGCGGATGTAATTCAGTCTCGTTTTAGCGTGGGCCAAACAACCCAAATAAGCGCACCAACAAATAACGCATCGCTTATAAACGAAAGAATGTAGCTGGTGAAATCCGTTACTACGGACATGAAGGCCAACAGAAGCACCAGCGCAATACGTACAGCGTCAGGCATGGCTTTCATTACAGCCAGTCTTCGATGCGCAGGTTCAACAGACGACCGATCTCTTCCAGAACCTTGCGTTCTGAATCTTCAATCTCACCATCAGCCATAGCGACAGCAATGATGTTCGCGAAGACCTCTTCACGCTCTTCCTCGGAGGATTTGACGTCAGAAATCTGTCGCTTTGCCTCCATCTTCAGCACGCCGAAACCAACCTCTTCGAACTTATCCTTGCACTTGGCAATCAGCACCGACGCTTCTCCGCCGAAGTGATTGAGTTTATCGTTGGTCTGGATGATCGCTTCAATGCGTGCCAGTTCCGGCGCTTCCAGCTCACCATCAGCGGCGGCGACCAACACGGAACCATAAACAATAGCTTCCATCAGGTCGCGGTTTTCGAGTTTCTTCAGTCCAGCTTTTGCCGCTGCCGCTTTCTTGCCAAATTTTAAAAAGCCCATATTTAAATCTCCAGTTAATTAAGCGCTGTTTGCGCATTTAGGGTGTAACAATCCCTGCCAGTAAAGGCATGAATTAAAATAAATCGAAGTTAGTTAATTAGTGGGTTGCCTTTATTGTCGAGTAGTATTTCAACGAAAAGGTCTCTAACAATAAACTGTTCGCGCAGGTTCGATATTGCAATTTTACCGCGAGTGTTTGCGTGAACTTTATAAATACAGTCGTTATATTTCACCATTGAGCCTGGTACGGCGCACTGCCGAATTACTTCCATCGTTCCATAATGCTGATCTTGCATGATAAGGCTCCATTGATTCGCAGATGGCTGTTTTAAAAAGGGCGGTACCAGAGGCATCAGATAAGGCTTTTTAAACCTGGTACCGCCAAGACTACACACAGCAATGGCACAACATGGAAGCGCACTCCGCCATCTAACAAACCATTCCCCAACAGTGAAAGAGGGGCGGAATGCGCTTTCGTGTTGTGCGAAACACCATGGCCGGTGCTGGTGTGGTATTCACTATTCATGATCAGCGCTTCGGTGTGGTCTGCATCAATCGCGTCTTTCGCGTCACGACGCAGCATTTCAACCGCTTCGTGAATCGCCTTGCGAAAAGCCTCACAGGTCCGGGTTTCGTTGATTGTTGGATTCAAGAGCAGGGTGTGGGCGTGGAAGATACGCATTTCTGCCTTACCAGCTTTAAGCAGGGTGTCGCGATTCCAGACGGAACGCGCCAACCTAAGCAGTTGCTGAATTTCATGGTCGTTAGCTTCGTAGTTGAAAGTGCGAGTTACTTTAATCATTTGGATATTCCTCATCGTGGCCTTATCGCGGCTAACGGAACGTTTTTTACTGAGTAATCACCGCGTGGTGGTTACTTGATGAGGCAAGGTTAAGATTGCTTACCATATTCTGCAAGTTATTTTTGGTGATAAAACTCAACACGAGGGGCGTGTGAAAATAACCTATTGAAATTAGGTTATTTTTTTTCTGAACGTTTTCGGGCTTTTAAAAGTTCGTCGAACATGACGCTGAAATTTTGAACTCTAGCTTTGAGGTTTTGAATTTGAGCTTCCTGTTCAAAGTCGGGTAAAGAGCGGAACAAACCCAGCATCTCCTGCTCAAGGTCAGTCAGTTGTGGCTGCAAATCAAACGGTATCGGTTCAGCCGGGCTCTGATCTTCATCCCCGAACAAAATCCAAGTTGGAGTGCATTGCAGGACCTGTGCAAGGGCATGAAGGTTCTTGCCCGACGGTTCCGTCTTATCGCTCTCCCAAAGGGATATGGTGGCGTGCGAAATTCCAAGGGCTTTTCCAAGCTCTCGTTGCGCCAGTCCTACATCTTTGCGACGTCGAAGAATCCGCCGACCTAAAGTTTCGTTATTCATGTTTAGTTATCTTAATTCTTCTTGACTTAAGAATTCTCACCAAATAACCTTGTTGAATAAACTTACCAACGAGGTTTCTAAATGTTCAAAGATGACGCCGTGAAGTATTTCGGCACTAACTCGCGAGTTGCGGCAGCAGCAGGTGTTGATCGCTCTGCTGTTAGTCAATGGAAGATTCTAGTCCCTGAGCGTTGTGCCCAGCGTTTGTCTGAGGCATCTGGCGGTGCCCTGAATTACAACAAAGAAATTTACGACCAATACCGCCGGGACCGCCGTAGTGGCAAGAAGATTAAAACAGCAGTGGTGGGAGCGTCTGACTAATGGATATCAAACTTCTTGCCGTTGAGCTGGAGTCATTTGCAGAAAGGCGCTGGAAAGCGGTTGTGCCGCTGATTACTCAGCATCACTGCGGTGACCTGCTGGAAGTTCTGGACGGCATTACTGATGCCGATGATTACAGTCGCCGCCTGCACAACAACACGCAGCGCATTCAGCGCGCTTTCCGTAATGACACTGCCAACTATCGCCAACAAGCGCGCGAACTGGCACCAGCAATCCGCGCAGCTATGGATGCCGAAAAGGCTAAACGGGAAGATCGGTACTCTCGTGCTGCCATTGCGAACAAAGAATGCATTGAAGCCACCAGTGCAGTACTGACAGGTGAACCACAGGAAGTCGTCCACCAAGAAACAATTGAGGCGATCGACGCGCTGGCGAAGCTGGCTGGCGTGAAAGTTCACATCATTTACGCTCAACAGCGCGCTGCCTAAGAGCAGGAGATAGCCATGTGCAACGCCCAGGAATTAGTGAACCGCATGAAGCATGCGATGCAGTACAGCAGTCCGGCAACACAAGCTGATCGTACTGTTGAGCTTCTTCCCGGCGGCAAATACCGCGACGAACGTGGGCGCATGGTGACAGTTCTGCGAGTTTCTCACCTTCGGGTCAGGTTCCTTCATGAGGGATATCCTGGCGAGTGCGAAATCGGCCGCAGAGAGTTTGTTATGAAATTCAGGAAGGTATGAGAGTGAGCCTACTCTATGCAAAACACCCGATTGTCATCAACCCCGAGCTGGCTGTAGCCATCGGGCTGAATGAAGCAATCGTACTCCAGCAGCTGCATTACTGGCTTAGCGATACCACGTCTGGCGTGATGCATGAAGGGCGAAAGTGGGTATACAACACCCATGAGGAATGGAAAGAGAAAAGCTTTGATTTTTATTCTGTTAGCACTATTAAGCGGACATTTTCATCACTGGTAAAGCTTGGGCTTATTGATGTTGCAAGGCTGTCTGAAGACAACCGGGATCGCACCAATTTCTACACCATTAATTATAACAATCCGCTGATTTCCGGTGAGGTCAAATTGACCCAATGCAACGATTCAAATTGCCCCGATGCAAGCGGTCAGAATGGTTCTCTGCAAAAGCGCAAATTGGTACCGCGCAAGGGGTCAAAACGGTCTGTTGTTCATACAGAGACTACTACAGAGACTACTACAGATATTAAACAGATCTCTTCGTCCGAGAATTCTGACGAATTCACTGACGTCGAAAATATTGGTGAAAGTGATATTCCAGCCCGAAAAGGGAAGTGGGGAACACAGGAAGATCTCCAGTGCGCCGAATGGATATTTACCCGCATCAAACGACTTTACGAACAGGCCGCTGAGACTGATGGCGAAGTTACCAGGCCTAAAGACCCAAATTGGAATGTTTGGGCGAACGAAATTCGTCTGATGCGAACTATCGACGCGCGAACCCATCGGCAGATTTGCGACATGTTCAAACGTGTTCAGGGTGATCCGTTCTGGTGCCGAAATATTCTCAGCCCTGGGAAACTCCGTGAAAAATGGGATGAGTTAATTCTACGACTCGGGCCAGGTAACGGTAGCCAGCCATCACAGCGCGACGTAAACACCATTTCAGAGCCAGATAACACAATCCCTGAAGGCTTCAGGGGATGAAGATTCAAACAGGAGAAATTATGGAAACTGTACTTCAGGCCCTTGGGGCCATGAAAAAGGCGACGTCGATCGAAATCGCGGCGCGCACCGGAATCAGCCGGAATGAAGTGGTAAATCAGCTTTGGGATTACAAACGAGACGGGCTGGTTGCTCAGTACGGCATGAGCTGGTCGCCAGCAGACCCGAAGGTGTCCACAGTGCAGGACACTGTAAAAATCAGCGAGGCCATGATTATCGATGCCCTGCGTCAGCGCGATGCGCAATCGACTGAAGAGCTGGCCACGGTTCTATCAACCACAAACCGGAAGGTTGCCGCCACCCTCGCTATGCCGATCAGCAAAGGGCGAATCACGCGCGTTAGCGATAACGGAACGTTCCGCTACTCCATCGCGGACGCCACCTCCGAAACCAACGAGCCAGCCGTAGCCAAAGATAACAAACCTGTCAGTGTCGCAGCTGTGTTGGATTCCATCACGCCATTCGCCACTGCCCGCCCTGATGATCTCATTGTCCCGACAGTGCGTGGAGTGAACCGCGAGCTGCGTCGCGCAAAAGCCAAGGTGGTCAAGCTTGAGCGGCTGCGTGACGCGGTCCGTGAAATTAGTAAACACAAGCGTCTTATCCAGGAGGTGATGCTGTGACGGCTGGCGTACTGCTTTGGATGGTCTGCGTGGTGCTGGTACTGCTGGTGGTGTGTGGCATTTCCGCGATGTTAACTGACGGATGCTGGGGGCGTGACGATGACGACTGGTACTGAAATGCCGCGTTGCCCGACCTGCAACCTGATCACAGAGTTTGGGTTTAAAGACAGGGCATTCATTACCGCGGGGGTGCTTAAGTGCCCCTACAACCACCACCGAGCCGAGAAAAGTTTTCACTCCGGCTCTTCGAAATTGACGATGAAACGCCTGCTGCGCGAGCAGTGGGATATGCAAATCAGCAAGGTTCAGGCCGGGGAGGAGACACAGTGAAAACATTGACAGCAGGCCAGGCGGTGATGGCGTTCTTCGAGATGCATGAAACCGCTACGGTAAGCCAGATCAGCGAGATGTACCCGGACGTTAGTTACTCAGGCATCGCATGGGCTCTTAAATCCCTGACAGACAAAGGTCAGGTTGAAGTAATCAAGATGCGGACAGGCCGCACACCGGCGATCTACCGGGCGGGTAGGGAGCTGGCGATGGAAGACTTGCCGATTACTGAGCAATGCCGCCGCAACTGGCATGGCTATCACATCCACAAGGTATTTGGCAGTGGTGGCAAAGTGAGGGTATGAGGATCAATATCTACACCGGTAGCCGGTAGGATAAAGGCGAGCAGTCGTAGGTGCCGTGGGAAATGTAAGGATATATTACCTTTGCAATCATGCTCTTGCGCAGAAGGCGCTGATTGCTGGGTTACCGCAGGTTGGTACGAAATCAAATTGTTACTGTGACGTGTCACGAGGTTTGCAAAAACCCTCCCAGTAATTTACTGTGTATATATACAGTATTTTTGAGGGGGGGAGATTATGGGTGGCAAAGACAGTAATTACACAATTGTCTATCGGTGCGATACGCTTGCACGGATGCAGGAAGGGGGATGGGTTATCTTCCAGCGGGCTAAGGCGTATGGCGGGGGCTTTTGGCTCGGTCGGACATACAACGATTGCTTCTGGCTAGAGTTCGACAAGCCAACATGCTTATCCGATGCCATCACATACATCATCTCCTACAGCTCAATGCTCAACATGAAGCAAGGGTTCGATGACGAATTTCGGCTGGTGTAATCGTCAGGTTAGCTTTGTTGATTGCAGACTTAAGGGTTTGAACCTATTAGTCTTCGACTGTCGCTCGGTTTGATGGCGTTTAATCTGTACCGCAAATCAGACAACGACAAAAAATGCATCTTAAATGGAATTTCGCGCGTTCGGATCGACCGGGAAGATGGCGCCCTACGCGGGTTATGAATTTTCATTTGGAACATCTTATGTTTATCAAAGAGAAAATGGTCGCTATATACGTCCCGGAAAGACTGATTCCCGGCATCTGTAGTTTTAAAGGGGATATTCTATTGAGTATCAACCGGTTGACTGTAGACGCCGGTTTTAGTCTGAAAAAGGGCGAGTTTGTAACCTCTGTGGATCAATATGAAAGGATGCGAACCATGGTGGGTTTAAAAGACGAGAAACACAGTTATAATAAGTCCCAGGAGCTGAACCCTCCTTCTGAGTAATCGCTGCGCCAACAGAGTCAATTATGATGGCGTACACACATGCTTTAAGACCTTCGCACCGTTCACCCCTGAGCGGTGTATATGCTTATGCTGG
>Ga0160433_100843_pt1 | contig 10837 bp, 8 predicted proteins | sample HID1972K_E0MG_FD_108235 | JGI IMG/M metagenome (GOLD analysis project Ga0160433, IMG submission 108235) | Enriched pill bug-associated microbial communities from UW Madison campus, WI, USA - HID1972K_E0 MG | ecosystem: Host-associated > Arthropoda: Insects > Digestive system > Unclassified ... | reverse complement strand
TGAAAATAGCCATAGAGGTAAAGCTTGAGCTGGTCGGCGGGATCGTAAGAGGGGCGCCCAGTGGCCTTGGGTTGGGCCTTGTCAAAACCTAACTGCCCCAGATCCAGCTTGGCGACATACAGGTCGATGACCCGTACGAGGTGACCTTCCGGGATCAGTTCCTCCAGCGAGACCGGGAACAAACTGGTTTGACTGCGGGACTCTCCTTGTATGTAGGCCATAACGAAAAATGCTCCGAATCTTTCGATACGGAGCATTTTCCTAAAGGGCCGCGCAGATTGCTAGGTTTTCACACAGTCTGTTCCGGGGCGCTTTTTTTATGCGTGTCATGGTGTGGCGCCGCTTCGCGGGCCAGTCGAGGCGCCGGACCGCCGCTCCGGCAGGGTTCAGCTAAATCAATGAGCTAGCGTTTGTTCTATGAGCGGGCTTGCCCGCGAAGACCAGTGGCACCAGCGCAACAGTCCTCAGGCGAACCCCTGCTGCCGCCACGCCTCGTAGACGGTGACGGCCACGGTGTTGGACAGGTTCAGGCTGCGGCAGCCCGGGCGCATGGGCAGGCGCAGGCGCTGCTCGGTGGGCAGGCTGTCCAGCACTTCGGCAGGCAGGCCGCGGCTTTCGGGGCCGAACAGGAAGGCATCACCCGGCTGATAGGCGACTTCATGGAAGGGGTGAGAGCCCTTGGTGGTAAAGGCGAACAGCCGCGGCTGGCCGAGGCTTTCCAGGCATCCGGGCAGGCTCCCGTGGCGCTTGAGCGTGGCATACTCGTGATAATCCAGGCCCGCCCGGCGAAGGCGCTTGTCATCCAGTTCGAAACCTATCGGTTCGATCAGGTGCAGGTCGCAGCCGCTGTTGGCGCAGAGCCGGATAATGTTGCCGGTATTCGGCGGAATTTCTGGTTGGAAGAGGATGACGTGAAACATGCACGGCTCCGAGCGTGAAGATAGTGAGCATTCTACCCCTGAACCGGACCCACGTTCGAAGGCTTGGCCGCGCGTGCTGTTTTCCCTGGCCTTGTTTGGGCTGCTGGTGGGTTTGATGATCGGCCGCCTGACGGCCCCCGACACGCGGGTGCTGGAACAGGTGGAGGTGGTCGAAGCGGGGTTGGACCTGTGGTTCAACGAAGAACCCAAGCTGCATGGCGAGACGGTGGAGGGCACCTTGGCGCTGCTCTTCGAGGCCGAAGGCAAGGTCCAGCGCGGTCAACTACGGATGCAGGGCAAGCCCGTCAGCTGGCGTGTTCAGAAGAGTGATGCGGGCTTGCTGTTGACCCTGGTCGCCGCGCGACCCCTGCATGGCGAATGGGCCGGTGCAGAGGACGCGGGGCGTTGGCGGGTGCAGGTGAGGCTGCACGAATAAAAGAGGGGATTTCCCGGCCTGCCTGTACCGAGGTCCCCAAAACTGGAGGTACCTAGGTTATTGCAGGTGTCGTGCCAGTTTTGCAAAGGCCACGAATACTGGGGTTTGGCCGTGCTCTACAGGGTTCAGTCGGGAAATTGTGCCTTCAGGCGGTGCAGGGGGCACAGGATCGGTGCAGGCGTTGGTTGCATGACTTGAGTGTTGTAGCGCCCTTGAGCCCGAGCGCCGCGCGGGCGGCGCTCGGGCTCAAGGGCGCGGGCTGGCGCGATCAATGCTCCTCGCCGTCATCCTCCTCGCCACCATCGACCTTCATCCCCAGTTCCTTGATCTTGCGGGTCAATGTGTTGCGTCCCCATCCCAGCAGCACGGCGGCATCGCGGCGGCGGCCCGCGGTGTGCTTGAGGGCGGTCTCGATCATGATGCGCTCGAAGCTGGGCACCGCGCTGTCGAGCAGATTGGACTGGCCACGCGCCAGCGCCTGGTCGGCCCACTGGCGTAGGGCCTGCTCCCAGTTGGTTACGGGGGCGGCATCCTGGGGCAGGTTGAGCAGTTCCGGCGGCAGGTCGCCAATCAGCACCTCACGGCTGGACGCCATCACGGTGATCCAGCGGCAGGTGTTCTCCAGCTGGCGCACATTGCCGGGCCAAGGCAGGTTGCGGATGAACGCCTCGGTCTCTGGCTTGAGCACCTTGGGCTCGACCGCCAGCTCCTGGGCCGCTCGGCCAAGAAAGTGGCGGGCCAGGGCCGGGATGTCTTCGCGGCGGTCGGCAAGGCGCGGAATATGGATGCGGATCACATTCAAGCGGTGGAACAGGTCTTCCCGAAACTTGCCGGCCTGCACCAGGGTTTCCAGGTTCTGGTGCGTGGCGGCGATGATGCGCACGTCGACCTTGACCGGCACATGGCCGCCCACCCGATAGAACTCGCCATCGGCCAGCACGCGCAGCAGGCGGGTCTGGGTGTCGGCCGGCATGTCGCCGATCTCGTCGAGGAACAAGGTGCCGCCGTCGGCCTGCTCGAAGCGGCCCCGGCGCAGGTTGGCCGCGCCGGTAAAGGCGCCTTTCTCGTGGCCGAACAGCTCGGACTCCATCAGGTCCTTGGGAATCGCGGCCATGTTCAGCGCGATGAATGGCGAGGCCGCGCGCGGGCTGTGCCGGTGCAGGGCGTGGGCGACCAGTTCCTTGCCGGTGCCGGACTCGCCGTTGATCAACACGGTGATATTGGAGTGGCTGAGGCGGCCAATGGCGCGGAATACCTCTTGCATCGCCGGTGCTTCACCGATGATCTCTGGGGTACGGGTCAGGGCGGGAGGCGTATCCAGCCCCTGCTGTTCCTGCGCGTGCTGATTGGCGCGCTTGACCAGCGACACGGCCTCATCGACGTCGAATGGCTTGGGCAGGTACTCGAAGGCGCCTCCCTGGTAGGAGGCCACCGCGCTGTCCAGGTCGGAGTGGGCGGTCATGATGATGACGGGCAGTCGTGGGTGCTGCTCGCGGATCTGCGCCAGCAGGTCAAGGCCACTGGCGCCGGGCATGCGAATGTCGGAGATGATCACGTCCGGTTGCTGCCGGGCCAGGCGGCCCATGACGCCGTCGGCACTGTCGAAGCTCTGGGTGGTCATGCCTTCCTGTTGCAGGGCTTTTTCCAGGACCCAGCGGATAGAACGATCATCGTCGACGATCCACACGGTTTCACTTCGGCTCATGAGGCAGTGGCTCCTTGTTCCAGTGGCAGGAAGATCGAGAAGGTGGTGTGGCCGGGGTGGCTTTCACACTCGATCAGGCCCTGGTGCTGGCTGATGATGTTCTGGGTAATGGCCAGGCCGAGCCCGGTACCGTCCGGGCGTCCGCTGACCATGGGATAGAAGAGCGTGTCCTGCAGCTGCGCAGGGATGCCGGGGCCGTTGTCGATGAGCTCGACGCGCGCCACCAGCCGATGGCGGGTGTGGCCGATGGTGAACTGACGCATGGCTCGGCTGCGCAAGGTAATGCGGCCCAGGCGCAGCTCGTTCTGGCTGCTGATGGCCTGCATGGCATTGCGCACGATGTTCAGCACGGCCTGGATCATCTGTTCGCGGTCGATCAGGACATCGGGCAGGCTCGGGTCGTAATCGCGCACCAAGGTGATGCATCCCTGGCTCTCGGCCTCGACCAGACTGCACACCCGTTCGAGCACCTCGTGGATGTTGGTCATGGCCAGAGACGGCAGCTTGTTCGAGCCGAGCATGCGATCGACCAGGTTACGCAGGCGGTCGGCTTCCTCGATGATCACATTGGTGTAGTCGCGCAGGTCGTCCTCGGGCAGTTCGCGGGCCAGCAGCTGCGCCGCGCCACGGATGCCGCCCAGCGGGTTCTTGATCTCGTGGGCCAGGCCACGCACCAGCATCTTGGTGGTTTCCTGCTTGGACAGCTGCGCCTCTTCCTTGGTGATGCGCAGCAGCCGGTCGCGCGGGTGCACCTCAAGCAGCAGCAGGGTCTGGCCCTGGTTGAGGATCGGCGTGACAGCGTAGTCGACGGTCAGGTTCTGACCGGTCAATGAGGTCAGTTGGGCTTCGCGCTTGGTGAAGGGGTGGGCCTGTTCGACGGCCTGGCGCAAGGAGTTGAGCGCCTCGGTCGATTCGGTGAACAGCTCGCTGATGAACTGCCCATGGCTGCGCTGGCCACTGATGGCCAGGAGCATTTCGGCCGCCGGGTTCATGTACTCAAGGCGCAGTTCGGCATTGAGCAGGAGGGTGGCGGTAGTCAGGTTGTCCAGAAGCAGACGGTGCTGTGCATCGCTGATGGTCATGGGGTGTCGTTGACCTCTTTTGGCACATGGCACCCCCGGCTGTGCCAGGGGTGGGCGCGCTGGTAATCCGCTGGTCCGAAGAAAATGCAAAAAACAAACCAAGGCTCCGAAAAGAAGCGGAAACGCTGGATAAAGACCTGTCTTTGCGCGGATTGGGGCTACAAAGCCCTGCTTTGCCGATGGTCATGAACCAAAGTGGGGTAACCCCAGGTCAGATCACTACTTCTGTGCACCAATATAGAGCATAAGGCGCTTCACGGTTTTTCGCACAGTTGTCCGCTGGCACGGACCAAGGCCAGGTAGCGCAGAGGATCATGGGCACGGTGGGCCAGGGTGTGGGCCAACAGTTCGCTGCAGCGTGGCACAGGCGTTTTATCGAACGCGGCAAGACGCTCGAGCAGCTGCGCTTGCAGGCGGTCGAGGCGCGGGCGCAGTTGCCCGTGCAGGTCCTGGCGCGGCGTGGCCGGCGCCTGTTGCTGCAATTGCCAGTGGGAGAGGGCGGTGTACTGGAGCAGCTTGTTGGCCTCCATCTGGTCGCTGAAGAAGGCTTCGGCGCGGTCGGGGCTTAGCCGGTAGTCAGGGGCGGCCTCGCGCACGCTGGCGATGACCTGCCGCTCGCGGGCAGTCGCCTGGACGGGCTGATGCTGGTCCCATTTGTGCAGCGCCACGGCCTCGGCGAGGTCCAGGCGCTGTTCCATGCCCTCAAGCAAAGACTCCAGCGCGCTGTCTGGCTGAGCGGATGAGGTGCAACCTTGCAGGGCAAACAGGAAAAACGTGACGAGACGAAAAGAGCGCATGGTGATCTCCTGGGAACGAGAGCCGAGTGTGTCGTGGCGCTCGGTTTGTCCCCAGTCAGACGGCTCCTGATTTCATGTAGGAAAAAGAAAAATGGCCTCACAAAGGAGGCCATTTTCTGGGGATGCCGCAGACGCTGCGCGTCAATGCATCAGACGCTGTAGTACAGGTCGTATTCCAGCGGGTGAACGAAGGTACGGACCTTGATTTCTTCTTCCGACTTCAGGTCGATGTAGGCATTGATGAAGTCGTCGGAGAATACGCCGCCCTTGGTCAGGAACGCACGGCCCTTGTCCAGCTCTTCCAGGGCTTCTTTCAGGCTACCGCAAACCTGTGGGATTTCCTTGGCCTCTTCAGGCGGCAGGTCGTACAGGTTCTTGTCGGCGGCGTCGCCTGGGTGAATCTTGTTCTGGATGCCGTCCAGGCCAGCCATCAGCAGTGCAGCGAAGCACAGGTACGGGTTGGCAGCCGGGTCCGGGAAGCGCGCTTCGATACGGCGGGCTTTGGGGCTGGAAACGTAAGGGATACGGATCGAGGCCGAACGGTTGCGGGCGGAATAGGCCAGCATTACCGGAGCTTCGAAGCCCGGGACCAGGCGCTTGTAGGAGTTGGTCGCAGGGTTGGTGAAGCCGTTCAGGGCCTTGCCGTGCTTGATGATACCGCCGATGAAGTACAGGGCGGTGTCGGACAGGCCAGCGTAGCCTTCGCCAGCGAAGGTGTTCTTGCCTTCCTTGGAGATCGACATGTGCACGTGCATGCCCGAGCCATTGTCGCCGTACAGCGGCTTAGGCATGAAGGTAGCGGTGCGGCCGTAGGCGTCGGCGACGTTGTGCACGCAGTACTTGAGCGTCTGCACTTCGTCAGCCTTGGCCACCAGGGTGTTGAACTTCACGCCGATTTCGTTCTGACCGGCAGTCGCCACTTCGTGGTGGTGGACTTCGACGACCTGGCCCATTTCTTCCAGGGCGTTGCACATGGCGGTACGGATTTCGTGGTCATGGTCGACCGGCGGCAGCGGGAAGTAGCCACCCTTGACGCCTGGACGGTGGCCTTTGTTGCCGCCTTCGACGTCATGGTCGGTCATCCAGGAACCTTGTTCGGAGTAGATCTTGAACATGGAACCGGAAATGTCGGACTTGAACTTCACTTCGTCGAAGATGAAGAACTCAGGCTCGGGACCGACGAACACGGTGTCACCGATACCGGTGGACTTCAGGTATTCCTCGGCGCGACGGGCGATGGCGCGTGGGTCGCGGTCGTAGCCTTGCATGGTGGACGGCTCGATCACGTCGCAGACCAGGATCAGGGTCGGCTCTTCGGTGAACGGGTCCAGCACTGCAGTGGAGTCATCCGGCAGCAGGATCATGTCGGAGGCTTCGATGCCTTTCCAGCCTTCGATGGACGAGCCGTCGAACATCTTGCCAGCTTCGAAGAACTCATCATCCAGCGCATCGCGAGCTGGCATGGTGACGTGTTGCTGCTTGCCTTTGGTGTCCGTGAAACGCAGATCAATCCACTTGACGTCATGATCTTTGATGAGTTGAACCGACTTCGACATGTTGTCCTCCGGAGGGTCTAGACCGCGGTTGGCTCGCGGCCTGGAAAAGGGGTGACGCTGGGCGCGCATAGTCGGCCAAGCTTACCTGCCTCACAAGAGAGCAAATTGCATGCCACTGCCCGAAATTGGCCAAGGTGCGCCAGCCTTAGGCCTTTTAGAGGGCGCGACGAGGCCAGCGCACGTTTTTCTGCACTCTTAAGAGGCGCGCGTGGTGGCGCATGCACCAATCTAGGGCGGCAAAAACCGTCTGTACAAAAGTTGCTCAAACCTTGAGCAATTTCCGCTATAATTCGCGCCCTTCTTTTTCGGCCGGCCCTTCGCGCGCTGTAATCCATGAAACTAATCGTCAAAGTCTTCCCAGAAATCACCATCAAGAGCCGGCCGGTGCGCAAGCGCTTCATCCGTCAATTGGGCAAGAACATTCGTGTCGTGCTCAAGGACCTGGATCCTGAGCTCAAGGTCGATGGCGTCTGGGACAATCTCGAAGTGGTCACGCGCGTCGAAGACGAAAAGGTCCAGCGCGAGATGATCGAGCGCCTGACCTGCACGCCGGGGATCACCCATTTCCTGCAGGTCGACGAGTACACGCTGGGCGACTTCGACGACATCGTCGCCAAGTGCAAGGCATACTTTGGCCACCTGCTGGCCGGCAAGCGTTTCGCCGTGCGCTGCAAGCGCGGCGGCCACCACGACTTCAGCTCGATGGACGTCGACCGCTACGTCGGTAGCCAGCTGCGCCAGCAGTGCGGGGCCGCCGGCATCGACCTGCGCAACCCGGAAGTCCTGGTACGCATCGAGATTCGTGACCAGCGCCTGTACGTGATCCACAACCAGCACCAGGGCATTGGCGGCTATCCGCTCGGCGCCCTGGAGCAGACCCTGGTGCTGATGTCCGGTGGTTTCGACTCCACCGTGGCTGCCTACCAGATGATGCGTCGCGGCCTGATGACCCACTTCTGCTTCTTCAACCTGGGTGGCCGCGCCCATGAGCTGGGGGTGATGGAAGTCGCCCACTACCTGTGGAAGAAGTACGGCAGCAGCCAGCGCGTGCTGTTCATCAGCGTGCCGTTCGAGGAAGTGGTCGGCGAGATCCTGGGCAAGGTCGACAACAGCTACATGGGCGTGACCCTCAAGCGCATGATGCTGCGCGCCTCGGCCAAGATCGCCGAGCGCCTGGAGATCGACGCGCTGGTCACCGGCGAGGCGATCTCCCAGGTGTCCAGCCAGACCCTGCCGAACCTGGCGGTGATCGACCAGGCCACCGACAAGCTGGTGCTGCGCCCCTTGCTGGCCAGCCACAAGCAGGACATCATCGATACCGCTTATCAGATCGGTACCGCCGAATTTGCCAAGCACATGCCAGAATACTGTGGCGTGATCTCCGTGAACCCGACGACCTGTGCCAAGCCGCACCGGGTCGCGCACGAAGAGAACCAGTTCGACATGGCCGTGCTCGAGCGTGCCCTGGAGCGTGCCCGCTTCATCTCCATCGATAACGTCATCGACGAGTTGGGCCAGGACATCCAGGTCGAGGAAGTGGCCGAGGCTCTGCCGGGGCAGATCGTCATCGACATCCGTCACCCCGATGCCCAGGAAGACGAACCCCTGGTGATCGAGGGCGTCGAAGTCCAGGTCATGCCTTTCTATGCCATCAACAGCCGCTTCAAGCACCTCGATGGCAACCGCCAGTACCTTCTTTATTGCGACAAGGGCGTCATGAGCCGCCTGCATGCGCATCACCTGCTCAGTGAGGGACATGCCAATGTGCGTGTTTATCGTCCGGCATAAGATGCCAGGGCTGTATGGCGGCAGTATCCGCCATCGCCCTCCCGACCCGCGGGCCCACTGAGCCTTCTACCTTAATATTGGCCGCCTAGTCTGGGCGGCAACCCGAATCCTCTGATCGAGATACATTTGTGATCGAAAATCTGCGTAACATCGCCATCATCGCCCACGTTGACCATGGTAAAACCACCCTGGTCGACAAACTCCTGCGTCAGTCCGGCACCCTGGAACGTAACGAGCTCAACGACGAGCGCGTGATGGACTCCAACGACCAGGAAAAAGAGCGCGGCATTACCATTCTGGCGAAGAACACCGCCATCAACTGGAACGGCTACCACATCAACATCGTCGACACCCCCGGCCACGCCGACTTCGGTGGCGAAGTTGAGCGTGTGATGTCGATGGTCGACTCCGTACTGCTGCTGGTCGACGCACAAGACGGCCCTATGCCGCAAACCCGCTTCGTGACCAAAAAGGCCTTCGAAGCCGGCCTCAAGCCAATCGTCGTGATCAACAAGGTCGACCGTCCGGGCGCGCGTCCTGACTGGGTTCTGGACCAGATCTTCGACCTGTTCGACAACCTGGGCGCCACCGACGAGCAACTGGACTTCAAGGTCGTCTACGCCTCGGCCCTGAACGGCATCGCCGGCCTTGACCACACCGCCATGGCCGAAGACATGACCCCGCTGTACCAGTCGATCATCGACAACGTACCTGCGCCGGCTGTTGACCGTGACGGTCCGTTCCAGATGCAGATCTCGGCACTGGACTACAACAGCTTCCTGGGCGTCATCGGTGTTGGCCGTATCGCCCGTGGCCGCGTCAAGCCGAACACCCCGGTTGTTGCCATCGACGCCGACGGCAAGAAGCGCAACGGCCGTATCCTGAAGCTGATGGGTCACCATGGCCTGCACCGCATCGACGTCGAAGAAGCCCAGGCTGGCGACATCGTCTGCATCAGTGGTTTCGAAGAGCTGTTCATCTCCGACACCCTGTGCTCCCCGGACGCAGTCGAAGCGATGAAGCCGCTGACCGTCGACGAGCCGACCGTTTCGATGACCTTCCAGGTCAACGACTCGCCGTTCTGCGGCAAGGAAGGCAAGTTCGTCACCAGCCGTAACATCAAGGAACGTCTGGACAAAGAGCTGCTGTACAACGTTGCATTGCGCGTTGAAGAAGGCGACTCGGCTGACAAGTTCAAGGTTTCCGGCCGTGGTGAGCTGCACCTGTCGGTTCTGATCGAAACCATGCGTCGTGAAGGCTTCGAGATGGCTGTAGGCCGTCCTGAAGTGATCATCCGCGAAGTCAACGGCACCAAGCAGGAGCCGTTCGAGAACGTCACCATCGACATCCCTGAAGACTCCCAGGGCAAGGTCATGGAAGAGATGGGTCTGCGTAAGGGCGACCTGACCAACATGGTGCCGGATGGCAAAGGCCGCGTTCGCCTTGAGTACAACATCCCGGCCCGTGGTCTGATCGGTTTCCGTAACGAGTTCCTGACCCTGACCTCCGGTGCAGGCATCCTGACCTCGATCTTCGATCGCTACGACACCATGAAGTCCGGCCACATGTCCGGCCGTCAGAATGGCGTACTGGTTTCGGTCGAGACTGGCAAGGCACTGACCTACTCCCTGGAAACCCTGCAGGCGCGCGGCAAGCTGTTCGTCGAGCACGGCCAGGAGATCTACAACGGTCAGCTGGTCGGCCTGAACAGCCGCGACAACGACCTGGGCGTGAACCCTACCAAGGGCAAGAAGCTCGACAACATGCGTGCTTCCGGTAAAGACGAAACCATCGCCCTGGTTCCGCCTGTTCGCTTCACCCTGGAACAGGCCCTGGAATTCATCCAGGACGACGAGCTGTGCGAAGTCACGCCGAAGTCGATTCGTCTGCGCAAGAAGATCCTGGACGAAGGCGAGCGTACCCGCGCTGCCAAGAAAGCCAAGGCTTGATCGTCTAGCCCAGGCTGAATGAAAACGCCCCCGGTCGAAAGGCCGGGGGCGTTTTTTTTGGGCGGGGAATCAGTGACGGCCCCTTCGCGGGCAAGTCGGAGCGCCGAACCGCCGCTCCCTTTAGGATCCCGGCAGTTACAGGGTCATGGGTAAGACAGTCGCTCCACAGGATCCCCGGCAATTTCAGGTTTGTGATGAACCCTGTGGGAGATCGCCCAGCCCGCTGAGCAGGTGTGGGAGCGCGCCTTGCGCCGCGATGGCCCGCGCAGCGGGCCCAAATCCAGGCACCACGGTCTCACTGGAGGGATTGGTCCCAGGCGGGTTGCGGCAGCTCACCTCGCCATCCTGAAAAACCGCAGCCGGCGCTCGATCGGCAGACCGGTCGGGTGCCTCACTCTGGCGGTATCACCGTGGATACCCAGGCACATCCCGCTGTCTGGTTCAGGGCCGCTACGCGCCCCATCGCGGCACAAGGCACGCTCTCTCATAGAACACACGCTAACTCATTGATTTATCTGTACTTTGTAGGAGCGGCCTTGTGCCGCGATCGACCGCGCAGCGGTCGCAACCCCTGTAACCGCGCTGCACCAGACAGATCGAGATG
>Ga0160433_100841_pt1 | contig 10864 bp, 14 predicted proteins | sample HID1972K_E0MG_FD_108235 | JGI IMG/M metagenome (GOLD analysis project Ga0160433, IMG submission 108235) | Enriched pill bug-associated microbial communities from UW Madison campus, WI, USA - HID1972K_E0 MG | ecosystem: Host-associated > Arthropoda: Insects > Digestive system > Unclassified ... | reverse complement strand
AGAAACTGCCATTTTAAGGCTTCCAAAAACCAATTGACTAACATCAAAAGAAAAACTGCAATTAAGGTTAACCAAAGAAGAGCAGGATCAACCTCAGCAATCAGATTACGAAAGTCCCACAGTGCATTATTATGGGTCAACAATCTATAACAGTACCATACAACAAGAACAAAAATACTTGTCTTTAATAGGTAGCTGATTATTTTTTTGAAACGTAGATCCAAGAACTTATTTAATTGCTGTTAAATACCTTTCAGTAAATTCATAACAGGATAACCTTTTACCCCATTGATTTGGCAAAGAAATGCAAAAATCTTCAAATTAAACGTAATATTGTAAAATGAAGTTGCAAACGAAGGCGGAACGGATAATTCTAGGCATTGATCCTGGAACATCGATAATGGGCTATGGTTTAGTAAAAGAGACAGGAAATGAATTGAGCTTAATAACTTTAGGCATAATAAAGCTTGACCATCTGAATAATCATGCGTTAAAACTCCAGTGCATTTTCAATAAAACAACCGAAATAATTAAGTCTTATAACCCAGACTGCATGGCCCTGGAAGCACCATTCTTTGGAAAAAATATACAGTCTATGTTAAAGCTCGGAAGAGCTCAGGGTGTGGCAATGGCAGCAGGATTAGCATTCAATATTCCCATATTTGAATATGCACCCAGAAAAATAAAGCAAGCAGTAACGGGAAATGGGAATGCAGGAAAAGAGCAGGTAGCTGCTATGCTGCAAACGTTGTTAAAATTCAAAGAAGGCCCCAAATTTTTGGATGCCACCGATGGTCTTGCCGCTGCTGTATGTCATTCATTCCAAAAAGTTGGTGGTAATAGCAACTTACAATCGTATTCGGGCTGGTCAGCCTATGTAAAAGACAACCAGGACCGAATAAAATAAAGACTGTTTTGTCTATTTTCTGCTCAACACTTCTTTTATCTTCAGAGAATCCTGAGAAAGTTCATCATCGCTCAACTGCAATTTTTCCCTGCTGAAATCCATATCCGAAACATTATTGATTGGAATTAAATGGATATGTGCATGAGCAACTTCCAAACCAACTACTGCAACTCCAACCTTCTCACAAGGAAACGCTTCCTTTATGCTGCCAGCAACTATTTTGGCAAACATCCACAAGCCTATATATTCCTCGTCTTCAATGTCAAAAATGTAATCAACTTCCTTTTTCGGTATTACCAATACGTGACCATGCGCCAAAGGGTTAATGTCCATAAACGCAAGAAAATCGTTTGTTTCAGCTACTTTATGAACGGGAATATCTCCTGAAACTATTTTAGAAAAAATTGTTGCCATAATTTTTATTTTATCCGAAAGTACAAAAAAGCACTGCATAAATAAAGAAAATGTCAAGAATTGACCTACTTCAGCCTAGGTATACAAAAAAGCCTGTCATCAATTATTGAGTGATGACAGGCTTCCTGAAGCATTCTATAAACGGAACGCGCCTATTTTTATCTAGAGATTTCCAAAATTTCAAATTCTACTTTTCCGGCTGGTACGTCAATTTCAACTTTATCACCAACAGATTTGCCCAACAGGCCTTGTGCAATAGGTGACTTAACTGAAATCTTTCCTGCTCTTAGATCAGCCTCCGTTTCCGAAACCAATTGATAGGTCATTTCCTTGGCGTTCTTTGTGTTCTTTAACTTCACAATAGATAGTGCCAAAACCTTTGAGGCGTCCATCTTAGATTCATCAATTAATCTCGCATTAGCCAATATATCACTAAGTTTAGCAATTTTGCTTTCATGATGCCCTTGTGCATCTTTTGCAGCATCGTATTCTGCGTTCTCAGATAAATCTCCCTTATCGCGCGCTTCTGCGATAGCTTTTGCAATAGCAGCCCTTCCCTCAGTTCTTAATTGATGTAATTCTTGTTTTAACTTTTCAAGCCCCTCTGCAGTGTAATATGTTATTTCTGCCATAAAATTATTTAATTAGAATTCGTACAAAAAAGCGGCAAGACCATACATGCTGAATAGCGTATGGTCTTGCCGTATCTAGCAAAGATAAAAAAACTATATTAATAAATCAAAGTTATTCTGTCTCTGCATCAGAATCAACAAATTTATAACCCATGCCCCTGATCGTAATTAAAAACGTTGGTCTATCCGGATTAATTTCTATCTTTTTCCGTAAACGCACAATGTGCATATCTAATGTTCGGGTATTAACGTTGGAGCTGTATCCCCAGACAACTTCCATCAGTTCATCGCGACTTATTACCCGTCCGAGATTTTGAAGAAAATATAACAAAATACGATTCTCTAAAATAGTCAATTCGATCCTTTTTCCGTCACGAATTAAAGTGTGAATAGAGGGATGGTGCTCTGTATTACCAAAAGTTAAATTTTCAACCGGCTGAGACACAAAATACTTGACTTTATTTTCTATCATGGCAACTAAGACATCCATGTTAAAAGGCTTCGTGATATAATCTGAGACTCCAAAACTGTATGCATCAATTTTATCAATATCCTGTGATTTGGCAGTCATCATAATGACTAAATTGTTAAATCCTTTTTCACGTACATTTTGACAAACTTCAGAGCCGGATCTGCCTGGCAGCATCCAATCAAGTAAAACGATATCTGGCTTTTCGCGTAAAATTAACTCCTCTCCATCAATTCCATTCGATGCTTGAATCACCTGGAATTGTTCAGATTCCAAACGGTGAACCACTAAAAAACGAAGATTTTCATCATCCTCAATAACTGCAATCTTAATATTTGTATGCATAATAAACTATTTGGAAACATTCCGTTAATTAATCAATTAAATTCACTAGGTAATATAATTGTAAAGGTAGAGCCTTGCCCTTTCTTACTATCAACAAATATTTCCCCATTCATTAAGTTTACTACCTCCTTACAAAAGGCTAACCCTAATCCTACACTACCCTGTTGGTTATATTGAGATTGAATCCGGTAGAACTTTTTAAATATATTCTCTTGATCTTCTTTAGCAATACCAATACCTTTATCTTCAAATTTAAAAAAGATTTCTCTCTTTTGCTTATAAATAATTATTCTTAGATATTTATTTTCTAAGGTTGAGTACTTATATGCATTATCAATTAGATTGTGAAACACACTTGTTAATAAGGTAACATCGGTTTTAAGTTCTTTCACACCCTGAATATGGTATTGAATATCAAAAGCAGGATGTTTGATCTTATAAGTATTTACCATGTTCTGACAAAACTCCTCTAAATCAATCAGTTCTTTCTTAAGCTTAAACACTTTATTTTCAATCTGGGTAAATGACAACAAAGTATTTAGAAGGTTGTTTAATTTATCGGCTTCTTCATCGAGTATTTTGCCATAATATTGCCTCTCAATATCCGATAATTGCTTACTGCTTCTGATATTATTGCCAGCAATCTTAATAACGCTTACAGGAGTTTTAAATTCATGGGATAGGTTATTAATAAAGTCATATTGAAGCTTAAACATACGGAAATTTATATTCAGATTCCGATAAATCAAATAAGCGATCAATAAAACGAATAAATAAATGACTGTAATAACAATACCAATTGGTAAAAAGAGGTTATTGATCTCCTTATTTAGAAATGAGCGCGAGGAATGAAAATACAGTTTATAATCCGATAGAGCACCCGAAAGTGCCATTTCAGTGCTAACAACTGCAGGGTCAGATTCATTTGAGTCAAAAAACAAGGGCTCTATCGAAATATTCTGATACAACTCAGGGTGCACATTCTTTATTTCTAAATTAGTTGGATTCAGGAAAAAAGTTAGCATATCCAACTCATAGATAGAGTTGTCAGTTCCTCCACTATGCATAAACGTTTTAAAAGTTTCAATTTCATCTCTTCTGGGTATAGTCATATAAGAAATCTTCGCTGAGCTAACCGAATAAAAAGAATTGAAAATTTCGCTACCGCTCAATACTTTTGAAGAATCTGCAGATTCTATAAAAGAGGCAAATTTCACCGCCATATTGTTAAACTCATCTGCCTTATTTAAAGACAAAGAGGAATCAGCATTTGCTTTGTATAGCAGAATAGAATCCTGAGATACCTCTTTACCAAACTGATAGATTGCTTTTGGAGATAAGTAGAGTTTGTGAATGGTGAAGCCATGATTTAAGTAATGATTACTTATTTGAACGTCTGCAAAAAGTATTCGTTCAACTATCGGATAATTTAGAATAATCGAGTCAGCATATTTCTTTCCGCTTAGCGAGTCTAAATAACCTTGATAATAGGAGACTTCACCAATCCGGTTTTGGAAAAAATCATTGTAAGAAGCAAGGCTTTGATCAAAGACTTCTACCTTCTTTGTATTAAAGTCATTTTCCACGAAATTTCTTGTGAAGTTGTAGCCAAGAAATAAGGCAATGATATAGGAAGAGGTAATCAATACCAAAAAGGCAATGATCAACAATCGATTCTTATTTAAAACAAACTTTAGTCGTTCCATTCTCTCAGATCAACGATCGAATACCCTATTTCAGATTTTTATCAAAAAATAGTGCAAGCTCCTTATATAAGGACACTTTATTCTTCTCATCTTCAAATTGGTGTCCCTCTTCATTTTTAAGCATGTAGGTAACTGGGACACCTTTATTACGTAGATCTTTTACAAATTGATTGGTTTCGTTTACATTGCTTCTGCTGTCTTTTCCACCTTGGGCAATAAAGATAGGGTGTTTAATTTTATCTGCATGAAATATAGGTGAATGTTTTCTAAAATATTCGCTATCTTCAACAGGATCACCAATCATTTCATAAAACATTTGACGATATGGTTTATAAAATGGAGGTGCTTCTTTCAAATACGTAAATAAGTTTGTTATGCCAGAGTAAGATGCCGCACATGCATACAAACCAGAATTGTAACAGGAGCTGTGAAGTGCTGAATACCCTCCTAAACTAAAACCGTAGATTCCGATTCTTGAAGAATCTGCTACGCCTTGTTTAATTAACCACGTGGTAGCATCTGTAATATCATGCTGTATAACAGTTCCCCACTTTTTAAAGCCTTCAAACCAGCGTTCTTTCCCAAAGCCTGTCAATCCGCGTGTATTTACCTGTAAAATCACATAACCGCGGGACGCAAGAAATTGTACTTCGGGATTATATCCCCATACGGCTCTTGAATCAATTCCGGTAGGTGGTATTACAATAGCAGGCAATTTTCCAATTACATTAATAGGAACTGTCAGATAAGCCGATAACTTCACACCGTCTCTTGTATAAAAGGAAACAGGTTTCATTGGGGCAAGCTTCTTTACATCTAATCCAGGGTTTTCATCCGCCAGTTTTAATAACTTGTTCTTTTTATAATTATAATAATAGGTAGCACCCGCATCAACATCGAGCGATGCCCGTACCAAAAAACCAGAAAACACACTATCCTTACCTATTATATTTAATGAATAATTGGGTATCTGAGCACTCATTTTTGAAAAAACATCCTTCATCCGGGTATTAAAAAAATCTCTACCCGGAAGTTGAGCGTCAAACTCAACAAATTCTACCTGCCCTGATTGTTTGGAGTAACCTTCTGCATTTAAATCTACTTCCGGATGCTGATAAAGAATGCGAACTTCTTTGCCGCTATTCAAATCTATTTCTACCATTGCTAATTTGTCCCTTTTCCGATTTGAAAGGGCGTAGATCCGATTACGATTATATGACGTAAATCCCATGGGTTGAACACTGGATTTATACATACTACTTATAACTGGCCGGAAGTCTTCATCTTCGTTGTCCCGCACAAGAATTGTTTCTGTCAATCCATCGGAAACCACTGCTAATCTTAGCTTCCCTTCATAATCAGTTAACCATTTAACGATATTTCCCGGATTATGACCAATTAAATTACGATTACCGGTCTTAATATCTAAACGATATACATCAAAAACCGAAGGATCTCTATCGTTTAATGAAATTAGGATCTCATCGTTAATTACCTGAACAGGTCCTATCCAACGCATTTGAACTGGTGGAATATTTAATATTGTTCGAACAGCCTGACTTTCACGGTTAACAGCCATTAACTGCAAACTATCATTCACACCGCGCTTCATTAAAAAGATCAGCTCATCATCGTTTGCCCAAAATGCAAATTGAATATCCCGCTTTTCCGAAGTGGTGATACGCTGTGTATGGCCGTTGTTCAAATCAAGCACAAAAATATTCTTTAATCCGTTATGCGCTTTCAAAAACGAGATAAACTTCCCATTAGGGGAAATTCTAAAACTTGTTTTTTCAGGTGTTTGAAAAAAATCTTCTGCTGAAATTCGATCTTTATTCTTGCCTTGGCAGGCAATTATAAAAACGGATAAACCAATAAAATATAATAAGAGTAAGTTTTTCTTCATAGATTTCCTCCATGACAAGCATTTTTGCCTATCCGAATGTTTCAATTAACAAAATATAAACTAATTATCAATATAGCGTACTAATCGATTAGTGAATTTATAAAAATTAAAGGGCTAAACGAATGGAAAGTCGTAACATTTAAAATACAGCTTTCAACCAAAAAATGTATAAGAAGTATTATCTTCGTTTATGATATTATATAATATAACGGTTATTGTTGATAAAGACATAGAAATTGAGTTTAAAGAATGGGCACACCGGATATTCCTACCTGAATTAGCCAAAAGTGACCTCTTTAAATCGCAAGCACTATTAAAAATCATTGACTCTCCAAATGAGGGTGAAACCTTCTGCTTACAGATGCACGCATCTGATGAAGAAAAAATAGGAACCTTCCAACAAAACCAATTAATACTTTTACACAATCAATCTGCTGAAGTGTGGGCAAATAAAATCTATACTTTTGAAAGCAGAATGCAATACATAGCTGTTTATTAAAAAATATCATCCTTATATTTAGGATTATATTTAATATTTGGCGAGAAAAAATACAAAAGAAATATTCTGGAATAACGGTAATTCACCGGTGCCAGCAAAACGATTAAAGGAATTAGAATAAGACAGTAAAACCAGGGAGATTCACTTTCAAAGATATTATACAAAAGGAAGGCTGCAATAAGGACTTCTATGACAGAAAAAGCATAGCTTATATACATGGAGATATAAAAATAGCCCGGTTCTATTTCAAAATACAAACCACAATGTGAACAAACCTGATTAGTGCGTTGCTTTTTTAATGCGTAAGGATTTCCATAAAACAAGTTTCCAATTCGGCATCGCGGACATTTGCATCGAATGACAGCCTCAAATTTACTCAACGCAGGCATTTCCATTTGAGATTTGAATTAACTAAAGTATTGTTTCGGCCTCTTCTGAAGATTGCTTTCTCCGATACTTTTTATACCACATCAATCCTACTAACCCAACTGCAAGATAAGGTGCTGACAGAAGAACTATAATTCCTTTATTAAGCTTTTCACCTTGCTTGTTTCCATTCTTTACTGAACTATCAGCAGTTAGGGAACACATTGCACATTGAGCGCGGACTTCCTTAATGGGAAGGCCTGTAAACGTAAAAGCTAAGACAACAAAAAATAATTTTATTATAATCTTTTTCATTAGAACTTGATTTATTCTTAACAATTCTCTCTATTAAAGTTAACAACAATTTTAGAATGAATAGTATGGTGAAATCATTAAATACACAATAACACCTGATATTGTTACATATAACCAGATTGGAAAACTCCAACGCACTATCTTTCGATGTTTTTCAACCTGCATTTTCATACCACGGGTAAAGCTTAACAGCACCAACGGTAAAACGATTGCCGCAAGGATAATATGTGTAATCAGGATAGAGAAATAAACATAACGTATCGGCCCTTCACCACCAAATTTCGTTTCTACGCCAGCTGAATGAAAAATCAAATAAGAGATCAAAAAGCATGACGACAATAATAACGTTATTATATTCAAAATCTTATGAACCCTTATGTTCTTCTGACGAATAAAATAATAAGAGGCAAGCAGCAAAACAGTACAGGTGCCATTGATCATGGCGTTTAACTTCGGTAAAAACTGTACCCATGCAGGCAACACGTCGTGGTTTGGAAAAAGATTCACAATGTTCGCTTGCAAGAAGACAACGGCTAAAAGTACAATAATTGAAATCGTCCAAACAAGACGAAAAATAGTTTTATCATTCATTTTTATGGGACTGTTTTTTTATTCCTTGATTCCTCTGTAATTAACAATATTACTTCACCAATAAGCCTGTCGACTTCATCTTTGGTGAAAAATTCGTAATATCCTCTAATTTGTTGTTTTGAATCCAATAAAACAAAAAAGGGACTGTGAATAATCTTATTGTTACTGAGTGTATCCTGAAAGCCGTCTATACGAAATTCTTCTCTGGCGATTCTGGAGGTTTCCTTTTGATCGCCAGTTAATAAATGCCATTTTGTGTCAGACACCTTGTATTTATTATAAAACTTCTTTAATACCTCCGGACTATCATTTGAATCCAACGATATGCTGTAGAGATCAACCATGGGATGTTTACCAAACTTTTTCGCAACCTTAACCATGGCTAAATTCATCAAATCACCAAAGGCATCACAGTCAGTATGCATAAAATTTACTATAGTGATTGAACTTCCATTTGGGAAGCTGACCGGTTCATTGTTTTCATTAATCAATTGAAAGGGCTGAACTTGCGTAATACTGTCCTTTCCACTAAGCCCTAAATAAGGAAGCGGTTTATAAACATTCTCACCGGTTCGCCTTAGATAAAAATGCAATAACCCTGGTATTATTAAAATTAATACCAGGGTTATTATCTTTCCTAAAGAACTTTTACTATTCTTTTTATTCATTAAATTTCCTTCCACTTGGAAGTCTTCTTATTTATAAAAGTGGAAACCTATATAGTGTCCTTCAATCAGAACTAATATTATAAGATAAATCAATAATACTACAGGTAATCCTAACATTACCTTCATTCCGAATTTTTCAAACTTAAGGTGCATAAAATATGCAATGATATAAAACGCCTTCCATAAAGTCAGCAATATATAAATCACTTTAACAGCCATGCTTTTTTCAATCACACCTGTTTCTACAAAGCCCAATGCTATAATAAATTCTAATGCAGTCAGTCCCAAAAGATAGAAAAATACTCTCCATATTTTTCCTTTGGTCATATCTGCTTCCGTGTGCGCATATAAGTGAGCCTCGCTAATATTGTCTGTTGCCATAATCAGTATATCAAAAAAATTAAACCAAATAGAAAAATGTAAATACAAATACCCAAACTAAATCCACAAAGTGCCAGTATAAACCAACCTTCTCTATCATTAAATAAGTACCACGTCTCTCAAAAACATTTGAAAGCGTCATTAATAAGATAATGATATTAACGGTAATACCGACAGTAACGTGAAAACCGTGGAAACCGGTTATTGCAAAAAAGAAACTAGAAAACTGAGTAGCGCCCATTTCCTGTGCACCACGATATGAATCTGGGATAGCGCCAAACCAAAAACCTGAATGATTTAAGTGTGTCCACTCCAGAGCCTGACATCCTAGAAACGTTAAACCTCCAATGATCGTAAGGATCATCCATGTAACAACTTCTTTTTTAGAGTTCCGATGGCCGGCTTCTACTGCCAAAACCATAGTAACCGAACTCATAATTAAGATAAACGTCATGATTCCCACAAAAACTAACGGAGCGCCAGTATCTGTAATAAAAGGAATTGACTGGAAAACAACATCCGGATTAGGCCAGGTATCCTGAATAAAGATCCTCTGTGCTCCGTAGGCTACTAGAAAGCCAGTAAAAGTGAAGGCATCTGATAACAAGAAAAGCCACATCATTATTTTACCATACTCAACCTTAAAAGGAGAGGTTCCACCCGACCAATTGCCAGTCTTTACTTCATCTAATTTCGATATAGTTGCGTTCATTATAAAAGATTTATTGATTCAAAAGTAAGAAAACATATATATATATCCATAAAATATCTAGAAAATGCCAAAACATCGCGGCAAGCTCCATACTGTTAACATTTTGTACATGCGAGTATTTCTTTAAGTTTCTGAAAAAGGCGAAAAATAGTACAAAAATACCGCCTAAAATATGTGCCAGATGGAATCCTGTAAAGACATATATAAACGACTGCGAAGCATTATTGTTAATAAAATAAGCACCTTGTTCAATTAAAACCTGCCATGCGTGGTACTGTGAAAAAAAGAACCCGATACCCAGGACAATGGATATCAAAAGGAATATCCTTCGCTTATTTAGATCTTTACTTTGCGTCGCCTTATACGCAAGGTGTACCGTGATGCTGCTCAAAACAATAATTACAGTACTCGTAATAAATGCCTGCGGTAGCAGTATCTTGATCCCTTTATCGATACCTGCAGCTGTGTAAACAATATAGCCACTGCTTAACGCTGCAAAAATCATAAAGGATGCAATGATAAACAGCCATAATGCAAACTTCTTGGCCTTAAAAGCAGCCAATCCGCTTTGCTCTTTCAAAATTTCGTCAGTATCAGTATTCATTTCACAATAAAATCAAATAACAGTGTCAATTGGATAACCGGCAAATAGAAAAAAGAAGTAAACATAACCTTCTTTGCTGAAGAAACATCCAGCTTTACAAATAGTTGCCAGGCATACCAAATAAATAAAAGAGAACCCAAAACTGAAACAACAGCTACTGCATATCCGCCAAAACCCATAAGTGTCGGCAATAAACTAACAGGAATAAGCAGTATAGTAGAAAAAAGCACCATAAAAGCACTTATTTTATCAGTTTTGGTCGTTGGCAGTAATCTAAACCCTGCCTTTTTATAATCATCATCTAAAACCCAGGCAATGGCCCAGAAGTGAGGGAATTGCCATACAAATT
>Ga0160433_100840_pt1 | contig 10888 bp, 10 predicted proteins | sample HID1972K_E0MG_FD_108235 | JGI IMG/M metagenome (GOLD analysis project Ga0160433, IMG submission 108235) | Enriched pill bug-associated microbial communities from UW Madison campus, WI, USA - HID1972K_E0 MG | ecosystem: Host-associated > Arthropoda: Insects > Digestive system > Unclassified ... | reverse complement strand
TGGGCAAACTGGTGCATTTTCGAAAGAATGGTATCGCGGTGCCAACTCAGACGAAAAATGAAGATTTGATGATTTTGCAGTCTTTAATCACAAATTATAATCCGAAAGAGGTTGTTTTCTTAGGTGATCTGTTTCATAGTGAGGTAAATAGTGAATATAGCACTTTTTTAAGAGCGATCGAATTTTTCCCAAATGTGAAATTTGCCCTGACCAAAGGCAATCATGATATTATCCCCGAAGCTTTTTTTCATGATGCTGTTATTGAGATCACCGATGAAAAGATTTTAGGGAACGATATCGTTTTAAGGCATCAACTGCCTAAAATACCCTTAGAAGATCGGTTTTATATAATAGGACACATACATCCCGGTTATGTGATTGAAGGAAGAGGCAGACAGACATACCGCCTGCCGTCTTTTTATCAAAGTAAAAATACCCTTGTTCTTCCCGCTTTTGGCAAACACACAGGTCTGTTTATTCCAGAACTATTATCTGAAGACAAATGCTATGTGATCATGAACGAAGAGGTAATTCAAATGAAATAGATTAAATATCCAATTCTCCTTCCACACCGCCTACACCATGTTTGTTGTTGCCAGTAATTGTTGAAGTTGCAATCTTTAGCAAGGTTATCATCTTTCCATCCTTGGTATCCCAATATTTTGTTTCAAGAGGGTTTACACGGATTACAGTTACTTCCGGATCGTCCTTACCTTCAAACCAGGCATTGGCTACCGCAGTCCATTTTTCCTCAACTGTTTCCCGATCGGTATAAATGTAGGCTTGTCCATAAACTGAAAGATATTCGGAAGCACCTGTATTGGAAAAGAAAAGTTGTACATGCGCATCCTGTTTTATCTCTTCATTCTTATTAGACCTTGAGCTGCTAATAAACCAGATATTTCCCTCATCATCAACTTCCTCAATACTCATTGGTCTACTTGAAATTGGATGAATATCAAGATTCGTACAAAACATACAAATGCGTGCACTTTCTGCTAATTCTTTTAATTTTTTAATTGCATCTTCGTTATTCAAATTCTCAGTGGTTCCCATATTTTATGTGTTATACTTTAATAAATTAGAAGCTTCAAATTAGAGTTTCATTGCACGCCAGTCACTTTTTTCATAAGATTTACCGTCTTTATCGAAAATCAAATCCATTTCCTTTTGTCCATTTTTTATTTCTACTTTATAGAGAGCTTTGTTTCCCATGGTTAATTTATCCACATCATCAATGCGATAGCCTTTGTGGTTAGCAGATATCTTGTTTTTAATAGCTGCAGGCAACTCTGAGGATGAAAGCTCTTCTTTATGTCTTACAATCTGACCGGAAGGCGTAATCCATAATTCATGGTCGTTTCTTCCTATTTCAAATTCTACATTATAATACTCACCTTTTTTCTCCCATTCTACATCTCTTGGGTTAGAAAATTCTTTTGTAAATGCATTTTTAACGGCGTTGGGTACCTCTGAACTTGGAATGTCCTGAGCCATAAGGCTTCCTCCAAAACATAGCATTAAAAGTGTTAAAACTTGTTTTTTCATGTGTGTAGTTTTCATCTTTTTTAAAATTTATTTTTGTGAAATAAAACCAATATAAGGAATTTGAATGCTGCTAAGCTTTTCTTATCTTTGTTTTACCAATTTATGATATTGCACTTGTGTTATAACAAAATAATAAGGTTCTTGTTTTTGAATTTATACCACTGGTGCTTGTTACACTTCTGATCGTGTAAATTCTAATTCTTTCTTTCAAGATAATATTCCTAACCCGAGATCGTATGATACTAAGGTGAGATACAATTTTATATTGCTAGGGATCCGGTTCGTATTTGAAAGGGATCCTCTTCGGACTTTCTTCGAATAAGGGCGAACAAAGTTCCTTTCAGGAATGGACAATAAGCAATCTTATACCAGCGTGAAATGCCCTATTATATTTACTAAAATTTGCTTTGATAATTTTGATTTTCTATTTTCGAAAGTTTAATTAACCAAATTTTAAACTTAAATTTTATACAATGGCAGTTTTTGAAGAAGGGATAAATGGGCCTTTTAACGGAAAGGTTGGTAATGTTATAGGTTATAAGTGGCGGGATATTTGGGTGATGCGAAGCCTTTCAAAACCATCTAACAAACCAAGAAGCAAAAAACAATTGGCAAATCAGGCGAAATTTGCTTTAATGCAGGAATTACTAAGCGAAGTTAGAGATTTTGTTCAGGTTGGATTTTCCTTAAAACCAGAGACCAGGCGAATGAGTCCCCAGAATGCAGCGATGTCTTATAACCTGAAAAATGCAATTAAAGGTGAATTCCCGGACTTTGAGATTGATTTTGAAAAGGTCATACTCGCTCAAGGCGACTTCGAGTTTCCTGAAAATTTGCATTTTGAGCAAAATGAAGATATGCTTGAGATCACATGGGATGCGCCCTCTATATACGATAAAAGAAAGGACGCTCAGCTGATGTATATGTTAATTGATACAGTAGCAGTCGAAAGTTATGGAGCTGTTTTTGGAGAGCATTGTAAAAAAGGAATACAGCGGAGGGAATTAGAGACAATTCGTTTAAATAGAAACTACCACTGTTTTGCGGCCTTTGTTTCCAGTGATAGAAAACAAGTTTCTGATAGTGTTTATTGGGGTATCCTGCATCTTGAAGATAAAAAACCAAAAGAAGAAGGGGAACTAAAAGAAAACAAGCCAGCTGATGGTGAAGCCAATAAAGAGAAACTAGAAATGGCTAACATGGATACAAGCGAAAGTGCTGCTGCTGAACCTTCGATATTCAAGAGCATTCAATTGCCTGTTTTAGGCTAAATTCTGTTTAGTGTCTTTATTTAAAAGGAAAAGTGGTAGAATTGTGTGCCTACCGCTTTTCCTTTTTTACAATTTTAATTAACTAAATGGATACAGCTATTTCCGGTAAATTTCCTATGATCCGGAATAGTGGAACCTTTTTCTGATACTTAATTATTGAAGTCCCAAATGTTCCTTTTCTCTGTTCCAGGTGAGTGCTGTAAAGAATATGGAAAGCAGGCATGCTAAAACCAAGATGATAAAACCACCATCCCAGCTCCAATGATCTACAACAAACCCCATAGCAATATTGGCAAACAAGGCACCTCCAAGATATCCGAAAAGTCCTGTTAATCCGGCCGCAGTCCCTGCTGCTTTTTTAGGAGCTAAATCCAGTGCCTGAACTCCGATCAGCATTACCGGACCATAAATCAGGAATCCGATAGAAACCAATGCTGCATTGTCAATCCACGCATTTCCAGGAGGGTTTTTCCAATAGATAATCACGGAAATTAAAACCAAAATCATATAGATAATGGTTGCTGGTGCACGTCTGCCTTTGAAAATTTTGTCGCTGATCCAGCCACATAATAAAGTACCTGGAATACCTGCATATTCATATGCAAAGTATGCCCATCCAGATTGTTTGACAGAGAAACCTTTTGCTTCTTCTAAATAGGTAGGCGCCCAATCTAAAATGCCATAGCGAACCAAATATACAAATGCATTTGCGAAAGCGATATACCATAGTAAACGGTTGTTTAGTACGTACTTAAAGAAAATTTCCTTTCCGCTCAATTCTTTTTCTTTTTCTTCAGAATAATCAGCCGGATAATCATTCTTATATTTTTCAATTGGAGGAAGACCAACAGATTGTGGAGTATCTCTTATTAATAAATAGGCAATAAATGCAATGAAAAGAGCTACTAATCCTGGAAAATATAGCTTACTTTCCCAATCCCCGAAAATTGCAACTGCGGCTATGGCCAGTGGCCCTACCAGGCCGCCTCCAACATTGTGTGCCACATTCCAGATTGACATTTTAGTTCCCCTTTCCTTGATAGAGAACCAATGGACCATCACCCGGCCACTAGGAGGCCATCCCATTCCCTGGAACCACCCATTTATAAAAAGCAACACAAACATGATTGTGAGTGAGCTTGTTGCAAATGGAAACACGCCCATTAAAATCATTGTTAAGGCTGACAGCACAAGTCCGAAGGTCAAAAATGTCCTTGCATTACTTCTGTCAGAGACATTTCCCATCAGAAATTTACTTAAACCGTAAGCAATGGAAACTCCTGAAAGAGCAAAACCTAAGTCGGCTTTTGAATAGCCCTGCTCAATCAGATCTGGCATGGCCAATGAAAAATTCTTTCGTACTAAATAGTAACCTGCATAGCCAATAAAAATCCCCAGAAAAACTTGCCACCGTAATCTTTTGTACTCCGGATCAATCCTTTCTAAAGGTAACTGGTCAATATGAGGTGCTGGTTTGAATAAACTCATCTTTATTTATTTATAATTATAATCGGTTTAATTGAAGAATAGATTTGGATAGTCGGAGATTATTCCATCAACTCCAAATGCTTTTAATTGATCAATTTCTTCTTTGGTATTTGGAGTCCAAGGAATTATTTTCATCCCTTTTTCATGGCATTGTTTTACTAAATCTGCATCAACGAGTTTGTAATGCGGACTGTAAACTGTAGGAGTGAAGCTTATTTTTTGCAAATTGCTCTCCAAGTCATTTTTACTAACCAAATAAGAAGTTTTTACATGAGGGTACTTTTTATTAAGAACTTCCAGTGTCCGTACATCGAAAGATTGAATGATTACCCAAGGAGTAATTCCTTTCTTTTCAATTTGTTCCATCAGTAAGCGAACAAAAACTTCAGGTTCCGGATGCAATTTGCCATCACCTTTTGCGCTTGATTTAGTTTCAATATTATAAAAGACTTGTTTTTTGCCTGTAGCCTTTATATGTGCCTGAACAGAGTCTATTAAGTTAGAGAGTAAAGGAATGTGGGCTTTTTGTTTCTTCTGTTGAGGAAAATCTTTATAGAATTTAGTACCTATATCATATTTGCTGATTTCGTTATAGGTCATTTGATAGAGTATGTATTGCTTTTCTGATTTTGGCTCCAATTCAGATCCGTCTGGTTTTAACATATGCGCAGGATTTAAAGCGTCATCATGCGATACAATTACCTGATTATCTTTTGTAATATGACAATCCATTTCAATGGTTGTTATTCCTAAATCGATTCCATGAATCATGGCGGCTATGGTATTTTCCGGCATCAGACCCCGCCCTCCACGATGACCTTCGGTGTCAAACGCTGGAAATTCCGGTTCCTTTTTCATGTTTCCTTGTTTTACGGAACAACTCGTTCCTAATAGCAAGGCGGCTAAACATAAATTCACTTTATTCATAATGTTCTGTTTTTTCATGGATGTTAGTTTATTATAGTTTTATCTTTTCAATGTATTTGTTTTGGAATCGGTCGGTTATCTGAATTTTGATCTTCATTCCCGCACTGCTATGGGCTAAAAAAAGATGATCCGTTTTTCCCGGTTCAATCCAGCCACGCCTTTCCTTTGGCAGTTCCTTCCCCTGATAAAGTTTCAATGCCAACGGATCAACGCCTTTAGTTTTTTCCATATTACCTTTAAAGGTGTTATTCTCCCACCATTCCACTTTCCATTCCGGATCAAAATTCCATACATTCGTTAGTAAACGAACAGTCCCATTGTTTAATTTTTCAATATCGGTTCTAAACTGATGTTGTTGTTTCTGGCCGATTGATTTATAATACCAATTTACATCAGTTCCCTTGATATCATAAACTCCATAACCGCGAGGCGTACCATCTTTGCAGATTGGACCTGTCCACCAGGCGCCACACAAAGTTCCATGCACATGTTCATATACATTTTTGTGAATATTGTTTTTATTTGTGTGCGTATGGCCTGCCAGAATATGAACTTGACTAAAGGGCTCTAAGATATTGTAAAGTTCTGAACGGTTTTTAACTGAATTGTAAACGGGTATATGTAATCCGATGAAAATAACTTTATTTTTATCGACATGCTCTAAATCCTTTCTAAGCCAATCCAGTTGGTTATCTGTGATATATCCATCGTATTTTTTACCAGGGCCAAGATAACGTACATCATCTAATATGATATAATGTGCCTGTCCGCGGTTAAATGAATAGTATGTAGGACCGAAATGGGATTTAAAGGTTCTATCCGATTCTTTATCGCCTCCCTGATCGTAGTCCATATCATGATTTCCCAGGGCTTGATAAAAAGGAATACCTAATAAACTTACTGCTTTCTTGTAATCAGTCCATAATTCCTTCTTATCCCAAATAAGATCACCAACACTTATGCCATGTACCGGTATGGCTTTTGGGAAGCTTTTGAGGTGGTTTAACAGGTCAGGAACTGACTCGTTAATAAGTTGTTGTGCATCGTTCTGATCTTGTATCTGAGGGTCAGCCCAAACAATAAAACGGTGATGGTTATCTTCTTTTTTTAATTTGGTAAGATCAAAGTTATAGGTGCTGGAAGAAACTTTAAAAAAATCTCCGGCGATGTTGTTTTCTCTTTTAAATTCATAGCCAGATGGTGTAGTTACAAAGACAAATTCTGCGTCCGGATGATATGGTAATTCATAATTACCCATATTATCCGTAACGATAACAGAATAGCCGTCGGAAACAACCACATTTGATAGTCCTTTGCCATTTGAGCTCACTTTTCCTTGAATATTGTTTTTTTGCGGGTTATTGGCTAGTAATTCGAAAGGGTGACTGATCGTTAAACTACCTGTTATAAGAGCTAAGGCATTTAGGAAGGAGCGTCTTTTCATGAAAAGCTTAGTTTGATTTAATAATGATGGTAATAATTAAATTTTGAATGTTAAATAAAATATTCTATTAAATAAGGTTTTACCACTTCAGTAAAGTCAGCTAGCTGATTTTTTTGCCATTCTTCGTCTTTCCCCAATTCTTTTGCCAGGATAGGAGCGACAAGAGGAGCCAGCTTTAACGCTACATGAGCATCTAAAAATAAGACTCTGAATCGTCTTGCCAAGACGTCTTCAACCGTTCTCGCCATTTCAAAGCGAGCAGCTTTAACTACATCGGTTTCCGAAATCGTATAAACCGGATGCATGGGTTGGGTTGAGTAATTTGCTTTTTCTTCTGGATTTAAATCACCAATGGTGTCTTGAATCAAGAGGTGATAGGTCTGACAATTACTTTTACTCAACTGACCAACTTTTATTGCTTTGTTAACGGTGTCTTCAGCCATTTTTCTATAGGTAGTCCATTTGCCACCGGTAATCGTTATCAGATTTGAGTTTTCAAGATAAATCTTGTGACTACGTGAAATTTCTTTTGTGCTATTTACATCTTTATCGGGAGCCGCTAGCGGTCTAAGTCCGGCAAATACTGAAAGTATATCTTTTTTTTGAGGTTCTTTACTTAGATACTGTTTTGTTGTGTTAAGGATAAATTTGATTTCAGCTTCTAAAGCAATGGGTTCAATGCTATGACTATTCAAAGGCGTGTCAGTAGTTCCCACAAGCAGGTGTTCATGCCAGGGAACCGCAAATAGTACCCTGCCGTCCGAGGTCTTTGGAATCATCAAAGCCTCATTACTTTTCCAGAATGAGCGATCTAGAACCAAATGGATTCCCTGGCTCGGGCGAGTCATTGGCTTTCTTTGCGGATGGTCCATCTGCAAAATTTCATCTACAAAGACTCCTGTAGCGTTAATCACTACTTTTGCCTTGAGTTTATAAGAAAGATTGCTTTCCATATCCTGCGCAACAACTCCATTTACATTGCCGGAACTGTCTTTGGTTAATCCGGTTACTTTGAAATAGTTAATAAGTGTTGCTCCGTAGGTAGCGCTGGTTTTGGCAATATCAACGGCTAAGCGGGCATCATCAAATTGACCATCATAATACTCAACTCCGCCTTTTAAATTTTTGGGAGCTAGTTCAGGCATAAGTTCTGAAACTGACTTTTTTGATAAAACCCTTGATTTGCCAAAACTATATTTTCCGGAAAGCCAATCGTAAAGCTTTAAGCCAATCAGATATTTCATTTTTTCAAACCAAGAAAAACAAGGAATTATAAATGCTTGTTTTTTTACCAAATGCGGAGCATTTTCCAGCAATAAACCTCGTTCTTTTAAGGCTTCTCTTACAAGAGCGACATCTCCCTGCGCAAGGTAGCGTACGCCTCCATGAACCAACTTTGTACTTCTGCTTGAAGTACCTTTAGCGAAATCTGATTGCTCAATTAAAAGAGTTTTGAGCCCTCGGGAAGCAGCATCCAATGCTGTTCCTAATCCAGTCGCACCGCCGCCGATAATGATGATATCCCATAGGGTTTCCTCGTCTAGTTTTTCTATAAATTGACTCCTGTTAAAAGTATAAGGTTGGTATTGCATATTGATTTATTCGAAATAAGTTGAAATGGTGTATTTTGCGGTAACCTAATAAAAGGAAACTAAAAACAATATTAAATAAATATATATATAAATTCAAAATTAAAACGAAATATTTCGAAAGTTATTACTGGGTAAGTTATTTTAATAGATAATTGGAAATGCGACATTCAGTTTTTCTTTTTGGATGAATAAAGTGAGTTGTCTAAAAGTGTTGGTAGAAACAGTGGCTATATAAGCGAATGCTTTTGTTTATGTAAAAAAATATATATTATTTAATTAGAACTTTTATTGCTGTTAAAGTGTTGAATTTATAGCACTTATAATTAAATGTTGTTATTATGGAAAATAAAGATAAGGATTGGATTCCGCAAAATGAGGAGTCAGATAATCAGAATGAAAGTCGTCAGGCCAGTAGCCAAAAAGTGAATGATCAAAAAGATTTAAACAGTCAAAACGAACAAAATCAAAATAATGACCACGGTTTTGATAAGAAAGGTTCAAATGATTTTAATGAGAGCATAACCGAGAATAAGGATGAGGATAAGAAAAAACAATTGTATGAGGAAGAGAATAAAGGCATTGATAAAAAACCGCCGGAAGAAGATGTTGAAGATTTTGATATAGATGAAAGTACAGGGGGGTCAAATTTTGAGTAAACAGTAAGATTTTATTTATTATTAAAAACAAAAATTATGGAAAACAGTAGAAGCTCTCAGCATAGTGAAGGCGAAATGGCTAAAACTATCGAAAATGAAACTGCCAAGTTACCTTCTGACGCATATTTATGTGCGGCAATAGCGTCGATGGGCGTATCATTAACTTTAAAATGTTTGGGTATGAAGCATACTGCTCTATTTGTAGGGCAATGGGCCGCACCTTTTTTATTATTTGGTATCTATAATAAGATTGTGAAAACTCAAGGGCATGATCAGACTGATAATGCTGAATGAAGTGAAATGAATCAAATTCAAATAGAAAAGGGTCTGGCTTATTTAAAAGCCAAACCCTTTTCTATTTAAAAGCTTTCCTAACTGGCGTAAGCTCTTTTTCTATTTTCCTGTTTAAAGGCCTTGAATGGCTTCTTTCCTTGATTGCTCTTCGCATTTCCCTTTTTCTTGGTTGCGCTGATAGGTGCACCCCTGAATTCAATGGCATAAGGATGATCTTCAACCATCGGAATCTTTTGAGCAGTCAGCTTGTTTATATCCTGTAAAAAAGCTCTTTCTTCATGGTCACAAAATGAAAGTGCGTTTCCGCTTAATCCAGCTCTTCCTGTTCTGCCAATACGGTGAACATAGGTCTCTGGCTGATTGGGAAGGTCAAAGTTTACAACATAGCTAAGCTGATCTACATCAATACCACGTGCGGCAATATCAGTAGCTACCAATACGCGGATTTTACCATCTTTAAAAAAGCTGAGTGCTTTTTGTCTTGCATTCTGAGATTTATTTCCATGAATAGCTGCTGAGGAAATAGAAGCACGGGCCAGTACTTTTACCAGCTTATCAGCACCATGTTTGGTTCTGGTAAATACCAGAACGCTGTTGATCTTTTTATCCTTTAATAAGTGTATTAATAAAGAAGGTTTATCTTTTTTCTCAACAGGATAAACAGCCTGGCTTATCTTTTCAACAGTTGAAGACGTTGGTGTAACTTCAACTCGTACCGGATTGTTTAAAATCGAATTTGCTAAACCGGAAATCTCTGAAGGCATCGTTGCAGAGAAAAATAATGTCTGCTTTTTTTGAGGAATTTTAGTGATAATTTTCTTTACATCATTAATAAAGCCCATATCAAGCATGCGGTCTGCTTCGTCAAGGACAAAGATTTCTATATTAGAGAGGTTTAAAGCTCTTTGATTAAGTAAATCCAATAGTCTGCCGGGTGTCGCCACTAAAACATCAACACCGTTTCTTAAGGCACTGATTTGGCTTCCTATAGAAACCCCGCCAAATACAACTGTGTGTTTTAATCCTGTGTGCTTTCCATAAGAAGCGAAGCTTTCAGCAATCTGAATTGCCAGTTCGCGTGTCGGACTTAAGATTAAGGATTTTAACGTTCTCGGACCGTTATTTTTTCCGTGCAATAATTGTAAAATTGGAAGAGCAAACGCAGCTGTTTTACCGGTACCTGTTTGCGCAATGGCTAAAAGGTCTTTTCTTTCTAATACAACAGGAATGGATTGTTCTTGGATGGGAGTAGGATTTGTGTATCCTTCGTTCTTAACTGCCTTTAATAGGGGCTCGATAAGATTTAAATTTTCAAATGTCAAATTGTAGTTTTTTAGCATCATCCTTCTTTTTAACGGACAATTCCTTAAAAAGAACAAGCAGGTCTGTATGACCAACTAAAATGATTATTTTTTGCAAAGGTACACAAAAATTACGGGCATTTATTTAAAAACAAAAGTCTCATTTTAGTCTTTAAATATATCGAAATACAAAAGACGTATTTATATCGAATCATTTGACAGGGAGAATAACCTAACCGACGAAGATTAATCATTTTTTTTAAATTAGTTTGATATTTAACTAATTGTTTTTACCTTTGTGCTCGCAAAAAAAATTAAACATGGCTGCAGAGACAAAGGAATTAATAGATGCAATTCTGAATTTGAG
>Ga0160433_100838_pt1 | contig 10938 bp, 4 predicted proteins | sample HID1972K_E0MG_FD_108235 | JGI IMG/M metagenome (GOLD analysis project Ga0160433, IMG submission 108235) | Enriched pill bug-associated microbial communities from UW Madison campus, WI, USA - HID1972K_E0 MG | ecosystem: Host-associated > Arthropoda: Insects > Digestive system > Unclassified ... | reverse complement strand
TTGCCCTGGAAATGCACAGTTTGTGACATGATTATCTTCCTGTTTACATATAGTTAACGTCGCGGCTAGTGTATGACATCAACAGTTAACACGGCAAATCCTTTTAGTGCTGGTAAATCGAGGTGCAGGGAATGAGAAGTTTGAAAGTGTACGAGGAAGCCTGGCCGCTGCATACGCCATTCGTCATCGCCCGCGGCGCCCGCAGCGAAGCGAAAGTGGTCGTGGTAGAAATCCAACAAGACGGCGTGACAGGGACAGGAGAATGTACTCCCTATCCACGCTATGGCGAGAGTATTGCCTCGGTGATGGCGCAGGTCGCCAGCATTGGCGAACAGCTTGAAGCCGGCCTGACGCGCGACGCGTTACAGCAACTGCTGCCCGCGGGCGCGGCGCGCAACGCCGTAGACTGCGCGCTGTGGGATATTGACGTGCGCAAAGCGGGGCGCTCGCTGTCGAATTTAGTGGGCAGCGAATTAGCCTCTGAAGTGACGACGGCACAAACCGTGGTGATCGGCACGCCAGATCAGATGGCGAATAGCGCCAGGGCTCTGTGGGATAAGGGCGCTCGTCTGTTGAAGGTTAAGCTCGATGACCATCTGATCAGCGAAAGAATGTTCGCCATTCGGGCCGCCGTCCCGGAGGCCACGCTGATTGTCGACGCTAACGAGTCCTGGCACAGCGATGGGCTGGCGTCGCGCTGTCAGCTGCTAGCAGATTTGAACGTCGCGATGTTGGAACAGCCGTTACCCGCAGGGGAAGATGGCGCGCTGGCGAACTTTATTCATCCGCTGCCGATTTGCGCCGATGAAAGCTGTCACACCCGCGAAAGCCTGGCGAAACTCGCCGGACGCTATGACATGGTCAATATTAAACTGGATAAAACCGGTGGCTTAACCGAAGCGCTGGCGCTGGCGACAGAAGCCAAATTGCAGGGTTTTGACCTGATGCTAGGCTGTATGTTGTGTACCTCTCGCGCCATCAGCGCCGCACTGCCGCTGACGCCGAAGGTGCGCTTTGCCGATCTCGATGGCCCGACGTGGCTGGCAATCGATGCCGAACCCGCGCTGCGTTTCGGCACCGGTACTCTTTACCTATGAAATCGTTAATTTATTTATAAACAGGATCCGGCACAAAACGATCATCCGGCATCCGCAAGGCGCGTTTAGGATACGCGCGTCACAAATTTGAGGGTGCTAAGATGATTGAGTGTGAAGACGAAAGCGTCGCAACGCAGGACGAGCTGACTAAACGGTTGATTGATACCGTGGCTGCCGTCGTGCTTGTCGTCATCGTGGTAGCTGGGTTGTTTTTTGCCTGACGAACCAGATGATTTGTTAAAAAACCCGCATTGCTCCGGCCATGCGGGTTTTTTATTGGCTGAACTGTCGCCGCTAAGTCATCAAAAATCTCAACGTGGAGAGGCTAATTCCGGATGCCAGTGCAGCAGGCCAGTCATCGCCGCCAGGTATTTTTCGCTCGCCTCATCGGATGAAATCGGCGGAAATTCTGCGGTGATGCAGTGCAGGCCAAGATCGGCACACCAGCTACCGAACGAGCCCGGCGTCGCGTAGCCGACACTTGTCACCAGCGGCAGTTCAAAGCTGTCTGCCAGCCACTGGCCCAGCACCGTTTGCTGCGGATCTTCGATACAGGCCAGCGGGTCGTGGAACGACACCACCCACGCCGGGTGAATTTTGTGGATCAGCTGGCACAGCGCGTCGGTTTCAGGCTCGGAACCGGGGTTATCTCCCGTCAGCAGAACTACGTCACGGCTCTCTGCGGAGCTGTTCCAGCGATAAACCGTTTCCCCGGCTTTCCAGTTTGCGGCCGGGAAGTTGCGGTTAAGATCGACCCCATTAGCGTTGGCGCGCAGCCCCAGTTGGCAGCCGTCCGGGTTGACGGTCAGCACCACGTGATGACGTCGCAGGTCCGGGGCCAGGGTGCGCAGCGCGCAGGAAAGGGTGACGATGGACGAGTTTTCGTCACCGTGGGTGCCCGCAATAATCAGCCCGCTATTGTGGTCGGCGAGCGGGGCGGGGAACCAGATCAGCGGAGCGCCCAGCAATGAACGGCCATAGTGTTGAGTTCCAGGCGGAAACGCGCCGCGCTGCTGGCGAGGTCGGGTGGAAGACATGCTCAATCCTGCTTTATGGTGTTGTTTCTGGCAGTGTTGTTCATAACTCACCGAGAATCAAATAGTTTCCCTTTTCCCCGCCTCACTTCACATGACCTGCGCCCCCGGTGAATCGGCGTTATGTCTGGAATATCTCCACCGTATGGTGTTGCCCGTCATCGAAGAGTGGGATCCTGTCATCCGGCAGCGTAACGCCATCCAGGACGACCCGATACGGCCCGCCATCACCCGAAACGGTTATCTGATACTGACTTTGACCATTCTGGTAGCGGATGCTGAGCGACGGCCAGACTTGGGGAAGTTGGACGTGTACCGTGAAGGCCGAAGCGTAACGTCTGATCCCCAGCAGTTCTTCGGTCAGCAGGCGGTATGCCCAGCCCGCGGATCCTGTATACCAGCTCCAGCCCGCACGTCCGCGATGGGGTTCAACGCTGTAGACATCGGCGCTCATCACGTAAGGTTCGGCTTTATATTTCTCAATGTCGCTGGCGGTTAGCGTGTGATTCACGGGGTTGATCAGACCCCACAGCTGCCAGGCCCGTTCGGTATTGCCCATGCGCGCAAAAGCCATCACCGCCCAAATGGCACCGTGGGTGTACTGGCCCCCGTTTTCGCGCACGCCCGGCAGATATCCCTGAATGTAGCCAGGGTTCGGGCCATGCCCATCGAACGGCGGGGTGAGCAGTTTAATCAGCCCAGCGTCGTTATCGACCAAATGGGTATCCAGTGCGTTCATGGCCTGACGGCTCCGTTCCTGACTCGCGGCACCGGACAACACGGCCCAACTTTGGGCAATCGCATCAATTCGGCAATCCTGCGACGCGTGAGATCCCAGCGGGGTGCCACCGTCAAAATATCCGCGCCGGTACCATTCGCCATCCCAGCCAGACGTTTCCAGACTTTGCCGTAAACGTGCGGCTGCGGTCCGGCAGAGTTCGCTGACACTGGCATCCTGACGTTTGTCGGCCAGCGAGGCAAAGCGCGCTAGTACGTCGTACAAGAAGAACCCGAGCCACACACTCTCACCTTTGCCGTCGATTCCCACCCGATTCATGCCGTCATTCCAGTCGCCCGCGCCCATCAAGGGCAGGCCATGCTGACCAAAACGCAGGCCGTGCTGAAGGGCTTTGACGCAGTGCTGCCATAGGGATTCTTCGAGATCGCTGATAACCGGCTGTTCATACACCGATTCTTCGCCTGCCTGAAGCGAACGCCCCTCAAGATACGCAATACGCTGGTCGAGGATGTCGGTGTCGCCGGTGGTTTCGACATAATGACAGACCGCCAGCGGCAGCCAGAGATAGTCGTCCGAACAGCGGGTACGCACGCCGTTGCCCTGCGGCGGATGCCACCAGTGCTGGACATCGCCTTCGACAAACTGACGTGACGCGCACAGCAGGATCTGATCGCGAAGCCGTTCTGGCGCGGCGTGACTGAGGGCGAGCGTGTCCTGGAGCTGATCGCGGAAGCCAAATGCGCCGCCGGACTGGTAGTAACCGCTACGCGCCAGCAGGCGACAGGCAATGGTCTGATACAGCAGCCAGCCGTTAACCAGTAAATTCACGCTGGTATCCGGCGTATTAACGACCAGTTTATCCAGCAGGTTGTGCCACATCTGGTGGACCTGGTTCAGTTCATTGCGCGCCGCGTCTTCATTCAGATAGCGGCTGAGCAGCGCCTGGGCCTGGGCCAGATCTTCTCCCACGCCAAGCACGAAAATAAACGTGGTCTGGTCGCCGTCGATCAGCGTGGTCGCTGATTGCACCGCGCCACAGGGATCGAGTCCGGCCCCGGTTTTATTCGACAGCCAGCGTAAATTCATCGCGGTTGGTTTTTCCAGTGAACTGTTTCGCCCGATAAATTCACGCCGATCGCCTGTCAGCGAACAGTGCACGCCGGTGACGGCAATAAAGGCCGTGCGCCCGCCGCCGTCCGCGCCGTAAAAGTTATTCGCCATCACGCCGCAACCGCCGCTCACGCTGGCTTCATGGGTGACTATATGCAGGGTAGAGCGCGTGCGTGACTCGCCGAGAGTCCATTCTGCAAAACCGGTGACCGAGAGTTTACGTGGGCGACCGGAGTTGTTGCTGAGCGTCAGAATCGCCAGTTTAACCGGGGCTTCTTCGGCCACCAAAATCGTCAATTCACTGTCGATGCCGCTCTCGCGATGGGCAAATACGCTGTAGCCAAATCCATGACGAGAGAGATAATCCCCTTCGCCGCGTACCGGCAGGGTAGTCGGCGACCAGTACGCGCCGCTCTCTTCATCACGCAGATAAAACGCTTCACCGCTGCGATCGCTGATCGGATCGTTTTCCCACGGCGTGAGCCGGTATTCATGCGCGTTCTCATACCAGCTGTAGGCCTGACCCGCTTCAGACAGCACGCTGCCGAACCGGGCATTTGCCAACACATTTGACCACGGTGCGGGCGTTGGTTGATTCTCCCGGAGTACAATCTGGTATTCGCGGCCATCCTGCGAAAATCCGCCGTGACCGTTGAAATGCAATAGCTGGCTGGTGTCGGGCGACCACGGAATGTGCAGGTTGTCGCCAGGGCCCACCTGCGGCACGAACGGTCTCGGAAGCGCTTTTAAGGGATGAATACGCTGATCGAGCTGCTCTTTCAGACTGCCCGAGCGGTCATCGAGATACAGATGCGCCACGCTCATCAACAGCAGTTTATCTTCAGCCGATAGATGCTCGCCGTTGCGCACAAAAATACCGCCGGATTTATCCAACTGGCTGGCTTCCGACCCGGCGTAAATCAAATCCATTATCGTGTTTTGCAGCCCCTGCTGATAACCGCCGGGGCTGTTATTGAGGATAACCAAATCCGCCGCTAGCCCTTTCAGCCGCCAGTATCGGTGCGCCTGAATCAGGGTGGTGACGGAGAGAATGCTTTCCTTGCTGGTGATGGTGAGCAGCACAATGGGCAGATCGCCGGAAATCGCCCAACCCCACAAACCGGACTGCCCGCGACGGTTGCGACTGATATCGCGGCTGTCGGCACGCAGCTCCTGGCACGGGTAGACAATGGCGCTGGCAAGATGGTTAAACAGCGCGGCATCATCTTCATTAGCGTTGATTTGACGTAATACCACCAGGCTATGCGACCAGGCGAGTTCAAATACGCGATCGGCGATCGGATGATCGCGGTATTTTTCCAGCAGCGTCAGGCTTTGCGCGCGGTCTTCACTCACGCCATACACGATATCGACGGTGACAGGTTGGCCCGGTTGCAGGGTGATGGTCTGGCGGATTGCCAACATCGGGTCCAGCACTGACCCGGAGGTGTTGCTGAGCGGTCCGCTTTGATGAGCCGCCAACGCATTTGCCGGATCTCTGCCTCGCCCGAGGAAAGTCGCCCGATCGGTCTCAAACGACACTTCACTTTGGTTCCCGCCATGAACCACCATCATGTGACACAGCCACGGGCTTTTTTCATCCGGCGATCGAGGTCGACGGTGGCAAAGAATGGCGCTTTGATCGGTAATCAGCTCCGTCTGGATAAACAAATTGCTGAACGCCGGGTGCGCCTGATCGCTGGTCGCAGGGGCCAGCACCACTTCGGCGTAGGTCGTCAGTTCAAGGATACGCGGCTGGCGGCCGCGGTTCAGCAACGTGATGCGGCGCAGTTCTATATCGTCTTCCGGCGACACCACAATTTGCGTTTTGATGCTCAGGTTACCGATGGTGCGTCTGAATTCAGCGCCCGAGTCGGTAAAGATAACCTCGTCGTCGCTGTCGATATCGCCGACCGGCTGCCAGCTGTTGCTCCACAGCTCGCCGGTGTGCGTATCGCGGATATAGCAGAATGATCCCCAGTTATCGCGGGTGGTATCGCTCCGCCAGCGGGTCAGGGCCAGATCGTTCCAGCGGCTATAGCTGCCGCCGGTATGGGTCATCATCAGGTGGTAATGGCTGTTGGACAACAACTGAACTTCGGGCACCAGACTGTCCGCGCGGGTGAAGATACGCGGCTCGTAGTGCACCGGTTTAACCCGGCCTTCATGCGACTCAAAATGACGGCGAGGGCTGTAGAGATCCACCGCATCCGGCACGCGCTCTTGTAGTAGCAGACTCGCCGACTGAAACGCGGTGCTGGCCATAAACCGGTCGACCATGGGCGCGTCGAGCAGCACGTGCGCCAGCGCTTGAAACGCCATGCCCTGGTGATGCGCCATCCATGATTGCACCACGGCATACAACTGCCCGGTGGCGAGACGCGACGGCGTGTAGTCCAGCGATTCATAAAAACCGTATTCTCCGCGCGCGCCGATTTTCTCCAGACGGGCCAGGTTTTCACAGGCTTTTTGCGGTGAAATCATTAACGCCAACAGCGTGGCATACGGCGCAACCACCATATCGTCGGCCAGCCCGCGCCGCAGCCCGAGACCGGGCACACCGAAGGCCTGATACTGATAATTCTGCTGTACGTCAAACGCATGATAGCCGGACTCGGACACGCCCCACGGCACGCCGCGCTCTTTTCCCCAGTCAATCTGGCGCATGACCGCCGACTGACTCATCTCATCCAACAGGCTGCCAGGCCAGGTCGGCATCACCAGGTTTGGCATCAGATATTCAAACATCGAACCGCTCCACGACATCAGCGCGGTTTCGTTATCAATGGTGGTGAAAAGCCGCCCGAGCGCGAACCAGCTTTTGAGCGGTAGCTGATTGGTGGCGATGGCGAGGAAACTGGTCAGCCGAATTTCGGACGGCAGCAGGTCATAATGGCTTTTATCCGCCATATTGCTGTCGCAGTTGTAGCCGATGCTGAGCAGGTTGGTCACCTCGCTGTACAGGAAGGTGAAATCCATTTGCGCATGTTCATTCAGCCGCTGTTCGAGCTCGGTAATGATATCCAGTCGCATACGGGCCAGCGAGATAGCTGAGGCCGGCGGTGAACCTTCGCCGGTATGCTTCGCCTGCGCCAGCCAATTCAATGTGGGCAGCGTCTGTGCGTTATACGCCGACGTTAACCAGCCGAGCAGGTGCGTCCATTCATGGCAAAGCATCACTAGCTGACGCTGAAGATGTTCAATCCAGCGCACGACCACCGGGTCTTCATGATTGCACAAGGCGTACAGATGATTGCTTTGGCCGCGCATCCATTTCAGTTCGGTGAACAGCCCTGCCGGCGCCAGCTCAGCGGCGCTGTGGCAATGCTGACGTAGCAATCGCAGCACGGTCGGGGTGCTCTGGCCCCAGTGTTTTTCAAGGATAGCCAGCGTATCGTCTATCCCGGCGAGCACTTGTGTGCTGTTTAATATCGGCTGATTGCGCATCGCCGACAGCCCTTCGCGCAGGGTCAGTAAATGCCCAGCCATATTGCCACTGTCGACGCTGGAGACGTAGCGCGGGCTGAGCGGGGCCAGGGTGCGGGTGTCATACCAGTTATACAAATGCCCGCGAAAATGCTCCATTTTATCGAGTGAATCGAGGGTCAGCGTGATGCGTTGCAGCACTTCGCCAATCGGCAGATAGCCAAAATCCCAGGCGGTAAGGTTGGCCATCAGCGACAGGCCAATGTTGGTCGGTGAGGTTCGGTGCGCGACAACGGGCTGCGGGATTTCCTGATAGTTATCCGGCGGTAGCCCGTTTTCTTTGGCGTTGGCGAAGGTCTCAAAGAAGGCCCAGATTTCACGGCTGGTCTGGCGTAATAACTGTTTTTGTTCTTTATTTGGCGAGAACGTTTTACGCGCAGGCTGGCGGCTCAGCCAACTTAACAGCAGCGGGGCCAGGCACCAGATGATGCCTACGGGCAGCGCAACGGTCGAGAACCACGGCGCAGCGTGCGCGGTGAGCGCCGTTAATGACACACCGGCGACCACGTTCAGCCACATCGCCCGGTAAAAGCGGAGGGGTGATGTTTTGGATAAGTCGTTATCCGGGCTAAAACTGACCCATTGGCTGAGATTGCGCTGGCTGAAGCCCAGCCGCCACAGCGTTACGGCGATGGCGTACAGCGAATATCCGGCCTCGTGCGGCAGTGTGATGAAATTCAGTCCGACGCGGGAAAGGCGTTTCAGCGCCCCGGCCATCACCAGCAGCAGGTGCTGGGTTAACAGCCGACGGGAAGGCTTACGCAGCAGATCATGCGTGAGCGCCAGCGCCGTGGGCAGGAGCCACACCACCGCCAGCACGCCCAGCCAGTACAGCGGATTAGGCACCCATAACAGGGTACTAAACAGCAGCGCCAGTAAAGACGGGGCCACCAGGCTACGGCGCAAGTTATCCAGAAGTTTCCAGTAAGAGAGGGCGGATAACGGGTTTTTGTCGTGACTGCCGTCCGCTTTTCGCACCCGCGGTTTGAGCCAGTTCAGCAGCTGCCAGTCGCCACGGATCCAGCGCGTACGCCGCGCCACATCCGATAAATAGTTGTTCGGGTACTGCTCATACAGTAAGACTTCACTCAACAACCCCGAGCGGGCATAGCATCCTTCCAGTAAATCATGGCTGAGGACCAGATTTTCGGGGCAGGTGTTGGCGGTGGCCTGCACAAAGACATCGACGTCATAAATGCCTTTGCCGACAAACGATCCTTCGCCAAACAAATCCTGATAGATATCGGAAGACATCATCGAATAAGGATTATTACCCGGAATGCTGCTGCACAGTGCGGCATAGCGGCCTTGCCCGTTGCGCGGCATCTCTTCCGCCAGCCCCGGCTGCAAAATACCGTAGCCTTTCACCACGCGCTGACGCGCGGGGTCGTATTCAGGCCGGTTGAGCGGATGCGCCATGGTGGCAACCAGCTTGTGCGCCGTTTCGCGCGGCAGAACGGTATCACTGTCGAGGGTTATCACGTATTTGATGCGTTCAGGGAGCTGTTCAGCAGGCAGGCCTATTGCACTGGAAAACTGCGTTGTGGGTTGGCGTAACCAGCTGTTCAGCAGCGCCAGCTTGCCACGTTTACGCTCATACCCCATCCAGACGCCCTGCGGCGGGTTCCATTCGGGAGCGCGGTGCAGCAGATAAAATCGCGGGCGTTTAGCCGGGTAGCGGCGGTTCAGTGTCTGAGTTTGCGAAATAGCCTGTTCGAGCAGGGCGCTGTTATCCAGTGAGTTTTGGCTGACGGAATCGGTGAGGTCAGTCAGGAGAGCAAAACGCAGATGCTCGTGCTGATTGCCCAGCCAGCAGATCTCCAGGCTGGTGAGCAGTTTGGTGATGTTTTCAGGGCTGGTCAGCAGACACGGAATCACCACCAGGGTCGCCGATTCCGGTGGGATCCCGGCGGAAAAGTCCATGCGTGGCAGCGGGCGCGGGTGACGAAAACGGGTGGTCGTTTCGCTGAGCAGGTCGCTCACCAACTGGCTGACCGCTATGACCAGCGGTACCATCAGGAGCATAAGCAGCCCGTTCATGCCTGACAGCGCCATGTCGTGCATGATCGCCGCCGTTGCCGCCGTCGTCAAAAGACTCAGACTGCCAAGCCAGGAAAGCAGCGGGATTTGGTTGAAGCTGTGGCGCAGGCGAATAAAGCGCGAGGTGTCCGCCGCCAGCTCCATTTCGAGCTGCTGACGTCCGTCGCCCATCAGCCAATAGCCAATGTGATGGCCTGGGGTTTCTGGCGCATTTTGGGCGGCGAGAGTCAACACGTGTTGAGCGACGACAGGCTCACTGGCGCGGCTTCCTCGGGCAAGAATTTCAATCACATGGCGGTAGTGATCGCGGGTATCAAAATGCATCAGCGGATAAACACCCGCCGGGTCGAGGCGCAGCGTTTGTTCCACCGCGCTCATTGCTTCGGCGAATTCTGCCCAGTTGGTTTCGCTCAATAACCGCAAACCGGCAATGCTGTTGCTCACTGAGATCTGACTGGTGGCCAGTTGTTGATTAAAACGATGAATGAGGGCATCGGTGGTTACGCCCTGTTCGGCAAGACGCTGCTCAACCCAGGTGAGCGGCAGCGCCAGCATATTGCCGCGGCCCTGAAGACGTCGCACCAGTTCAGCGACAAATGCGCTGCTGAGCGGGGGACGCGAGCGCGCCATATCAGCAATGACCAAAATCACATCGGCGGGGGCGCTTTCTGCACATTCAAAAATGCGCGTCACCCAGCTATCGGCCAGGTTTCGTTCCTGTTGGGCTTTTACAACATCAATGCTCACGCGGCGCAGGTTTTCAATTAACGCCAGGCGCATCATGCCCGGCAGCGCCCAGACTTCCCCTAAGGTCAGTTGGGTGTGTTGCTGATAGGCGCTGATGTAGATAGTCAGGCTGGCAGTGTCCCAGCGTCCATCGCCGTGTGCGATCGCTTCGGCGGCAATATCGTAAATGCGTGGGCAGTTATGCGGTGAAGCCAGCGCGGGCAAGCCTTTGCCGAAGTTTTTCGGCAGGTGTTGCCGGACGAGGCGGATTTGCTCTTCGATCAGATAGTAATTATCCAGCAGCCATTCCCCGGCGGGCATGATGCTGGCTTTTTTACCGGCGTTCAGCGCGTAGCAGTTTTGCGTAATGATGGCTTCGTTGTCGCTCAGGCGCTTAAGCAGATAATACGGCAATTTATCCGCAGATAATTTATGCGAGCGGGCGAGCTTTTTGCCGAAGCGTTCCATCTGGGCTGAAGAAAAGAGTTCAGCCCGCAGACTGTTTTCACTCGCGGGATCGTTGGCCGGTAACGGGACGAGTTCGGGGGTGTTGACCAAGGGCAGGGAGCGGCTCAGCCACCCCTTTGGATTCATTTTCATAGCGTTGCTCTGATGCGACATGAACGCGCAGGAGCAGTTGCGAAATCAGTTCAGAAACGTTCTCTCAAGATGGGCGTGAGGCATCGGGGATTTAACAGCTGCCGGA
>Ga0160433_100837_pt1 | contig 10947 bp, 8 predicted proteins | sample HID1972K_E0MG_FD_108235 | JGI IMG/M metagenome (GOLD analysis project Ga0160433, IMG submission 108235) | Enriched pill bug-associated microbial communities from UW Madison campus, WI, USA - HID1972K_E0 MG | ecosystem: Host-associated > Arthropoda: Insects > Digestive system > Unclassified ... | reverse complement strand
TTAATAATATAATCGCGTAAAACCCTAAAAAATAGAAATTGGATTTCCATCCAAATGCAGTTTGAAGATAACCACCTAAAAAGGGAGCAATAATTGGTCCTGCCGACCAAATGATGGTAAAAAGGCTTAAATAATGTTTAAGTTTCTGGCCTGTAAAAACATCCACAAAATAGGCTCTTTTGGCTACTACGATCACTCCTGTAGTGAGGCCATGAATAATACGCATCAGGTAAATTAAATAAATATTATCTGTAGAGGCAATAACAAAGCTAGCCAATGCAAAAATTAACAATGAGATTAAGCCAATTTTATAACGCCCAAAGCTATCGAGAATGCTTCCGATAAATAATTGAGAGATACCATAGGTAATCAAGAAAATACTTAATGTAAGTTGTACCTGCGTGCTGCTCACCTGCAATTCTGATGACATACTCGGGAGCGAGGGAATATAAATATCTGTTGCGAAGCCTGATAATGGAATTAGTGCAAATGCTAATATGGTAGAAATACCTACGTGTTTTTTCTGAATAGATGATGTGTCGGATCCTTTATTGATCATGTTAAAATAAATGTTTTTGCAAAGGTATTTTTATCCAGCAGTTATTCCGCAGTACGCAAATGAAGTAAGAATAAAGTTACACCTATTTAAGGCGGTGATCAGGTATGTTTTCTTCATTGAAACACCGAAAATATAGTATATTTATAATTTCTGAAAGTCGTAAATAAACTGTGTTACAGAATGATAAGATAATTTGATATCTTTAAATAAACGTTTAGACACAATCATTATGAAAAGATCTTCGTCTGTTATCCTAATCATTCCATTAGTACTATTCTTTTATAGTTGTAAGGGTTTTTTATCAAAATCTTCTTTAGTAGATAAAAATCCTGACAGTCTTTATTTCCAGGATGCGACTGATACTCATTTTCCTCATGATCCAAAAGCACATATTCTTAACCCGATATTGGTTGACATTGATGGGGATGGAGATCTGGATGTTATCATGGCTTTAGAGATGGATGCTAACCGTCTTTATATAAATGATGGAAATGGTAAATTTACTTGGGTGAAAAATGCCTTCAGCAATGTTAAGCATGATACTGAACATGTGCGTGTAGCAGATTTTGATAATGACGGGAAACTAGATGTAGTCTTTGTAGCCGAAGATGATCAAACACATGAATTTTACTTGGGAAATGGTGATGGCACTTTCAAAGATGTAAGCAATCGCCTTCTCGCTATGAGCGAAGGAAACGGCTTGGAAGTTGGCGATGTAAATGGAGACGGTTTGCCTGATATTGTAATAGGCAATTCTGGAAAAAACGGCCAAAACTTTTTGTGGCTTAATGATAAAAACAATCCAGGCTATTTTATTGATGCAACAACCACTCATTTACCGCAAGTAAATGACGCGACCCAGTCCATTGCTTTGGCTGATCTTGACGGTGATGGAGATCTTGATATGGTGGTAGGGAATGAAATTCCTCCCAATCGATTATTAATAAATGATGGGAATGGCATCTATTCTGAAAAACCGCAAGGACTTGAACTCCTAGTTCCACTTGAAACAAGAATGGTTTTATTGTTTGATGTAGATGGAGATAATGATCTGGATATTGTTTTTTCAAACCTCACGAGTAATGGCGGAGATTGGGAAAAAGATCCACAAGTACGTATATTGTTGAATAATGGCAATGCTAATTTTAAAGATGAAACTGAAACCCGAATGCCGAAAAATAAATTTTCGTCGTATGCTTCTCAATATATAGATTTTGATGGTGATGGCGATTTTGATCTATTAATAAGCACCATTGAAATTCCTGGATTTAATCCTCTTCAGATAAGAGCATACGAAAATGATGGGAAGGGTTATTTTACTGATATTACGGATAAAGCAATACCGAATAAAACCGTTGGAAGAGGTTGGGATATTGCAGTTGGCGATGTGAACGGAGATGGAATTGATGATGCAATAATTGGTGGTTGGGGAACACAGGCACGTCTTCTTTTCGGAAAAGTCAAAATAGATGATCCTAAAAGAACACCTTAAAAGTATAATGTGTTTTAAGAATAAGTTCCTGAAATAACAGTAAGGAACTTATTCTTAAATTTTGATTCCGATTTGATAGAAATCGATCTTATTTTAACTCGTAAGCTGCAACTTCATTTTTCATAAAGGTTGGCACAAGAACAAGATTTTTGTTTGGAATAAAGCCGATATCTGCTGTGTTTGATTTTTCGTCTTTGGTATCAAGCAATAAGGTGGTTTCATTGCCTTTTATAAAGTAGATTTCGCCTGCCCAGCGGCTTGCGATGAAGGTGGTGTCATTCAGTATAACAAGACCGTCACCACCGGTAACTTTTGAATTAAGCAGACTTGACCGATATTCTTTGGTGTCATATCTCTTTAATCCTTTTTTGTCTAAAGTGTATAAATTTCCTTCATAACACTCTACTCCATTAACACCTTCTACATTGTTAATTACAGCAGTTATATTTCCATTTTGGTTTAGTGAATAAACGATACCAGCTTTAGAATCGGAGAAATAAATAGTTGTACCATCACTTGCAAGATCGTTCAAAAATTCAGCGTTATTAACAGGAATTGTTTTTTCAATGTTTGCAGTTTCAATATTGATAATTTTTATTTCATCAATATCAGTTACGTAAAGTTTTCCGTGTAAAATAGCCATTCCTTTAGGTGCGTTGAGTCCGCTTACCCATTGCATATCTTTAACTGAACCATCCGTATTGAGTAAGGCAATAAAGCCATCACCGTCTTTTGCACTTGGGTCTGTGTTGCCACACGAAACATAAATGGTATTATTTTCAGGGTGGTATAGCGTCGATTCTGATCCCTTAAATGTGGAATCGGTCTTCCAAATCTCAGTTAGCGTTGTCTGTTCTTCTTGAACTATTTCTTCTTTATTATTACTTTGTTTATTATCTCGGTTTGTATTATTACAAGATGAAACGATTGCGATGCAAAGTGTTCCTAATACAAAACAATTCAACGGGTAAATTAGCCTTTTTTTCATAAATTTAAGTTTATCGGTTTTTCCTAATAGCCTATAGGTGAATTAATATTGGAAATAATGGTTTTAACAGATATTAATATAATAACGTTTTATTTGACTGAATTAACGATTTTTATTGTTGAATTAAGTTAAAATTAATAGATTTATAATTATAAACAAAATATTCTATGACTAATAACTTTAAATTACTTGGAATTACAATGGGTTTAGCCATGGTAGTTGCTTCGTGTAGCACATCTGCAAATAAGAATGATCAAAATGCGGTCACCACAGATACTACTCGTTTGGAACCTGTTGAAACGAAAGCCGCCAATAGTGATTATAAGCCTGCATTTGAAGGACAGACCCGTATAGGAGGGGTGAAGACAGCGACCGCTTATGAAGGCAAGGTGTTGAGCGAAGAATTGAACAGCCCCTGGGGAATTACCAGTCTTCCAGATGGGAGATTCCTTATTACGGAGAAAAAAGGAACGATGCGCATTGCAACTCAGGATGGAATATTGACTGGAGAAATTACGGGATTACCTGAAGTGGATGACAGGGGACAAGGTGGGTTACTAGGGGTAACCATTGATCCTGATTTTTCGAACAATAGAATGGTTTATTGGACATTTTCTGAAAAAACAGGTGGAGGAAATCTAACAGCTGTTGGAAAAGGTAAATTGTCGGAAGATGAAAAAACTATTGAAAATGCACAGGTAATTTATGAGGCAACTCCGGCTTATGACGGAAAATTGCATTATGGCTCTCGAATTCTGTTTGATAAAGCAGGAAACATTATAATCAGTACTGGCGAACGGTCAGACTTGGAAACAAGACCACAGGCACAAAAGTTGAATTCTGCATTGGGCAAGGTACTTCGTATTACAACTGAAGGAAAACCTGCACCGGGAAATCCCTTTGAAAACCGTAAAGACGCAAGACCGGAAATCTATTCTTATGGACACAGAAATGTGCAGGGATTGGCGATGCATCCGGCTACCGGAGATTTATGGGAAACTGAGTTTGGTCCAAGAGGCGGTGATGAAGTAAACCTTATAAAGCCGGGTAAAAACTATGGTTGGGCTACAATTACATACGGAATTGAATATAGTGGTGAAAAAGTAGGAGATGCTATCCAACAAAAGGAAGGTATGGAACAGCCAGTCTATTATTATGATCCGGTAATTTCTCCAAGTGGGATAACTTTCTATAGTAGTGATGTTATTTCGGAATGGAAAAACAATCTATTTATAGCTGCTTTGAGCGGTATGCATATAGCGCGGTTGGTAATTGAAAATAACAAGGTTGTTGGAGAAGAAAGATTGCTTTCTGAAGAAGGACAACGCTTTAGGGATATAACTGAAGGGTCAGATGGAGCGCTTTACGCTGTTACAGATCAAGGGAGATTATATAGAATAGGAAAGAGTAAGTAGTAAAAAAAATCATTAATTAGGTTAATTAAAAAAATATAAATATTTCTTATGCGTAAAAAGTTCTTTGTATTTGGTATGAGTTGTTTAATAATGCTAGGCTCCGTTGGAACCGCGTTGGCAACAGATAACGATTTAACTATAAGTACACAAAAGGTAGCAGACTCTAAAGATTTAATAGGACGGTGGGATATTACCGTTGATGAAGATGGGAAACCAGCTCCTTCCTGGCTGGAAGTAAAGCTTTCTGGCACACATACATTGGTAGGCTCATTTGTAAGTACTACAGGTAGTGCTCGTCCGGTGGCAAAAGTAAACTTTGACAATGGCAAATTTAGTTTTACGATTCCACCACAATGGGAAAGAGGAAATCAGGACTTTGTTATTGAAGGCGAATTAGTTGCTTCCGGAATTCAGGGAACCATTGTTACCAGCGAAGGTAAAAAGTATAACTGGAAAGGAGTGAGGGCACCTTATCTAGTAAGGACAACTACACCTGCCTGGGGCAAGCCTATTGATTTATTTAACGGAAAGGATTTAAATGGTTGGAAAGCTTTGGGTGAGAATCAATGGGAAGTGAAAAATGGAATTTTGACCAGCGCTCGATCTGGCGCAAATTTAGTCTCGGATCAAAAATTTACTGACTTTAAATTGCATGTTGAGTTTCGGTATCAGAAAGGTAGCAATAGTGGGGTGTATTTGAGAGGCCGTCATGAAGTACAAATAGAAGACAGTCCGAAGGATGCACATCCTTCAAGCGTATTGTTCAGCGGTATATATGGCTTTTTAGCACCGAGTGAAATTGCTGCATTAGGACCTGATCAATGGCAAACTTTTGATATTACATTAACTGGCCGAATGGTGACAGTAGTAGCCAATGGAAAAACTGTTATTAATAACCAGGAGATACCTGGCATTACAGGCGGTGCGATCGATAGTAACGAAGGAGAGCCAGGACCCATATATATTCAGGGAGATCATGGACCCATTGAGTTTAAGAAAATAATAATTACACCGATTAAGTAATTAAATCAATCTTTAGTAAGGTTAAGTACCATAAAATTAAAGCCGGAAACACTTATTTCCGGCTTTGATTTTATGCATTTTATTGCTATTGTGCTATAAATACCGGAATCTTTACTCGATGCCTTAATCTATTCACAGTTTCTCCATAGATTAAATCCTTAAAGCCACGATGACCATGACTGCCTACAATTAAAAGATCTGCATTATTCTCTTTGCATATTTGCGCGATCGCATTTACCCGGTTTTTATGACTAAGATGATATGTTGCTGCATGTCCCTTATCTTTGAATATTTCTAAATATCTTTCCATTCTTTCCTCGTCATGCCTTTTTTCATAATCATCCGTATCTTCTCCTATCATGCGCGATGACGCACTTTCTACAACGTGTATCAGTATAAATTGGGTATTAGCTTCAGCGAGTTGAAGTGCATAACTAACCACCTGCTTGTCTGAAGGTGAATAATCTAAAGCTAAGGCAACGCGCTGAAAGCTTGAAGTTTTGATTTCTTTCAATTCCTGAAAAGGTGGATGAACTTCCATATTAACCTTCTTTCTGTTTTTTATTAACGGATAAAGTATCGTCATGATTAATAAAACGAATAAACCGATAGCTCCAATAACTAAGCCAACAGTTGCCCAAACGTTGTGAATGTCTTGTATCCAACCAGTGACCTCATTGTAGATTAATTGAAAGTTCAAAACAGTAATGATAGCGGCGATGAGCCAAGAAGCAATCTTTGTATAAAAAGAAATAACAAATATTCCCATCCGTTTTTTATCACTTACAAAATGAATTAATGGAATGACGGCAAAGGCAAGCTGCATACTTAAGAGAACCTGGCTGAAAATAAGTAATGGCCCTACTTTGTCATCACCAGCAATATAGATTACTAATATGGCGGGTACAATAGCTAAAAGACGTGTCAGTATTCTTCGTAAAACCGGACTAATGCGTAACCTGAGATATCCTTCCATTACAATTTGTCCCGCAAGTGTTCCGGTGACTGTTGAGCTTTGACCTGCCAATATTAGAGCTACAGCGAATAGCCGTGGTGCCCATTCTGTTCCTAGTGTCGGTGCAAGTAATTTATGAGCATCTTGTAATTCTGCAATATTGTTGATTCCATGTTCATGGAAAACTGCTGCTGCCAGAATTAGAATGGCAGCATTAACAAGGAAGGCAAGATTTAATGCGATAGCACTGTCCCAGAAATTGTATTTTAAGGCTTTACGAATGGAGCCTTCGTCTCTGTTGATTTTCCGCGTTTGGACTAATGCCGAATGTAGATATAAATTATGCGGCATCACCGTGGCACCGATAATTCCTATACTAATATAAAGCGCTGCTTTATTAGGCATGGAAGGAATGAAACCTTGCATGATTCCTCCCAGGTCAGGTTTGGCAAATACCATTTCAATAAGGAAACACATACCGATCAAAAAGATTAAGCCAATGATGAAAATTTCCATTTTTCGCATTCCGAGTCGTTGCAAATAAAGCAATAAAAAGGTATCCAAAAAACTTATTCCTACACCCCAAAGAAGGTCTAGGCCAAATAAAAGATTCAACCCTATTGCCATACCAAGTACTTCAGCCAGATCACAGGCAGCAATGGCTATTTCTGCTAAAAGGTAAAGGATGAAGTTCATCCCTTTAGGATAAGTTTCTCGGTTACACTGCGCTAAGTCTTTTCCCCATACAATTCCTAAACGTGCGGAAAGGCTTTGCAGAAGCAGTGCCATAATGTTGCTCATTAGTAACACCCAAATTAATGCATAGCCAAATTGGCTGCCACCAGCCAGATCGGTAGCCCAGTTTCCGGGGTCCATATAACCAACACTAATTAGGTAGGCTGGACCAAAAAAACTTAGTATCTTTTTAAATTTAGATTTTTGTCCCTGTACATTAATACTCTGATGTACATCATGTAGCGATTTTTCTTGACTGCTCACGCTAGCTAGTTTGAGTTTGTATAATGAATGATTGTTAATATAACGATGTTACAAGTACATCTTCTCATTTGTTTTTTTTATTCTATAAAAATCAAACGGAATAGACAAAGAGAAAGGAGTTACTGTTAATTTAATTATTATATTTAATTTTTAAATACAGAACGATGAGTTAGCTATGCCAATAATTGATTTCAGTAAAACCACCCAAAATTTTAAATGGATAGATGTTACTGATCCGTCAGATGCAGAGATCAAACAAATTAGTAAGCAATTCAAATTACATAGGTACACTTTACGTGATTGTTTGGAGCCCGATCATCTTCCCAAAACTGAAAATCTAGGAAATATGCAATTTGCCATTGCTCGCATATTACTAGATGATTTGTCTAAAAGCTCACATACGGTTCAGGAAATAAGCAGTAAAGTAGCTATATTTTATAATGCTGAACTTGTAGTGACAGTTCACAGGCTTAAGCAGCCATTTTTAAAGAAGATATTTGAATCTAAAGATGTAATTAACGCTTATGATAGCAGTAATGAACTTGTAACGAAAATAAATAAGAAAATTTTGCAATCTTATGAAAAGACTGTGGATTATATCTCAAATACAATTGATTCTTATGAAGAACTTATTTTCTTGAAGCCTTTAACTAAGGAAATGTTACAGGATCTATACCTTATCCGCAGAAAGGCTTCTGTATGTTTGAAATTAATATTATTAATGCGGGATGTAATTAATAGAATTCCGGTAGAGATGAATGATCCTGTTATTTTGCAGGATGTCAAAGACCTACATCTAAAATTAACGACGTTGTTTGAACAGGCGCACGAAGACTCTACGCATTTGCTCGATATCTATCTATCCATATCTTCAAGGAACTCTAATGAAGTTATGAAGGTCTTAACTATTTTCTCAGTTTTCCTACTTCCTCCCACATTTATTGTTGGTTTGTACGGCATGAATTTTGATTTTATGCCTGAACTACATTATAAATATTCGTATCCAATAGTTCTGTCGTTAATTGTTTTGATCACGATCATCATTTATTTTTGGTTCAAGAGAAAGAAGTGGTTGTAAAATGTTAAACAGATGAAAAGTAAGAAAAATAACAACGTTATACACTAAAAATGATTTTATGAAATTTGGTCAAGTAGAAAATCCATCAGAAATAGATTTTACCCTGCCTAAGGATCATCCTGATACAGAAAAGAATCTTTCTGATAAGAAGAAAGAGCCCTTTAACGTATATGTAGGGTGCGCAAAATGGAATAAGCAGGATTTGAAAGGCTTTTATCCCAGAGGAACAAAAGATGAATTGAGTTATTATTCGACACAATTTAACTCGATCGAGTTAAACGCTACATTTTACAGCTCTCCAAGTATTGAACAAGTGAAGGTTTGGAGAGATAAAACTCCTGATAACTTTAAGTTCTATCCGAAAATCAATAATACAATTAGTCATTTTAGACGACTTAATAATGTGCAAGATAAGTTGGTTGAATTTTGTGATGCTATAAGTAACTTTGAAGATCGGTTAGGTATCACTTTCCTGCAGGTGCATGATAATTTTAAACCACAAGAGTATGACCGCTTAGAAAAGTTTGTTAACGAATTTCCAAAAGGAATCCCATTGGCAGTGGAACTGCGTAATAGTGAATGGTTCACTGATGCTGAAATAACAGAAAAGGTATTTCAGCTATTTAAAAAAGAAAACACCACACCTATTATCGTAGATACTGCAGGTAGGCGAGATTTATTGCATATGCGTTTAACGAGTCCAACTGCTTTTATACGGTACGTGGGAGCAAATGCACCAAGCGATTATCAACGTTTAGATGATTGGATAGAAAGAATAAAACAATGGAGAAAGCTTGGATTGAAGTCTTTGCACTTCTTTGTTCATCAAAATGTTGAAAAAGAGTCTCCATTGCTTTCAGCTTACTTTATAGAGAAGCTGAATAAAGAATTTGATTTAAGTCTTAAAATACCTCAAATGGCTAAATAAAAAGGAGTTATGATGAGAGTTATACCAGCTAAAAATGAAGCCTATTCTACGATTCCTATTTTAACTTTTTTGTTCTTGATCTTCTCGTTTGCCAATAGCTTCAATAACTGGTTCACTTTATTACGCTTAACGGCTGCATAGGCAGATTTATCATGAACTTCAATTTTTCCAAGATCATCTTTTGGAAGCTTCCCTTTTTGGAGAAACATACCAACAATATCTGTTTTGTTGATTTTGTCTTTTTTGCCGGCAGCGATGTAAACAGTTAACCATTCTGTCGGTTCAGGAATAATATTTTTTTCCGGTAGTGTAATGATGGGCGCTTCCTTTATATATTCAGGAAGCTTACCGTCATTTAGAATTACATAGGATGTTCCTTCAGTTTGCATTCTTGCTGTACGGCCGTTTCTATGGATAAAGGTTTCTTCATTTCCCAATTGATAGTGAATAATACAGTCAATCTCTGGAATATCAAGACCACGTGATGCCAAATCAGTGCAGATCAATAAATGATAGCTGCCATTTCTAAATTGAAGCAGTGCTTTCTCCCTATCTACCTGTTCCATTCCGCCATGAAAAATGCCGTGTTGAATGTTGTTTTCGTATAATAATTCACTGATACGGTTAACCGCCTCCCGGTGATTACAAAAAACCAACGTGCGCTTATTTCCGATGTAGCAAATTAAAGAAAGCAACGTTTCTACTTTTTCCTCAGCTGCTGTTGAGACCGCTCTGATATCTATTTTTGGTATGTGTTCATTTGCTTTTAAAAAGTTGATTTCAATCGCAGTGTTAGATAATTGTACAAATTCTGGAATATCATCAAGTTTCGTTGCTGATGTCAATATCCTCTTTGAAAGATTTGTTAAGTTATTAATAATGAAACTCATCTCATCATGGAAACCAAATTCCAGGGATTTATCAAATTCATCCAAAATCAGGCTTTTCACGACCGTTGGATCAAAGCTTTCATTGCGAATATGATAAGAAATCCGGCCAGGGGTTCCAATTAAAAGAGTGGGAGGTTCGTTAAAACTATTTTTCTCAACTTTCGCTGAATGCCCCCCGTAACAACAAAGCACCTTATAGCCAGTTCCCATTTGCTTCCAAACCTGTTCGATTTGAAAAGCCAATTCCCGGGAAGGTGTGAGAATAAGAGCCTGCACCCCTGCTTTTTCTTTTCTTATTCTTGCTAATAATGGAAATAAGAAGGCCAAGGTTTTGCCGGAACCAGTAGGTGATAATAAAATAATATCATTGTTCGAAGCTGCTTCAATACTGGCAAGCTGCATTTCATTAAGTTCCTGAATAGTAAGATTGTCAAGAATTTGCTTTTCTGTCATGCTGTAAAAGTAAACCAAACTTTTTTCAGTTCGAAATTTTTATCGACCCATAATAAATTTGCGTTTCGGCCAATGGCAATACTGCCTAGTTTACTTTCCAAACCGATAACTTCGGCTGGAGTTTGAGAAGCCATAACAAACGCTTCAGTAGCCGCAATTCCTGCGTA
>Ga0160433_100835_pt1 | contig 11014 bp, 9 predicted proteins | sample HID1972K_E0MG_FD_108235 | JGI IMG/M metagenome (GOLD analysis project Ga0160433, IMG submission 108235) | Enriched pill bug-associated microbial communities from UW Madison campus, WI, USA - HID1972K_E0 MG | ecosystem: Host-associated > Arthropoda: Insects > Digestive system > Unclassified ... | reverse complement strand
TTTCGACCTGGGTCGGCTACTCGTCGAACGAAGGCAAGATGCTCACGCTCGCCATGATCGATCCGGCATACGCCAAGCCCGGCACGGAAGTGTCGCTGCTGTGGGGCGAGCCGAACGGCGGCACCTCCAAGCCCACCGTCGAGGCGCATGAGCAGACGGAGATCAAGGCGATCGTGGCGCCGGTGCCTTACTCGGCCGTCGCGCGCAGCGGCTATGCTGACAGCTGGCGTAACCGCAAGGCCTGATCGGCTTTCCGGATAAGTTGAAGAAGGGCGGCGCCTCCCAAGGGGGCGCCGCCTTTTTTATTGGCGGCAGAAGCATGGCAAAGTGCTGCTCCCAGAACGAGCATCGCCGCACTGGATCGCAACGACATTTGTGCTTCTGTGGCGAGGGGGCACCCGGGGGCTGTCCCGGCATAGACCAACCCTCGAAACCGTTCCTGGCCGTCGTTGAAACGTTGCTCCGTTGATGACTGAGGAAAGCTATTTCGGGAGCCTTGGCAAACCCGCGCCATCGCACCCCCCCGTTCGCCCTGAGCTTGTCGAAGGGCTGTTCTTATCCTGAGCAACATTGGAAAAGGCAGGACAGCCCTTCGACAAGCTCAGGGCGAACGGGATCAGGTGGAAGCTCGCATTTCAGCGTCCCCGGCAAGGGAGCCGCGGCTAGGCACAGGATATCACCCGCTGCTAAAAACCCTTCAGCGCTCTGCGCAGGCAGGAGCCCAGAACCCAGCGCTCCATGCAAAGCGCCGGGACATGCTCCTATGCCCCGCCCAGCGCCTGGGCAGCCTGCTCCACCAGCGCGCCCGCACGTTCTTCCAGCGCGGGCGAGGATCGGGCGACGGGAATAGCGACGCTGATGGCTCCGATCAGGCTGCTGCCCGATCGCACGGCATGGCCGATGCCGATGATGCCGGGGGTGAATTCCTCCAGCGTCCGCGCGACGCCGGTCCGGGCGATCTCCGCCAGCTCCCGGCGCAGATCGGCTTCGTGGGTGAGAGTCTGCGATGTGAAGGCCGCGCGCGTCGCCGCAGCGAAATAGCCGGCCAGTTCATCTTCGGTCAGCGCGGCGAGGATCGCCTTGCCCGCCGCGAAGGCATGGAGCGGCACCAGCCGCCCCACCTCGATAGTGTAGCGCAGCGCCTGTGGTGCTACCTCACCGGCAATGGCCTCCATTTCATAACCGTGACGCACGAAGAAGGAGACGGTTTCGTTGAGCTGGCGGGAGACCGAGCGCACGATGGGATAGACCCGGTCGCTGAGCAAGGTGCTGGCCGGGCTGGGATTGAGGCGCGCAAGGGCCGGGCCGGGCGAGTGGAGCCGGCCGCTGCGGGCGAGGTAGCCGCGCTCCACCAGAGTGCCAAGCAGATAGGACAGGCTGCTGACGGGAATCGCGAGTGCGAGCGCGATTTCGGCGGCGCTCACCGGCCGGCCGGCGGCCACGGCGAATTCCAGAATGTCGAGCGTCCTCGTCGCCGATTTGACGGACGAGGGTTCCACCTTCGCGTCCATGTCGCGATTCCTCTGATGTAGCGCCGAACCGGCTGGCGTCAGTTCGGGAGGCCGAGCATCTGCCGGGTCTCGCCCGGTGTCGCGACTTCGCCGCCGATCTTCTCGATCAGTTCCTTGCCCCAATCGACGAGTTCGGCATTGTTGTTCGCCAGCACGCCCTTGCGCAGATAGATCGTATCCTCGAACCCGACGCGGACATGGCCCCCGAGCAGAACCGATTGCGCCGCCATGGGGAAGCTGTGGCGCGAGACGCCGAAGCCCGTGAACTGCGCGCCGCGCGGGATCTGGTTCTTCGAATACATCATCGCCTCGGGCGTGGCAGGCAGGCCGTATTTCGTGCCGAGCACGAAGGTGAAGGGCGAATGCTTGGGGATAAGCCCCTTGGCCATCAGATCGTCCGCGAACACGAAATCACCGGCCTCGAAGCATTCGATCTCGGTCAGCACGCCGGCATCATGCAACATGGTGCCCATCTTTCCGACGATCATCTCCAGATTCATCGCGATGCCGCCCCACAGGTTCATGGTGCAGATGTCGAGCGTGCACATGTCCGGCTTGAGGTCGAGGATGTGCTCGATGCGTCGCTCGGCTGTGAACATCAACGTCCTGCCCATGTCCGGCAGGGCAGGTTCTTCCGCGCTTTGGGGGAACCACATGCAGCCGGGGCCGGTCGTGACGTTGAGGATCACGTCCGTGTTCTTCTCGCGGATGAGATTGACGACTTTTCGATAATCCTCGAGCGCCTGGCTGGGCGTGCCGGTCTCGGCATCGCGGACATGGACGTGGATGATCGACGCGCCGGCTGCGGCCGCATCCAGCGCTTCCTGCGCGACATGCTCGGGGCGGAAGGGGAAGTTCGGGTGCTTGGGCATCGGCGAGGCGCCGGTGATTGCGCAGGTAATGAACGTCTTGGCCATCTCGTCACTCCAGTAAATCGAATTGAGCCGGCGCCGAACCGTGTCAGTCGGCGCGGGCCACCATCACTTCCAGCAAACGCGGGCCGCTGCCGGCGAACAGGGTGCCGATTGCCTCGTCGAGATCATCAACCGTCGATACGCGGGCGCTTTGCACACCCATGCTCTCGCCGAGCTTGACGAAATCGATCCCCGGCAATTTGCTACCCACCACCTCGATATCGAACAGCCGGCCGAACTGTTCCAGTGCTGCGTAGCCGCCATTGTTCACGATGAGAAACCGCACGTCGAGCTTGAGGTCGCCCGCCGTCCACAGTCCCTGCACCGAATACATCGAGGAGCCATCCCCCAGCAGGCAGAAGACGGTGCGGTTGGGTTGGGCCAGCGCCGCGCCCACGGCGGCCGGCAGCGCGAAGCCGAGCCCGCCGCTCGATGTCGCCATGAACTCATCGTCGAGCCGTATCGGGAAATGGTCGTGCAAGGGGCCGCGCGTGCTCGGCGCTTCCTCGCTGACGATGAGGCCCTTGGGACGCAGTGCCGTCAGTCGCTGCATCAGCAGTGTCTCGTTGATCGCCGGGCCCGTGCTGGCTGGCTCGGCGGGCGGCGCCGCGATGGCCGGCGCGGGACGCGAGGGAGGCTGCGATGCCGCGCTCAGCCGGTCGATCGCGTCCGCGACGTTCCCGACGATTGCCGTCCCGACCGGCGTGCGGGCAGCGGTCGCCGGATCATCGACGATCTGGATCAGCTCCGACCCTTCCGGCACATAGGGTCCGAACCCTTCGACATGGAAGGTGAATACCGGCGCGCCAAGCACGAGCACGAGATCGTGCCCTGAAACAGCCTGGACGATGGCCTCACGCGAGGCGGGCAGGAAGCCGGCGAACAGCGCATGATCCTCCGGAAAAACGGCGCGCGCCGCCATTGGGGCTACCCAGACCGGCGCCTGATGCGCTTCCGCCAGCTTCTGCAGCGCGGCCCGCGCATTCTCGCGGCCCACGCCGGCGCCAGCCACGATCACGGGCGACTTGGCCTTGTTGAGCGCTTCGGCCGCCGCGCCGATGAGGGCAGGGGAGGCGAGCGTTTCCTGAGAGACGGTGGAGACGGCGATGGGCTGGCAGGGGCGGTCCCAATCGTCGATGGGCACGGACACGAACACCGGCCCGCGCGGCGCCTGCATGGCCATGTGGTAGGCGCGCAGGATGGCCAGCGGCACATCCTCCGCCCGCGCCGGCTCGCAGGTCCATTTGACGAAGGGCTGCGGGAATTCCGTCGCCCGCTCCGCGTAAAGGAACGGATCGTAAGGGAAGATGCTGCGTGCCTGTTGCCCGGCGGTGATGACCAGCGGCGTCTGATTGCGAAAGGCGGTGAAGATGTTACCGAGCGCATGACCCGTACCAGCGGAAGAATGCAGGTTCACGAAAGCCGCATTGCCCGTCATCTGCGCGAAACCGTCCGCCATGCCGACGACGGCGCTTTCCTGAAGTCCCAGAATATAGCGGAAATCCTGCGGCATGGCGCGGAACAGCGGAAGCTCGGTAGAACCGGGATTGCCGAACAAGGTGGTCATGCCGAGGTCGCGCAGCAACGTCATCACTGCGTCGCGCACCGTTGGGCCTTCGATCTGCTGTGCTTTTTCTACTGCTAGACCGCGCGCTGTCATGCTTTCACTCCATCTGGCTCCGGGCCGGGGCCCATCCTCTCACCGGCGGCCCTATCCGAAATTATCACATATGCGAAGGGATATGTTTGCGCTCAGCGTCCCGGTGCGATCAGCACCTTGCACTGATGCGTGCGGTGCTTGAGGCTCTCGAAAACTGCCGGAGTCTCGTCCAGGCTGATCGTGTCCGTCACCAGCGCTCGCGGTTCGGCCGAGCCCCGGTCGAGCGCATCCAGCGCCGCCTCATATTCCCCCCGCGTGAAGAAGGCGGACGTGATCAGCCGGATTTCCTTGGAAAGCATGGCGAAGCTGTTGAAGCTGTCGGGCTTGTTGCACAGACCAAGCAGCAGAATTGTCCCGCGCGGCCGCAATTGCCGCACCGCCTGCGCGATGAGGCCGGGCACGCCCACGCACTCGAAGACGATATCGGCCGGTCCGCCGAGCGCCCGCGTGGAGGCGCCCACCGGGTCGTCCCGGTCCGTTATGAAGTCATGCGCGCCCATCTCCAGGGCACGCGCGCGCTGATAATCATTGATATCCTGCACCACGACGCGTCCCGCGCCAGCGCGACGGGCCCAGTAGGCAACGCCAAGGCCGATCGGCCCGGCGCCCAGCACGAGCACCTTGTCGCCGGGCTTGACGCCGGAGAGCGTGATGCCGTGCAGGGCCACCGCCAGCGGTTCAATGATCGCTCCATCGGCCAGGCTCAGCGATGCCGGTAGCCGAACGCATTGATTGGGGCGCGTAAGTGCAAATTCGGCATAGCCGCCCATTTGCAATCCGAACCGGTCGCACCAGGCGACCTCACCGGCGCGGCACGCCGCACACTGGCCGCAGCTTTGCAAGGGGCTGACGGAAACGAGATCGCCCGTGCGAAAGCCCTCGACATCCTTCCCCAGCGCTACAATCTCGCCAGCGAATTCATGGCCCAGCACGTCCCCGGCGCCCCTGCCGTAGCCGGGATCCTCGTTCATGTGCAGATCCGAACCGCAGATCCCGCAGCGCCCCACCCGCACGACCAGTTCGCCCGCAGCGGGAGTCGGGTCGGGCAGGGTGTCGACGATAAGCGGCTTGTGCAGCCCTTGCATGATGGCGGCGCGCATGAGTTTATCGAGTGCCTTTCCGGGGTTTGGTAGACGGTCAGTCCGCCATCAGCAGGACGGGTTTGACCACCTTACCGCTCTCGCCGGCCTGAAAAGCCGCGTTGATCTCGGTGAAGGGGAAGGTCTCGATAAGGCGATCATGCGGGAAGCGACCCGCCAGATGATGCTCCACCAGTTCGGGCAGGAACGTGAAAAGATCGGAGTCCCCGCCGAGAATGCCGATCACGCGCTTGCCGCCGCCCATGAAGCTCGCCTCGTTGAAGGTGAGATCGTCAGTGGGCGAGGAAGCGCCCACGATGCCGAGCACACCCAGCGGCGCGAGCAGGCCGAAAGCGTCCTCGATGATGGTGTTGATGCCCGTGGTATCGAAGGCGTAGGCGAGACCCTGCGGGCAGAGCCGGCCGATTTCCTCCGCTGCATTCTCTGTGCGGCCATTGATCGTGTGCGTGGCGCCAAGCTGGCTGGCGAGGCTGAGGCGGCTGTCATGCACATCGATGGCGATGATTGGATCAGCCCCGGCGATCTTCGCCGCCATCACGGCCGCCAGTCCCACGGCGCCGGTGCCGAAAATGGCGATGGGCAGGCCCTTGCGCACCTTCATGCTGCGCAGCACCGCGCCAGCCCCGGTCATCAGGCCGCAGCCCAGCGGCGCGAGGGTGGAGAAGGGGATGTGCGCGGCGCTTTCCGGTACTTTCACCACGTTGCGGGCATGGGCAATGGCATAGGTGGCGAAGGAGGACTGGCCGAAGAAATTGGCGTTGACGTCCTCCTGGCCCTGATGGACCGCGTGGCTGCCATCGGGGCGCGTGCCCGCCCAGTTCTCCGGCACGAAATTGTAGCAGTAGGTCGGCTTGTCGATGTCGCAATTGGGGCAGCGCCCGCAGCTGTTGAAGCTCATGATGACCCGGTCGCCCGGTGCAACATGACCGATGGCCGCGCCTACCTTTTCGACCACACCGGCGCCCTCATGGCCAAGGACCATCGGCAAGGGGGTGGGGAGCTGCTTGTCGCGCGCGGCCATGTCCGTATGGCAAATGCCGCAGGCGTAGACGCGGACCAGCACTTCATGCTCGCGTGGCTCGTCCAGCGTCACCTCTTCGATGGCGAAGGGCTTTTCATGGCCATAGCAGATGGCGGCTTGTGCGGAGGTGGTCATCGGCTCTCTCCTTCCTGTTGGCAGGTCTCCTACGCTATCCTGCCCAGCGCCATGCCGCCGTCAATCAACATCTGCGCGCCCGTCACATAGCTGGAGGCGTCCGAGGCCAGATAAAGCGCCAGCGGCTTGATCTGCCATGTCTCGGCGATGCTGCCCATCAGCGTGGACTCGTCCCATGCCTTGCGCACGACCGGATCCTTGAGCGAGCCATCGGCGATGTTGGTGACGAAGGGACCGGGCAGAATGGCGTTTACGCGGATCTGATACTGCCCCAGCTCGAAGGCGAGATGCCGGACCATGTGGCTGACACCGGCCTTGGAGGGCATATAGGGCATCGGCACGATCGGTTCGCAGATCACCGCGGCATTGGATGACGTCGCGATGATCGATCCGCCTTTCCCGCTTTTCTTCATCAGCCGGGCGGCATCGCGCATCGTGTTGTAGGCGCCCGTCAGGTTTATGGCGATGATCCGGTCCCATTGCGCCGGATCATAGGTATCGATCTGCCCGTCCGGGTCGCGATGGCCATTGGGGTTCCAGAAGCCCGGCCCAAGCCCGAGACCGGCATTGGCGAACGCGATATCGAGGCCGCCATAGGCCGCGGCATGAGCGTCGAAAACCTCGGTGGTGCGCGCTCGGTCCGAGACGTCGAGCCGGTCTGCGCGGACCTCATGGCCGTCCCCGCGCAGGCGCGCCGCTTCCCGCTCGGCCGCTTCGCCATCGACATCCGTCAGCGTCACCTTCGCGCCCGCTTCCGCCATGGTCTCGGCATAAGCGAGGCCGATCCCCGACGCCGCGCCGGTGACGATGGCGCTGCGGCCCGCAATGTCGAACTGCTCCAGTGCCTTGGGGCCGTTGCTCACAGATAAAGCTCCTTGTTGATGGGCAGCCCGTTCTCGCGGCAATAGCTCTCATAATGGTCCATGAACCACCAGACGTCGGCGGTCATGACCAGATTGCCGTCGGTATCGTAGAACTCGTTCGGGCCCTGCATCCAGCCGAACAGCTTGCAGCCCTCGGGATGATCGGTGACGAGCGTATGCGCCTCGCCGGGCGTCTCGTAGATGAAGCAGCCCGGCGTCGCGAGCCAGTCATACTCCAGATAATGCACGCTGCCTTCCAGGCATATCATCACCACATAGCCGCGGTGCTTGTGGGTGCCGACCACGGCCGGGCGCTTCATCCACAGGATGTTCGAATAGATATTGTGCCGCGTGTCGAACAGCAGATGCTTGATTGCGGCATTCTCGCCGAAGGGCACCCAGGGGCTATCCTTCTCGTCATAATGGACGAAGCGCCCGGCATGGGCGTGCTTGGCGATGAGATCGGGGAAAAGCTCCGGCACCTTGACGACCTTCCGCACCTGGGAAGGCGGCGCCGTCATCTTGGTCTCTGCCTTGTTCATGGCTCTCTCCTGTATCTGCGCGGGCGTTTGGTTGTGATTTGTCGCCTGCGCATGCTTGGTTCCGGCTCAGCCGCCGGGATCTTCGTCGAACACGTTGAGCTCGATCTGCACCCCCGTGGGATCGTGCAGGAACACCTGCGTCATCTTGATGACCTCCACGCGGTTCTCGCGCCACGGCACATTGTGTTTCTTCAGCCGCTCAACCAGCGATCCCAGGCCGACGCACTGGAAAGCGACATGATCGAGCCCGCCGGTGGTGCCGGTGATGTTGTCATAAATGCCATGTTCGGAAAGGGCGCCGGGCGTGCTGATATGGACGATGGGATCATCCTTGTGATCGTACATCCAGCGCACCATCGTCCTGTCGAGATTGGATGGCGGATCGCGCTCTTCCAGCTCCAATATGTCACGGTAGAAGGCGACGACCGGAGGCAGGTCGCGCGTGCGGATATTGACGTGATCGAGGCGTTTGATGAGCATTGGGCAATCCTGATTCCGGGGGCGCCTGGGCGGGACGCGCCCGACCTGCCGCACTTGTGCGACTATGCATCGGGACGCGGCCAGATCAAGCGCCGGCATAGCAGGAAAAGGCCGCAAGTCCCCCGTGCGGCCCCGTTCCCTTCAGAAATTGCGCTTCACGGTCAGCGCCCATGTGCGCGGCATGCCGACACCGGCCGACACCGTGGTCGAGCTGGACGGCAGATGCTGGTCGAACAGCGACGTATAGTAATATTTATCCGTGAGGTTGCGCACTTCCAGAGAGATCATCCAGTCATTGTCGGCCGTGCGGTAAGCGAGGCGTGCGTTCATCAGGAAGCGCCCGTCGATCATGTTATAGTCCGGGAAATTGATCGGCTCGGAGAACATGCTGGATTGGAAATCTCCGTCCACGCGCGCCGTCACCGTATCGGCGCCGACCGGAACGTCATACTGGATGCCCCAACTCCATTTCCATTCCGGCGTATAGGGCGTGATCATATCCAGCGTTATGCCGCCCAGTTCCTGGGTGGTGCCGTTCAGCTTCGTATACTGGAAGTCCAGATAGCTGAACGAACCGTCGAGAGTCAGGCCCTCGATCGGATGTGCCGTGATCTCCAGTTCCAGTCCCTTCACATCCGCTTCGCCGACATTGTTGGGCTGGAGACAGGGCTCGGCGGGGCACGCCGCCAGCGTCAGGATGATGTCCTTGTACTTGTTGAAGAACAGCGCGCCGTTGAGCCGCAGCCTGCGGTCGAACAGGTCGGTCTTGAACCCCACCTCATAGGTGGTCAGCGTTTCCGGATTGAAGGATTTGAGCTGGCTGCACACCGGATAGGTGGGATTGGTCGCTGGATCGCACGGCCCGGCTGAAGGGCCGAAGAACGGACGTGGATTGACGCCGCCGCCCTTGTAGCCCGTCGTCACCTGCGCGTAGATCATCGCTGCATCGGAGAAGCGGTAATCGGCCGCGACGCGCCAGTCGGTCTGTTCCCCCTCGAACGTGTCGCTGACATCGTAGAGGCCCAGCAACAGGCAGTTAGGATCGTTACCGATGCCGGTCGGTCCCGCAACTGGCGCTCCAAGGAAGTAGGCGCAGGGCGCGCTGGGAACCGTGCCGTCCGGGTTGCTGCGGAAGTAGGTATAGGTCTTCTTGTCCCAGCTACGGCGAATGCCGCCGGAGAGATGGAAGGCGTCGGTCAGGTTGAGGGTGCCGTTGAAGAACAGCGCCTTGGACGTCGAAGGAGTCGTGTCCGGCCCGTGGATGAAGTCGATGCCGGCGTAATTGAGGTCCACGCGGGCGTGCAGCGTGCCGTCCTGATCGTGGTAGAAGCCGCCCAGCGTATAGTCGAGCAGGCCATTGCCCAGTCGCCCGTTCAACCGCAATTCCTGACTCCACATGTTGTGGTTCAGGGTTTGCAGCAATTGCTGGCTTGGCAGGGGCGAGCCGTCCTCGCCTTGCGCCCAGGAGGATTCATATTTGCGGTAGGCGCTGATGGAGGTCAGTTCGAGATCGGGCGTCAACTCGATGTCGATCGTGCCCTGAACGCCCCACCCGCTAAAATGCTGGATCGGTGAAACCGCAAAGGGCTTGAAGGGCGCCTGGCTGGTCGGCGTCGACTGATCGAGGAATGTCTCATAGGTGATGAAGCGCCGGTCATAGCCGGCCGGCGGCGTGTCGCAGCTATAACGGCCATTGGGAACGAAGCGGCAATCATAGGGCACGCCATTGCCCAGAGTGTCCGTCACCCACGGAATGCCATCCGCGTTCGTGCCCGGCGAATTGGCGTGCAGCAGGACGGAGGCGCCAGCCTCGGAGCGATCCTGCGTGTAGTCGCCGGCGATATTCACCTCGATGGTGTCGGTCGGCACCCAGCGCAGCGACACCCGGCCCGCGACGTAGGACTTGCCGCCCAGCGTGCCGAGTTCCGCGCCCTTGCCCTGATTGTTGTTGCTCGGGAAGTTGGAGCCTGGATGGGTGAGGCCATAGTCAAGCCGGGTGACATAGCCATCGCGGCTCTGCGCCGAGCCCGCAACGCGCGCGAACAGGTTCTCGGTCAGCGCGAAGTCGGCGAAGCCGCGTCCTTCGATGCGGTTGTACGACCCATAAGTGAGCGAGAAGGAGCCCCGGCCACTTCCATCGGGCTTGGTCGAGAAGAGCTTGATCGCGCCGCCGATGGAATTCTTGCCGGCGAGCGTGCCCTGTGGGCCGCGCAGCACCTCGATACGTTCGAGGTCCATGAGGTCCAGCAGCGAGCCGGTAACGGTCGGATAATAGACTTCATCAACGTAAATGCCCACGCCGGGCTCCAGCGCGTAGTTGAAATCCGTCTGCCCGACGCCGCGGATGAAGGCTACGAGACCGGACCCGTTGAACTGGCCCTGCGGCTGCAAGGTGACGTTCGGCGCCTGCGCGGCGATATCGGAAACATTGGTCTGCGCACGCTGCTCCAGCATGGCGGAATTGACGGCCGTGATCGCGATCGGCGTGTCTTGCAGCCGGGTTTCCCGGAACTGTGCCGTGACGATGATATCCCCGGTCACAGTAGGGTTCTGGCGGTCTTGAGGTGCAGCTTCGGTCTGTGCGTGGGCTTGTTGCGCGAGCACGCAGGTGAGGGCAAGAGTCGCGAAGGACGTGGCGCAAGCTAGGCGCATAAACATCTCCTCTCCTTATGGGCGACGCGGTTTCGAGTGTCTCGTTTGCGGACATGCGTCGTCCGTCGAACTGCATATCATGGGAGGCTGTGTCTAGTAAGGCACAGGCTCGGACTGGCAGAGGCATTTTCATCTT
>Ga0160433_100834_pt1 | contig 11016 bp, 9 predicted proteins | sample HID1972K_E0MG_FD_108235 | JGI IMG/M metagenome (GOLD analysis project Ga0160433, IMG submission 108235) | Enriched pill bug-associated microbial communities from UW Madison campus, WI, USA - HID1972K_E0 MG | ecosystem: Host-associated > Arthropoda: Insects > Digestive system > Unclassified ... | reverse complement strand
GACGCCAGCCGGCAGGCGCCCGGTTCCTGCCCGCGAGCGCGGCGCCGCACTGCTGACCGTGCTGCTGCTCGTCGCGATCCTCTCGGTCGTCACCGCCGTGGCGCTCGATCGGCTGACCATTGCCAGCCGGATGACGCGCAATATCGTCTCGGCCGATCAGGGGCGGGCCTATCTGCTCACGGCCGAGCAGATGGTCGCTAACCTCATCGGGGATCTCGTGGCCATCCATCCTGATCGCACGACCTTGCAGGGCGGCTGGCTCGGCCGGGATCAGACCATCGCCGTGCCCGGCGGCCTTGTGACCGCGAGGATGATCGACCGCGGCAATTGCTTCAATCTCAACAGTCTCGTGGAAGGCGGGGATGAGGCCGCGCTCGGCGCCGATCCCTCGGGTGGGACGTTCGTGCCCCGGCCGGCCGCCATTGCGCAATTCGCGGGCCTCATGCGCCTCCTCGGCATCGATCACGGTGTGGCGTTGCAGATCGCCATATCCACTGCCGACTGGATCGACAGCGATTCCGAGCCGGGCAATGGCGGCGCGGAGGACGATCATTATGCCGGTTTCTCGCCGCCTTACCGCACGGCGAACGGCCTGGTCGCCGACTCCAGCGAATTGCTCATGGTGAATGGGATGACGCCGGACATTTATCAGCGCATCCGACCATGGGTCTGCGCATTGCCGACCACGCAGCTCGGGTCCATCAATGTGAACACTCTGCTACCGGGGCAGGCGGTGCTGCTGGCCATGCTGGCGCCCGATGCGCTGGGTCTGGAACAGGCGCGGCAGGTGCTGGCGCAGCGCCCGCCGGAAGGTTATGGCAGCATCGCGACCTTCTGGGCGATCCCATCGATGGCGCGGCTTGGTTTGCCCGAGTCCGCCAAGGAGCAGACGGTTGCGAAGACACGCTGGTTCGAGGTGGCGCTGCGCGCCGATCTCGGAGGGGACATAGTGGACGAGATTGTGCTGATCGATGCGGAAAGCCAGCCGGCACGGCTGGTGCGCCGCCAATGGGGTGAGGGTTCGTGAAGCACGATTATGTCGTCCTGCTGCCGCCCGGTCCCGAAACGCCGCCGGTCTGGTATCGCGTGGCGCAGGGCCGCATCGTCCGGCGCGGACGCGGCACGCAATGGCTCCCGCCCGAGGACGCGGAGGCGCCGGACGCCGCCGTCGGCAATGCCATGCTCGTGCTCCCGCCCGATGCCACGACGCTGCACTGGATCGCGTGCCCCGGCATGACGCCCCGGCAGGGTGCTGCCGCCGCCCGGATCATGGCGCTGGAAGCGAGCATCGGCGAGCCCGACCTGCTCCATGCCGCCGTTGCCGCCAATGACGATCCTGAGGCGCCCCACATCGCCGCCGTCGCCAGCCGCAGCGCGATGACGCATTGGATGGAGTGGGCGAAGACCCACGGCATCGCGCAGGCGAGCTTCGTGCCGTCCGCTCTGCTGCTGCCCGAGCCGGAGGATGGTTTCGTGCGCGCGCCCATCGGCGCCGTCGATGTGGTGCGCGGACGCGATACCGCCTTTGATGGCAACGATGCTCATGCGCCTCTCATCATCGGGGAGGGCCACATCGCGCGCCTGCCGTCCGAAAATGTCGATGAGGCCCTGCTGCGCGCACTGGAAACGCCGCCGCTCGATCTTCGGCAGGGTAGCTTCGCGCGCCGCGCCCCGGCCATGTTCGATGCGGCGCGCTGGCGGCGGATGGGGGTGATGATCGGCCTTATCCTGCTGCTTGCGCTGCTCGTCTCGGTCATCACGATCATTCGCCTCAACGCCGAGGCCGCCCGTCTCGATGCGCAGGCAGTAGCGCTGGCACAGAGTGTCGATCCGGGAATCGAGGACGCCTCGACGGCGGATGCGCGGACGACGGTGATGCTTGCCGCGCGCGGTGGGCGGGGCGGCTTCACTGGCATGATGGCGGGGTTGATGAGTGCCATGCAGGCCAACCCCAATGTCGTGCTCACCAGTGTCAATCAGGGCGACGACGGCGCGTTGCGTGTGCAGCTTGCCGCCAATCAGGCCGAGGAGATCAATGACGTGCTGATCGCCATTCAGGAGGCCGGCTGGCGGATCAGCGCCAATGCGGTGCAGGAGCGCGGTGCGCGGCTGGTCGCCGATATCACGATGGTGCGCTGATGATGCAGGGTTTTCGGACATGGTGGTTTAACCACAGCGACGGGGAGCGCCGCTTCATGGCGGGGCTCGCGATCGTCATCGTCATCGTCTTTCTCTGGCTCGGCATATGGCGTCCGGTGACCAATGGGATCGTGGCCGGATGGGAGCGGCAAGGCGCGGCGCTGGATCGGTACGCCTCAGTGCGTGCGAAGGTGACGGAGCTGCGGGAGCGGCCCGAGCAGCAGCCGGAAGGGGATCGCGTCGCCATCGATCAACTCATCGGCCAGACGGCCGCCGAGGCCGGCTTTACGCTCGATAGGGCCAATCAGCAGGGCGAAGGCCGCATTTCGGTGAACATCGCCTCGGCTCGGATCGGGCCGCTGTTGCAATGGATCGCTGACCTGGAAGGCGCAGGCGTCGTCGTGCAGACGATCAGCATCGTGCCGGGCGCGACGCAGGGCACTGTCGCCATGCAGGCGGTATTTCAGGAGGCGCGGCCATGATCGGCTGGTTGAAGACCACGCGCGTGCGCATCATGCTCGGCATCATCCTGCTCATCGGCCTGCTGATCACATGGCCGCTCCATGCCGCGTTCGCCATCTTCGGCCTCAAGGACATGGGCGTGGCCGCCCGCTCGCTGCGGGGGCCGATCTGGTGGGGCGGGGCGGAGGAATTGCAGATACGCGGCGTCCAGCTCGGCACCGTCGATGTCTTCCTCAGCCCCGTGCAATTGCTCGTCGGCCGCGTCCGCATCGATATCGCGCGGCGTGTCGGCGAGAGCGACGATATTTCCGGCGCGTTCACCATCGGTCTCAACCGCCGCGGCATCGACGATGTGGCCGGCGCGCTCGCGCTGGCCGCGCCGCTCGCACCCCTGCCGGTCAGCCGGGTGGAGTTCGATGATCTGACGGTGCATTTCTCCGGCGGCGCTTGCACCAGGGCGGAGGGCCGGGTGCGTGCGCGCGTGCCGGCGATCGTCAGCGGCCTTGGGCTCGCCAATGGCCTTGCCGGCGAGGCGCGCTGCGCCGGCAATGCCGTCGAATTGCCGCTGGTCAGCCAGTCCGGTCAGGAGCAGCTTTCCCTGCGCATCGCCCCGGATGGCAGCTATGAGGCGACGATGCGCGTGCGCACGTCCGATCCGCTGCTTACCCTCGCGCTGGGCGCCAACGGCTTCCGGGACGTGAACGGGGAGCAGGTGCTGCGGACCGTCGGCCGGCTGTGAACGAGAGCGCGACAATCCGCCGATGATCTGGCTGGAGAGCGATATCCTGCGTTTCCTGCTGGGGTGCGGGCTGGGGCTGATTATCGGCAGCTTCCTGGGCGCGCTGGTCACGCGCTGGCCGCAGGGCAAGTCCGTGATGCGCGGGCGCTCCGCCTGCGATGCCTGCGGCCGCCGTCTGGGGCCTATCGAACTGATCCCGCTGCTGGGCGCATTGCTCGCGCGCGGCCGGTGCCGGGGCTGCGGCGCGCGGATCGACCCCGTCCACAGCGTCATGGAGCTGGGCACGGCGCTCGCCGCCGGGCTCGCATTCTGGCTTCTGCCGTTGCCGGCGGCTCTGCTGATCGCTCTCGCGCTCTCGCTGCTGCTGGCGCTGGCCGTGCTCGATGCGCGGCACTTCTGGCTGCCGGATATGCTCACGCTGCCGCTCGCCGCGCTTGGCCTCACGCTGGCCGACCCGCTGCTGCCCGCTCCCTTCTGGGATCGGGTGATCGGCGCAGCGCTCGGCTATGGCGGCCTGTTCCTGCTTGCCCTGGCCTATCGCCGCCTGCGGGGGCGTGAGGGGCTGGGCCTGGGCGACGCCAAGCTGCTCGGGGCCATCGGGGCCTGGCTCGGCTGGCAACTCCTGCCCATGGTGCTGCTCATCGCCAGTCTTGGTGGCTTGCTCTGGGCACTCGCGCTGCGGTTGCGGGATCATTCTCTCGGCGCGACGACGCGGCTCCCGCTCGGCACGTTCCTCTGCCTCGCCGCTGTGCCGACAGCCTTGCTCGGCTGGTCCATGGGGTTCTGACGAGCAGAGCGTTCGCGGATCGTCTGGCCGCTGGAACCAACCGGCCGATCATGGGGTTCCTCTCTGGAGGTGCCCATGGCAGCGCGTGCATATTGGCGAGGACAGATCAAGCTCGCCCTCGTTTCCATTCCCGTCGAGATATTCCCCGCTACCCGCTCGGGCGCGGCGATCAGCTTCCATCAGGTGCATGAGCCGAGCGGCAAGCGCATCCGCTATGAGAAGGTGGCGCCGGGCGTGGGCCCGGTGGACAAGGACGAGATCATGAAGGGCTATGAGGTCTCGAAAGGCAGCTATGTGCTGCTCGACGATACCGAGATCGAGGCCGTGAAGATCGAGAGCCGCAAGACGCTGGACCTGGTCCAGTTCGTCGAAGCGAGCGAGATCGACGTCCTCTATTATGAGAAGCCCTATTATATCGTTCCGGCCGACGATCTGGCGGAGGAAGCCTATGTCGTGCTGCGCGATGCGCTCCGGCAGGCGAAGAAGGTGGGCCTCGGCCAGCTTTCCGTGCGCGGGCGCGAGCAGCTTGTCTCCATCAAGCCGTGCGGGCGCGGGATGGTGATGGAAGTGCTGCGTTACGCGGACGAGGTGCGCAAGGCGCAGGGCTTCTTCCGCGACATCGGCGATACCAAGCCCGAGCCAGACCTGCTCGATCTCGCCACGACGCTCATCGACAAGAAGACCGCGCCTTTCGATCCGGCCGAATTCCACGATCGCTACGTGGAGGCGCTGCAGGGCCTTATCGAGAAGAAGCGCAAGGCCAAGGGCGGCAAGCGCATCCTGGAGGATGTCGAGGAGCCCGGGCGGCCCAGCGGCGGCAATGTGATCGATCTGATGGCGGCGCTGCGGAAATCGGTCGGCGAGGGTGGACGCGGCGCGGCCAAGAGCTCCCGGGCCGCGAGCAAGCCGGCGGAAAAGGCGGAGAGCAAGCCCAAAGCCTCTCAGTCCACCAGCACCAAGCGCAAGCCTGCCGCCAAGGCCTCGGGCAGTTCCGGCACGCGGGGCGCCTCCCGCCGCAAGAGCGCCTGACATGGATCTCAATCCCGACACACCGCTCCATTGGATCGACTTGGACGTGCTGCTGCGCCTCGGCATTGCGGCCGTGCTGGGCTTGGCGCTCGGACTTGATCGGGAGCTGAGAGGGAGCGCGGCGGGCCTGCGCACGCATGGAATCATCTGCTTCAGCGCTGCAGTAATGACGGTGAGCGCCATCGCGCTTTACAACCAGCTTGCGACAGGCGAGTCCCCGTCCGGCATGGACCCGCTGCGTATCTTCGAGGCGACCGGCACATTCGTGGGTATCATCGCGGCCGGGCTGATCGTCTTCAGCAAGGGGGAAGTTCATAATCTCACTACCGCCGCCCATATCTGGCTGGCAACGGTGATCGGCGTGGCCTGCGGGGCGGCGCAATGGCCACTGGTGCTGGTCGCTGCCATCGTCGCCATTATCATGCTCACGCTTCTGCGAATATTCGAGCGGCGCTGGATCGACCCTCTTCTTCCCAAGAAGCAGGAGGAGGAGTGATGGTCGCACGGGACGCTCTTGCCGATTATCAGGCGAAGCGGGATTTCGCGAAGACGCCCGAGCCGGCCGGAAAGCAAGCGCGCAGCCCCGGCGGCAATCTCTTCATCGTCCAGAAGCATGACGCCACGCGCCTGCACTGGGATTTCCGGCTGGAAGTGGAGGGCGTGCTCAAGAGCTGGGCCGTCACCAAGGGGCCAAGTTTCGATCCGGACGACAAGCGCCTCGCCGTGCGGACTGAGGACCACCCGCTCTCCTATGCCGACTTCGAGGGGATCATTCCCAAGGGGGAATATGGCGGCGGCACGGTGATGCTGTGGGATCGGGGCACATGGGCGCCGGTGGAAGGCAAGAGCGCGAAGGATCTGGAGAAGGGTCATCTCCATTTCCGGCTTGATGGTGAGCGGATGAAGGGCGAGTGGCTGCTGGTGCGCATGAAGCCGCGCCCGGGTGAAAAGCGCGAGAACTGGCTCCTCCGCAAGATCGACGACGCGGAGGCCGGCACGGGCGATGTGCTCATCGAGCAGGGGCTGACCAGCGTGCTGACCGGCCGCTCCATGGCGGAGATCGCGGCGGACAAGCGCGGCACCCAGTCGCTTGCCGGCAAGAAGGGCAAGGACTTCGCCGCCGCGATGGACGATGCCGCCCGGCACAACGACAAGGCACGCAAGAAGGGCGCTGCTGCGCCCCGGCGATCCCGCGGCGGCAAGCTGCCCGGCTTTCAACCCGTGCAACTCGCTACGCTGGCGGATTCCGTGCCCACCGGCAATGAGTGGATGCATGAGATCAAGTTCGATGGCTATCGCGTGCTCGCGGCCCAGAATGGCGCGCAGGTGCGGCTCTTCACGCGGAGCGGCCTCGACTGGACGGAGAAGTTCCAGCCGATCGCCGATGCGCTCTCAGCTCTCGATCTGCCGCCGGCCCTGATCGATGGGGAAGTGGTGGCGCTGGATCGGGAGGGTAATCCGGACTTCTCCACGTTGCATGCCGCCATGAAAGGCGAGGGCGAGGCCCGGCTCGATTATTTCGCTTTCGATTTGCTGAGCCTCGATGGGATGGACTTGCGCGCCACGTCCAACATCGAGCGCAAGGAGCGGCTGGAGGCTCTGCTCCACGAAGCGGCGCCGCCCCTCCATGTCGCGGATCATGTCATCGGCGCGGGCGAGAAGCTGTTTGGAGCGATGTGCAAGGCGAGCGGCGAGGGCATCGTCTCCAAGCGCATCGACGCGCCCTATCGCGGCGAGCGCACGCGCAACTGGCTCAAGGTCAAATGCACCTTGCGTCAGGAATTCGTCATCATCGGCTGGACGAAAAGCAACGCAAAAGGGCGTCCGTTCTCGTCGCTGCTGCTGGCTCAGCACGAAGGGGACGCTCTGGTCTACAAGGGCAAGGTCGGCACAGGCTTCAATGCCGACCTGCTGGAGATGCTGGCCGGCAAGTTCGCCAGCCGCGCGCGCAAGAGCGCGCCCACGGAGGTGCCCCGCAGCGAGGCGCGGGGAGCGCAATGGATCAGGCCGGATCTTGTGGCGGAGATCGCTTTTGCCGAGTTCACGCGCGATGGGCGGGTGCGCCACGCCAGCTTCCTCGGCTTGCGCGGCGACAAGGACGCCAAGCTCGTGACGCTGGAGGAAGAGATCCCTGCGCCGGAGCCGAAAAGCGATGTGCGCATTTCCAGCGCCGAGCGGGTCATTTTCCCGGAAAGCGGCCAGACCAAGGGTGATCTGGCGGCTTATTATGCCGCCATTGCGCCACTCATGCTCCCCTTCGCGGCGGACCGGCCGATCAGCCTCGTGCGGTGTCCGCAGGGGCGGGCGAAGCAGTGCTTCTTCCAGAAGCATGACAGCGGCTCTTTCGGCGCGCATGTCCACCATGTGCCGATCATGGAGAAGGACGGCGGCACCGAGGATTATCTCTATGTGCAGGATGCCGACGGCCTGCTGGCCTGCGTGCAGATGGGCACCATCGAGTTCCACGGCTGGGTGGGCCGCGCCAGCGATGTCGAGCATCCCGAGCGGATGATCTTCGATCTCGACCCGGACGAGACGCTGGACTTTACCGAGGTCACGCGTGCCGCGCGGGATATCCACCAGCGCCTCGCGGACATCGGGCTCGTCAGCTTCGCCATGCTTTCAGGCGGCAAGGGTGTGCATGTCGTCGTGCCGCTCACGCCCGGCCATGACTGGGAGACGCACAAGGATTTCTCCCACCGCTTCGCCGAGGCGATGAGCCTCGCGGAGCCGGATCGCTTCGTGGCGACTATGAGCAAGGCGAAGCGCAAGGGGCGCATCTTCATCGACTATCTGCGCAATCAGCGCGGCGGCACCGCGATCCTGCCGTATTCGGCCAGAGCGCGCGCCGGGGCTCCGGTGGCGGTGCCGATCGGCTGGGCGGAGCTGGAGAGCGCGAAAGACGCGCATCCCTTCTCCATTTCTGACGCCGCCCGGCTCATCGAGCGCGCGCGGGAAAAATCCCTGCGTGGCTGGGGCCTTGCGGCGCAGAGTTTACCCGAACTCTGAGCCTCGCCATCAAGGATGGCCGTCATTCCCGCGCACGGCCGAACAGCCCCGCTGTTATTCGTGCCGCAGTGCGTCGATAGGATTGAGCCCCGCCGCACGGCGCGCGGGGAAATAGCCGAAGACGACGCCGATCACCGCCGAGGTGAAGAAGGCGAAAATATTGATCTGCAAGTCGAAGGTCCACGGCACCTGCATAAGGGGTGTGGCGATGCCGATTGCGATCTGCGCGAGCAGCAGGCCGATCGCCCCGCCCAGGCAGGAGAGCACGACTGCCTCGACGAGAAATTGCAGCAGCACCTCACGCGCAACCGCGCCGATGGCAAGGCGGATGCCGATCTCGCGCGTCCGCTCGGTCACGGAGACGAGCATGATGTTCATGATGCCGATGCCACCGACCACGAGGCTGATGCCGGCCACTGCCGCGACGATCCGGGTGAGCAGCGTCGTCGTACCGGTCAGCGTGTCGGAGATCTGCCGCGTGTCGAAGATATTGAAATCATTCTCCGCCCCGGTGGCTACGCGTCGTCGGTCGCGCAGCAGGTCCGTGAGGGAGGCCTGCACCTGGCTGGTCTCATACGCCTGGTCCACGCCCACCAGCAGCACGCGAATGTCGGTGGACCCGGTGAACCGCCGCTGCACGGTCTTGATGGGCATGATGACCGTATCGTCCTGATCGCCGCCGAATCCGGCCTGCCCGCGCGTGGAGAGCGTGCCGACCACGTCGCAGCTCACATCGCCGATGCGGAAGCGCCGGCCGATGGGGTCCTCGCCCCGGAAGAGATTGCGCTGCACTGTCGATCCGATGATGCACACCGCCTTGCCGGCGGCTTCCTCCGCCGGGGTGAACTCGCGCCCGGCGCCCAGCGGCCAGGGTTGCACCTTGAAATAATCCATGGTGGTGCCGTTGATCGTCGTCGACCAGTTGGCGCCTTCATAGATGGCGGTGGCGCTTGTCTGCGCTTGTGGAGCCACAGCCGTCACGCCGGGGACCTGCTGCTGGATGGCCTCCACGTCCGCCGGTTCGAAGTCCGGCGGGCGCGGTCCGCCGCCGCCCCGGCCGAAGCCCTGTCCGGGTCGCACCTGAAGAATATTGGTGCCGAGCGCGGCGATCTGCTCCTGCACGGCCGCCGTCGTCGCCTTGCCAAGCGTGACCATCGTCACCACGGCGGCCACGCCTATGATGATGCCCAGCGTCGTCAGGAAGGAGCGCAGCTTGTGGCGCGCGATGGAGCGCAGCGCGAGGAGGAAGGTCGTGCCCAGCATCAGCGCGCCACCCGCTTGCCGGCGCCTTGCTCGACGCGGTCCACCAGCCCGTCCTTGAAATGCACGATGGTGCGGGCGAACTCCGCCATGTCCGGCTCATGCGTCACCATGAGCACAGTGATGCCCGCGTCGCTGTTAAGGCCCGCCAGCAATTCCATGATTTCCACGGAACGGGCGCTATCGAGATTGCCGGTCGGCTCGTCAGCCAGCAGCACGTCCGGATTGGTGACGATGGCGCGGGCGATGGCGACGCGCTGTTGCTGGCCGCCGGAAAGCTCGGCGGGGGTATGGTCCCACCACTCCTTCAGGCCCACCTTGTCGAGCGCGGACATGGCTGCCTCCCGGCGCTGCTCCTTGGGATCGCCGCGATAGAGCAATGGCAGCTCGACATTTTCCAGCGCGGTGGTGCGCGCCAGCAGGTTGAAGCCTTGAAAGACAAAGCCGAGATATTTGCGGCGCAGCAGCGCGCGCTGGTCGCGCTCCAGCGTCTCGACATGCAGGCCCTTGAAAAGGAAGGTGCCGTCGCTCGGCACATCGAGGCAGCCAATGATGTTCATGGCGGTCGATTTGCCGGAGCCCGATGGCCCCATCACCGCGACGAAATCACCCTGAGCCACATCGAGGTCGACGCCCTTGAGTGCCTGAAACGCGGTCGGCCCCTCGCCATAGACCTTGGTGATGCCGCGCAGGGAGATGAAGGACTCATCTGGCACCGCTCTCTCCGCTCAGCTGGCTGGTGATGACCTGCATGCCTTCCTTGAGATCGCCGGAGAGCACTTCGGTCTGGAAGCCGTCGCTGTCGCCGGTGGTGATCTGGATCGGCTGCGGCACGCCGTCCGCGCCCACGACATAGACCTGCTGGGCCGCGCCGCGTCCCATTGTCACGCTGCGCTCGGCGCGGTTACGGCGGCGCGGACCCATGGAAAGCGCGCCGGTAATGCCGGACTGGCTCGCGGACTGGCCGCCGCCTTGCGCCTGCGGCGTGAAACGCAGCGCTGCATTGGGCACCAGCAGGATATTCTGCTTGTCGGATGTGACGATGTCCGCTGTCGCTGTCATGCCTGGCCGCAATTCCAGCCCTTCATTCTCCACAGTGAGGTCGGCGGCATAGGAGACCACCTGACCGCTCGTCGTGGCGCCCGTCGCGGACGTTGAGGAGGATGAGCTCGCGGCAGAGGCCGAAAGATTGGAGCCGATATCCACGCGGGTAATCACGGCCGGGAAGGTCCGCTCGGGAAAGGCATCCACGATGAAGGTCGCTTCCTGCCCTTCCTTCACTGTCCCCACATCGGCTTCGTCGATCGCCACTTCCAGTTTCATCTGGGAGAGGTCCTCGGCGATGACGAACAGGGTGGGCGTGTTGAACGAGGCCGCGACCGTCTGGCCCGGATCGACCTGCCGCGCCAGCACCACGCCGGAAACGGGCGAACGGATGATCGCGCGGGCGCGCTGCGTCTGGTTCTGGGAAAGCGAGGCCTGGCTGGCCAGCACATTGGCTTCCGAAACCTTGAGCGCCGCCTGCGCGCGCTCCACATTGGCGCGGCCGGTCTGCAATTCCGTACCGGAGGGCACGCGGCCGCCCGAAAGG
>Ga0160433_100833_pt1 | contig 11021 bp, 9 predicted proteins | sample HID1972K_E0MG_FD_108235 | JGI IMG/M metagenome (GOLD analysis project Ga0160433, IMG submission 108235) | Enriched pill bug-associated microbial communities from UW Madison campus, WI, USA - HID1972K_E0 MG | ecosystem: Host-associated > Arthropoda: Insects > Digestive system > Unclassified ... | reverse complement strand
CGGTTGAAGATGGAGACGGTATAACCACGGCTTTCGATGTTGAGCGCCAGGTTGCGCCCCATCACTGCCATACCGACGACGCCGATCTGTTGCTTGGACATTACATACTCCTGTCAGGTGTGGTCACCACGCGGGGTGTGCGTGGCTTGAAATGTGGTGAAGATGTTAACTCAGGTTAAGCTGGCATGGGTAGCATTTGATGACTGATTACCGTGCAACCTTCCATGTATCATTTCCATGATGGAAACGTTTTTGCAAAATTAGGGTCGAAGGGGCCTTCTTTGATTTCTACCATGACAGCTTTCTCAGAAAGGCATTCGACACTGTGAATGTCTCCTGGGGAAAATTCAACAATGGCACTATCTTCCTCAGGCCCGGCGACAAATATGGTCTTTACTTGACCATTGGTGTCGTAAAGCTTTACCTCTATACGCCCACTCGTCACGATAAACATCTCCCATTGATGCGAGAGTTCATGGTAATGAGGTTCAACGTAGCTTCCTCGAAGAAGTGCAATTATGAGGCGCTGTACTTTCTCATGATGCCCAGTGTGCAAAAGAAGATGAGCACGTTTGCGTTCAGATGACTCTGCCTGCTCGAAAAGCTGCTCCATTGCATCTTTGTTAAGTAGTCGCATTACCCACCTCGAATCTTTTCTCTATGGCTTGTGCTGCAGAATGAACTGAAAACTGATCAACTAACAGCGCATTAGCATAACGCCCTGTTGATGTCCGTAATTCTTTTTGCAGAAGTAATTTTTCAGCCGACTGCAGTAAAGCAGAATCGTCACCATTAACATGGATAAAGCCAGCATTATTTGAATTGACCACATCAAGAAGATCATTACCGGAATTAACACTCCCCAGAATAGGTAATGACTGAACCATGTAGCCGAGAAGCTTTCCTGGGAAATTATGAGACGTGTGATTAGCAGATAGTGAAAACAAACCAATATCAACTTCACTGAGAATCTCTTTAAACTCACTCTGACTGACAGAAGGCAGATAAGAGAAATTTTTTAATTCCCAATCATTCGCTAATCGATTGATTAGTTCAACCTCGTCACCCTGACCTACGAAAAGAAAATGTGCATCTCGATGTTTCTGCATACTCCTGGCCAATCTCATTAGATTAGACATATCTTGAGCATGACCAATGTTTCCGCCGTAAAAAAAAATGGTCTTGTTTTGCAGGCTGAGTTTTTCCCGGAGAGTAGAACATTGACCATTTTTAGGAATATATGCTTCTAAACTAGCCCAATTCCGTAAAACCTCACATGAATAGACAGGGTTTGCATCTGAAAATTCCTGAAGATTTTTGTCAGACATCAAACCAATACAATCTGCTTGTTTATATGAATAGTTCTCGAAAAACCTGAAATACCGATGAAGCAAAGAACCACTGCGCAACATGCCTGCATCGATAACCCACTGAGGAAACATATCGCGCAAAACAAGATAGGAAGGGCATGAACATCTTTCTTTAATTTTATTAACCAGATAACCCCAAAAAATAGAGGGCGAATAATAAACAACTCCATCAAATGTATTTTCTTTAATTTTATCTTTGATTGCGCTCCACGCTCTGAACGAAAGCATTGTCTCATTCATTGCACGTTTAGCCTTTGAAACATCTTTAATTTTACCGCTTTTGAATCTCCAGATAACAACGTCATCAATACAGTCACATTTTACAATGTCAGAAGAATCAGGTACCGGTGTAATTACTGTAATTTGATGACCCTGCTGAACTAGTTGAACGGCAAGTTCATGAAACATTTTTGCACCAACTCTAGTACTATCTGGTAAATAATCATCAATAATGAGAGCTAGTTTCATCAGTACTCTTTCCAGACGACCCGCTTAACATAGTCAGTATAAGAATGAATTATTCTGACTAATTTGTCAGATACATTAGGCATACTGTAATCTTCAACCTGTCGTAGCAGTCGTTCCTGACCCCTAGGTTGTGTTTCCAGGATAGATAATGCCTGCATGACACGCTCGACTTCAAGCCCAACCATCATAACAGAAGCTTCTTCAAATCCTTCAGGGCGTTCATGAGCTTCACGAATGTTGACAGCAGGGAAATTCATAATAGAAGACTCTTCTGTTATGGTTCCACTATCAGACAGAACAGCCATTGAATTTTTCTGAAGATGATTATAATCATGGAAACCTAATGGTTTTAATAGCTGAATGTTTTTATGAAAAACAATTCCCGCAGAATCAATTCTGTTTCGTGTTCTTGGATGTGTAGAAATAATAACTGGGCAATTATATTTTTCTGCGACACAATTGAGGATATTAGCCAGTTTCTTTAATTGGCCAGGAGAATCAACATTCTCTTCACGATGTGCACTGACAACAAAGTATTTGTATTGTTCGAGTGTCAGTCGTTCAAGTATATCAGAGCTATCAATCTGATCCATATAGTATGAAAGCACCTCAAACATCGGGCTACCAGTTTTTATCACACGGTCTGGAGGTAATCCTTCACTGAGTAAATAATTACGGGCAATGGTGCTATAAGTAAGGTTAACATCCGCGGTATGATCAACGATACGCCGATTTGTTTCTTCAGGCACTCGTTGGTCAAAGCAACGATTTCCTGCCTCCATATGGAAAATCGGGATCTTACGACGTTTAGCTGGTAAAGCCGAAATACAAGAATTAGTATCCCCAAGTACTAACATAGCATCGGGGCTTACCTCTTCTAAAACTTCGTCGACTTTGATAATTATTTGACCTATTGTTGTAGCTGCATTCTTTCCAGCTGCATTCAGAAAATAATCGGGTTTCCTGACACCAAGATCATTAAAAAACACTTCATTAAGTTCAAAGTCGTAGTTTTGTCCGGTGTGCACAATAATATGTTCGCAATATTGATCAAGTTTTGCCAAAACTCTTGATAAGCGAATAATTTCAGGACGTGTTCCAACTACGGACATGACTTTTAATTTCTTCATGCTAAAGATCTCGCTATTGTATCAGGTGCATTTTTATCAAAAACTTCATTTGCCCAGAGCATTACTATTAATTCGCTGGAACCGGTATTTGTAATATCATGTGACCAACCAGGTACCGTCTCGACAATTTTATACTCATCAGAAGTAACATGAATCTCGTATTTATCCCCGGACACAACATGTTCAAACCTAAAAGTTGCTTCACCTTGGATTACAAGAAATTTTTCGTTTTTAGAATGATGGTAATGCCCGCCACGGGTTATACCGGGATGAGCAGTAAAGAATGAGAATTGACCAGAGTCCTTAGTTTTCAGCATTTCACAAAAAACTCCGCGCTGATCACCATAGGAGGGGACACTATAGCTGAATTGCTCAGGTTTTAAATAGCTTAGGTAGGTTGAGTACAAAGCACGAGATAATCCCTTCCCAACGGATTCAGTCGTTAAAGTTTGGCGACTATCTTTAAAAGAACGAATAAGATCAGCAACCTCACCGACAGTAGTTTCGTAATGAGGTTCAACTGATTGAAAGCCACTTTCTTTCGATTTTAATAATGAGATAAGCTCAGAGCATACATCATCAATGTATACAAGTGTCACTGCCGCGCTCGGATCATTAATAGAAATCTCAAGATCAGAAGCTATATTATGACAAAAAGTTGCAACAAATGAATTATAATTTGGTTTACACCATTTACCGAAAACATTTGGGAAACGGTAAATATAATGTGCTGCCCCTGTAATTTCTGCATATGAGAAGATAGCATTCTCAGCTGCAGCTTTACTTGCACCGTATAAATTCTCACGAGTAGCTTGAGTTGACGAGCTCAGCATAACAGGTGTTTTACGTTTATTCGATGTTAGAATGTCAACAATCTGCTGAGTTAGCCCATGGTTCCCAATTCCAAAATCACTGTCATCCAAGGGTCTATTGATGCCTGCAAGGTGATAGATAAAATCTGCATTTTCAACTGCACTTTTTAACTGTTCAGGCCCTGCAGAACGGTCGATTTTAATGAGATCATTATACCCTGCCTCTATCAATCTGAGGCAAAGGTTGCGACCAATGAAACCTTCAGCACCGGTAACCAGAATTTTCATATCAAGCATCCAGTTCGTATGATTGCCCTGCTCGCAGTGCATTAATATATTGAAGCTTCAGAAGAAGTTTTTTCATGCCTTCAACGTCCAGTCGCTCAGTATTATGGGAGTTATAATCCTGAACTTCAGAGATACGTTTATCTCCTTGTTCAACATATTTTCCATAATTTAGATCGCGAAGATCTGGTGGAACACGATAGTAATCCCCCATATCAATTGCAGCAATCATCTCTTCACGACTCAGCAAGGCTTCATACAATTTTTCACCATGACGTGTACCGATGATATTGATTTGATGTTCAGGTACGTTCAGCAACTCTTTGAGAGCGATAGCTAACGTCTCGATAGTAGCTGCCGGAGCTTTCTGAACAAAAATGTCGCCATTATTCCCATGCGTGAATGCGTACAACACTAAGTCAACAGCGTCCTCTAACGTCATCATGAAACGCGTCATATTGGGGTCAGTGATAGTTAACGACTTACCTTCACGGATAAGGTCAACGAAAAGAGGAATCACAGAGCCACGTGATGCCATGACGTTGCCGTAACGAGTCGCACAAATGACAGTCTTTTCAGGGTCTACATTGCGAGATTTCGCGACAATAACTTTTTCCATCATTGCTTTGGAAATACCCATAGCATTAATAGGGTAAACGGCTTTATCAGTGCTTAGGCATACGACACGCTTAACGCTGTTTGCGATAGCAGCCTCAAGGACATTTTCTGTACCGAGAACATTGGTTTTAACTGCTTCCATTGGATGGAATTCGCAAGAGGGTACTTGTTTCAAAGCTGCTGCGTGATAAATAAAATCAACCCCGCGCGTAGCATTCAAAATTGATTGATAGTCTCTAACATCGCCAATATAAAATTTTAATTTTGGATTATTATATTTTTTGCGCATGTCATCTTGTTTTTTCTCATCACGAGAAAAAATTCTAATCTCTTTAATATCAGTATTTAAAAATCTATTCAGCACTGCATTTCCGAAAGACCCTGTACCACCTGTAATTAATAGGACTTTGTTCTCGAACATAATTAAAACCTCTAGCAAATTTTAATGTAAAATAAAAATTTAATTGTATGTAGTGATTATCCAAAAAGCAGTAACTAAGAGGATATAATATCCATATACCTCATAGCTCGGTCCCTTGCATCTGGAAATTTAATTAACTGCTCTCTACCATTTTTTATGAGAATTGATTTTAATTTGGCATCTTCACAAGATTCTTTTATTTTATTAGCCATATCATTTATATCGTATGGATTGAAATACAGCGCTGCTTCTTTACAAACTGTATGTGCAAACGATAAATCTGATGTTAAAATTGCCACTTCCGAATACATTGCCTCTAGATAAGAGGCACTAAAACACTCTAAAAGAGTTGGTAAGAATAAAGCATCACAAATCCCATACAAAGGTGGGCATTGATTTACTGAAATGGCACCAAGCGTTATTATCCTTTCTTTATGTTCTGGGGCCAAATTTTCAGTGAAATCTTCATTTAATGTAGTAATGAATTTATATTTATTTGGAAGTAAACGAACTAACTCCTTGATTACACCTAAATTCTTGTGTGGGTAATTATGTGAAATGGTAAGCAACCAGTATTCATCATCTTTCTTTGGAGGCAAGCGATTCAATACAGAATCATCATATAATTCATTATGGTAAAAAATAGAATTTAATGTATTAGATACAGTAAAAACTTTATCTTTAGAGAAACCCATCAGTTTACAGACATTCTCAGATACATCATCAGTTTCAGTAATAATATAGTTAGCATTATTTTTATAGTAAAAAACTTGGAGATATTTTAGCAAATATTTTTTGAGCTTGCCTAGTAATGTTAGTTTACTATACAAATAATCGACATCATATATTAACCATGGCAGTGCAAATCCAACGGTATGTTTCACGTGCTTTGGCGGGGTCCAGTAACTCGGGCCAAAGACAGTAAACACATTTGAAACGCTATATTCGGAAACAATGTCACTTAGTTTTTTTCTTATCTCGAAATTTCGTAACCCAGATGGTGATTTGCCAATCAAAACACACTGTTTTAATGCTTTGGTACTTAATTGCTTCTCAACCAAGGGTGATATTGCCGCTACAAATGGAATATTTAATTGCGAAAGTTCTTCAATAACTGATACTGCGACTTGCACCCCACCACCTACATAGAGATTACTAGCATTGATCATTATTTTATTTTTCATATAATTCAAATTGACTAGGTGTAGGAAGAATTTCATTGAAAGCTGAAACCAAGTTATCTTTACACATATGAAAATTCAAATTTCTATCATCATTTAGTGTAATAACTTTTGTTGCTTGACTCTTAATATGCGCAGAGATTTCATCTATAGATGAATCATTTATGGAATAATATTTGCCATGGCTTTTCAGAGCAATATTATAAAACCGCCCTTGACATAATTGCCAATATCTAAAAAGATACATATTAACATCAGAATTGCTTCGTAATTTTGACTTTGCCGTCTGTAATAATACTTCAGATTCGCTATCCCATACTTCATCCATTGTTTTTTTGAGATGTGGTTGTGGTAAATGATGGTCAAAAAACCCAGTGAAATTAGGCCATGGAAGCAAAGCAAGCGTTCTTAATGTTTTATCAAAATTAGTAAAATTTAACCACTTCGAAATATTGCATTTAAAAATATTTTTTTTATTGAATCTTTTATTAATAACAAAAAGATTATTTAATAAAATATGACTAATTCCACCAGATGAAATGGCATTGAATCCCCCTACATCACATGGTAGTCCATCCCTAAAGAAATCCTTTTCTTCTACGGTTTTTAAAACAAACATATCATCGTTAAAATATATAAACTTTTCTGATATATCTGAAATTCTGTTTATAAAAATTTCAATTGGATGAGAACTAAATATGGGTAGATATTCTTGTGGTATATAATCAGAATGATAAACAATATTTAGTTTTGGATGTTCCAAGTTTAGCCACTCTGGTATGTGCCCACATGTTATAAAATGGACTTTACGTACCCATGGTGCATATTTTTCTATTCCACGAAACCAAAATCGAAGAAGATCCCAATCTCTATAACGCTCAGAATCAAAAGTATATTGTTTTTCTGGGTAAAATTCAAAGAGCGTTTTTTTCCACTGTTCATCATTACCATTTACCCAAGGCAAAACCACATCGATATCATTCATACTTTGTAACCCTAGTATTATTATATACACGAAGAAATGCACAAATACGAATCATCGCTATAATTGACTCTGTCATTAATATAATATACGCCATACTTACTGCATTTATTTCCCCAAAGAGATAAACTATTAGCCCAACCACGAAAAATGCAACAGCACCAAATATAACGGAATTATTTGCAATATTCGCTTTTTTCAAAGGTACAAGTGCTAAATGCCCAAAATATACACTTAAATAACTTACATAAACTCCAATCACTAAAATAGTCAAAACATGGTTTGCTTCGGGATTATAAAGATTGAATACTAATTGCAAAATATCTTTGGAAATAGCAATAACCACTCCACAGCCTATAAGCATTATTACAGCGGTTATAGTAAATAACTTAAAAAACACCTTCCAGTTATTTGTCCGGATTAGATATGGATACAATGCCTGGCATAATGGAGCAGTCACGGCTTTACCTGCCTTAAAGATCTGCTCACATACTGAAAATAAAGATGCTTGCTGTACTCCTGCAAATCCGCCTACAAATACAACACATAGAGAGGTATAAAGAGTCACAGCACCTCTAGCCCAGAAAAACTGTAATGAGTATAAGAACTCTTCCTTTATACCTTTGAGACCACAATATATTATACGATATGGCGTTTTATATAAGAAACATAAACTGATGGCTAAACCAACAAAACTACTCACTGCCATACTATATATAGCACTTTGATATTTATGAGTAATACTAACTAAAAGTACAGTCAAACAGCAGTAAAAAATCTTACTTGCTATAAGGAATATTGAAATACTCCCCATTTTTTCAATGCCATTGAAAAACCATATTGGTTGAAGTGCTTGAAAAAAAATAATGGCTATTACACTAATGAGAACATCGATACCACCATACCCTTGATAATATATTGCTATGCAAACTGCTATCGAGCATAGTGTACAAATCATTAACTTTATTGCGACTACTGCCCCATTAATGAGTGAGACATATTTTATTTTATTCGCCTTTTGGGCTATTTTAGCAGTCGCTGATTGGGAAAAACCAAACTCTGTGATTATGTAACATGCTTGAACCATACCAAGAATAATGGCAATAGTACCATACTCAGCGCTACCTAACGCTCTTAATAGATAGGGTATCAAAAGAAGAGGTGATAAATAATTAGCCACCTGAAGTAAAGTTAAGAATATTACGTTGTTCCTTAAATTAGCATTCACTGGTAATCTCACTCTTACTCTTGCTCTTACTAATTGAAATTCGGATAAAAATTATAGAAAAACAAATAACTAATATTGGGGTTATGCTTGCAATACTCGCCCGCGGTAAAAACAAAAATGGTATTATGATGGAATACAATATGAATTTGCAATGTTCGCTAGATTTCTTTGACTCCACAAACCCCAATATTGCTCCAAGAAAACCCATGCCAACTAGTATTCCAAAGTCTCCTGCGAATATCTGTTGAAAATCACTTAGAATGCTCCAACCAAAGCCTGCACCTTCAGATATTGCTCTCGCATTTTCATTAAAGGTTAAGGCATAACTGAAGTTGTAATCTTGAAGAGATAAATTAATACCAGTAAATAATTCATATATATACTTACTCCCTGGCAATAAAGTTTGAAATTTTGCAATGGCGGGGAATTCGTACAAATTAGTCAAATAGGGGATATAAAAACTAATACCTTGCTCGTAAAAAAACCTAGACAATGCATCAAATACACTTGACATTTCCTTTCCAGTCCCGCGAAAGTAGTTAATTGCTTGCGCTAAAATGGCCAAACCTGTAAACAAAAAGGTCATTTTAAATATATTATTTCGCTTGCCTTTGGAATTCATTAAAACGAGGAATAACATTGTGCATATAAATGGCCCTCGCTGTCCTATCATTAAAAATAAAAAAGATTTTATTATAATTAATGACACAAGGAGATAAGTTTCTTTTTTATTCTTTCGATATACATAAGAATACCCAAACAATATATAAACTAACGCGCCTGAATAATAATATATTTTAGATATCACCGTGGAGTTTTCGGCCATATTTGCATTATATATGTATATACCAACATAACCGTATCTGACAACATACTCAAGCAACTCTAAGAAAACCAAAAAGGTGCTTGAAACAACTATGGTAATTAGTATGACAAGCATTAATGGAGATCGAGAATTAATATACTTATACTTTTCCCTACCATAACTGTAATCCGTTCCAAATTTAATTTTCACACTAACTGCCATTAATGTAAAAATCGCAAGTGAGGCTAGTTCGATTGCAGTCCAATAATTAAACTGTCGTTCATTTAATACAGAATCGCTTAGAAAACCAACAGTGAATACATCCAAGTCTCCACCGGCAAATATGTACGCAAGATGCCTTCCAAATAAAAAAACACCATAGGTAATTGAAAATAAAAGAGTTAGAGAAAAGTATCCTTCTGCCTTATATAAAAGATAGAGCATTGCCATATATAAAATTACAGTTCCATATATGACAGTATTTAGATCAACATCCAAAACAGCTCCAATCAGTATAAATACAATTACAATGACAGAATAGAGACAATATAACCATTTAATCTGCATTACTATTTCTCATTGTTTTTGTTCACAGAACAAATGAAGTTTATATATATGTTCGAAAATCACACGCTACCGCCCCTGGCTCAACAGCTACCAGTGCACTGCACGAAAAGTCAGTATGTCATTTGACTCCATGGCTAAATTTCAGCCATAAGCCCCATCAATCGAATCTAATATTGTGGTCTTAAATACGTATCAAAACAAGGAAAAATGCCATCAATACGGTACAAAATTGAATGTATGACTACCAAATTTAGTCATTGATTTTAAACGCAAAAAACGGCAGTGAGGTCACGATTGCGCAATAACGCGTCATAACCTCCCCTGCCGTTTAGTCTGGCTTAACGTGCTTTACAAATCAGTCAACCAGTAGCTTCTTAATGCTATCTCTGAACTTCGCACCTTCATTCAGGTTGCGCAGCCCATATTTGACGAAGGCCTGCATGTAGCCCATTTTCTTGCCACAGTCGAAGCTGTCGCCCGTCATCAGCACCGCATCAACAGACTGTTTCTTCGCCAGTTCGGCGATGGCGTCGGTCAACTGCACGCGGCCCCACGCACCAGGTTCCGTTTTTTCCAGCTCGGCCCAGACATCTGCGGACAGGACATAACGACCCACGGCCATTAAGTCTGAATCCTTGATCTGGTTCTGTTCCGGCTTTTCAATAAAATCAACGATACGGCTGATTTTACCCGCCACTTCGAGTGGCTCTTTGGTCTTAATCAGCGAGTATTCACTCAGATCGCCTTCCATGTGTTTCGCCAGCACCTGGCTACGGCCCGTTTCATTGAAACGCGCCACCATTGAAGCGAGGTTGTAGCGCATCGGATCGGCGGTTGCATTGTCCAACACGATATCCGGCAGGACCACCACAAACGGGTTGTCACCGACAATCGGGCGAGCACAAAGGATGGAATGGCCCAGACCCAGTGGCTGTGCCTGACGCACATTCATGATGGTCACGCCCGGCGGGCAAATGGCCTGTACTTCTGCCAGCAACTGACGCTTAACGCGCTGCTCAAGCAGTGACTCGAGTTCGTACGAGGTGTCGAAGTGGTTTTCTACCGCATTTTTAGACGCGTGAGTGACCAGAACGATTTCTTTGATCCCTGCAGCAACAATCTCGTCGACAATGTACTGAATCATTGGCTTATCG
>Ga0160433_100831_pt1 | contig 11024 bp, 12 predicted proteins | sample HID1972K_E0MG_FD_108235 | JGI IMG/M metagenome (GOLD analysis project Ga0160433, IMG submission 108235) | Enriched pill bug-associated microbial communities from UW Madison campus, WI, USA - HID1972K_E0 MG | ecosystem: Host-associated > Arthropoda: Insects > Digestive system > Unclassified ... | reverse complement strand
CCTCCAATTACATCTTTTCCCTCTATCAGTAAAACGGATAAGCCAGCCTGCTGCAGTGTTATAGCAGCAGCCAAACCATTGGGGCCTGAACCAACCACAACTGCATGAAAATCTTTCTTCATTGAGTTAACCATCCGTATCTATATCCATTCAAATTTAACGATTCAATATCCATTATTCCCGAAAGTACAAATGCTTATTTTCTTTTCCAGAGTAGGAGTTAAAATAGTTTAAGGCAAGATTATATAAAGAAGAGCTAAACTAAGATCAAACAAGAACTAAACTCGCATTAAGCCGGGGCAATATGACTGTTTTGCTCCTGTTTGGTCCCTGCTTAAGTAAATCGAAATATGAGCGATTCTTTACGATTATACCCCTTATTAAAATATTTAATGAAATAAAAGGGATATTAAAAATGAATATCGAAGGTAGTGATTGGTTATTTTACTTTAACGAAGCGGATTCCGCAAGCTTCAATGCACGATGACGGATAGGAAGAACTCATGGTTAGCACACCATTTGCAATGCTGTATCTATATTCTTGTTTGCGATCTTCATCGATAGCGAATTGGATAGTAATGTCATCTTTTAGCATGTAGCTTTTATATTCGGTAAAGAAGTTTCCAGCTAAATCGCCATTTTCTATAAATTCTACGTAATCGTAGGGTTTCTTTTTAGCAACGGTTGTCCATTTTCCATTACCATCACCAGGATCGGCTAAGGTTTCAGAGAGTTTCCATTTTCCTGTTAATGGGTTATCGTTTGGTTGTAAGCTGTCTTTATCGCAAGCAGCAACAAAGAAGACAAGAACAAGAAGTAATAATTGTATAGATTTTTTCATGGTTTTTAGCTTTCTGGTTTAATCTATTACTCCATTTTATAATAGAATGCTACAGCAAAGAAAGATATTTTAGGCAGTTTTGAAGAAATTTAAGCAATAAAATCATCCAGATACTTTTGAAACTCAAGGATATTCTTTTTGTAAAAGCTGGCTCTTTTGTAGATGTAAAAGATAAATATGCAAATTGCAGCTAGTATGGCAATTAAAATATCCTGATGAAAGATATCCCAGAAACTGCCATTTCCGAGGTATTGAGAAGTAGCTCTTCCTATAATGAATAAAAAAACGAATATTGCAGTGATAAAATAAATCTCTTGTCTTAGCGATCTGTTAAGATTTTTAATATGTTGGGTCAATACGATTTTAAGCTCACCATCAGGTCTTTCTGTTTTGATTGAAATTACTTTAATCCAATAGAAGAATACTACGATAATGCAGATTGCTACAATAGTGATGAGCGAAAGTAAACCTCCAAAGGTTATTCTGAATACAGGACCTTCATCACCTAATAAAAAATGCAGGAAGGGGTTTATCAGAACGTTTAATAAAATTCCGATCAATAAGAACGTAATTATCCGTTCGTGTTTTTTCTTCATACCCTTTAGGGTACCGCTGGTTTTTTCTTTTAAAATTGATTGTAATTGTTCCATACTTTGCGTGTTTAATACAAGGTTTTCTGTAGACTCTTTTCTCCAGTTGTTTTTTAAATCTTCTAATTCCATTATCTACGATTTATTGTTTTTCTTAACTTTTCTTTGATTCGGTTAATCTTTACTCCTACATTGCTTTCTGTTAAGCCCATAATTTCGGCTATCTCTTTATAGCTTTTCTCATCAAGATAAAGCATTACAATTCCTTTATCCATTTTATTCAAACTTGCAATGGCGTTTTGCAGTTCTTCGTCGAATAAGATATCCAGTCTTTGCGAGGGATCGTTGGGTATTGAATGCTGTGCCAGCGACAGGCTCTGAAACAGAGGTCTTCTTTTGTTCTTCCTTAACCTTGTAATTGCCGTATTTAAACCTATCCGATACATCCAGGTACTAACTCTTGAATCTGAATTAAATGTTGGCCATGATTTCCATAGTTGGAAAAGTATGTCCTGAAACAGATCTTCAGCATCTTCGTTATCATCGCAATACATCCTGCATACCTTTATGATAATGCCTTGGTATTGACTAATAGATTTTAAAAATTCTTCTTCCAATGATTATTTTATACAGTTAGTCGCAGGTTTTCCTGAATCCTTACATTAAACACATGTTAAATATTTTTATACTATTGTAGTAGGTAATACATAAATTTACGATCTTAGGTCATCCACCTATAAATTAAAAATAAATAAACCCATATGAAAATAAAATTATTGACTGTACTCTGCTTTTTATTGATAAATAGCGGAATGTTAAACGCTCAGGTGAAAGATCAGAAGATGGGCGAATTAATTGATGAACAATTTAAGTTTGCTGATCAGCAATATAAGGTATTGGTTAAAAATGTACCAGCAGATGTAATGCCTAAAACCTATAATGCAACGACAGGGAAGGTAGAAACCAGCAATACTGCTTGGTGGTGCAGTGGTTTTTTTTCGGGTTCTTTGCTTTACATTTATGAATATACCCAAGACGATGAAATACTAGCTGAAGCAAAAAGAAGACTTACTATTCTTGAAAAAGAAAAGAATAATAAAGGTACGCATGACCTGGGTTTTATGATGTATTGTAGCTTTGGTAATGCATACAGGCTTCTTCATGATCCGGCATATAAAGATATTATTGAAGCTTCGGCTGCTTCTCTTTCAACACGTTATCATCCGGCGGCAAAGGTAATCCAGTCGTGGAATTCAAGTGACAGGTGGGTTGGACCAGTAATCATCGACAATATGATGAACTTAGAACTGCTAAGCTGGGTGAGCGATCATGGTAGGGATAAAAAGTATAAAGAGATTGCTGTTAATCATGCTAACTCTACTCTGAAGAATCATTACAGACCAGATTTTAGCGCTTATCATGTTCTTGATTATAATATGGAAACAGGAGAGGTGTTGAAGAAAGTGAACTGGCAAGGATATGCAGATGAATCTGCCTGGAGCCGTGGACAAGCATGGGGATTGTATGGTTTTACCATGATGTATCGCTTTACAAAGGACAAACAATATTTGGATCAGGCAATACACATTGCTAATTTTATGTTAAACGATCCCAATATGCCTGCTGATATGATTCCTTATTGGGATTACGATGCTCCAGGAATTCCAAATACTTATCGCGATGCTTCTGCAGGTGCGATTATGGCTTCTGCCTTATTGGAGTTAGCTCAATATTCGAATAAAGCAGAAAGTAAAAAGTATTTGGATGCTTCTGAAAAAGCTATCAGAACCTTGGCTTCCGATACCTATCGGTCAAAACTTGGAGAAAATGGTGGATTTCTGTTAAAACACGGCGTAGGATTTTTAGGGCAGAATTCAGAAGTTGATGTTCCGCTTACCTATGGCGATTATTATTTCTTAGAGGCACTGCATCGTTATAAGAACTGGTATTTATAGTCTCTGTTAATTTATTACAATCGATTAAAATTAAGACCATGCAAGAACATTTTGAAAAACGATATGCATTTAGTCCGGGCGAAACCAAATCAATGGCTACGGAAGATTTACGAAAGAACTTTTTAATTAGTAAAATATTTGAGGCAGATCATATACAACTTACTTTAACTCATTATGATCGTTATATAGCCGGTGGTGCTATGCCTGTAAGTGAAGCTTTGCAGCTCTCCAATCCGGATTATTTAAAGGCTTCTTATTTTCTGGAAAGAAGGGAGATGGGAATTATTAATGTAGGGGGGAGAGGTACTGTAATGGTAGATGGAACTACTTATGAGCTTCAATTTAAAGAAGCACTTTATATTGGCAGGGGATCAAAAGAAGTTAGTTTCTCTTCAGCTGATAAAAATAACCCGGCGAAGTTTTATATTAATTCAGCACCTGCTCATCATGCTTATCCTACTAAAAAGGTATCAACAAAGGACGCAGAAGTTGTTGAAGTGGGGAGTTTGGAAACTGCCAATCATCGTGTAATTAACAAATTGCTGGTTAATAGCGTGCTTCCTACTTGTCAGCTTCAAATGGGAATGACAGAATTAAAGAGTGGAAGTGTCTGGAATACTATGCCTGTACACACGCATGACCGTAGAATGGAAGTTTATTTTTACTTTGAGGTGCCGGAAGGACAAAGTGTTTGCCATTTTATGGGTGAAACTCACGAAACCCGACATGTCTGGATGCAGAATGAACAGGCAGTAATTTCTCCTGAATGGTCGATACATGCAGGTGCAGGAACCAGCAATTACACTTTTATCTGGGGAATGGCAGGAGAGAATTTAGATTATGGTGATATGGACCATTGTGCTATTAATGAGCTTAAATAATTAGAAAGCACAAATGAAAAAGATATTAGTTCTTTTATCGATGCTTTTTGGAACAGTGCTAATGCTATCTGCACAAACAAATGCAATAAAGGCTAGCATTACAATTAGCAATTCGTTGGATAATGAAAGGGTAGATGAGCTTGTGGCGATTAGCTGGACTTCTATTCTTTCAAAATATCCGTCTATTGATACAGCGAATTTTAAAGTTTTAAATGCAGCAACTAAGCAGGAAGTTCCTTTTCAATTGGAACATGCAGGTCAGAAAGTTATTCAGAATTTACTGCTACAAGTAAGTGTAGCAGCCAAAGCAAGCATTCAACTTTCCATTGTAGCAGGTAAGCCTGAATCTGTAGTTAATAAAACCTATGGTCGCTATGTTCCTGAACGTTATGATGATTTTGCGTGGGAGAATGATAAGGTTGCATATAGGATGTATGGAAAAGCTTTGGAAACCAGACCTGATAATGCTTTTGGGATTGATGTTTGGGTTAAAAGAAGCAGTAAATTAGTTATTAACGATTGGTATAAAACAGCCGATTATCATAAAGATCATGGCGATGGGATGGATTATTACAGTGTAGGGTTAACGTTGGGTGCTGGTGATATTGCACCTTATGTAATGGATTCTGTTTATTATTCTAAAAATTATCATAACTGGAAAGTGCTGGATAATGGTCCGTTGCGTACAAGTTTTCAACTAGACTATGACGCATGGGATGTAGCAGGAGAATCTGTAACGGTAGTAAAAACTATATCGCTTGATGCAGGCTCTCGCTTCAATAAAATACAAGCTGTTTATAGCTATAATGGTGGGGGAGATTTGCCCGTTGTGATCGGGATTGTAAAAAGAGATGGACCCGGTGTTGTGATGATGGATGAACAGCAAGGAATAATGGGTTATTGGGAACCAGAATATGGTACAGATGGTATTACAGGCGTAGCTACGATTTACCCATCTGAGTCTGTAAAGATGAATACCGATAAAGATCATTTACTAACACATGCTTCTGTTAAGAGCAATGAGCGATTGGTATATTATAATGGTTCCGTATGGAGTAAAGCAAATGATGCTTCGGCAGGTACTTCTGCTGAACAGTGGTTTACTTATTTGAATTTTTTTAATCAGAAACTAAAACAGCCTCTAAAAGTTACAATTCAATAATATATGTCAGTACTGAATCTATTTAATTTAAAGGGAAAAATAGCCTTGGTTACGGGTTGTAAAAGAGGAATTGGCAAGGCTATGGCAGAAGCTCTAGCAGAAGCCGGTGCTGATATTATTGGTGTTTCTGCTAGTTTGGAACTAAGCGACAGTGATGTTGAGTTATCCGTTAAAGCTATCGGTAGAAAATTCTATGCCTATCAGTGTGATTTTAGTGATCGGAATACACTTAAACAGTTTATTGAACAAGTGAAAAAAGATCATCCGGTTATTGATATTCTTATCAATAATGCCGGTACGATATTAAGAACACCGATTGCCGAACATTCAGATGAATATTGGGATGAGGTGATTGCGGTAAATCAAGACGCTCCGTTTATTCTTACGAGAGAGATTGGTAAGGAAATGATTAAGCGTGGAAGTGGTAAAGTGATTTTTACTGCCTCGCTGCTTACCTTCCAGGGAGGAATTACGGTACCTGGCTATGCAGCCAGCAAAGGTGCAATAGGTCAGCTAACCAAGGCTTTTGCAAATGAATGGGCTGCGATGGGTGTCAATGTAAATGCAATTGCACCGGGGTACATAGCTACTGATAATACTGCTGCTTTGCAAGAAGATGAGAATCGTAGTCGTTCAATTTTGGAGCGTATTCCTGCTGGTCGCTGGGGTAATCCGGAAGATTTTAAGGGGCCGGTGGTTTTCCTGGCTTCGGCAGCTTCAAATTACATGCACGGTACCTTGATGACGGTTGATGGTGGATGGATGGGTAGGTGACCGACAAGAATCTGTTATTTACCGACTAAATAGTGCAGTATAACGATTAAGTATTTATATATTAGATAGATGAGATTATGTTTGGTAATCAATTATACCGATATGTTCTCAGATTTTACTCCTATAAAATATATTTTAAAGGCGATAGAGATAATAATTTTGTATCTGGCTTTGCTTTTCTCAGGTACGGGAAATGCCCATGCTCAAAATGAGAGTATTGTTACTCAGAATAGAAATACCGTTGAAAAGATAGATCGCTATTTGAAGACTAAGAAATATATTTCTTGTATTGACGAAATTACCTTACTTTTTAAGAATTCTCAGGCTTAATATTGCGTCTCTGTAATTAATAATTGTATTTTTACGATGACTAATTCAATTTAAGAGATTATCTACTATGACCGACCTTTTATTAAACCGCAGACAAGTATTAAAAACATTGGGTTTAACTGCTGGCGCTTCGCTGTTACAATTACCTCTTTCTGCAAAACAAACTTCAAAACAAGCTAACTCAAGTTTCAAATACGCGCTCAATATGAGTACCATTCGGGGACAGAAGCTTGGTTTTGTTAAAGAACTGGAAGTTGCATCAAAAGCAGGTTTTAGTTCGGTTGAAATATGGATAGAGACTTTCCAGACTTATTTGAAAGAAGGGGGATCGGTAAAGGAAGCTAAAAGGATTATTGATGATTTAGGTCTTGAAATAGAGAATGCAATTGGTTTTGCCAGATGGATTGTTGACGATGAGGCTATGCGTAATGCAGGGGTAAAGCAGCTACGAGAAGAAATGGAGCAATTAGCTGGAATTGGCTGTAAGCGAATTGCAGCTCCTCCTTCAGGTGCCAATGGTGCTAATGCTGCATTGATTGATTTGAACGTTATTACAGAAAGATATATTAAAATTCTTGAGATGGGTGAGCAAACTGGTGTGAAGCCGTTGCTTGAGATGTGGGGTGCATCACCGAATTTGAAGAAAATTAGTCAGATACTCTATGTGGTTGCAGAAAGCGGACATAAGGATGCCCGTGCTTTACTAGATATTTTCCATATCTATAAGGGAGGTTCAAGTTTTGATAGCTTACAATTTGTAGGTAAACCAGCGATTGATATTTTCCATGTTAATGATTATCCATCAAACATTCTTCCTGCTAAAATATCTGAGCCTGATCGTATTTATACAGGGGATGGTATTGCTCCGATTCGTCAGGCTTTGCAGGCTATCAAAGATTCTAATAAGCAAATAATTATTTCACTGGAGGTTTTCAATCAAAGTTATTATCAGCAAGACGCATTATTAGTTGCCCAAACTGGTTTAGCTAAGATGAAAGCAGTTGCTGAAGGAATATAAAGATTAGTTTAGCTTTGTCGAACCGGAACTTTATGTGCTGATAACAATCCATTAAAAGGCACAAAGAATTTTCTTATATGCTCTTCTTCATTGGTATCTAGCCAAGCATCTCGTTGATCTGGTGGGATAATTAAAGGCATTCGCTTTTTTTCGCCTTGCATTTCTGTTAGGAGATCATTTGCTGGAGTAGTAAGGATAGAAAAGATATTTATTGTTTCGCCGGTTTCTATATTAAGCCATGGTGCATAAACTATACCTATGGAAAAGATTCTTTTTTCAGGTAAATAAACGTAATAGTTTTCAGATTTTTGTTGATCCTCTACATGATAAGGTTCATAAAATCCATCAGCCCACAAAAGTCCCCGATATTTAGTGATATAATGTTTATAGGTGTCCTTTTTAAAAATGGTTTCTGATTTAATATTGTATGTGTTTTCTTCCTTAGCTTCTTCTGTTAATGGTAATAGTTTCCATTGTGCAGCTTCTACCGTTCGATGATTATCGTTCGTTGTTACAGGTAGGAATGGTTGTGTATGTGCTGAAACATGATAGAATTGAATGCCATTATAGTTGCTTTTATACTCTGGAAGTTCTTTGATTAACTTTGTTAAGCCTGGTGTTGAAATATCGTAACACATAGATTATTGTTTATTTTACTCGTTAGTTCTTGTTTCTACTATATTAACCAATAAACGAATAGAATAGTTTATGTAATATTTGCGTACATATACTGTTCGTTTTCGTACAGCTATTCAATTGTCATTAATTTAAGTATATAATAATCAATATTTTATAGATATGGCATGCATTAAGCGTAGATAATGTATAATTATCATATCCATGATTAAAAATTATTTTAAAACAGCTTTGCGTAGCTTTGGAAGAATAAATCATTCTCTGCGCTGAATATCGTGGGTCTTACTATCGGTATGGCCGGCGCTTTATTGATATTCACCTGGATTCAAAATGAGTTAAGTTACGATCAGTTTCATAATAATAAAGATACTCTTTATAAAGTTTGGAATCGATCTGTACCATCAGGAAATAATACTATCGGAAGCTGGGATATAACTACTGCAGCGATAGGTCCAGCTTTGCAACAGCAGTTTCCGGAAGTAAAAGCGTTCACACGGGTTTATTGGCCTACTGATCGTTTATTTAACTATGGTGATAAGGGAATTACAGCAACGGGTCTTGATGTAGATAAGCCATTTTTAACTATGTTCAGTTTTCCATTGTTGCAAGGTGATTTAAATCATGCATTGGATGATGTTAAAGGCATTGTGTTAACACAAATGCTGGCTAAAAAGATATTCGGCAGTGCTGACCCGATGGATAAGATGGTTAAGATTAATAATAAGGATACTTATAAAGTAACTGGTATAATGCAAGACCTGCCAAATAATACACAGTTCGACTTCGAATACCTCGTATCCCTTTCAGGAAGGGAGCAGACAAAAATAGATGAAGCATTGTGGAATACCAACAGCTATAATACGTATATACAATTAAAGGAAGGTGTTAATGCTGAACAGTTTGATAAAAAGATAGAAAATATTATACTTCAACATGATCCAGCCACTGGTGAGCAGATATTTTTGCATCCGATCAATAAATGGCGGCTATATTCTAATTTTGAGAATGGAAAGATTGCAGGTGGCCGCATTGAGACTGTACGTTTGATGTTCTTTATCGCCTGTATTATTTTATTGATCGCTTGCATTAACTTTATGAACATGAGTACTGCGCGTAGTGAAAAGCGTGCGAAAGAAGTTGGTGTCCGAAAAGTGATCGGTGCTAATCGATCGGCACTTATCGGACAGTTTTTAACAGAGTCTTTATTAGTCACAGCTATTGCCGGAGTATTTGCTTTGATGGTTGTACAATTTCTCCTGCCTGCATTTAACCAGCTTACCGACAAAAGACTTTTTATCGATTATGCAAACCCTGTGTTATGGTTCAGCTTTATAGGGTTTATCATTATAACCGGATTGATGGCAGGTAGTTATCCTGCTTTCTTTTTATCTGCCTTTAAACCGATAAAAGTTCTTAAAGGAACATTTAAATCGCCGGATGCATTTTTGGCCCCACGTAAGCTTCTGGTCGTAATTCAGTTTTCTGTAGCCATTATTTTAATTGTATCTACACTCATTATTTATAAACAGGTAGAATATGTACAGGCGCGCGATAATGGTTATGAGCGGAATAATTTGGTAGAACATTCAATTAATGGGGACATTGATAAAAATTATGAACTGATTAAAAATGAGTTAATTAATAGCGGTGCTGTAACATCGGTATCTAAAACTAGCTTATCAATTACTATTGATGGCAGTCAAACTAGCGGACTTGAATGGGGTGATATGGATCAATCTCATAAATACATTACCTTCAGTCAGTTTGCTACTACAGGTGATTTTGTTAAAACCATGGGATTAACGTTGCTGGAAGGGCGTGATATTAATCTTGCTGAATATGCTTCGGATACTGTTGCTGTTGTTATTAACGAAACAGCAGCTAAGGTAATCGGTTTTAAAAATCCTATTGGTGAAAATATCTTGTATGGTGGAAAGCCCATTACCATCGTAGGTGTTATTAAGGATTTTATTATAGGCTCTCCATATCAACCTGTTGGGCCGATATTGGTTTTCGGGTCAAAAACCTGGTGGTATAACACGATTAATTTCAGGCTTAATGCTAATAACTCTGTAGCGAAGGACTTGGAAACTGCTGAGCGTATTTTCAAGAAATACAATTCAGCTTATCCTTTCCAGTATAAGTTTGTAGATGAAGGTTATAATGAAAAGTTCAAGGATGAAGTTCGGACCGGTACTCTTGCCGCTGTATTTGCAGGTTTAACTATTATCATTTCATGCTTAGGGTTGTTCGGCTTGGCAGCTTATATGACCGAAAGCCGCTCAAAAGAGATTGGTATCCGGAAAGTTTTGGGGGCCAGTGTTGTTAGTATCCTGCAATTACTTACAAAAGAGTTTGTGATACTTGTATTTATAGCTATTGTTATTGCTATGCCTATTGGTTGGTATGCCATGAATAAATGGCTTCAGGACTTTTCATATCACATCAATATTAGTTGGATCATGTTTGCTTCGGCAGGTTTATTGGCCATTGTTATTGCTGTGTTAACAGTTAGCTCACAGGCACTCAAAACAGCATTGATTAATCCGGTTAAGAGTATAAGAACAGAATAACAGGACTGATCTCATTTTGGGATCAGCCTGTTAGAATTTTTTAGAATTGTGTAAATGACTTTGATACGAATTCCATTACCAAAGGGAGTTCGTTTCGCCAGTATGTCCAGGTGTGACCACCGTCTTTAACTCTGTATTCATGAGGAATTTCGCTTTGACGAAATAGAATATGCATTCGGCTGTTTCCTTCATAAAGGAAATCATCATCGCCGCAGCTCACATACCACCGTATTCCTTTAATTTTCTTTAAATCATCTTCAGATG
>Ga0160433_100827_pt1 | contig 11063 bp, 11 predicted proteins | sample HID1972K_E0MG_FD_108235 | JGI IMG/M metagenome (GOLD analysis project Ga0160433, IMG submission 108235) | Enriched pill bug-associated microbial communities from UW Madison campus, WI, USA - HID1972K_E0 MG | ecosystem: Host-associated > Arthropoda: Insects > Digestive system > Unclassified ... | reverse complement strand
CGGTGCCTGCTTCGCGGGCAAGTCGGAGCGCCGAACCGCCGCCCCCACAGAGTATTGCGCCGCGCTTGCAGGCTTTGTTCTCTGCGCGACAGCGCAGCCCAGCGGGCTGGGCGAGCTCCTACAAGTCTCGCAGCCCAAAGGGCTGGGCGATCTCCTACAGGGATGCGATCATCTTCCGATTGCAGGGCAGGCAACTATTACTTACCGGTCCACTCCTTCACCCGCTCTGGATGCTTGGCCACCCAGTCCTTGGCCGCGGCCTCGGGTTTGGCGCCTTCCTGGATGGCCAGCATGACTTCGCCGATCTCATCCTTGGACTGCCAGGAGAATTTCTTGAGGAACTCGGCGACTTCCGGTGCCTTGCCCTCGAGTTGCTTGCTGCCGATGCTGTTGACGGTTTCGGCAGCGCCATACACGCCTTTGGGGTCTTCGAGGAACTTGAGCTTCCACTTGGCGAACATCCAGTGCGGCACCCAGCCGGTCACGGCGATCGATTGCTGCTTGGCATAGGAGCGCCCGAGTTCGGAGGTCATCGCCGCGCCGGAGCTGGCCTGCAGCTTGTAGCCGGTCAGGTCGTAGTCCTTGATGGCCTCGTCGGTCTTGAGCATCACGCCGGAGCCGGCGTCGATGCCGACGATCTTCTTCTTGAAGCTGTCATCGGTCTTGAGGTCGGCAATGCTGTTCGCCTTGACGTACTCGGGGACGATCAGGCCGATGCGCGCGTCCTTGAAGTTCGGGCCGTAGTCGACCACGGCGTCCTTGTTCTTGGCCCAGTACTCGCCATGGGTCACCGGCAGCCAGGCGCTGAGCATGGCGTCGAGCTTGCCGGTGGCAACGCCCTGCCACATGATCCCGGTGGCGACGGCCTGCAATTTCACGTCGTAACCGAGTTTCTGCTTGATCACTTCGGCCGCCACGTTGGTGGTTGCCACGCTGTCGGCCCAGCCATCGACATAACCAAGGCTCACTTCCTTGGCCATCGCCTGGGCAGCGCTCATGGCCATCACCAGGGCGGTGCCCACCCCCAGAAGTCGTTGCATTTTCATCAAGGCATCCCCTCGTCAGGTCTCGGAGATTGCATCATCGACCTGCCGCGACGAACAACCTGCTCTGTCAACGACCTCCATCCAGCGATCAACGACATCACATAGCCATTAACGCCAGCGCCGCACGCCAGCCTGCGCGAACTTTGCATGGCAAAGCGTTACAGCGAGCATTTGCGGTTACTATTCCTGACTTTGTCGCCGCCGACGGATCGCCACATGCCCAGCACCGCCCGCTTTGCGCTGTACACCTACCTGGTCACCTGCCTGCTTGCCCTGCTGGCGCTGCTAGGGATGTGGTACGGGCTGGGCAAGCCGGTGCAACTGGCCGATGCGGCCAGTGCGACGCACAAGCTGCAATGCGCCTCGTACACCCCCTTCGACAAGGACCAGTCGCCCTTCGACCAGCCGTTCAAGCTGCGCCCGGCGCGCATGGATGCCGACCTGGCCCTGCTCGCCGAGCGCTTCCAGTGCATCCGCACCTATTCGATGACCGGCCTCGAGGCGATCCCGGCGCTGGCGCGCAAGCATGGCCTGAAGGTGATGCTCGGGGCCTGGGTCAATGCCAACCCCTTGGATACCGACAAGGAGGTCGAGGCACTGATCGCCTCGGCCAATGCCAACCCGGACGTGGTCACCGCGGTGATCGTCGGCAATGAGGCCTTGCTGCGCAAGGAAGTCACCGGCGAACGTCTGGCCAGCCTGATTACACGGGTGAAAAGCCAGGTGCAGGTGCCGGTAACCTACGCCGATGTCTGGGAGTTCTGGCTGCAGCACCCGCAGATCGCCCCGGCCGTTGACTTCCTGACCATTCACCTGCTGCCTTATTGGGAAGACGATCCGCGTGGCATCGATGATGCCCTGGCCCATGTTGGCGAGGTTCGCCAGGTGTTCGGCAACCGTTTCGCGCCCAAGGATATCGTCATCGGAGAGACGGGCTGGCCCAGCGAGGGCCGCCAGCGCGAAACTGCCCTGCCCAGCCGGGCCAACGAAGCGCGCTTCATCCGCGGCTTTGTCGCCATGGCCGAGGAAAACGGCTGGCGCTACAACCTGATCGAAGCCTTCGACCAGCCCTGGAAGCGTGCCAGCGAAGGGGCGGTGGGTGGCTACTGGGGCCTGTACGATGCCGACCGGCAGGACAAGGGCATCCTCGAAGGGCCGGTGAGCAACCTGGGGCTGTGGCCACGCTGGCTGCTGGCCGGCGTGCTGCTGTTCGGCGCCACCCTGCTGCTGGCCGGTCCCGTCGGCGAGCGCCGCGCGGCGCTGCTGCTGCCGGTGCTGGCCGCGCTCGGCGCGGCCAGCCTGGGCTTGTGGGGCGAGCTGGTGCGGACCAATGCGCGGTTCGCCGAGGAGTGGCTCTGGGCCGCGTTGCTGGCCGGGCTCAACCTGTTGGTGCTGGCCCATGGCGCGCTCGCGTTGGCTCGTCGCGATGGCTGGCGTCAGCGCGTCTTCGCCTGGCTCGAGCAGCGCGCCGGCTGGTGGCTGCTGGCGGCCGGCTTCGCGGCGGCGGTGAGCATGCTGGCGCTGGTCTTCGACCCCCGCTACCGCAGTTTCCCCAGCGCCGCGCTGCTGCTCCCGGCGCTGGTCTACCTACTGCGCCCCGTGGCCGCGCCGCGGGCCGAGATCGCCTTGCTGGCGTTCATCGTCGGCGCAGGCATCGCGCCGCAGCTGTTCCAGGAAGGGCTGGCCAATCAACAGGCCTGGGGGTGGGCAGCGGTCAGTGGGGTCATGGTCGGGGCGTTGTGGCGCAGTTTGCGGATGGGTGTGGCGAAGTGACGCTGCCTGGAGTGCTGCGCACCAATCGCAACCCCGCCAGGACCACCGCAAACACCGCCAGGCTGGCGGTGTAGAGCACCAGCGCTGGCACGCCGCAGAACAGCGCCAGCCCCGCCAGCCACCAGCCCGCCCGGCCTGGCACCCGTTGCGCCAGCACGGCAAGCCCCAGGGCGCTCCAGGCAATCACCCGAAAATGAATGCCCAGGCCCAGCAGCGAACGGGCCTGGCACTGCCAGTAGTCCGCCTGCCCGGTGCACAGTCCAACCCATTGCCCGTCCTCCATCAAGCCATAACGCACCCCATAGCTGGCCGCCAGCCACAAGGCCAGGGCGGCCAGCAACACGATGAAGGGTAACGGACGGCGCATGGGTCTCTCCGGGAGGGGCGGGTTTTCGCCAGCATAATCGCCCAGAGCGTCTGCGCAAGGCAAAGCGTCGAGCACGGGTGTCCTGTAGAGCATTCAGCGCAACCATCAGTTGCCGCGCGGCCGCCGTCGCGGCAACATCTGGAGCGTCAAATGCCCGGCCAACAGGCAACTTTGACTGCTCGCCGATGGTCCTAGCCTGCGTATCGTACTTGCTGCCGTTCTTTTGGGGGTTTTAATGCTTCGATCAATGCGCTTCGCTGCCCTGGTGGGTGGCCTGCTCCTGAGTGCGGCCGCCACAGCGCGGGATATCGACGCCGCCAGCTACGGCTACCCCTTGACCAATCCGTTCGAGGCGACCATTGCCACCACGCCGCCGGAGCTGCGTCCGAACCTGCCCAGCGACGAGGACATCGATCAAGACGACTACACCCTCAACCTGCGACCGGAACGCTCCTTTACCCTGCCGGACAACTTCTGGCCGGTGAAGAAACTCAGGTACCGCCTGGCCCGCCAGGACCATGAGGCGCCGCTGATCTTCCTGATCGCCGGCACTGGGGCGCCCTACTCCAGCAGCATCAACGAATACCTGAAGAAGCTCTATTACCAAGCCGGCTTCCACGTGGTGCAGCTGTCGTCGCCGACCAGCTACGACTTCATGAGCGCCGCCTCGCGCTTTGCCACGCCAGGCGTCAGCAACGAGGACGCCGAGGACATGTACCGGGTCATGCAGGCCGTGCGCGCCCAGCACCCGCGCCTGCCGATCAGCGAGTTCCACTTGACCGGCTACAGCCTCGGGGCCCTGGACGCGGCGTTCGTCAGCCACCTGGACGAAACCCGGCGCAGCTTCAACTTCAAGCGGGTCTTGCTGCTCAACCCGCCGGTCAACCTCTATACCTCGATCAGCAACCTCGACAAACTGGTGCAGACCGAGGTCACGGGCATCAACAGCAGCACGACCTTCTACGAGCTTATGTTGCACAAGCTGATCCTGTACTTCCGCCAGAAGGGCTACATCGACCTCAATGAGGCCCTGATCTATGATTTCCAGGAGTCGCGTCAGCACCTGTCCAATGAACAGATGGCGATGATCATCGGCACCTCGTTCCGTTTCTCGGCGGCCGACATCGCCTTCACCTCCGACCTGATCAACCGGCGCGGCCTGATCACACCGCCCAAGTACCCGATCACCGAAGGCAGCAGCCTCACGCCATTCTTCAAGCGCGCGCTGCAGTGCGACTTCGACTGTTACCTGACCGAACAGGTGATCCCCATGTGGCGGGCGCGCACCGACGGCGGCAGCCTGCTGCAGCTGGTCGACCAGGTCAGCCTCTACTCGCTCAAGGACTACCTGCAGAAAAGCCCGAAGATCGCCGTGATGCACAACGCCGACGACGTCATCCTCGGCCCTGGCGACATCGGTTTCCTGCGCGAGGTATTCGGCGATCGCTTGACGCTCTATCCCCATGGCGGCCATTGCGGCAACCTCAATTACCGCGTCAACAGCGACGCCATGCTGGAGTTCTTCCGTGGTTAAGAACCTGCTGTTCGCCTCTGCCCTGCTCGCCAGTGCCAGCGCCGTTGCCGTGGAACCCGCGCCACGCTCCAGCGTGATCGAAGCCGACGTGGTCGATACTCACACGATCGACAGCGATGGTTTCACCGAGCCGCTGCGTGCGCTCAAATTCAATCCGGGGCTGGACCAGCGCGAGTTCGAGCGTTCGACCTTCGACGCGCTGAACGTGTACGACCCACTAGAGTCGCTGAACCGGCGCATCTATCACTTCAACTACCGGTTCGACCAGTGGGTGTTCCTGCCCGTGGTCAACGGCTACCGCTACGTCACTCCGCGCTTCGTGCGCACCGGGGTGAGCAACTTCTTCAACAACCTCAGCGACGTATCGAGCCTGGCCAACAGTGTGTTGCAGCTCAAACTCAAGCGCTCCGGGCAGATCACTGCGCGGGTGATGTTCAACACCCTGCTTGGGGTGGGCGGCTTGTGGGACCCAGCGACGAAGATGGGCCTGCCACGCCAGAGCGAAGACTTTGGCCAGACCTTGGGGTTCTATGGTGTGTCGGATGGGCCGTACCTGATGTTGCCGATCTTCGGCCCGTCGAACGTGCGCGACACCACGGGGCTGGTGGTCGACTATGTGGGTGAGCAGGAGGCCAACTTCCTCGGCTTCGCCGACGTGAGCGACGACCATCCGGAACTGACCGTGCTGCGTGCTGTAGACAAACGCCACACCACCAGCTTCCGCTACGGCCAGCTCAACTCGCCGTTCGAGTATGAGAAGGTGCGGTATGTGTATACCCAGGCGCGCAAGCTGCAGATTGCCGAGTAGACTGGGATCGTCAGAGTGACCGCGCGCCCGACCGAACAATGCGATCGGTCCCCTCTCCCCCCGGGAGAGGGCTAGGGTGAGGGTGGCGGCCAATGCCCGCGAGCCTTGAAACCCCGCCCTGGCCTCAACGCGTTTTCTTGTCGTACAGCTTCGGCGCCCCCGGCGGGCGTGACTTGAACCGTCGGTGCGCCCACAGGTACTGCTCGGGGCATTCGCGCAATACGCTCTCGACCCACTGGTTGATGCGCAGGCAATCGGCCTCTTCGCTTTCCCCGGGGAAACCCTCAAGCGGCGGATGCACCACCAGCCGGTAGCCACTGCCATCCTCCAGCCGCCGCTGGGTGAAGGGAATCACCTGAGCGCGACCCAGGCGGGCGAACTTGGTGGTGGCGGTCACCGTGGCCGCGGGGATGCCGAACAAAGGCACGAACAGGCTCTGCTTGGCGCCATAGTCCTGGTCCGGCGCATACCAGATCGCCCGACCGCCGCGCAGCAGCTTGAGCATGCCGCGCACGTCCTCGCGCTCCACTGCCAGCGAATCGAGGTTGTGCCGCTCGCGGCCACGGCGCTGGATGAAGTCGAACACCGGATTACCGTGCTCGCGGTACATGCCGTCGATGGTGTGCACCTGGCCCAGCAACGCGGCGCCGATCTCCAGGGTGGTGAAGTGCACGGCCATGAGGATGGCGCCCTGCCCTTCACGCTGGGCCGCCTGCAGGTGCTCGATGCCTTCGATGTGCGCCAGACGCGCCAGCCTGGCCTGGGGCCACCACCAGCTCATGGCCATTTCGAAGAAGGCGATGCCGGTGGAGGCGAAGTTTTCCTTGAGCAAATGTTGCCGTTCGTCGTGCGACAACTCTGGAAAACACAGCTCCAGGTTGCGGGCAGCGACCCGGCGACGCTCGCCGGCGAGCCGATACATCAGCGCACCCAGCGCACGGCCAAGGCCCAGCAAGGCACGGTACGGCAGCTGGACCACCAGCCACAGCAGGCCCAGGCCAAGCCACAGGCCCCAGAATCGCGGGTGCAGGAAATAGGGACGAAAACGCGGGCGGTCCATTGAAGCTTCCACAAAGACATGGGCCGGGCATTCTACAACGGTTCGGCCTGGGTTGCGGCTAACGGGGGTTATCGTTATAAGCTTGGGCACTTTTTTCGTAACAAGCCGTCTATGCAGACCATGAGCCTCAACCAGACACCCGACTCCGTACCCGTGTTCCAGCTCAAGGGCAGCATGCTTGCCATCACTGTGCTGGAACTGGCCCAGAACGACCTCGAAGCCCTCGACCGGCAACTGGCGGCGAAGGTGGCGCAGGCCCCCAATTTCTTCAGCAACACCCCGCTGGTGCTGGCCCTGGACAAGCTGCCCAGCGGCAGCGGTGCGATCGACCTGCCAGGGCTGATGCGCGTGTGCCGCCACCATGGCCTGCGCACCTTGGCCATCCGTGCCAACCGCATCGAGGACATCGCCGCGGCCATCGCCATCGACATGCCGGTGCTGCCACCGTCCGGAGCCCGTGAGCGCGCGCTGGAGCCCGACCCCGAGGTGAAGAAGCCCGAACCCGCGCCAGCGCCAACCCCACCCGTGGTTGTCGAACCCGAGATCAAACCGACCCGGATCATCACCTCGCCCGTGCGCGGCGGCCAGCAGATCTACGCCCAGGGCGGCGACCTGGTGGTGGTATCCTCGGTAAGCCCAGGTGCGGAACTTCTCGCCGATGGCAACATCCATGTGTACGGCGCCATGCGCGGACGGGCCCTGGCCGGTATCAAGGGCAATACCCGCGCGCGTATCTTCTGCCAGCAGATGACCGCTGAAATGGTTTCCATCGCCGGACAGTACAAGGTGTGCGAAGACCTGCGCCGCGATCCGTTGTGGGGCGCCGGCGTTCAAGTCAGCCTGTCCGGCGACGTGTTGAACATCACCCGTCTTTAACGGATACTGCCGCCATTTTCCGTGCAACTTTTTCCCTGTTGCCGTTTTTCGTATTTGCAGGGACTGAACGTCCTTTTTTCTTTAGGGGTTAACACCTTGGCCAAGATTCTCGTGGTTACTTCCGGCAAAGGGGGTGTGGGCAAGACCACCACCAGCGCCGCCATTGGTACCGGCCTCGCACTGCGCGGTCACAAGACTGTCATCGTCGACTTCGACGTCGGCCTGCGTAACCTCGACCTGATCATGGGCTGCGAACGCCGCGTGGTGTATGATTTCGTCAACGTGGTCAATGGCGAAGCCAACCTGCAGCAGGCCTTGATCAAGGACAAGCGCCTCGAGAACCTGTTCGTCCTGGCCGCCAGCCAGACCCGCGACAAGGACGCGCTGACCCAGGAAGGCGTGGAAAAGGTCCTGACGCAGCTCAAGCAGGATTTCGAGTACGTGGTCTGCGACTCGCCAGCCGGTATCGAGAAAGGTGCCCACCTGGCCATGTACTTCGCCGACGAAGCCATCGTCGTGACCAACCCCGAGGTATCCTCGGTACGTGACTCGGACCGTATGCTGGGCCTTTTGGCCAGCAAGTCGCGCCGCGCCGAGAACGGCGAGGATCCGATCAAGGAACACCTGCTGATCACCCGCTACAACCCCGAGCGTGTGAGCAACGGCGAGATGCTCGGCGTCGAAGACGTCAAGGAAATCCTCTCGGTCGCCCTGCTGGGCGTGATTCCTGAATCCCAGGCCGTGCTCAAGGCATCCAATCAGGGCGTACCGGTCATCCTCGATGACCAGAGCGACGCCGGCCAGGCTTACAGCGATACCGTTGACCGCCTGCTCGGCAAGACGGTGGAACACCGGTTCCTCGACATCAAGAAGAAGGGATTCTTCGAGCGCCTGTTTGGAGGCAACTAAACCATGAACCTTTTTGACTTCTTTCGTGCCAGCAAGAAACAGAGCAGCGCGTCGGTCGCGAAAGAGCGTCTACAGATCATCGTGGCGCACGAGCGCGGCCAGCGCACTACCCCCGACTACCTCCCCGCCCTGCAGAAGGAGCTGGTCGAGGTGATCCGCAAGTACGTCAACATCGGCTCCGATGATGTGCAGGTTGCGCTGGAAAACCAGGGCAGCTGCTCGATCCTTGAGTTGAACATAACCCTGCCCGAGCGCTGATAGACGCCTTCGGGTCACCGCCACGGCGACGGTCGGGCCGGCAATGCGATTGCCGGTTCCGCCCGTCGCCGTTGGCGTTTGCAGAGAACACGCAATGCCGCTGTCGAATATCCACATCCTCCATGAGGATGCCGCCATTCTGGTGATCAACAAGCCCACCCTGTTGCTGTCGGTGCCAGGCCGGGCCGACGACAACAAGGACTGCCTGATCACCCGCCTGCAGCAAAACGGTTATCCCGATGCCTTGATCGTCCATCGCCTGGACTGGGAAACCTCGGGGATCATCCTGCTGGCCCGTGATGCCGACAGCCACCGCGAGCTGTCCCGGCAGTTCCACGACCGTGAGACCGAAAAGGCCTACACCGCCCTGTGCTGGGGCCAGCCGGCGCTGGACAGCGGCAGCATCGACCTGCCCCTGCGCTACGACCCACCGACCAAGCCGCGCCACGTCGTCGACCACGAGCAGGGCAAGCATGCCCTGACCTTCTGGCGCATCCTGGAGCGCTGTGGCGATCACTGCCGCGTGGAACTCACGCCAATCACCGGGCGCTCGCACCAGTTGCGCGTGCACATGTTGTCGATCGGGCATCCGCTGCTGGGCGATCGGCTGTATGCCAATCCCGAGGCCCTGGCGGCTCACGAGCGGCTGTGCCTGCACGCAAGCATGCTGAGCTTCACCCATCCGGTCTCCGGGGAACGGGTGAGATTCGAATGCCCTGCGCCCTTTTAAGCCTCAAGCCTCAAGCGGCAAGCTGCAAGAAAAAGCCAGAGCCGATCGCGTTGGGGCTTGCTCTGCGGACCACTCTGCTTGAAGCTTGTCGCTTTTAAGCTGCAAGCCTCAAGCTGCAAGCTGCAAGAAAAGCCAAAGCCGATCGCGTTGGCGCTTGCCCCGCCGGCCGCTCTTGCTTGAAGCTTGAAGCTTGCAGCTCGCCCCGTTGGAGTGTTTTATGCGCGACGCCCTGAACCATGGCCTGATCGATTTTCTCAAGGCTTCCCCCACCCCTTTCCACGCCACCGCAAGCCTTGCCCAGCGCCTCGAGGCTGCTGGTTACCAGCGCCTGGACGAGCGCGACAGTTGGGCGACCGTGCCCGGTGGCCGTTATTACCTGACCCGCAACGAGTCCTCGATCATCGCCATCAAGCTGGGCAGGCATTCGCCGCTGCTCGACGGCATTCGACTGGTCGGCGCTCACACCGACAGCCCATGCTTGCGGGTCAAGCCGCAGCCGGAGCTGCAGCGCCAGGGCTTTTTGCAGCTGGGCGTGGAAGTGTACGGCGGCGCCCTGCTCGCGCCGTGGTTCGACCGTGACCTGTCGTTGGCCGGACGGGTCACCTTCCGCCGCGACGGCAAAGTAGAGAGCCAACTGGTCGACTTCAAACTGCCGATCGCAATCATTCCCAACCTGGCCATCCACCTGAACCGCACCGCCAACGAAGGCTGGATGATCAACCCGCAGACCGAGCTGCCGCCGATCCTGGCCCAGGTGGCCGGTGACGAGCGCGTCGACTTCCGCGCCCTGCTCACCGAGCAGTTGGCCCGCGAGCACCAGCTCAACGCGGACGTGGTGCTGGACTACGAACTGAGCTTCTACGACACCCAGGAGGCTGCGCTGATCGGCCTGCATGGCGACTTCATCGCCGGTGCGCGGCTGGACAACCTGCTGTCGTGCTACGCCGGCCTGCAGGCACTGCTGGCTGCCGACAGTGACGAGACCTGCGTGCTGGTGTGCAACGATCATGAGGAAGTCGGCTCCAGTTCGGCCTGCGGCGCCGACGGCCCGATGCTCGAGCAGACCCTGCGCCGCCTGCTGCCGGACGGTGACGAGTTCGTCCGCGCCATTCAGCGCTCGCTGCTGGTGTCGGCCGACAACGCCCACGGCGTGCACCCCAACTATGCCGACAAGCACGATGGCAACCACGGTCCCAAGCTCAACGCCGGCCCGGTGATCAAGGTCAACAACAACCAGCGCTACGCCACCAACAGCGAAACCGCCGGCTTCTTCCGCCATCTGTGCATGGCCGAGGAAGTACCAGTGCAGAGCTTCGTGGTGCGCAGCGACATGGGTTGCGGCTCGACCATCGGCCCGATCACCGCCAGTCACCTGGGCGTGCGCACGGTCGACATCGGCCTGCCGACCTTCGCCATGCACTCGATCCGCGAGCTGTGCGGCAGCCATGACCTGGCGCACCTGGTCAAGGTGCTGACGGCGTTCTATCGCAGCCGCGATCTGCCTTGACCGGGTGATCCCCGGCGAGGGCGCTGGCCTCGATCGCAGGCTGGCGCTAACTCATTGTTTTAGCTGACCCTGTAGGAGCCCGCCCAGCCCGCTGGGCTGCGCTGTCGCGCAGAGAACAAAGCCTGCAAGCGCGGCGCAATACTCTGTGGGGGCGGCGGTTCGGCGCTCCGACTTGCCCGCGAAGCAGGCACCGCG
>Ga0160433_100826_pt1 | contig 11069 bp, 5 predicted proteins | sample HID1972K_E0MG_FD_108235 | JGI IMG/M metagenome (GOLD analysis project Ga0160433, IMG submission 108235) | Enriched pill bug-associated microbial communities from UW Madison campus, WI, USA - HID1972K_E0 MG | ecosystem: Host-associated > Arthropoda: Insects > Digestive system > Unclassified ... | reverse complement strand
TTTACCAATTTCAAAGGCTGGCTCTGCAACCGTTGTTAATGATGGGGAAATGATTGTTGAAATGGGGTCATTGGTAAAACCAATAACTCCAATTTCTTTTCCGATCATAATGTTTTCATTTTTTAAAGCCAGCATGGCTCCTATCGCTTTTCTATCGTTTACTGCAAAAATTGCATTGGGTTTGTTTTTAAGTTTTAAAAGCTGATTGCAATCATGTTCCCCGTCTTGCTGTGAAAAACCAGAATGAACAATCCATTCTTCACTACACTCCATATTATATTCTTTAAGAGCATCCAAATAACCGTACAATCTTTTTTCAGTAAAAGAAAGCCCTTTGGGACCAGCAATATGTGCAATTCTGGTATAGCCATTATCAATTAAATGAACTGTTGCTTGAAAAGCGCCATAGTAATCATCCTGAACAACTTTTGATGTCTCAATTTCCAATGGAACCCTATCAAAAAAGACAATCGGCAAACCAGCATCCATTATCTCTTGAAAATGCATACACTCATCCGTATTCGATGAAATAGAGACAAGCAAACCATCCAAGCTTGAAATAGCTAAACTTTCTATAATTTCTCTCTCCCGCACTGCAGAATCATTTGTTACAAAAAGAACAATCTTAAATCCCTGACTAAAAGCGATTTCTTGAATCCCGGTAATAACAGTAGAAAAGTAATAATTGGTAATGTGAGGAATGATAATTCCAATATTGCGGGTGCTGCCTTTTGCTAAACCGGTTGCATTAAAATTTGGTTTATAATTTAATTCAGCTGCCAAAGCAACAACTCTTTCCTTGGTCTCTCGGTTTACATCGTATGTATCTCTTAACGCTCGGGAAACAGTTGAAACTGATATATTTAAAATTCGAGCTATATCTTTAATAGTGATAGGACGCTTCTTTTGATCCATCGTTAATAGTATGTTATAACACCTTGTTAATCAAACATAGATAAAATTACCTTAATATACAATATCAATGGTTGATCACATATTCTGATGTTCAACAAAAGAAGGATGTGCTATAATTGTTTATTTATAACACATCCTTTATAATCTGCATCAAAGTTTCAAGAAGTTTTATTTAGTAAATTTGCAGATGCTTCATCTAAATAAAATTCACAATTGGGATGCTCTTGTAATATACTAGCAGGAACCAAATTCGTAATTTCACCTTCTATCGTATTTTTTATTGCAACAGCTTTACGACTGTCTGGTGATGAACAAACAATATATTGAGACTTAAGTATTTGCTGCACAGACATGCTTATCTTCTGCTTAGGAACGTCTGCTATTGTATCAAACCAACCTTCTTTAAACTGTTGTTGACGACATTGTAAATCTAAATCTACTATAAGATAAGGTTGCTCTGTATCAAAATTTGCAGGAGGATCGTTAAAAGCTAAATGTCCATTTTCTCCTACTCCAACCAACGCAACATCTATAGGGGAATTTGAAATCAATTTTCCTAAACGTTCGCACTCTTCTATAGGATCCTTTTCCCCATTAATTAAATGAAATGCTTTTAATGGAGAAACCTTTTCAAGGAATCGCTCCTTCAAATATTTTCGAAAACTTGCTGGATGTGATTCTGGCAAGTCAATATACTCATCCAAATGAAACATTGTCACACTACTCCAGTTGATATCTTCTGTAATAAGTTGATTTAAGGTTTCAAACTGACTAGCTCCCGTTGCCAGAATAACATTCGCTTCTCCTTTCTTGGAAATTGTATTACTAATTAGCTCCGCTACTCTTTTTCCTGCAGATTTACCCAATTCTTCAGGGTTTTTCCTTATCGTTATTTTCATTTTGTCTTTATTACTGTTCTTATTATATCTATATTAATTGAGCTTACTTAACTCTCACTCCTGTATTTGCTCCCTCAGATAAAGAAATATCAACTTTGGCATTATTTTTCCAGGATCCTCCTGTAAAGTCAGGAATATCGATAGGACTGCTTCTATTCGCAACTGACCATTCGCTCAATGGACTAACTACGCTCCATGCAGCTGCATCATATACATCCATATCAACGGGTAGGCCATTTCTTAAACAATCTATCAAACGCCAATCCATCATAAAATCCATTCCTCCATGCCCACCTACTTCTTTAGCTAATTCTCCTATTTTTTTCACTATTGGCGGTGTATACTGTTCCTCCAATTTCTTCATTTCATTATCATCTAACCAGCCATCATGGCTAATTGAAATTTTTCCAGGAAGCGGATACTTTTGAGCTGTTCCTTTAGTTCCACTAATCAAATGTATTCTTGAATATGGCCGTGGTGAACTAACATCATGCTGCAACATAATTGTACGACCCTTACTTGTCTTTATGACACTTGTATTCATGTTACCTCGGAAAGGTTTACCAACGTACTCTTTAAACGAAGGGTCTTCTGCCGCTCTTTTTTCTGCCAAAGGCTCCAATGAAAAATCTTTAGACTCCATTGAAACCATGTACTCTAAACGATCCCCCCGGTTAATATCCATAGCCTGACAAACAGGGCCTATACCATGCGTAGGATATAAATTGCCATTTCTGTGTGCATTTTCTTTCAGTCGCCATAGATCGTATCTTGCGTCCTTATTAAAAAGGCTCTCCATAATGCTATGAATATAAGCGCCCTCTCCATGAACAATTTCTCCAAAGAAGCCTTGTCGCACCATATTAAGTGTAAGAAGCTCAAAAAAATCATAACAGCAATTTTCTAACATCACACAGTGCTTCTTTGTAGTCTCAGAAGTTTCAACTAATTTCCAGCAGTTCTCGACTGTGGTAGCCGCTGGGATTTCAACAGCCACATGCTTTCCGTGTTCCATTGCATATACTGCAATAGGTGTATGCAGTTCCCAATGAGTACATATATAAATCAGGTCATAATCATCACTGTCACACATTTCCTTCCATGATTCCTCATTCTCTGTGTATAGTTTTGGATTATGACCTGGGTTTTTTATTCTGGCTTTAGCCAAAGTTGCCTTTTCTAGTCTAACATCACATATTCCGTTGATGCTAACACCATCTAAATAACTCATTCTTTCTACAGCGGCGGAACCTCGATTACCTACTCCAATAAATCCTATTCTTACGGTATCTATTTTTGGTGCCCGATACCCACTCATGTTAAATTTTTGAGTGTAAGATTTACCTGCAGCTTGCTGAATATGTTCCAGGTTCGAGCTTTTGGCTTTCTCCTGGCTACTGGCACAGGCAGGAAGAATTGCACTGCCAGCCGCACCCAATCCGACCACCCCTGTAAGTTTTAAAAAATTTCTCCGATTGCTTTTCATAATATATTTAGTTTATCGTTCAAATATTGTTCTCTGTTTTTTTTTAGCCTTCTTTTCAAGAAAGTCAAATTCTGATTTTACTACTCTCAACTTTTCTTCTTTCAGTTTGATACCAGACATACTGCGTGCATTTACAAAAGTTATTTGGGCATTTGCCAAAGCACTCAAAAGTGATATATCACCCCACTTCAAAAAGCCTGGTATATGAATAGACATATTATAGAAATCAATCCCTTCTCTTGTATCGAACAGGTAACTATAAGGGCTGTCATAGGTAATGATTTTCTTAACTCTATCTTTATTCTGCTCACCATAAATTGCGTCATGTACAATTGCAGCCACTCCTGCTTCTTTATATGCCTCAATTATAATATCTGAAGCATTAAATTTCGAAAACAATAATTCATTTAACAGCTGAATATCTCCTACCCATTCCCCTATAACAGTTGTTCCCAACCAAATGGCAGAGCGGGACAATGTATGAAACGGCGGCAAACTACCGTCAATTTTCACAGCTTCTACTGAAGTTCTTTCTCCCGTCCCCCAAAGTTCAGCGATGATAATTCCTTTTCCTTGTCCAATCAAACTGTCAATATGATTATAAGATAGGCTGTCTTTACCAGCACTGTGGATCAATACAACATATTCATTGTTGGCTTTTGGTGATCTGTGAAGAACTGGTATCAATTCCCCGCTTGAACTTTTAATTGCTAATCTATCCCAGCCCTTTTCGGCTTCATAGTTGTATATATGATCAATTTTGACAGAATCATTCAGACCAATCATGTTAGCAAGGTTATCTCTTTTATCTTTTTTCTTAAGACCGTGGATTGCCATCATTGCCTCATGTAATTCATCACCACGTTTATGATTAAAATCAGCCGTTGTCAAAACCTTAGCCTCCCGTTCTCCTTTTGGATAAGTTGCCAAAGATTCTATGGGTAAAACTTCAAAATCAATTTCTTCTTTTGAAAAACCATGTCCCTTGCCTTTTAATTGAAGGTCAAACCAACCCAGCATTGCTTCACGCATTTCAGGCCAATAACCGTGTCCTGTATCAAATATTTGATAACTTAGTTTGTCTTTTGCATTCAAATTCGCATATATTTTGGAGAGAGGGTGATAGCTTCTAAACATTTGCGTTGGATTAAAAGCCAAATTTGCATCCTTAAATGCACTCATAATTTTTAAAGCCCGCGGCGCTATTAAGCCAAGTACAGCGGCTTCTTCGGTAAAGGTTAAACCATTTGGCAATAATTCACAAACACAATTACTATTTAAAATATAGGACTGAAAAGTTCCAACACTTACTACTGGTACAACCGCTTTAATTCGCTCATCTAAGGCAGCTAACCACATCACTTGATTTCCTCCTCCACTTGCCCCTGTGGCTCCAATATTATTCTTATCTACATAAGAAAGCGAAGAAAGCAAATCGACCCCTCTTATATTATCAGTAACTTGCATTCCTAATAAAGATTCCCCAATATTCATTAGCGAAGCACCCAGATTAGCACCATGGTATTCATGAATTTCATGTTCCGTTGTTCGCTCTCCTGCTCCCCAGGCATCCATAATTAAGCATACATAACCGTTCTTTGCAAGAGAATGTCCAACAGCCTGAAAGACCTCTGATCTTCTTCCTCCGTCCCAGTGGCCATGCGTTGTAATTATTGCAGGAAACTTTCCTGCGCCATCAGGCACATATAAACTTGCTGTTGCATAAGTTCCCTGGCGAGTTTGAAAACGTATATTTCTAACTGTATACCCGTCTAATTGTTGTCTGCCTGTTTCCAAAAGTTCTAATGGAAGTTGGTGATCAACTACAATCCCGGCATTTAAAATAATTTTTTGCTTTATATCCTTGCTATATTTTTGCCATGAGGAATTATCATCAATTTGTAGAAATTGAAACGCTTCAGCTACATTTATTCTTAAACGGAGTGCGAGCAAATCAGGTTGCTCATCCTTAAATACGGATGGAAGTCTATTATTTTGAGTCCACCCAAATAAGGGTAACATCATTCCTATTATTAGAATTTTCCCCATGACAAAATTAAATCTGATCATTAGCTGACTAATCTACATCCCACCACAAACGAGTCGCAGCATTATTAGGGCCGCCCAATAATTCTATTCCCTTAGTAAGGGCAGCACCATTAGTCGATGCATCTAATGACGCATAAGGTAATCTTTTAATAAACGTTCCAATTGGCAGATCAGCATTATCTGATTGAAGTAAAGGATACATAGTAGGATAACCAGTTCTTCTAAACTCTGACCAAGCTTCAATACCATCGGGAAATACAGCTAGCCACTTTTGAGTACCTATTTGAGCACGTTGAATTGATTCTGTTGCGTTCCAAATAATAGGGGTGCTAGACACCGCTTGAGAATTTGCTTCATCTCCGGGAGCAATAGGTGTTGCATTCGAATTAATATATTGCTGTATAACCGCATTATCAGTAACTCCCCATTGTTGCATACTTAATTCAATACCTTTTTCATAATATTCCTTTGCACTTCCACCACCCATGTTCCAACCATTAAGTACTCCTTCCGCTCGTAAGAAATATGCCTCGGCCGCAGCCATGACTTCTTGCCTTAAACCTAAATTTGCTACCCATGCTGTTCCGGCTGAATTAATTGTTGCCCATCTTGTACCAAGATTAGATGTTTGTGCAGGTCGATTCCCAGGGCTGTTGATGGCCGTGGCAGAAGATCCATTACGTAATCCTTTAAATTGCCCGGTCGCTATTGCAGGTTGAAAATATATATTCAAGCGTGGATCCTGATATCCCTTTAGATATGATGCCATCGTCGAACTCATACTAAACTCATTTCCAGCAGCATTAAAAGATATTCCATTTGCATCATCCCCACTCAATGATCTTTCAATTGTAGCATTTTGAGCATTAGATGTCATAGGTCCGGAAAGTACTGCTGCCTCAGCCTCCTTTTGAGCTCGTATAGGATCCACCTTCGATATACGTAAAGCCAAACGCAGGCGTAATGTATTAGCGAAGCTTATCCATTTAGAGACATCCCCACCATAAATTAAATCCTGCGTACCAAACACATTAGCTTTATCGCTTGTCTTTAAGTTCGTCACTGCAGAATCAAGAACCTTAAATAAATCATCATAAATAACTTCTTGTGAATCATAGGCAATACTCGATTCAGTACTTCCTGCACCGAAATAAGGGATAGGACCAAACTGATCAGTATATCGATGAAAAGTATAAGCTTTCATAATATTAGCCAAAGCATGTTCAGCAGATTTAGGTTCTGTATTGTTTAAAATTGCTTGCAATTGGGGCATAACTAACACATAAGTGATAATACCAGGCCTAGAAAGCCACGTATCATTGAAAGCATACCTATCTGTAGTAAAACTCGTGGTTGTAAGTGCATAATATTGAGCATAAAGATCTGGCATCAAAATTGAAATCGTTTGATAATAAGGACGATGTATAGTTGCAGCTGATTGAGCTCGTGAAAACATAAATCCAAACTCCCTTGCGCCAACTTCCGTAAGTTTGGATGGATTTGTATTAATTTTATCAAAATCCTTTGTACAGCCTATAATCCCTATAGACAAAACAAACATAAAGTAATATATTCTATAATTTTTCATGTGAAATTTACTTTAAAACGAAAAAGTTAAATTTAAACCAAAACTGCGTGTAGATGGCAGAATACCACTTTCTATTCCTTGATAATTGCTAGTACCAATCGCTGCCTCAGGATCTACTGGTAAGATACGCTTTTCTATTCCTGGGATGTTCAATATCGATTTACCTCGATATAGGAAAAATAAATTCCGTCCAGTAACAGAAACGCGTGCACTTTTTATTTTGCTGTTATTTAAATTAAATCTATACCCAATAGAAAGTTCTCTTAATCTAAAATTTGTTGCATCATAGGCAAAAAATTCTGCATAGGCATTGGTTCCTCCCTGGGAAACTTGAGTCCAAAGTTTTTCAGCACTAATAGCCTGTGTATTTTCACTACCGTCAGCCAAAACGCCTGGAAGAACCAAAGTTCCATCCCTAAACGGAGTAGTATAATCGGCTACACCAAAATAACCTAACATAGCATCAGTACCGGAAATCAAAGTTCCTCCGACCCTGCCATCAATTAAAAAGGATAAATCGAAACGCTTATATTCAAATTGATTCAACCATCCCAACGTATAATCTGGATTAAAATTTCCAACCTTCTCTAATTGTTTAACAACCGGCAATCCAGCACTGCTTATTTTGTATCTTCCGTTTTCATCAGTATCCCATACCGTACCAAATAAATCTCCATAAGACCCTCCTGGTCTAATAAGTAATCTCGCGAAATTACTTGCCGTTGTTAAACTTGCTTCTGGAATCCCTGGCAAAAGCGATATCATCTTATTTCTGTTTAAGGCAAAATTTATCGTACTATTCCAGTTGAAATTTTCTTTCTTTATCGGGTTACCGGTAAGCATCAGTTCAATTCCTTTATTTTCTATATCCCCCACGTTAACATATTGAGTGTTATATCCGGATGGTTGTGGCATCCCTATAAAAATCAACTGATTAATTGTATTAGTTTTATAAAAAGTTGCATCCAATCCGAGTCTTCCGTCAAGAAATCTCCATTCGGTTCCCAATTCCCAAGCTTCTGTCCGTTCTGGTTTTAAATCATTAATTGCTCTATTACCGTCCCGGGCTATAAAGCCTTGACCTGCTCCTGGACTATACGTATAAGATTGTTGAAGCAAATATGGATCAGCATCATTTCCTACCTGAGTATAAGCACCTCTTATTTTAGCAAAACTTATCCACTCAGGAAAATTCATCATTTCTGACAATAATCCTGAAAGACCAACAGAAGGATAAAAATAGCTGTGAGGGGAAGGCAATGTTGAAGACCAGTCATTACGTGCACTTAAATCTAAAAATAACAGCTGTCGGAAATCTAATGTTGCGTTTCCATATACTGATTGAATTTCCTTCTTAGCTACAATATTAGCGAAGGTCGGTGTAGTGGCAAAATTTAAATCAAACATATTAGGAACACGAAGTCCATTTGCAAGTGATTGAGTATTGTAACCACTATTATTTAGAACAGAAGCTCCTAAATTATAATTCACTCCGAAATCACTTCCAATTGAGTTGTTCCCCGATAATAAGATATCCATATTTCTTTCCCAATGGTTAACATGATTCTCCTGATACCGCCCACCAGCGAGAGTTGGAACAGGCTTTGTTCCATCATAGTATGTTCCTGTGATTTTATCATCGTAACGATCTAAACTAAATCTAGCTTGAAGAGACAACCAATCCTGTATTTGATATTTGACTGATCCGACCAACATAATGCGATTACGTTCTTCGTTTAAAGCAGTACGATTAACATCCCAATATGGATTTTGGAAACTAGAACTATTAGTCCAATACAAAGGTATTGGTTGATTTGTAACCGGATCGATTGTTTCAAACTCTTTCAACTCCTCCGAGTTCATATCCCTTGGCATAATTAACGCTTCGTTAGTCACGCCATTATCACCCAACCTAGGCTTATTATCAATTTTTTGATTAACATATGTTAATTTCACATCAGTAGTCAACCCAGGTAAAAGTTCATTATTTAACCTGAAATTGAGAGTATTACGGTTTAAACTATTGTTTGGAACGATACCATTGATAGCATTGTTACTATAAGACGCATACCCTTGCATCTTTTCTGTACCACCTGAAATATTAATAGAATTATTGACAGTTGTACCAGTGTTATAGAAGCTGCGTACGTTATCACCGTAAGTAGTGCCTGGAGCTCCCCAACTTCCGGCAGCTGCCTCTCCGAAAACACCACCATTACCTCGTCCATATGTATTTTGGAACTTCATTAACATCAACGGGTTATCAACAGTAATACCACCGTTATAATTTACCAATACTTGACCACTTTTCCCTCTTTTGGTTGTGATCATTAAAGCCCCATTAGCTGCTCTACTGCCATATAAAGCAGCTGCCGCGGGTCCTTTTAATACAGTAATTGATTCTACATCTTCAGGATTAATACTCGCTGCCCCATCACTTCCGGAATACCCGGTACCTGTGCTTTTTTGTTGAGTAGCTGGTGTGTTGCCTGATCCCCCTCCGCCTTGTTCGGTCGTCATCGTATTATCTATCGGAACACCATCTACAACAATTAATGCGTTATTATTTCCACTAATGGAACGATTTCCTCTCAACACCACTCTTACAGCCCCACCAGGTCCAGTAGCTGCTGGTGTTATTACCGCTCCTGCAACCTTTCCACTCAAACTATTCATCACGTTTCCTCCAGGATCTTTTACACTTGTTAAATCATCGTTAGTTAATTGTTGAGTAGCGTAAGTAAGAGCTTTACTCTGACGCCTAATACCAAGTGCAGTAACAACAACCTCTTCCAATTCTTTCTGCCCTTCAATTAAAGTTACGGACAAACTACTTGAGGTACCAACTGGTATTTCCCTTGTTTCAAAACCGATATAAGAAAACACCAATATCGCAGTTGAAGGAACTTTTAAACTAAATCTACCTTCATTATTAGTAGTAGTTCCTTGTGTTCCGCCTTTAACACCAACACTTACCCCCATTAACGGCTCCTTAGCAGCGCTTAAAACAACTCCTTGAATATCCCTGGTTTCCTGTGCCCAAAGATGATACGGAAGAAGAGTGCCAATTGAGATCAACAACATGACCTTCAAAACTGACACATTAATAGTAATTTTTCTTTTCATCGCTATAATTTATTATGGTTACTGTTAGGTTTTTCGCAGTATCTGCTTAAACAAATATTACATAATGGCTTTATAAAATCAAGCAAAATGCGATATATAACAGCGATAACGTTCTCGATAATGCTATCGGATAGCTAAATAAATTCTTACTTTTATGCACAAAACTTATAATATGAATTATTATCCCAATCAAGAACGCTACTCGAACATGCAATACAATACTTGCGGAAAGAGCGGCCTAAGGTTACCAGCCATTTCATTAGGATTATGGCATAATTTTGGTGACGACACACCTCATAAGAATAAAAAAGTAATTTGCCGCCAGGCTTTTGATCTCGGCATCACACACTTTGACTTAGCAAATAACTATGGACCGCCAACAGGAAGTGCTGAAACAGCTTTTGGAAGAATACTGAAGGATGATTTTGCCAATCACCGTGATGAGCTTATCATTTCCACAAAAGCTGGATATGAAATGTGGCCAGGACCTTATGGAGAATGGGGAAGTAGAAAGTATCTGATTGCCAGCTGCGACCAAAGTCTGAAACGCATGGGAATAGATTATGTAGATATTTTTTATTCGCACCGCTTTGATCCAAATACACCTTTAGAAGAAACCATGATGGCTCTGGATCAAATAGTCCGTTCGGGAAAAGCACTTTACGTTGGTATCTCGTCCTATAATTCGAAACAAACGCGTGAAGCCTATGGTATTTTGAAGGAATTAGGGACTCCTTGTCTCATTCATCAGCCTAGTTACTCTATGTTAAATCGTTGGGTTGAAGATGATGGGCTAATTGATACGCTAGACGAATTAGGCATGGGAAGCATTGTATTTTCACCTTTAGCTCAGGGCATGCTTACTTCCAAATATTTAAAGGATGTTCCTGAAAACAGTCGAGCCAATCAGCACAAATCGTTAAATCCGAACTTCTTAAACGAAAAAAATCTATCTAACATACGTTCTCTAAATGAGATAGCCGAAGGACGCGAGCAAACTTTAGCA
>Ga0160433_100824_pt1 | contig 11079 bp, 9 predicted proteins | sample HID1972K_E0MG_FD_108235 | JGI IMG/M metagenome (GOLD analysis project Ga0160433, IMG submission 108235) | Enriched pill bug-associated microbial communities from UW Madison campus, WI, USA - HID1972K_E0 MG | ecosystem: Host-associated > Arthropoda: Insects > Digestive system > Unclassified ... | reverse complement strand
CGGTGAATGCCGCGCCAATCGGCAGCGGGTCATGACTGCCACCGATGGAGTTCAGCTTTTCGGCGTGTACGGTGGTGAGCCTTTCCAGCCCTTGAAAAAAGCTGCCGCCGCCCATCACGATCAGACCAAAGACTGGCATCATCAGGCCGCCAATCACCAGGCCGATGCCGTTAATTGAATCGGCTATTGCCATTGCGCGCATCCCGCCAACAACCGCGTAGAGAATGCCCGCCACGCCTAACAAAATCACCAGCAGCCAGATCGCCGCCCCCTGAGAAATGCCCAGTGACTCGCCGACGTGAAACAGGCTATTGAGCGCCAGCGCGCCGGAGTAGAGGACGATCGGCAGGAAACACACGCCGGTGGCGATGAGAAAACAGAAATCGATGATGATGCGGGTGGTTTTGTCGTAGCGCTCTTCGAGAAAATCCGGGATGGTGGCAATGCCGCGTTGCAGGTAGCGCGGCAGGAAAATCAGCGCGAGGAAGATAAGCGTTATCGCGGAGGTGACTTCCCAGCCCATCACCGACATACCGCTGCGATAGGCCTGGCCGGAAAGCCCCACCAACTGTTCGGTAGAGAGGTTGGTCAGCATTAACGAGGCAGCAATTATCGGCGCTTTTAACGAACGTCCTGCGAGGAAATATCCTTGTTCTGAACCGGTATCCTGTTTTCGAACTTTCCACCAGGTGATGACGGCAACCAGGAGGGTAAATCCTATAAAGCTCACAATTTGTTGAATGTTCATCATACAGCCCTTTAACGTTTTATTATGCCAGGGTTATGATCCCCTTTATGGGTTGGGCTGATAATTGGTCACCGGCGAAATAAAATGAATGGAAAAACTATTCTTTCAAATGTAAAAAACGAAACCACCTACAATATCCCGCTGGTTCTTGACGAAAATGTGATCTCCAGCGGGATTTCACTTATCTCACTTTGGCATACGCTGGCGGATGAAAGTTATAAGGTAATATGGCCCAGGGATAAGAAAAAACCGCTAATCCCTAACTCGTGGATTGCCATCTACACCCTTCAGGGCTGCGGCAAACTGCTGTTACGCGACGGCAGTGAAATAACGCTTAACGGTAATTGTGTTATCTTCCTGAATCCGATGGACATTCAGTCTTATCACTGCGAGGGTTTAGTCTGGGAACAATACTGGATGGAATTTATCCCTACAAGCGTGATGGAAATTCCGCTATTACAAACCGGTATAATATATAACGGTGACGTGTTTAATCAGGAATTAGCCGAAGTAGCGTTCATGATCACCCAAAAATCACCGCTTAAAAACAATCTGGCAGTCGCATTTCTCACCAAAATAATATACCAGTGGATTTGTCTTATTTCAGAGAATGGTAAAAAAGATGCAGTTCTTATTCAGATTGAGAAATTACTCTCGATGCTGCATAGCGACCTGCAAAAAAACTGGAGCGTGAAGGAGATGGCGCAAAAGATGCAGTGCAGTGAGCAATATTTGCGGCGTTTGTTTTTACGCTATACCGGTAAAACGCCAAAAGAGTATTACCTCGATGCGCGGCTGGATCTGGCGCATTCATTGCTCAAACAACAGGAGCAGACGGTGGGCAACGTGGCGGATATGCTTAACTTTTTCGATTCGTTCCACTTCAGCAAAGCGTTCAAGCGCCGCTTCAACCTGACGCCTTCAACGGTTATGAAGGCGCAGGCTGAGCAGCATGGGGGTCAGTGAAGTTCTGGCCAGTACGCCTTATTCGCTTCAATCAGCTCGTCGAGAATCGCCTTCGCGACGGACGCGCTTGGCACCGTTTTAGACAGCGTGATCGCCTGCCACAGTTTCTGATACGAGCGCTGCTCCCAGGCATCAACCACCAGTTTTTCAACCGCCACCTGCTGGCTCATCAACCCTTTCTGGAAATTCGGGATGTCGCCGACCGCCAGCGGTTCAGGCCCGCTTTTGCCCACCAGGCACGGAATTTCTACCATCGCGTCGGCATCAAAGTTATGGATTGCCCCGTTGTTCGGCACGATAAGCAGCATCCGTTCCTGGGTGTTAAAGGCGATCGCCGCTGCTAAATCCACGATGTATGACGCATGTTCATCAATTTCCAGCTCACCTGCTGACGATTTTCCGGCCTGAATAATCGCGTTACAGGAGCCAAACACGTGTTTCTCACGGTGCTCCATCACCTCATTGGCGCGGGTATGATTTGGGTTGGCGTGCTTCACCACATAATCAGGGAACAGATAGTATTTCAGATAGGTGTTCGGCATGGTGTCGGGATCCAACGCCTGTACATCCCGGGCTTTAACGAAAGTATCGTTCCAGCTCGCTTCGGTATGCGGATCGTCAGTTGGGGGAACATAGCCATATTTCGCCACATGTTCGCGTAATTTCGGCATTAAATCATTGCCTTCCAGGTCTTCGATAGACGTCCACCAGCCGAAGTGGTTCAGGCCGTAATAACGCGTGCGCATCTGTTTTCTGTCTTTCAGGCTCACGATTTCCGCCATGCGTCCTTCAATACCAATCGGCATATCACAGATGTTGAGAATTTTGGCAGTTGGACGCAGTCGACGCGTGGCTTCCGCCACAATCGCCGCCGGGTTGGAATAGTTGAGCATCCAGGCGTTTGGAGAATATTGCTCCATGAAGTCCACCAGCTCAAGCACGCCGCCAATCGAACGCATGCCGTAGGCGATCCCACCGGGTCCACAGGTTTCCTGGCCGAGCACACCGTGGCGCAGGGGGATTTTTTCGTCCTGTTCACGCATCGGGTATTTGCCGACGCGGATATGCGCCATTACGAAATCGACATCGGTAAAGGCGGTTTTCGGATCGGTGGTATAGCTAAATCTGATGTCCGGCGCTTGCTCCTGAAGAATAATTTTGCAGGCTTCGGCGATGGTTTCCTGGCGTGCGCCATCATTGTCGTAAAACGTCAGGGCACGCAGCGGCAGGCGGTCCTGATTTGCCAGCAACATCAGGACAATACCGGGGGTAAAGGTGCTGCCACCACCGGCTACAACGATAGAGAATTTTTTCATGATACTGCCTCCGTCATGGATTTAGGTTCGGTTATCGATATGTCATTCATCAGGATTTCCAGATGGTCACGTACTACGGGCACGTTCAGACCGACAATCACCTGAATGCCGTCGCCGCGTCGGACCACGCCATGCGCGCCCAGCGCTTTGAAAATGTCGTCACTTTGCGTCTGAGACGGGTCGGCAAGGGTGATACGCAGGCGGGTGGCGCAGTTATTGATGCTGCGAATATTGCTGGCGCCACCGAGCGCCTCCAGGAACCCTGCAGCCTGTCCGCGCTGCGTCTCTTTTGCTGACGCCGCAGTGGTTGGTTGGCGTGCGGCCTTGTAATCCGCCTTGCTGTAGAGCTTGATTTCACTCTCTTCGCGGCCCGGTGTTTTAATGTTGAAACGCAGAATGAGGGTGCGGAAAACCACAAAGTAGATACCGGTGAAGAGCAGCCCGATGGCGATCTGGGTGAATATCATTCCCGAGTGGTTGTGGAACATCGGGATCCAGTCCAGCGGCAGAATGGTATCGATCAAGCCGCCCCCCATATTCCCGGACACTCCCGCCATGTACATGACGGTCGCCATGGTGGCGGCCAGTATCGCGTGCAGGACAAACAGCGGCGGGCATATAAACAGGAACGTAAACTCGAGCGGTTCGGTGATCCCCACCAGCACGGCAGTGAGTGCCGCCGGGATGAGCAAGCCAGCAACTTTTTTGCGGTTCTGTGGGGCGGCGGTGTAATACAACGCCATTGCAATCCCCGGGGCGGCAAAGACCTTAGAGTTACCGAACAAGGCAAAACCGCCCTCCGGGAACAGCGTTTTCAGGGATTCGGTCGATTGACTAAATTCCAGCAAATGCTCGGCCCAGTACACCTGAATGCCGCCCTCGATGGCCGCCGGGCCAAAAACAAACGGGCCATAGACAAAATGATGTAATCCGGTAGGGATAAGCACACGTTCCAGGAAGGTATACAGCCAGACGCCGCTGGCCCCCGCGCTGCGTAGAAAAGCCTGCAGTGATTCAATGCCCAACTGAACTTTGGGCCAACCCAATAACGTCAGCCAGGCGCAGGGGATCATGACCAGGAACGCAATCATCACTACGAATGACGTGCCCTGAAAGGTGCCGAGAAATACCGGTAAGGGTTTATCAAAATAGCGATTATGAAGACCCGTTACGATCCCTGAAATAACGATCGCACCGATAATGCTGGTATCGAGGGTTTTAATTCCGGCAATCATCGTTAAGCCACTTCCCGCCACGGTATCCAGCGTAAAATCAACGCCAAAATAATGCCCCCAGGTCATGCCCATCGCGTTAATAAAATAATTCCAGGTTAAAAAACTGACCATTACTGCCAGACAAGCCCTACCCGGAGCCTGCTTTGCCAGACCAATAGGCAATCCCACGGCAAAGATAAGCGGCATATTACGAAAAACGGTCCACCCCCCCTCTTCAATAATATGAACAATCTGGCGAAATAAACTGTCAGGCGCCGTGAGTGATTCACTGACGAATAAGGGGTTTTGCAACATAATTGCAATGCCCACCACGATCCCAGCAAACGGAAATAACAGCACTGGGGTAAACATTGCACCACCAAAACGTTGTATTTGACTGAGCATTTTTACATCCTCATCGACACTTGTAGGGGAAGAGGTCTTATTGGATTTATTGACTGACCTGGCATGAGCATATGAAGTTACACCGCGTCAAAGCGGATATGCCGCTGCGTTCCGTGACCGTGTTCATAGTTTAAAAAGTCGCCATGATGTCTACTTTTTGTCTATAAATCAGACATCACGGGACCAAAATGTCCTGCTGGTTGGCTAAAAGAGGTCTACTGGTGATCTACAAATCCATTGCAGACAAACTTCGTCTGCGCCTGAATTCATCGGATTATGACGTGGGCAGCCCGCTCCCCGGCGAGAAAGCACTGGCACGAGAGTTTGGCGTGGCGCGGATGACCATCCGTAAAGCGACAGCGTTACTGATGACATGGGGGTTGGTCGAACGCAGGCATGGCAGCGGCACCTTCGTGGCCCGCAAAGATGTCCATCAAGAAACGACAAATTTGACGGGTCTGGTGGAAGTCATGCTCCTGCAGGGAAGGTCGGTTGTGAGCAAAGTGCTGACATTCGAAGTGATCCCTGCTCCTCCGGCGATTGCCGGAAAGCTGCGGATCCCGGTCAACAGCCAAATCTACTTTTCCCGACGTATTCGCTATGTCGAAGGTAAGCCGCTGATTCTGGAGGACAGCTATATGCCTGTCAGGCTGTTCCGTACGCTGTCACTGTCACATCTGGAAGGGTCGAAATTTGACTACATTGAGAAGGAGTGCGGGATAACGATCAGCGGTAATTACGAAAGCCTGGCGCCGGTTCTGGCCGATAAACAGCTGGCGATGTCGATGAATGTGGCCCTGAATACGCCGTTGTTATGCATTACCTCGCTGTCGTATAGCGATAGCGGGGAATTTCTAAATTATTCGGTGATGTTCAGAAACGCACGGGAATACCAGGTGGATTACCATTTGCGGCGCATCCACCCGGAAACGCCGCTAACCCATGCCCCAGAATAATACCGCCAACAGCTGCGGGGTGATGATGCGCAGGAACATCACGAGCGGATAAACCGTGGCGTATGACAACGCCGCCGCGCCGCTGGTGGCGTGCAGATTGTTGGCGAAGGCCAATGCTGGTGGGTCAGTCATCGAGCCAGCGAGCATCCCACACAACGTCAGGTAGTTCATTTTGGCGAGCAACCGCGCCAAAATACCGACCGTCAGCAGTGGGACCCCGGTAATGACGATGCCGTAGGCAATCCAGCTCAGGCCGTCGCCTTCGGTGAGGGTACGCACAAAATCACCGCCGGATTTCAACCCTACCACCGCCAGAAACAACACGATGCCGAGTTCGCGCAGCGCGAGGTTAGCGCTCGGCGGCATAAACCAGTACAGCTTGCCGATGCTACCAATACGCCCGAGGATCAACGCCATGATCAGCGGCCCGCCCGCCAGACCTAACTTTAATGCCACCGGGAACCCGGGAATAAACAGCGGCACTGAACCGAGCAGTACCCCAAGTCCGATGCCGATAAACACCGGCAGCATTTGCACCTGCTGCAATTTTTGCTGCGCGTTACCGACTTCGGCCGCCACCGCGTCAATCGATGCCGGACGTCCAACCAGATTGAGAATATCGCCGAACTGCAGGCTGGCATGACTGCTGGCCACCAGCTCGACGCCCGCGCGATTCAGTCGGGAAATCACCACGTCATAGCGCTGTTTAAGGTGCAGATCGCGGATTTTTCTGCCCAGAACCTTCTCGTTGGTGACGACCACCCGTTCCACTTTGAGATCGGTTCCGCGCGTTGAGAGTGAAGTTTCCACTTCTTTGCCGATCACCAGCTGCGCGTTGTGCAAATCTGCAAGCTGGCCCACCAGATGCAGTAAATCACCGACCTGAATCAACGTACCCGGCGACGGCACCATCAGCATGTCGTCACGCTTGAGCCGAGAACAGATAATGTTGTCACCGTTGAGCACCGGCACGTCCTGAATCGCCAGCGCGTTGAGGTTGGGGTTTTCGACGCGGATATTGATGGTATGCAGATTCGCGTGGCCGTTACCGACGCTGGCATCGAACTGCTGTGCTTCCTTTTCAACGTTGATACGAAAGAACAGACGAACCAGCCACATGGTCAGCAGAATGCCGCAGATGCCGAACGGATAGGCCATCGCGTAGCTCATTCCCATCTGGTCGACGACGTCGAACGGCACGCCGAGGTCGCGCAAAATCTGTTGTCCGGCCCCCAGCGCAGGCGTGTTGGTGACGGCCCCAGAGAAAATACCGAGCATCACCGGCAGCGGAATGGCGAACAGTTTGTGCAGCAAAGCCGTGACCACGCCGCCAATCAGCACAATCAGGATGGCAAACAGATTAAGACGCAGGCCGGAAACTCTTAGAGAGGCAAAAAAGCCCGGTCCGACCTGAATACCGATGGTGTAGACGAACAGGATCAGGCCAAATTCCTGAATGAAGTGCAGCATGGGACTGCTGAGCGCAACGCCTGCCTGCTCGACAAAATGGCCGACGATAATGCCGCCGAAAAGCACCCCGCCAATACCCAACCCGACGCCGCGAATTTTGATATTGCCTATCCACAGCCCTACCACCGCCACCAGCGCCAACACGCTGACGGTCAATGCTATCTCACTCATCGTATTTTCCCTGTGAATAACATTATTAACTGAAGGGATTCTTGCAGAAATCGCGAAGGCTGTATGGATCGTGGCGCACAAAAAAGCCCCGACTGGCGGGGCTTCTGCGGCAATGAACGATTAGCTGTTTAATGCCGGACGTTCGGTGATGGCGATCCGCTGTGGGGCGATTTCTTCCGGCACGTTACGGGTCAAATCAATGTGCAGCAGACCGTTTGTGAAGGTCGCGCCAGTGACTTCCATATGTTCCGCCAGCGTGAAGCTCAAATTGAACGCTTGCGTCACCAGACCCTGATGCAGGTAAGAAGGCTCTTTTTCCGGTTTTGTTGGCGTGCCTTTCACCGTCAGGCGTGTGCCTTCAAGTTGCACATCTAATTCGTCCTGACGGAACCCGGCCAGCGCCAGGGTGATGCGGTAGTGGTTATCGTCGCTCTTTTCGATGTTATACGGCGGGAAACCCTGAGTTTCACCGGTATTGAGCATCGCGTTGGCCAGTTTATCGAAGCCAATCCACTGACGAAGCATTGGGGTTAAGTCGTAATTACGCATGGTATTTCTCCTTCTAAGAAGCGAGTGTGTGCCTGCAAGTTCTGGACTCGCAGCGGCTCCCTTACGGCGAGCATGGGGTTATTTTCGGGCGGGGTTATCCCGCCCTTCAGAATTAATTAATTTCGATGCGGCGTGGTTTATTCGCTTCTGGAACTACGCGTTCCAAATCGATATACAGCAGGCCATTCACGAGGTTTGCGCCTTTTACGTGAATATTTTCTGCCAACTGGAATTTGCGCTCGAAGTTACGTTCGGCGATGCCCTGATACAGGTATGAACGTTCTTTTTGTTCGTCAGGGTGAGAGCCTTTCACCACCAGCAGATTGTCCTGAGCGGTAATATCCAGCTCGCTTTCTGCAAAGCCAGCAACGGCAATGGCGATGCGATAGTGGTTTTCGTCAACTAATTCAACGTTGTACGGAGGATATCCGCCGTTGCTCTGGCTCTGGTTGTTTTCGAGCAGATTAAACAGACGGTCAAAACCAATCGCGGAACGGTACAGCGGGGAAAGATCGAAGTTACGCATAATAAAAAAGCTCCTGAAATCAGCGAGAATTTACAGACCTTCCACAATGGACAGGTCGCGCGCCCCGAACACCCCTCAGGCATGTTCGTTATCGGGTCACATTCTTAAGATGGGATCCTTTGAACGTTTATCAAGGTTAAAGGTCTTACTTTTTTTGCACTTTCGGCTGTAGGGCTTAGACTGGAGTACAGCTTTGGAAAGTAAAATGCGACAAGCGCCACAGAGCGCTGTTTCCGGACTATTTATTTTATCTGCGGGCCGTTATAACCCGATAGACAGGCACTTCGCGTGCTGACAATGATGATATCGCATGATGAAAAATTTAATATTGATACCTGTTTTGTACTCAGGGGTGATGGTTCTGGCAGGGTGCTCCAGCGTGATGTCTCACACTGGTGGCAAAGAAGGGACCTATCCTGGCACGCGTGCCAGCGCGGAGATGCTTGGCGATGAAACCACAGGCTGGGGAACCAAATCTCTGGTCGCGCTGGATATGCCGCTGACCGCTGTCGCCGATACGCTGCTGATACCGTGGGACTTATTCCGCAAAGATAACTCTGTCCGGTCTCGGGTTGAAAAGAGCGAGCAACAAACGCAGGCAATGAACTCCATTATTCCGCCAGCAGCGATGCCCGAGCCGTAATTCAGCAGCCCGTTTGTGTAACCCATAGCTGACGATAGCCGTGGGCTTCTTGCATCCAGGCAACCGCCCGCCCATCCGGGGAAAAGACCACCGCATCACCTGAAGGTGGATTTTCATGATCGGCTGTCAAAAAGCGAATTTCTCCGCTCTGTACATCGCACATCGCCACCCTTTCTTCCAAGATAAATCCTAAAGCCTGACCTGATGGGTGCCAGTTAAACGCTGACTGAATTCCGCTGCACTGCGTCAATTGCCGCATTCCACTGCCGTCTGGGGCAATCAGCCACAGTTGCACCACGCCTGCACCATCTCGCATCAGAAACGCAATGCTATCACCCTGCGGGTGACAGCGAACCCAATGACGCGGTACGTTGACCAGGCCGGGGTACGCCCGGTCGTGAGTGAACGTCAGACGACGCTGAACCACTCCGGCAGGCGGTGCAGGTAAGGTCTTTTCCGTGCCACACAGCGGCGCTTCACCCTTTTGCTTCCAGCCCGCTTCGTCCGTTGGCAGCGTGACGATAAACAGCTCCGGCACCTTTTCACCGCGCAGCGACAGCGTGTCGCCAATAAAGGCCAGCTGCGTATTGCCCACCCAACCCTCTTCATAGGCGCGATTGATCTCATCGCTGCCCGGCTGCGGTGTCGGTGTGGTCTGGCTAATCAGTACTGACCAATGGCTACCGGCATATTCACGCGGATGATGGCCCTGTGGCGTGACCGGCCCATACGGCGCGGCAACCCCGACATTACGCAAATCCAGAAGCGGATCAAGCTCATGCATAACATGGTCGTTGTAGGTGAAGCTAACCAACTCGCCGTTCGGGCTATAAACGTGAACATGGCTTCCGCCGCGCAGCGCTCCCGGTGTAAACGGAGGGGTAATATCCATCGCATCGAGATTGTGGGTTTCGCCCTGAAACGTCACCACGCCTCGGCGGTGATGGAAATCGTACTGCCATGAATCATCAGGGTTTTCCGGGCCATGAATAAACACGTAACGTTCATCCTGAGGATGAACGGTCACCACGCCAACGTGTGCGCCGTCGGGGGCACTATAAATCACGTCGGTTTCACCACTATGGATATTGACGCGCTCAATGGTTCTTCCGGTAAACGACGCGCCGGAAGGACGCACGTCAAACACCAGCCATTGGCTGTCGGACGTCCAGGTTTGGGTGTTGGTGAGCTGATGATGCCGAGAGGTGAAGGTGATTTGTTTCATGAAGATACCCTGATGCGCGTTGGTGGCATCAGGGTATAGCAAAGCCTGGGGGTTTACATCAGTTCAGGACAAACTTCTCAATCGCGTAGGCAACGCCGTCTTCCAGGTTGGATTTGGTCACGAAGTTGGCGACATCTTTAACCGAAGGAATAGCGTTTTCCATGGCCACGCCCATACCGGCGTATTCAATCATTGCGATGTCGTTTTCCTGATCGCCGAGGGTCATGACCTCTTCCGGCTTGATGCCTAACGTATCGGCCAAGGATTTTACACCGGTGCCTTTATTGACGCTTTTATCGAGGATTTCGAGGAAGTACGGTGCACTTTTCAGCACGGTATACTTCTCTTTCACTTCCGCTGGAATACGGGCGATGGCTTTATCAAGAATGGCTGGCTCGTCGATCATCATCACTTTTAGCAGCTGAATATCCCGGGCCATATTTTCCGCTTCGCAGAACACCAACGGGATGGTGGCCACAAAAGATTCATGCACGGTATAGTAGCTGACGTCGCGGTTGGCGGTATACAGCGTGTTGCGGTCGAGCGCGTGGAAGTGTGAACCCACCTCGCGGGAAAGCTGTTCCAGGTAGCGATAATCGTCATAACTCAGCGCCGTTTGCGCTACCGTGCTGCCATCACTGGCTTTCTGAACCAGCGCGCCGTTATAGGTGATGCAATAATCGCCTTCCTGCTCCATGTGCAATTCTTTCAGGTAGTTATGCACGCCTGCATACGGGCGACCGGTACACAGCACCACCTTCACTCCGCGCTCACGCGCAGCCGCAATGGCCTGTTTAACCGCCGGAGAAATAGTATGGTCGGGCAGCAGCAATGTTCCGTCCATGTCGATTGCAATGAGTTTGATAGCCATAGGATCCCCGAGATAAGTG
>Ga0160433_100822_pt1 | contig 11104 bp, 12 predicted proteins | sample HID1972K_E0MG_FD_108235 | JGI IMG/M metagenome (GOLD analysis project Ga0160433, IMG submission 108235) | Enriched pill bug-associated microbial communities from UW Madison campus, WI, USA - HID1972K_E0 MG | ecosystem: Host-associated > Arthropoda: Insects > Digestive system > Unclassified ... | reverse complement strand
TTATGGCTCGATCTTCAGCCTGATCGCGGATCTGCGGGGCATGGGCGCCGCGCAATGCCTCGCTTCCCCGCCGCCGTCCCTCACGCGCACCGCGCTGGCCCGCGCCGCCGACGCATTCGCTCTAGCCGCCGATCCGGACGGCCGCACGAGCGAACGCTTCGTGATCGTGCATGGGAGCGGCTGGCATCCAAGCCCCGCACAGCCCCGCCCGGCGCGGCGCGGGAGCGCGACCGTATCGCTGGCAGATGCCCTGCGGCCCCGCTGATAGGGCGGCTCGCCCCCGTCTCAAAACCGGCCTGTCTGGAGGAATCTAGCGCCTTACCCCTCACCCTCTCACCCCTCACCCGTTCGCCCTGAGCTTGTCGAAGGGTTGTCCTTCTTCCTTCGACGCTGCTGAAGAAAAGAACAGCCCTTCGACAAGCTCAGGGCGAACGGAATGTGCTCCCGGAATGTGCTGCCGGAGTGTGCCCCCGGAATGTGTTCCCGAATGTGTCGCCGGAATGTGCTGCCGAAAATGTGCCGCCGCCGCCCCTAAAGCAGCGCGTCCAGCATCGCGACCAGCGGTTCGTCCGCCGGCGGCATGTCGAGCGCGAACAACTCGTGCGCGCGCAGCCAGCGGCTGTCACTGGCTTCCGTCGGGTGGACCAGCCCCTTCCACTTGCGGCAGACATACAGGAGCAGGAGCAACGGTCGCTCGCCCACCTGTCCGGTGGAAAACGTGGCCGGCGCCAGGCAAGCCGTCTCGGTCTCGATACCCAGCTCTTCCCGCAACTCGCGGATCAACGCGTTTTCGGGGGTCTCATCCGGTTCAACCTTGCCGCCCGGAAACTCCCAAAGACCGGCCATCGGCTTGTTAATGGGGCGTTTCTGGACGAAGATGCGGGATTGCGGATCGATCAGGGCGGCGGCTACGACGATGAGGGGCTTTGGGGCCATGTCGGGTTGGTTCTCTACAAAATTTTAATGTCTGGCGTTCTAGATATCGCACCCTAGCGGGTTGTCGCCGGGGAAATCAGGTGCGTTCTTTCCTTCAAAAGATCATTGGCGCGCAAGGGGGCGCAACCGCTGTCGAGTACGGGCTGATCCTCGCGTTGATCGTCCTGGCCATGATAGGCGCTCTTTCGGCGCTCGGTTCATCTACACTCGGCTTGTGGAGCAATGTCTCCACAGAAGTAAATAATCATTAAGTATAGATCTATTCTCGTCCATTTCCGGTTAGCGTTTTAGCAATCAATTTCTGCCAGAGAGAACACTCGCTGAATAATTTTCAGCAGCCGGGTGATTGATCTATCGAGAATTGAGGAGACCTCCTAATGAAAACCCTTCGCAAGATGCTGAAAGACAACAAGGGCGCGACGGCTATCGAATATGGCCTGATCGCTGCCCTCATTGCCGTGGCCGCCATCGCTGCCATGGGCGCGCTTGGCGACAGCCTGGGCAACACGTTCAACACCGTTTCCGACGAACTGGACAACGCTGCCTCCACTGAAGAAGGCTGAGGTTAAGCGATTTCCTGAGGAGTTTCGACGACTCCCTCATAGGAACGGGCGGTGGCATTCCATGTCGCCGCCCGTTTTTTATGCGCTTTGTATCGCCGCCTAGCCTTGGTCGGCGTGGACGCATTCCGACTATCATCCCCCGTTCGCCCTGAGCTTGTCGAAGGGTCGTTCTTCCCTTTCCGCCTTTGAAGAAGGAAAAGAGCAGTCCTTCGACAAGCTCAGGACGAACGGGTGGGGTGCGGATTTGGTCTGAGCATCCGTGCTAAGTCATCGGAGGACCGAGCGCCCGAATCTGCCTGCGCTGTCTAATATGTGACGATCTTGACGCGCTGCCCCACCGGCAGCGTGGCGTTGGTTCCAAGGCCGTTCAGCACGAGAAACCGGTCAAGCTGGTGATCCGTGTAGGCCATGCGGCTCGCCAGGCTTTTCGTGGTGTCGCCCTGCCGCACGGTGACGAGCTGGATCCGCCGGGGCTTGATCGCCGCGGCCTCCGCATCACTCATGCGCGATACGGAGTTGATGAGGCTGGAGAGCGCGCCGAGCCCCTGCCCCTGCGGCGTAATCACGACGAAGTGGTAGGCCGTCGAAGGGCCGAACTGATAAGCCACAACCGTCACGTCCATGCGCGTGCCCTGGCTGTTGGACATGCCCGCGCTGCCATGGGCCGCCGGCAAGCCATTGATCGTGGTGCGCTGGAGATTGATCGACGGACTCTGCCCCTGCCCCGCAAGCTGCGTGAAGACGGACTGGACATAGCTCTCCAGATTGCCGCCGAACTTCGCCATCGAGAATTGGGCCTGACCCGACTGGCCGGCAACGATCACTGCGGCCGTGCTGTTCTGGATCGAGAAGCCGCTGGGCGCCGTGAACTTGAGCTTCATGGCCGGGTGCAGGAATTGACTGCCCGAGATGATCCCTTCCTTGGGATCGTCGCCATATAGCATTCCGCCGAGATTGCCGAGGAAGGTGTCCCTGTTGCGCATCGTATTGGTCGAGCGGGTCGCCTGCGCGTTGGTGAGCGCACGACGAACGCGGGAGGCCGGATCGGGATGGGTGCTTGCCCATTCCGGAATCGCGCTGGCTTGCCCCCTCACCCGGCCATCCAGTGAATTCTGGGCCGCAAGGGACGCCAGCATGGAAGAGAGCGCCTTGGGATCATAACCGGCGCTCACCAGATAGCGGATGCCCAGATCGTCCGCTTCATATTCCTGCGTGCGCGAGAATTTGAGCGTGAGAAGCTGTGTGCCCGTTCCGATGCCACGCTGGAGCAATTGCCCCAGGCCGGAATCCCCGGCTACCGCGCCGACCAATACTTGCCCAAGCACGCCGAGAATGCTGTTGCGGGTCGCCGCGCTCTGCCTCCGCTGGCTGTGCTGAGCCGCGACATGGCCGACCTCATGCCCGAGCACGCCGGCAAGCTCGGCCTCGTCGTTCATCAGCGCAAGAAGCTGGCGCGTGACATAGACGTAACCGCCAGGAACGGCGAAGGCATTGTTGACCGAGGAGTTCAGCAGGCTGATGGTGAAATCATTCTGCTGATTGGAAAGGCTCGATTGCACGGCGATCCGCCGCCCGACCGTGGCCACATACGCCGCCTGGGGCCCGCTATAAAGCCCGCCGAATTCCGCCAGCAGCTCAGGATGCGCCTTGGCGCCCTGATCCCGCTCCGATTGGCTCATGGCCGTTGCGGTGCGGATCTGGCCCTGCTGCGCCTCGCCCGATTGAGTGGCCGCGCAGCCCGCGACGAGCGCGCCGCCCAGCCAGAGCATCAGATATTTGCGGGCCATACGCCTCCCCTTTTGACTGTGCTTCACTGGCGAAAGCCGAAAATAGACTGACGTTGGAGGAATGCAAAGCCGGCGCGGCTGTTCCCGCGATCAGGCGCCCATGGCCAGAAACTTGTCGGCCCGTTGCTGGCGCAATTGCTCCCCATCACTGCTCTCCAGCGCGCCCAGTTCCTCGATAATGGCGGCCTTCAGGCTGCTGATCGCGACCCCGGGTTCCCGATGTGCGCCGCCAACGGGTTCCGGCACGATCCGGTCTATGACGCCGAGCGTGGCGAGCTGCTGCGCCGTCACTTGCATCGCCTGCGCCGCATCCGCCGCCTTGTCGGCCGTCCGCCAGAGGATGGACGCGCAGCCCTCGGGCGAGATGACGGAATAAATGGCATGCTCGAACATCAGCACCCGGTTGGCCGAGGCCAGGGCAACGGCGCCGCCCGAGCCGCCCTCGCCCACGATCGCCGCCACCATGGGCACGCCCAGCGCAAGGCAGGCTTCGGTCGCCCGCGCGATGGCTTCGGCCTGCCCGCGCTCCTCGGCCTGCACGCCGGGGAAAGCGCCTGAAGTATCGACCAGCGTGACGACCGGCAGGCCGAAACGATCGGCCAGTTCCATCAAACGAATGGCTTTTCGATAGCCCTCGGGCATGCCCATACCGAAATTATGCTTCACCCGGCTCGCGGTATCGTGGCCTTTCTCATGACCGATCAGCATCACCTTGCGGCCATCGATGGTCGCGAAGCCGCCCTGGATAGCGAGATCGTCCGCAAAGGCACGATCGCCGGCGAGCGGCATGAAGTCGCTGCACATCTCCGTCACGAAATTGCAGAAATGCGGCCGCTCAGCATGGCGTGCGACCTGGGTTTTCTGCCAGGGCGTGAGCTTGGTATAAAGCTCCGCCAGCATCGTGGTCGAGCGCTGCTGCAGCTTCTCGACTTCCGCGTCGATGTCGATCGAATCGTGGCTGGCCGTCTCGCGCAGTTCGTCAATTCGGGCTTGCAGCGCCGCCACCGGCTTCTCAAAGTCGAGATAACTGATCATCTGGGCGCGCTATACTCAGGGCCGCTTGAGGTCAACGAGTGGATGCCGCGCATTGACGAGAGCGACCAGCCGGGCCGCATCGACATGCGTATAGATCTGGGTCGTCGCGATGTCGGCATGGCCCAGCATGGTCTGCAAGGCGCGCAAGTCCGCCCCGCCCTCCAGCAGATGCGTCGCGAAGGCATGGCGCAGCACGTGCGGGCTGACTCGCGAGGGGTCGATGCCCGCCTCGGCCGCCAGAGCGCGCACCAGCTGGAACAGGCGCACCCGGCTCAGATGCGATTTGCCGGAAGGAAACAGCCAGGCGCTCTCCTCCGGAATATGGACGCGCCACTGCGCGACGGCAGCGCGTGCGCGGTCCGAGATTGGAACGAGCCGCTCGCGCCCGCCCTTGCCGCGCAAAATGAGGAACGGCCGATCGGTGGCCAAAGCCCGCGCGGGTAGCGACACCAGTTCGCTGGCTCGCAAGCCGGAGCCGTAGAGCAATTCGATCAGGGCGGAGAGGCGCAGATCGAACGGATTGGGATGCTCGGCGGCCAGTCGCTCGGCAATCGCACCGAACAGCGCATCGATATCGCCATGTCCCAGCACCTTCGGCAAGGGCCGGCGCACGCTGGGGTGCGGCAAAGCGCTGGAGGGGTTGTCGGACCTCACCGATTCCGCTTCCAAGAACGCAAAGAAACCACGTATTGCCGAGGACTTGCGCGCCAAGGTTGACGCAGCAAGATCACTCCATGCCGCAGCCAGCTTGCCGAGCGCGGCCTGATCCGCGTGGCCAAGGCCGCCGATCCGCGCGGCCGCATCGCTCAGGTCATTGCGATAGGCGAGCAAGGTATTGCGCGCCGCTCCGCGCTCCGCCGCCAGCATGGCCAGATAGCGGTCGATCAGCACCGCATCGCGCGAATCGAGGGGAGCGCTCTCTTCGTCCCCGCCAGCCATCAGAGCCTGGTCATCGCCTCGGCGCCGATCATCCGCGCGTAGGGATCAAGCCCGACCTGGCGCAGGGCGGAGACGATGAAGTAAAGCTGCTCGGCCCTCATCCTCTGCCAATTCGTGCCTTGCATGCCCACGCCCGCCAGCAGGGCCACGGTGCCCTTCTCGCCTCTGGATGCCGCGGCGGTGATCGCACGCGCCCAGGACCGGCGCGGCGTCACGTCTATGCCCGCGCTCTGGAGCAAGCGGCTGCGCGCATCGGCCGGAAGCCGGTCCAGACCACCGAGAACCGCGATCAGGCTGTTGCCCAGCAGCTTGCGCTCATCCTCGTCGCTGGCAACGAATGCCTCGATCCGCCCTGTCGAAAGATCGACGGCCGAGGACGGCAATCCTGTCGCCAGCAGCGCCCAGCTACGCTCGCGCGCTGCCCCTTCCAGATTGCTGATCGCGCTCGCCCAGCGCGCGGCGCTGCGATCATAGCCGCCCGTCAGCATGGCTGCGATCAGCCAGGGCGTGTCGTCCCCTGCTTCGGCTGTGACCGGGAGGCTTGCCGCCGCCCGCGCAATGGCCGGCAGCGCACCATAATGCACGCCCTGCGGACCGGCAGACCAGCCATCGGCCGGACGGCTGCCCCAGAACTCCCGCATGGCCGCAATGCGCGCGCTGGCCGAGTCTTCCGCATAGGCATCACGAAGCCGCTCGATCTGCTCGCTGGCGGTGGCATCGGCGCCATCGTCGGCGGCGAGCGCGGCGTGGAAACTGAGGGCAGCGGCTCCCGAGAACACGCCAAGCCGCGTCGCCACGGCGGTCCCCGTGGTTCGCTGCATCGGCGAGAGATGGGCGGCGCGGGCCTGCCAGGCGCGCACCTGCGGCCCGGCGGTCGAGAACAAGTTGGCCGGAATTTCCACCCCGGTCGCCGTTGCGAGGCCGAAACGCCAGGTCGTCAGCTCCGAGACGCCATCCCATTCGATCTTGACCGAACGGCGGCTGTTCGGGCCGGCGCCCACGGTCTTCTCGGCCAGACGATAATCGATACCCCGCGCGATACCGCGCCGTTGCGCCTGGCTGAGCAGCGCGCTCGCCAGGCCCTGATCCGCAGAGAAGGACGCGCAGATGGCCTGCGCCATGAACCAGCCGGGCTCATCGCTGAAATCCCGCGCGCGTGGAAGCAGCGGGCAGAAACCGGCAGGATCGGCCGTCGCGAGCTGCGCCTGCATCGCCACGGAATAGAGCCGCCGGCTGAACTGATCGGAATCCACTTGCTGGATGAGCAGGCGCGAATTGTCCGCCTCGCCCATGCGCAGCAGCAGCCATGCCCGCTGCGCTACCCAGTCCGCACCATCGATATCGCCGGGCGTCTCGGTCTGGGAAAGGAGCGCGCGCCTGAGGAGAATGCTGACCCACCGGGACATGAGCGGCGCGCGGGTCGCCTGCATGATGCGGCCGAGGGCCTCGCCCTGACGCTGCCCGAACGCTGCGCCTTCCAGCCCCCCGATAGCGGGAGTCAGCACCCCGATCGCATCGAGGGACCGGCGCGCCGAGGGCGGCAGATCATATTTCTCGGCGATCTCGTCCGCGTCGGTATCGTTTCCGGCCGCGTTCGCGCTTCCCGACGCCATGGCCGCGGCTGCGCGGTCGATATCGGAATCAGACGGCAGCAAAGGCGTGGGCGTCGGAGCGGCCGGCGGTGTCGGCGATTGCGGGCGCGGTTGCTGAGGCGGCGGCGATGCGGGTTCATCGCCGAAGCCGGGCGGCAACAGCGATTCCGGACCGCCCTGCGCCAGCACGGGGATGGAGAGCGCCAGCGCACTCAATCCCGCTATCAAAACAAACCGCTTGTTCCGCACGATCCTGCCTTAGCCGGCAAGTTGCTCGGCAGAAACCGGTATTTCGATTTCAGTCACGGGCCGCTCGCTGCCATTCCACCAGGAGAAGCCGAGCAGCAGCACGAGCAGGATGAGCACCAGCCAGCCGATCAGGGCGAGCGGATTGCGAGGGCGGCGCTGGCGGTAGGAATCGCGGCGGCTGAGTTTCATGATTGGGATTGGGGCCTTAGAGTTTTCATGCAGGGTGCCTGATGGCGAGCGATCGCCGTTGCCTCAAGCGTCCGCCGCTGTATAGCCGCGCAAGTCATGGGGCGAAACGATAAATATGAGGAGCCGGACCCGCTCCCTTCGATCGTGCTGGTCGGATTGATGGGTGTCGGCAAGTCCACCATTGGCCGGCGCCTTGCAGCGCGGCTCAATCTTCCCTTCGTCGATGCGGACGACGAGATCGAGCGCGCGGCGGGCATGACCATCCAGGAAATCTTCGACAGCTATGGCGAAGCGCTGTTCCGCGATGGCGAGCGGCGCGTGATCTCCCGCCTTGTCGACGGCAACGCCAAGGTGATCGCGACCGGCGGCGGCGCCTTCGTCAATGACGAGACGCGGCGGTTGATTCTGGAAAAGGCCGTCGCCGTCTGGCTGGACGCGGACATCGACATTCTCGTCGAGCGCGTATCGCGCCGGGATGGCCGTCCTCTGCTCAAGGGGCGTGACGTGCGAGAAGTGCTCACGCGGCTGGCACGGGAGCGGGAGCCCTTCTATGCGCAGGCGCCCGTCCGCATCATGAGTTCGCAATCCCCCCATGACGCCACAATCGACAAGATATTGAAAGCAATCGGCCGATGACCATTGTTCCCGTCTCTCTGGGTGAGCGCAGCTATGAAGTGCGTATCGAAGCCGGCCTGCTCGACCGCGCTGGAGAAATGCTGTCCGCTTACGCCACCGGCCGTCCGTTTCTGGTCATCACGGATGAGAATGTCGCAGCGGCGCAATGGCCCCGTTTGAAGGCTTCGCTGGAAAGCGCCGGGCTTGCCGCCGAACTGGTGACGCTGCCGGCCGGCGAGGCGACGAAGAACTGGCACCATCTCGAAGCGCTGACCGAGCGGATGATCGAGCATGGAATCGAGCGGCGCGACCATGTGATTGCGCTGGGCGGCGGTGTGATGGGCGATCTGGTGGGCTTTGCCGCATCGATCGTAAAGCGCGGCTGCAATTTCATCCAGATCCCGACGACCTTGCTGGCGCAGGTGGACAGTTCGGTGGGCGGGAAGACCGCGATCAACAGCCGGGCGGGCAAGAACCTGCTGGGAGCCTTCCACCAGCCCGCGCTGGTCCTGATCGATCCCGATACGCTGGATAGCCTCGGCCGGCGCGAAGTCGGCGCGGGCTATGCCGAGGTCATCAAATATGGGCTCATCGATGATCCGGCATTCTTCGCGTGGTGCGAGGCCAATGGCCCCGCCCTGCTGGCTGGGGACGCACAGGCCCGCGCTTATGCCATCGCGCGCAGCGTGGCGGCCAAGGCGGCGATCGTTGCGGATGATGAGCGGGAGACCAGCGGTCGCAGGGCCCTGCTCAATCTGGGGCATACCTTTGGCCATGCGCTTGAGGCCGAGACGGGCTTTTCCGACCGGCTGCTGCATGGCGAAGGCGTGGCGGCCGGCATGGCGCTGGCGTTCGGCTATTCGGTGCGTCGCGGGGAATGCCCGCCCGAAGATGCGGCGCGGCTGGTCACGCATCTGCGCGCCGTGAACCTGCCGGCGTCCCTGGAGGAAGCGGGCGTCCAGGCTTCAGGCGCACGGCTGGTCGAGCATATGCTCCACGACAAGAAGATGAGCGGGGGAACCCTGCCCTTCCTGCTCGCCCGAGGCATCGGCCGGACCTATCTGGCGAAGGATGTCGATCTGGCCGACGTGGCGGATTATCTCGACCAAGCCTGAGTTGGCGACTGACCTTAGGCGGTGCGCGTGAACTGCCAGCCCAGCCAGAGCCAACCCGCGATCATGATGGTGCCGCCAATCGGCGTGACGGCGCCCAGCCATCGCGGCCCACCGATCGCCATGATGTAGAGCGTGACCGCGAACAGGACGCTGCCGCCGAGCAGGGCCAGCAGAGGCCCTTGCCCAACCGGCAGGCGGATCAGCGCCAGGACCGCCACGGCATGGATGAGCTGATAAAGGCCGCCCGTGCGTAGCCATTCAGCCGCCTGCGGGCTTGCCGCTGCGTGCGCGCCAAAGGCGGATGCGCCGATGGCGATGGCGGCGCTCAGGGATGCAAGTACCGAGATCATTTCTGTCCTCCCTCAATTGCCCGCGCCAGCGCGGCCGCGGTCGCCTCGAACGCCAGTCGCATCGAAGGATGCCGCGCCGGATAATCCCGGCCCGCGGCCAGCAGATCGAGATCCGGCCAGTGCGGGAACGCATCCCGCTCGCCGGCCAGATAGGCACGCCATGCTTCCCGCGCGTCTTCGAGCGCCAGATAATCCAGGCCCTTCGCATTCGCGGCGAGGATCGCGGCGGCCGCTTGCCCCAGAGCGCAGGCCTTGGCGTCCACGCCAATATCCTCGATCCGCCCGGCAGGATCGAGCCGCAGCGTCACCGTCACGCGGCTGCCGCAGGTGGGCGAGCGCCGTTCCTCGGTGAAGGCCGCGTCGGCCAGCGGCGGAAAATCCGCGATGCTTGCTGCCCGGCGCAGCACATCCATGTTGTAGAGCGTGCTGCTCATGATTGGCCCGGCTTATTGGGTCGCATTGCCGGCGGCCTCTTCCTCGTCGCCCAATACGCCGAGCAAGCCCCCTTGGCGGCTGTTCTCCGCCATCCATTCGCTCATTGCCGCGCCGCTGGCGTTGAGCAGCGGATAGGATCGCGACAGGCGCATCCAGTCGGGCCGGTTGGTCTCGACGCCGTAAAGCGCGTCATAACCGATGGTGAAAAGCACATGGCATATGGTGGCCACGAGGAGCCCCTTGATTGCCCCGAAACCCAGACCGAGCGTCCGATCGAACAGGCCGAGGAGGGAGCTTCGCGTCTTGTCGCCGATCCAGTGGGCGAGCATCGTGCCGAGGACGAAGACCACGCCGAACACGGCCACGAACGCCAGCAGCGCGGCGACATACTCCGCGTCGACCATGCGATCCAGCAGCGCCGTCACGGGCGCATGGAACAGCCGCACCGCAATGATCCCTGCGACAAGGGCGCAGAGCGAAAGCGATTCGGTCACGAAGCCCCTGATAAAGCCTCTGATCGCAAGCCCGCCGATAAGCAGCAGGACGGCAATGTCGAGCACGGTCATGCCGGGTGGCTAGTCCCGCCCAAGCATATGGTCAACAAGATCGCCGAGCCGCTTGAAACCGGTCATGGAAATACCGCCTGCCTGCACGGCGCCGGCGGCGGGCAGCAGGGCGCGATTGAACCCCAGCTTGGCCGCCTCCCGCAAGCGCAGCGCGGCGTGAGCGACCGGGCGGATCTCGCCTGAAAGCGCGATTTCTCCCAGCATCACGGCATCATGGGGCAGCGGCCGCTCAGACAAGGCGGAGATGAGCGCCCCGGCCACCGCCAGATCCGCCGCCGGATCCTGAAGGCGATAGCCGCCGGCCACGTTCAGATAGACCTCGCAGGACGAGAAGCTGAGCCCGCACCGCGCCTCCAGCACGGCCAGCACCATGGCGAGGCGGCCGCTGTCCCAGCCGACCACCGCGCGCCGGGGGGTCGCCCCGCTGGTGAGGCGCACGATGAGCGCCTGCACCTCGACAAGCACGGGCCGCGTGCCTTCCAGCGCGGGAAACACCGACGCGCCCGCCACCTGCTCCTCCCGCTCGGTGAGGAACAGCGCGGACGGGTTGCCGACTTCCCGCAGCCCTTCTTCGACCATGGCGAAGACGCCGATTTCATCGGTGCCGCCGAAGCGGTTCTTGATTGCCCGCAGGATGCGATATTGATGGCTGCGCTCGCCCTCGAAGCTGAGCACGGTGTCGACCATATGCTCCAGCACGCGCGGGCCGGCGATGGACCCATCCTTGGTGACA
>Ga0160433_100821_pt1 | contig 11106 bp, 9 predicted proteins | sample HID1972K_E0MG_FD_108235 | JGI IMG/M metagenome (GOLD analysis project Ga0160433, IMG submission 108235) | Enriched pill bug-associated microbial communities from UW Madison campus, WI, USA - HID1972K_E0 MG | ecosystem: Host-associated > Arthropoda: Insects > Digestive system > Unclassified ... | reverse complement strand
CTGCCAAGTCCGTATCCAGAAGCGCCGCTTACAGAAAAGGCCGGAGCGTAACCGCCGCCGCCGCCGCCATTGAAGGCATCGCTACCTGCGCCGCCGGCCCCGCCGGTTGTGGGTGTCGCATGCCCTGCGTTGCTTCCGTCTTGCGCATATGCGGGAACCGCCGCGCCCGCCGCGAGCGCAAGTCCCAGGGGCACGGCAACCGATCGCGACAGGCTCAGCTTGAAACAGCGCAATGACAAAAAGTCGGACTGATGCGTGCGGCGACGGTTGCTCATGAAATCCCCCCTTCGATGAACAGGCCGGCATTCGGCGGAGTTCAGACGCTGGGCAGGTAACACACTGCAAAAAAGGATTAAACGCTGAAAATAAAGTCATTTTTTTGTAAACCAGATCGCACTTCGAGTTGAACCGCCGACGCCCGTATCCGCTGCCCCAGGGAGAAATGACCCATCGGTCGATCCGAATGCGCGAGTTCAGTCGTTGTTTGATAGCGGCACGGCGTCATCCATCCGGCAGACCCCGCTCGGCATGCCCGATCACCAATCGACCGCCAACTCGCGAAGACGACGCGACAGGAAGTCGATCCATGCCCGTGTCTTGGCGGCCGGCCTGCGTGTGGCATGGGTGATGGCGTGGATCGCGCCCAATTCCATCAACTGCGCCTCAAGCGTGATTTCCACCAGCCGGCCGTCCGTCACCGCCTTCGCGGTGAGGAAGCGCGGGCCATAGACCAGTCCCTGACCGGCCAGCGCCGCCTGCACCAGCACTTCGCCGTTGTTGGCGTGGAGCGATCCATGGATCGGCTGCCGGATTCGGCCGTCCGGACCGAACCCCCAGTGCGACACGCCGGTCAGCGAGGACAGCGTATAGCCCAGGCAATCATGCCCGGAGAGATCGGCCGGCGTGCGCGGCGTGCCCCGCGCCGCCAGATAGGCCGGAGAGGCGCAGATATTGGCGCGAACGTCGGCAAGCTTTCGCGCGACCAGACTGCTGTCCGCGAGCTTTCCGATCCGGATCGCCATGTCCCAGCGCTCCTCCATCAGATCGACATAGCGGTCGTTGAGGCCGATCTCGATCGTCACGCCGGGATGGAGCCGGTGGAACTCGGCGATGAGTTCACCCAGATGCAGGGCCCCGAAGGCGGCCGGCGCACTGACGCGCAGCAAGCCTTCCACCGCCTGGGTGCGAGCCGATGCCTCGGCTTCAGCCTCTCGCAAGTCGGCGAGAACCGCCTCTGCTTTATAAAGATAGGTTTCGCCCGCTTCAGTGAGCGAAAGACGGCGCGTGGTGCGGTTGACCAGCGTCACGCCGAGCCGCGCCTCGAGCGCGTTCAGATGTTTGGCAGCCATGGCCGGAGACATGCCCATGTCCCGCCCGGCCGATGACAGACTGCCGAGCGTGACGGCTCGGACGAACACTTCGATGCCCGTCAGGCGGTCGGCCACAGCTTCCTACTCCTGGTTGTAGATAATTCTCATAAACAAGCTATTATCATGCAAAGGCATCAGGTCCATATCGGTTTCGAAAGGACACATCATGACCCGCCAACCCACCTTTTTCATTCCCCATGGGGGAGGCCCCTGTTTCTTCATGGACGATCCGCGCGGCGTGTGGACCGGCATGGAGACATTCCTGCGCTCTCTGCCGGAACGCTTGCCGGAAACGCCGAGCGCGATCCTGCTCGTATCGGGCCATTGGGAGACCGAAGGGTTCGCCTTCACCGGCGCCGAACAGCCCGACCTGATCTATGATTATTATGGATTCCCGCCGCACACCTATGAACTGCGCTTCGACGCGCCCGGCGCGCCCGGTCTTGCGCGGGACGCGGCGGCGCTTCTGACCGAGGCCGGTCTGACGGCCCGCGTCGATCCCGAACGCGGCCTGGATCACGGCGTCTTCGTGCCGCTCAAGGTCGCCTTTCCCGAGGCCGATGTTCCGGTTGTCGAAATGTCGGTCGAGCGCGGTCTCGATCCGGCGCTTCATCTGGCCGCCGGGCGCGCGCTGGCGCCGCTGCGCGACCGGGGCGTTCTGATTATCGGCTCGGGGATGAGCTTCCACAATATGCGCGCCTATGGCGACCCGCGCTTCACCGAGCCGTCGCTGGCTTTCGACCAATGGCTGACCGCCGCCGTGCAATCGCCCCCAGAGGCGCGGGCCGAGGCGCTGGAACGCTGGGCGGACGCGCCCGCCGGACGTTTGTCTCACCCGCAGGAGGAGCATCTGCTGCCCCTGATGGTGGCGGCCGGCGCCTCGGGCGAAGCCGGTGAACGCATCTATGCCGAGACGGTGATGGAAACCGCCATCTCCGGCTTCCGGTTCGACTGAAGGAGAAACGACATGCAGATCGATCTGGCCGGCAAACAGGCCCTCGTCACCGGCTCCACGGCGGGCATCGGACTGGCCATCGCCACCGGCCTCGCGCGCGCCGGCGCCAGCGTGACCCTGGTCGGGCGCGACGGCGCCCGGCTGGATGCCGCCGTCGCCGCCGTCAACCGGGCAAGCGGGCGTCAGGACTCCAGCGGCGTAGTCGCCGATCCCGGCGCCGCCGACGGTTGCGCCACGGTGATCGCGGCCCGGCCCGACACCGATATCCTGGTCAACAATGTGGGAATCTACGGCGCCCGCCCCTTCTTCGAGATCGCCGATGCGGCGTGGGAGGAAATATTCCAGGTCAACGTGATGAGCGGCGTGCGTCTGGCGCGCCATTATGCGCGGGGCATGCAGGCGCGCGGCTGGGGACGTATCCAGTTCATCTCCAGCGAATCCGCGCTCAATATCCCGGCGGAAATGGTGCATTACGGCGTCAGCAAGGCGGCGCTGCAAGGCGTATCGCGCGGGCTGGCCAAGGTGTTGGCGGGCAGCGGCGTCACCGTCAACGCCATACTGCCGGGTCCGACGCGGACCGCAGGCGCCGAGGCGATGATGGCGGACATGGCGGCCGAGCGCGGCGTGCCGGTCGAGCAGATGGAAAAGCTGTTCCTCGCCGAGAACCGCCCCTCGACCCTGCTGCAACGCTTTGCCACGCCCGAGGAAGTGGCGAACATGAGCGTCTACGCCGCCTCGCCCCAGGCCAGCGCCACGACCGGCGCGGCCCTGCGCGTGGAAGGCGGCATCGTCGAAAGCATCGCGTGACGAACGAACGACCGCGAGCCGCCGCGTCATCGCACGTCGCGCACCGCGCCGGGGCGAGGATAGGCCTGGAGCCGCTTCGTAACACTCACCGTCGCCGTTTCGGCATAAGCGACCCATTGTTGAAAGGCCGTGACCGGGATCCGCTCCAGCTTGCGCCGACAGCGGAGCATCAGGTGTCGCGTAGCTCCGTCGCGATCTGTACGCCGGATTTAAGCGTCAGTGTGACCGGTGTGCGTTCAGCGATGTCGGCAAGACGCACGCGCTGCTCATCGGTCAACGCACCTTCGAGCCCGATGCTCCGTTCTATCCGGGCATTGTCGCCATCGCGGATGAACCGCAGATCGACATGCACCTCCCGCAGATCCCATTGCTTGCGCGCGGCATACATGCGCAGCGTCATTGCCGTGCAGGCGCCAAGTCCCGACAGAAGATATTGATAGGGTGCCGGCCCCGCATCCTCGCCGCCAAGGCCCTTGGGCTCGTCGGCGATGAGGTCATGACGGCCGGCTCTCATGGAAACCCGGTAATCCTGGGTGCCGATGGTCGCGGCGACGCGCGCGATCGTCCGGGCGGCGGGCGCTGGGGTCTCGCCGTTCATGACATTGCCGGCGCGGGATGGCCGGGATCGGGCGGCAGCGGAATGAAGCTGTCATGATCGAGATCGGGAAGCTTCATGCGCTGCGCGCGCCAGTCGGCCTTGGCCTGCTCGATGCGCTCCTTCGATGAGGATACGAAGTTCCAGTCGATGAAGCGCGGGCCAATCGGTTCGCCGCCAATGGCCATGACGTTGGATGGCTCCAGCGCCAGAATGGCGGCAGCCCGACCAGGTGACAGAATGGCCATCCGCCCCGCATCGATGCGCTGGTTGTCCAGCTCGATGGCGCCGGTCGTGACATAGATGGCACGCTCGGGATAGTCGGCCGGCAGTTCCGCGCGCGCGCCTGCGTCAAGATCCCAATGCAGATAGAAAAGCGGCGAGTGGGTTTTGACATTCGCCTCCAGCCCCAGCGCCTTGCCCGCTATCAGCCGCCCCCGGAGGCCCTGATCCTCGAAGGTCGGAAGATCGCCCGGGCCATGGTTGGTGAAGGCCGGATCGCACTCTTCGTCGGCTTCGGGCAGCGCCACCCACGCCTGAATGCCATGCACGCGCCCACCGTCGCTCCGGGCGCGTTCGAACCGTTCGCTATGCGTGATGCCCCGGCCTGCCGTCATCCAGTTCACTTCGCCAGGAAAAATCGCTTGCTCCGAACCGACGCTGTCGCGGTGCATGACCTCCCCCTCGTAGAGATAGGTCACGGTCGACAGCCCGATATGGGGGTGCGGACGAACGTCCATGTCGTCGGGTATGCCGGCAGGCAGATCGACCGGTCCCATATGGTCGAAGAAAATGAATGGCCCGACCATGCGCCGTTTGGCGAATGGCAGAATGCGCCCCACCTCGAATCCGCCTCCAAGATCGCGGCGACGTTGATCAATCACAAGTTCGATCATGGGCTTCTCCCGGCAGGTCGATCGCGGGTCATCGGTGAATGTCAGCGACCGGGCGCTATTCCCGATCGCCGATACCCGCTTTTCGTTATCCCTCGTTCGGCAATACGGTGAGCACGCGCTCGATATGGTCGTGGAATTCCTGCATATAATTGCGCAGGAATTCTTCCGTCGTCGCGACCGTCACTTCGCCATCATCGGCGATCATGCCGGGCGTGAACTGGATATAGGCTTCCGGCGCGTTCATCTGCGGCGAGTTGCAGAAGCTCAGCACGCTCCGGAGGCTCTGCTGCGCGACCGCGGTGCCGATGGCGCCGGGCGAGGTGCCGATCACGGCCGATGGCTTGTGGGTGAAGCTGTTGGTGCCCCAGGGGCGGCTCGCCCAGTCGATCGCGTTCTTGAGGCCGCCGGGGATCGAGCGGTTATATTCCGGGGTCACGAACAGGATCGCGTCGGACGCCTTGATCGCCGCCTTGAAGTCCTTGCCCACCTGCGGATAATCATCGTCATAGTCATAGCTGTAGAGCGGCAGATCCTTGAACGGGATCTCGGTAAATTCGAGGCTCTTGGGCGCAAGTCTGATCAGCGCCTTGGCTAGCTTGCGGTTGATCGACTGCGTCGCGAGGCTGCCGATCAGATACCCTACTTTGAAAGTCGTCATGGCTGTAACTCCATAAAATAAAATGCCGGAATGGATTTGCGTATTGCCCGGTTTGCAGACGAAGCGGCCTTCCCGTGCATGAGTGGGAAGAGCCGCTTCATCCGGATCAGGCCTCGCCCATGCCCTCGGCCGGTTGCGGCGCGGCGCCGGCGCGCACCTTTTCCTCGATGCGGCGGCCAACATCGGCATCGACGCTCTTCCAGTAGTCAAACGCGCGGCCCAGCACCGGCTCGCGCACCCCGCCGAGGAGGCTGCCCGCCACCTGATCGACCAGCGCGTCGCGCTGATCGTCATTGAACACCTCGCGCACGAGGATGCCGGGCTGGGTGAAGTCGTCATCGTCGGCGCGCAGGGCATAGGCGCTGCGCACCATCGTACCGTCCGCTTCCCAGCCATCGTTCACCGGGCCGGTTTCGTCGGCCCAGGCGCGGTTGCCGCTGTTGGGCGCGTAAACGGGCGCATTGCCGGTGTGATGATAATTCATCGGCCCGTCGATTATATAGCTGTTCACCGGCACTTTGGGCTGATTGACCGGCAACTGGTGGAAGTTGGCGCCGATGCGATTCCTCTGCGCGTCATTATACCCAAAGGCGCGGCCGAGCAGCATCTTGTCGGGCGACAGGCCGATGCCGGGCACGGTGTTGCCGGGCGAGAAGGCCGCCTGCTCGATCTGCGCGAAGAAATTCTCCGGATTGCGGTTCAGCGTCATCACGCCGACCTCGATCAGCGGATAATCCGCATGCGGCCAGGTCTTGGTCAGGTCGAACGGATTGATGCGATAGCTCTTCGCATCCTCATAGGGCATGATCTGCACCGACAGCGTCCATTTGGGATGCTCGCCGCGCGCGATCGCTTCGAACAGGTCGCGGCGGTGGAAATCGGCGTCGCTGCCGGCCATGGCGGCCGCCTCGGCATTGCTGAAGAACGCCATGCCCTGCTGGGTATGGAAGTGGTACTTCACCCAGAACTTCTCGCCGCCGGCATTGACCCACATATAGGTGTGCGAGCCATAGCCGTTCATGTTGCGCCAGGTGCGAGGCAGACCGCGCACGCCCATCAGATACGTGACCTGGTGCGCGCTCTCAGGATTGTTGGTCCAGAAGTCCCACTGCATATGATTGTCGCGCAGGCCGGAATCCGGCAGCCGCTTCTGGCTGCGGATGAAGTGCGGGAACTTCATCGGATCGCGCACGAAGAAAACGGGCGTGTTGTTGCCGACGAGATCGTAATTGCCCTCGTCGGTATAGAATTTGAGGGAGAAACCGCGCACGTCGCGCCACGTATCCGGGCTGCCCTGCTCACCGGCGACGGTGGAAAAGCGCGCCAGCATTTCCGTCGAAGCACCCTTCTGGAACAGCGCGGCTTTCGTATAGGCCGAGACGTCATGCGTCGTCTCGAAGGTGCCGAACGCGCCCGAACCCTTGGCGTGCGGCTGGCGCTCGATGGTCTTCTCGCGGTTGAAATGCGCCATCTGCTCAAGGAAATGGACATCATGCAGCATGATCGGACCGTCCGGGCCGATGGTCAGCGAATTGCGATCGCTCGGTGCGGGCGCCCCCGTCGTCATCGTCGAGCCGGTGTTCGTATCGATATATTTGTCTGACATCAGCGATCTCCAAACGCAGTTACTGCCGCAGGAAAGCTGTCTCTTTTCGTTTCCGAAGTCGAGTTCAACTTGGGCACCGGTTGTGCGGTCTGCCAAAGCTACTGCCGCTGCCCGGCTGCATTCCTGTGACACACACAGGCATAACGCTCCGGCATCAAACAAGACAGGCGAATAAAATCGAACGGGGCGTTCGGTTTTTTGGAAAAGCAGATAGTGGTCGGCGGCGCCTTTTGTGGGTTATGACCACAAGATCGGCTCGCGCGTGGTGATCGGTGCGGGACTAATCGTGCCAACCTTGGCACACTTCCGAACTAAAAACGGTGCAAAACCTAGGGAGAAATGGTGCGCCCGGAACGATTCGAACGTCCGACCCTCAGATTCGTAGTCTGATGCTCTATCCAGCTGAGCTACGGGCGCTTGCCAAGATCACGATGCTCCAGGGCGTCGTGAGAGTGGCGCAATAGTCGGGGGCGCCGAGCGTGGCAACCCCCTTTTTCCGCTTTCTTTCGCCCCTCAGCCGCGCGCCGCCAGGGCCGCCTGCGCCGCCGCCAGCCGGGCAATCGGCACGCGGTAAGGCGATGCGCTCACATAATCGAGACCGATCTTCTCGCAGAAGGCGATGGAGGCCGGATCGCCGCCATGTTCGCCGCAAATGCCCAGCTTGATGTCGGGCCGCGTCGCCCTGCCTCGCTGCGCCGCGATCTCGATCAGCTCGCCCACGCCCTCGATATCGAGGCTGATGAACGGATCGCGCGCGAAGATGCCCTTATCGACATATTGCGTGAGGAAGCGGCCCGCATCGTCCCGGCTCACGCCAAGCGTCGTCTGCGTCAAATCGTTGGTGCCGAAGGAGAAGAACGCGCCCACCTGCGCAATCTCACCAGCCTTCAGCGCCGCGCGCGGCAGCTCGATCATCGTGCCGACCAGATACTCGACGCTCTCGCCCCGCTCGGCGAAGACATCCTGCGCCGCCTTGTCGACCACGTCCTTCATCAGCTCCAGCTCGCGCTTGGTCGCCACGAGCGGGATCATCACCTCGGGGATCGGCGCCTCACCGCTCGCCTTGGCCACGTCCAGCGCTGCCTCGAAAATGGCGCGCGCCTGCATCTCGTAGATCTCGGGATAGGTCACGCCCAACCGGCAACCGCGGTGGCCGAGCATGGGGTTGAACTCGTGCAGTTCCGCCGCGCGCCGCTTGAGCATGTCGACGCTCACGCCCGTCGCTTCCGCCACGTCCGCGAACTCATGGTCCTCATGCGGCAGGAACTCATGCAGCGGCGGATCGAGCAGGCGGATGGTGACGGGCAGGCCCGCCATCTCCGTGAAGATCGCCGTGAAGTCCGCGCGCTGCTCGGGCAGCAGCTTGGCCAGCGCCGCGCGCCGCCCCGCTTCCGTCTCCGCCAGGATCATCTGGCGCACCGCGGTGATGCGCGCGGCATCGAAGAACATATGCTCGGTGCGGCACAGGCCCACGCCTTCCGCGCCGAACTCGCGTGCCGTGCGGCAATCGAGCGGCGTCTCGGCATTGGCGCGCACGCGCAGCCGGCGCACATCGTCCGCCCAGATCATGAGCGTGCCGAAATCGCCGCCCATTTCGGGCTGCACGGTCGGCACTTCGCCCGCCATCACTTCGCCGGTCGCGCCGTCGATGGTGATGATGTCGCGTTCCTTGAGCAGCCGCTCGCCGATCCGCATCAGCTTGTTGGGCCCGTCGATGGAGATGCCGCCCGCGCCGGAGACGCAGGGCCGCCCCATGCCGCGCGCCACCACGGCGGCGTGGCTGGTCATGCCGCCCCGCGCGGTCAGGATGCCCTTGGCGGCGTGCATGCCATGGATGTCTTCCGGGCTCGTCTCGATCCGCACGAGGATCACCGCCTCGCCCAGTTCGGCAAGGCGCTCGGCCGTCTCGGCATCGAACACCACCTGGCCCGAGGCCGCGCCCGGCGATGCCGGCAGGCCCTTGGTCAGCACGTCGCGCGGCGCCGAGGGATCGAGCGTGGGATGCAGAAGCTGGTCGAGCGCGGCGGCGTCCACGCGCGCCACGGCTTCCTCGCGGGTGATGAGCCCTTCCTCGGCCATATCCACCGCGATCTTCAGCGCCGCCTTCGCCGTGCGCTTGCCCGAGCGGGTCTGGAGCATCCAGAGCTTGCCCTGCTGCACGGTGAACTCGATATCCTGCATGTCCCGATAATGGGTTTCGAGAATCTGGAAGACCCTGGCCAGCTCCGCATAAGTCTGCGGCATCGCCTCTTCCATGCTCAGCGGCCGGGCCCCCGCCCGCTCGCGCGCGGCCTTGGTGAGATATTGCGGCGTGCGAATGCCCGCCACCACGTCCTCGCCCTGCGCGTTGATGAGATATTCGCCATAATAGGCATTCTCGCCCGTCGCCGGATCGCGCGTGAAGGCCACGCCCGTCGCGGACGTGTCGCCCATATTGCCGAACACCATGGCCTGCACGTTCACGGCCGTGCCCCAGTCACCGGGAATATTGTTGAGCCGGCGATAGACCTTGGCGCGATCCGCCTGCCAGGAACCGAACACCGCGCCGATAGCGCCCCAGAGCTGCTCATGCACGTCCTGAGGGAAAGGCTTGCCCCACTGCTTGAGCACGAGCGCCTTATATTCGTCGACCAGCCCCTGCCAGTCCTCCGCCGTCAGCTCGGTATCGAGATAGGCGCCGCGATCCTCTTTGACGATCTCCAGCGCTTCCTCGAACTTGGCATGGTCGAGGCCCAGAACCACGTCCGAATACATCTGGATGAAGCGGCGATAGCTGTCCCACGCAAAGCGCGCATCGCCCGATGTCGCGGCAAGGCCCTGCACCGTCTCGTCATTGAGGCCGAGGTTGAGCACCGTGTCCATCATGCCCGGCATGGAGACGCGCGCGCCCGAGCGCACGGAGACCAGCAGCGGATCGGCCGCATTGCCGAAGCTCTTGCCCGTCACCGCCTCGACATGCGCGATGCCATTGGCGACTTCCGCCTTCACGCTCTCGGGATAGGTCTCGCCCTGCTCGTAATAGAGCGTGCACATCTCGGTGGTGATGGTGAAGCCCGGCGGCACCGGCAGGCCGATCGCGGCCATGCCATCCAGATTGGCGCCCTTGCCGCCCAGGAGGTTCTTGTCCCCCTTGCCGCCATCATCGACACCGCCACCGAACCGATAGACATATTTCGTCATCAAGCGTTCCACCCTGCCTTGCATGGCGCGTGTCGGGCGACATGTGCTGTCATTCTCGCCGCCGCGCGCGCTTTCTTACGTTCGCGCCCCTAACCCTCAATTCTGGAGAAGTCCGCCACTTTGTGCACCGCAGCACGAATTCGGGTCAACAGATTTAACCGCGTTTGACGCTTGATCGGGTCGGCATCATTGACTGTAACGGCATCAAAGAATGAGTCGATGGGCGCGCGCAGCGTGGCGAGCGCCGCCATGGCGCCCTCGAAATCCTCGGCGGCGATGGCCGCATCCGCGCGCGGCTCGGCCTGATCGAGCGCCGCAATCAGCGCGGCCTCGGCCGGCTCGGGCGTGTAAGCCGGCGCATTGCCCGCACCGCTGAAGCGCTCCTCATGAACGCGCAGCGCATCGGCAAGATCAGGATCGTCCACAGCGACCAGCGGGTCCTCCTCGCCGGTCTGTGAGATACCCTGCGAGCCCGGCACGCTCATCAGCGCGCCATCCTCGTCCCAATTCTCTTTCTTGAGGATATTGGCGGCGCGCTTGTAGCCCGCGAGCAGGTTCACCCCATCATCGTTGCCGACGAAGCCCTGCAATGCCTTCACCCGCGCCAGCAGCCGGACGAGATCGTCCTCACCACCCAGCGCGAACACGGCGTCGATGAGGTCGTGCCGAACCCCGGCCTCGCGCTGCTGCACCTTGAGGCGGTCGGCGAGAAAATCGTTGAGAGTATTGCTTAGGCGAGCATAATCCCAAACCTTGTCTGATTCTGATTTCGAATTTTCATTTGGGAACCAATCGAGGAAAGACTTCACCAACCGCCCCAGCGGAAGGCGAATTTGGTGCTGATTAAGAAGTGACAGTACACCTAAACCCGCTCTCCGAAGCGCAAACGGATCACGAGAACCCGTGGGCAGCTCTCCGATCTTGAAGAAGCACAGCATGTTATCCAGCTTATCCGCAAGGCTCACCGCCACCGTCACCGGCGCGGTCGGCACCTCATCGCCCTGCCCCACCGGCTTATAATGATCGCGAATGGCATCCG
>Ga0160433_100812_pt1 | contig 11214 bp, 9 predicted proteins | sample HID1972K_E0MG_FD_108235 | JGI IMG/M metagenome (GOLD analysis project Ga0160433, IMG submission 108235) | Enriched pill bug-associated microbial communities from UW Madison campus, WI, USA - HID1972K_E0 MG | ecosystem: Host-associated > Arthropoda: Insects > Digestive system > Unclassified ... | reverse complement strand
GTATTTTTAGGTGCGGGTTCTTTGCAAACTGCTTTTACAACAATTTTGGGTTATGATAGTTCTACCAATTCAATGTTGAATTTATCCATGCTTCCCGGAATTATTCTGGGTGGGGTAATGAGTAACTATTGGAGAAAGAAAGATTGGTCAATGAAGTCTATCCTGTTTATTGCTTTTTTGTGCTTCCAGTTGTATGCAGTTATGATGTACTTTTTGGTTGCATCTGTTATTCAGATTGAATACCTGATTTTACCCAATGCGATAAAAGGTCTAGGAATGTGCCTTGTCTTTATAGGTTGTTCTTTATACCTTGTTAATAAGCTTTCAGCAGCTGAAATCATACCAGTATTGTCGATCTATATCTTGTTTCGGACGTTTGTTGGAACAGCTTTCTTTGGCGCTATTATTTCCTGGGCTATGTATAAACTCCAACTGCAAGGTATAAGTGATCTTGCTTCCGGAATGGATGCCATGGATCCTTTTGCTGCTTTGAGAGGCGGTAGCATGAAGCTCTATCAAAGTGTACAGGTACAGTCAACGTTAATTAGCATCAAAGAGATTTTTGGTTATATCAGTGTAGCTGGTATGCTGATTCTAACGTTTATTTTACTTCATCCTTTTGAGCACATGCATCATCGTAAATTGATTCTTGCGCGCAAGCGTTTTAAGGGTTATTCTATAAAAGGATATCGAGAGCACGGAAAACCCGAGCCTGAAGTCAGCTCGGCGGAAGCAGCGATGCCTGCTTCAGGGGTATAGAAACCCTTTCTTTTCTATATAGGAACTCGCATTAAAGTATAAACGCTTTAACAAGATACTTTTTATGTATTCATTTGCGATAGAGAAAGAAATATTCGATATTTAGAATTTATAAACCTATTGTAAACCTATATGAAATCAATTTTACCAGCTCTTCGTGGTTTTTTAACACTTTTTTTTTGCTTATTATCAGTTTGCTTACTGAAAGCTCAAGACTTTCCGTTTGGTGTATTCGATCAGGCTACAATGAAAATGAGCAGTTATTCCAATGACACCAATGCCGTAGCGGTCGTATTACATGAATTTGGTAAAGCCAGGATAAGTAATAGCGACGCTAATAAATTGATATTGGAATACCACGTAAAAATAAAAGTTTTTAATAGCCAAAAATTTACTCACGGAGATGTGGTTATTCCATTACACAAAGAAAATAAGGAAAATTTTGAGACTGTAAGAAATATAAAAGGAGTTGTTTTTTATCAGGATGAAAATGGAAGTATAAGACAAACTGAGCTGGAAAAGAAAAGCATTTTCAATGAAAACGCTTCAATGTACCTGGACCTGGTAAAATTTGCAATGCCGAATATTCGGGATGGTTGTATAATTGAGTATTCATACGAGTTGGAATCTCCTTTTATATTTAATTTCCGTTCGTGGGAATTTCAATGGGACATACCCAAAATATATAGTGAATATGTGGCCATTATTCCAGGTGTTTATAATTATAATGTATCTTTAATAGGGCCTTATAAATTAAGCAAAAACGATGCGGTGATCGTGAAAGACTGTTTTCAGCCGGGAGGAGGCGTAAAAGCAGATTGCTCAAAGATGACTTATGGAATGAATGATATCCCTGCATTTATAGAGGAAGATTTTATGACTGCACCTAAAAACTTTATTTCTGCCATTAATTTTGAACTATCGGAAGTCGCATTGCCAAGTGGAGGAAAGCGGAAGATTACCAAAGATTGGAAAGATATTGATTACGAACTAAAAAAGCATTTTAACTTTGGAAAGCAAGTTAAAAAAGACGAGTTGTTTAAAGAGCCGTTACCTCCAATATTAAAAGGTAAACCTAATGATTTAGAAAGGGCACAAGCGGTATATAATTACATAAAAGGATTATACAAGTGGAATAATTATTATGGGAAATATAGCGATAACGGAATTAAGAAATCCCTGGAAAGCCGCAGTGGAAACGTCGGTGATATCAATTTGTCACTGGTTGCAGCTTTAAACGCAGCGGGGTTAAATGCGGATGCAGTTATTCTTTCAACGCGAGATAATGGTTTAATAAATAAGCTTTATCCCATTATGAGTGATTTCAATTATGTTATTGCCATGGTTGCGATTGACGGCAAAAACTATTTTTTAGATGCTACGGAGCCGCTGATGCCTTTTGGTCTTCTTCCTTTAAGATGTATAAACGATCAGGGTAGGGTAATGTGTATCGATAAACCATCTTACTGGATTGATTTAGCTGCATCCCAGAAAAGGAGTAAAGTATATTCTGTGCAACTTACATTACAAAGCGATGGCATAATTAAGGGGCTTGTTAAAAATTATTCCATGGGTTATGAAGCCTATAATAAAAGAAAGAGAATAAAGCAATTTAACACGGTAGAGGAATATGTTGAAGATATGGATGAAAGAATGGCAAAGATTAAAATTATCAGTCATGATATCCAAAGTCTTGATAGCCTGGAAAATACGCTTGGAGAAGTATATGAAATAGAAATGGAGGCATTTGATGATTTAAATAAAGACAGGTTTTATTTCAATCCTTTCTTTATGGATCGAATGGATGAAAATCCTTTTAAACTCGCAGAGCGATCGTATCCGGTTGATTGGGGCGCTCCTTCTGATTCCAGGGTTGTGATTAATATGAGCTTTCCTGAAAATTATGAAATTATCAGCAGGCCGGAAGATAAAGGAATAGCGCTGCCAAATAAAGGCGGTAGGTTTATAAGTAATATAAATATTTCGGACAACAAACTGCAGTTCTCGGAAAGTATGCAGTTGGAGAAATCAATTTATAACTCAGAAGAGTATCATTATTTAAAAGAACTTTATAACCAAATAATTCAATTTCAAAAAACTGATATCATATTTAAGAAGAAATTATGAGGCTATTCTACCTATGTTTTTTATGCATATTCACTATTTTTCAGGCTGACGCACAACATGCATATGAGGTGAGCCAAATCTCTAAAGAACTTTTACCAAGAGCAAGTGCCGTGATTCGTTCGATGGAGATGCGTGTTGAAATAAAGGCTTTGGATGAGGTTATCTACACTGCGAAACAGGTTATTACGGTATTGAATAAAAATGGTGACTCAGATGCAGCTATTTATATCTGGTATAATAAAAGCCGTCAAATCAAATCTGTCAAAGGCACCATGTATGATGAATTTGGAAAACCATTCGCAAAGCTTTCAGCAAAAGAATTCTCGGATGTCAGTGCCGCAGATAACAGCTCATTGTTTGAAGATTCGCGTGTGAAAATATTTCGACCCAATTCGAATACCTATCCGTATACCCTGGAATATGAATATGAAATACGTTCTAAACAGTCTCTTAATCTCCCGGATTGGTACCCTAACAGTTCTACCGGTGTTGCTGTAGAATATGCCTCCTTCACGGTACAAGCTAAACCGGATTTTAATATACGTTATAAAGAAACTAATTATCCGGGCAAAGTTAAGGTTCAAACCGATAATAAATATAAAACCTACCAGTGGGAAGTCAAAGGGTTAAAGGCCATTCGTGATGAACCTTATAGTCCTTTACCTGAAACCTTTCTTACTTCTGTTAAGATTGCTCCAGAAGCTTTTAGCTATCAGGGAATTAAAGGTGAGTTTTCAAATTGGAATGAATACGGTAAATGGATGTTTGAGGCCTTATTAAAGGATCGAAATAAGATTCCTGAACAAACAGCTGCTTATATCCGGTCTCTGACAAAGGATGTTGTTGAACCAAAAGAAAAAGCTAAAAAGATCTACGAATATGTTCAGAAAAAGACGCGATATGTTAGTATTCAGGTGGGCATTGGTGGTTATCAACCCTTTTTAGCGAGTGAAGTGGATCGTACCGGTTATGGTGATTGCAAAGCGCTCGTAAACTATACACAAGGATTGTTAAATGTAGCTGGCATAGAATCTCAATATGTAGTTGTTGCATCAGGTGACAAAAAGAGAAACGCAATTCCGGATTTTACAAGCATGAACCAATTTGATCACGTAATTCTTTGCATTCCTTTAGAAAGTGATACCGTTTGGCTTGACTGTACGAGCAAAGAAAATCCATTTGGTTATTTGGGGACCTTTACAGATGACCGTTTGGCTGTAGCCTGTACTGCGGATGGAGGGAAACTCATTCGTACGCCAGCGTTTGAGGCTTCAACTAGTCAGCAAGTGCGGGTTGCGTCTTTTAAATTGGATAGCATTGGATCGATTGAGGGATCAATGGAAACAGTTTTTAAAGGATGGCAGTATGACAATCGGGATTTTCTTATTGGAGAGCCCTTAACTGAGCAATTGAAAAAAATACCTGAAATTTATCGGGTTAATAACATTGCTGTAGAATCTTTTCAAATCAATCAGAATAAAAGTAATCAGCCCGTAACAACCGAACAATTGAAGTTCGAAGCTCGTAACTATGGATCTTTGAATGCTGATCTGATGTTTGTTCCATTAAATAGAATCAATCAGAGTCCGCATCCGCAGGAGATCAGAAATCGTGAAAACAAATTGTATATTAACAGAGGATATGTAGATGTAGACAGCGTTGTATTTGAATTACCAACAGATTTTAAGATAGAAGGTTTACCTCAACCTGTTTCGTTAGAATATCCATTCGGAACATTTGAAATGAAAGCTGAAATATCAGGAAAGAAGCTTTACTACTCCCGACGTATTTTTATAAAGGAAGGGACTTTTTCCGCAAAACAATATGATGATCTTGTTAGGTTTTATAGAATTGTAGCGGATGCTGATGCAGAACGCTTTGTTTTAAGAAGGATTTCGACCAAATGACATAAATTTTGTATATTGCAGAATAATTGCACGGGGTGCTTAATCAATAGATTAGGCTGAGATAACACCCGATACCTGATTTGGATAATGCCAACGTAGGGATGCAGCATAAGATATTTCCATTTTAAGCTCCATTGTCTTTTGGTATTAAAAGAATCTGGGGCTTTTATTTTTTAACACAAAAATAAAATGGAAATACAAAAAAAAGAATTCGGACTTATTCCCAAAAGTCATGCGAATTGGCAGAGCAGACCTGAATGGTTCTTCAATCGGGAACATACAGATACTTATGAGCAATGGTATGAAGGCCGTTATAAGCGGGCTGAAATCTGGCAAAAGAAAGTCATGGAGCAGCTGGTCTCGAAAGACAAAAGAATTCAAACATTATTAGAGTTTGGTTGTGGGACCACACGCTTTACACGTTGGTGGAAAGAGATTGGTATAGAAGCAACTGGTGGTGATATTTCTCCATTAATGCTCTCCCAGGCGATTCACTTATTTGAAGGTGATTTGGTAATGGCCGATTCGCATCACATGCCATTTAAAGATCATACGTTCGACTCATTAGCCTTTATAACCACTTTTGAGTACTATAAAGATCCTGTAAAAGTGATTCGGGAGGCTGCCAGAGTTGCCAGGTATGGTATTGCCATGGGAATGATGAACCGTAATTCTCCTAAAGTTCTGCGCAGACGAGTACAACAAGTCTTTGGTAAAAATCCATTCTATGTCACTGCCACTTTTTATACCCCCCAGAAGCTAACAGAAATTATACACGAAGCACTTCAGGGAAGGAATTATACAATTGAATGGACTTGTACCGGTTTGCCTAAGTGGTTTCCTGTACAACAATGGAATGTGCCTTATGGTGACTTCTTTGGATTGTATGTAAGACTAAATGATGTAGATTAATGATGAAAGAATTGGGGAAAATCCAATACGATTTTTTTGAAGAATCGATTCTTCAAAATTGCGGATATAAACGAGAGGAAGTTCGTACCGGACCGGGATTTGGTGTTGATGTTGCTGTTATTGATTTACCAAATAATCTTGCCATGGCGGTAGCAAGTGATCCTTTATCGCTAATTCCTTCTTTGGGTTTAGAAGAGTCTGCTTGGTTATCAGTGTATCTAATGGCAAATGATATTGCGACTACTGGTCATGCGCCTATGTATGCACAGTTTGTATTGAATCTGCCTGCACATTTTTCTAAATCTGATTTTAAAGTCTATTGGAATCATATTCATACAATATGCAAAAGATTAGGGATTGCGATCACCGGAGGACATACAGGTTTTATTGAAGGTCAAAATTCAACAATTTCCGGAGGGGGAACATTGATAAGCATTGTTCCTAAAGAACAAATTTTGATATCGAAATCTGCAAAGTCATCCAATGTGATCTTAGTAACCAAACAATGTGCTATTTCTTCTTCTGCAATTCTAGCCATGAGTTTTCCCGAAACTGTAAAAAATAAGCTGGGCAAGGAAATTTATGATAATGGGTGCGCATTGTTTTATAAAACCTCTTCTGTTGAAGATGCAATAGCCGCAGTTGGCAAAGAAACTACGGACAAGGGAGTCACTGCAATGCATGATGTTACTGAAGGTGGTGTTTTAGGCGCAATCTATGAAATGGCAAAAGCATCCGGAAATGGAGTACGTATTTACAATGATTGTTTACCAATAGGTGAAACACAGAAACAAATTTGCAAGCTGTTTTCAATTGACCCGCGCTTTTCAATCGGAGCAGGATCTATGATCATTGCCGTAGAAAAGGACTTTGAAAACCAAGTCATAGAACGTTTGCAGAACCAGCATATTGAGTCTGTCGTGGTGGGTGAATTAACGGATGCGGATAAAGGTTTTAAGTTAGTCGATGAAAATGGAGAAATCGATCTTCCTTATTTTGCTAAAGATCCCTATTGGGCCGCATTTTTCAATGCTTATAAAGAAGGGTGGAAGTAATTATGGAAAATTTTGAAATTTCAGGAGGTGTTTATTTGGTAATCGATCCTTCAATGAACCAGCCTGACCTTTTTAAAAAGCTGGAACAGGCTCTAGAAGAAGGGATTTCAGTAATTCAGATTTGGGATCATTGGAAAAATCCATGTGAGAAAGAAGAAGTAATTAGGAAGATATGTAATTTATGCCATGCTTTTTATGTCCCTGTTTTAATAAACAATGCCTGGGAGCTGCTTCACTCTCTTCCCCTTGATGGGGTTCATTTTGATAAGATCCCGGATAACTATGATTTGATTAAAAGATCTTTGAAAAAAGGTTCTATAATCGGACTTACTTGTAATAATGAATTGTCTGAAATAAAATGGGCGGAGGAACATGCGTTAAGCTATATTTCCTTTTGCTCAATTTTTCCATCCTTAACAAGCAACAGCTGCGACTTGGTTTCATTTGATACCATTAAGAAAGCACGCGAAATAACTTCAATGCCCCTGTTTCTGGCAGGAGGCATACGGTTGGATAATATGAAAAAACTAAAAGAGTTGGATTATGACGGCATTGCTGTTATTTCCGGAATCATGAATTCCGAAAATCCTGCTCAAACCACAAAACTATATTTAGCGTTATTAAATAAAAAAAATCATGAAGATAACAACCATTCATAAACTATGTTGCCCCTTCGATAAAGGGGATTTGTCATTGCAAATATTTACACAAGATTTAGAACAAAATATTTTAGAGGGATTGCTTACCTGCAAAGCTTGTGAAAGGTATTTTCCCATAATAAAAGGAATTCCGATTATGAGTCCTGATGAATACAGGGAATTCAAACTGGAACAGCCGGTAATTGATAGTTGGAAGAACTATTTACCTGATAAGAAATTTGAAAACTTTCGTTTAAGCAATAAAGACGATGAGTCTGTTTGATTAAGGCTGAAGAAAGTCAATTAATTGTCTCGCATTGTCCAAGGCATGTCCGTTGATATCATTGTTAAAGAATGCCCAAACGGTATGACCTTCTTTTTTCCAGCTAAGAAATTTTTCTGCATATTTCTGTAGTGATTCTTTTGAGTAAGAAGATGCGTATAATGCCTTTGGGCCATGAAAGCGGACGTAAATGTCTTTTGCAGTTACGAATTCTTTGTAAGGGAAGCGTTCTGATTGTGCAATCACGAAAGCAATATTGAATTTTTTCATTAAATCAAGAGACTCTTCGCTATACCAGGATTCATGACGAACTTCCATTGCAAAGGAGTATTCCGGATATTTATTTTCCAGGATCTCATAAAATTTTTTCTCAGTTGATAAATTGAAAGCCACGCTTGCCGGAAGTTGAATTAAAACCGGACCCATCTTCTTTTGCATTGGTTTAAAGATATCAAAGAAACGTTCTAATGGTTCCTCCGGATCAGTTAATTTCTTCATGTGACTTAAATATCGACTGATCTTGGGGCAAAATAAAAAATCATCCGGAACGAGGTCTACCCATTTTTTAACCGTTGAAGCCAGCGGCAAATGATAAAAGCTGCTATTGATTTCAGTTACTTTGAAATGTTGCGAATAAAAAGATAGATAATCTGTCGGTTTCAGTTTTTCGGGGTAAAATGTTCCCTTCCAATCTTTATAGCTCCATCCAGATGTTCCGATATGAATTTTAGTCATTGTCTTGTGGTTTGTTCTCTAACAATTACGAGTTCAATCGGTTTTATAAATTCAGCTTTTTGGACTGGCCAAGCTATCAGAACTATCTTCCAAACCTGTAAAATTGTGCTAATTCATCCGTTTCTCCCTTAAGTAATTTGGAAATAATACGCATTCCTATTACCGAAAACGTTATGCCATTTCCTCCAAAGCCCAGAACGAAATAACTATTTGGGAAATCTGTATGTTCTCCGATATAAGGCAAACCATCCTTGGTTTCTCCGAAGGTGCCGCACCAGGAAAAATCAATCGTAAAGTCGTATTCAGGTAAATAGTTGGCTAATTGTTTTTCAAGCTTTTGAGCTTTCTTTTCGACCCTGTTATTTCTTTTTGGAAGACTTCTAAAGCTATCATCTTCGCCGCCAATAAGCAAACGGTTGTCATCGGTAGTCCGCATATAAATATAAGGAGAAGCAGTGTTCCAAAATAAAGTATCATTTAAAATATTTTGGCTGCTCCCGTTTTGTTCACCTACAATCGCATAAGTATTCAGAAGCTTGACAAAATTTTCTTTAATGAAATCTTTTGTTTCATAGCCAGTACAATAAATTATCTTCTTTGCTTTAATAAGTGTCTGATCGTTTACTGTTGCCTCTATGCCATTATTTGTGTATTTAATCTTATCTAATTCCGTTTTATCAAAGATTTTTAAACCTTTCTTATAATTATACTTTAATACATCATGTGTAAATTGAAAAGCATCCATACTTGCTCCTTGCTTTGATAAGATTCCTCCAAATGTGTGGTTGATATTATAATCACGTAAAATATCTTCCGCTGTAAGCCATTTTACCCGAAGACCATATTTTCTTCTGGCTTCAAATTCTTTTTTTAACCACTGGCCTTCCTTTTTAGAATGAGCGAAATAAAGTGAATTTTTTCTTTTGAAACCGCTAGTTGATTGGATCTGATCTGCTATTTCTTTTATTTTGTCAATAGAATCAGCGCATGCTCTATAACTTTCTACCGCACCTTTTTCACCGATCATTCTTATCAATTTATAAAGAGGAACGTCTATTTCATACTGTAGCATGGAAGTAGTTGCTGAAGTACTGCCATGTGCAATTTCGCGTTTATCGATCAAGGTGGTATCATAACCATCTGCTATGCATTGATGAGCAATTAGACTACCGGTTATTCCTCCACCAATAATCAGGATTTCTGTTTCTAAATTTTCTTTCAGCGAGGGGTAGGACTGAATAATTCCATTCTTAATTAACCAGAAAGGCTCAAAGGATGTTAGTTTCATACATTTATATTGAAAAATAAATCTAATTATTTTAATTCACAAAGACATAACCTGATTTGGCACATTAATTGTAGTTGTATATGCAACTAAGTTAATGTGATGAAATTATCAATTAGTGACATATTTAATATTGTAATCGGCAGAACAACCAATACGGTTAACCGGAGACTTCAACGTGAATTTAAAAGAATGAACCTGCAGATCACTCATGAGCAGTGGACTATATTATCAGCTTTATGGAGTGAGGATGGGCAGACTCAACAATCTTTGTCGGCAAAAACCTTTCGTGACAAAACGAGTGTAACAAGACTGATTAATAAATTAGTAACGCAAAATCTAGTCGTTAGGGTCCCTGACAAAACGGATCAGCGAACCAATCTGATTTACCTTACGTCTAAAGGCAAATCGTTGGAAGAAATAACGGCGCCAGTTTTAAATGAAACGTACGAAAAAGCTATTTCAGGAATTGTTGAAAAAGATATTATGATTTGTAAAGAAGTATTAAATCGGGTTTTTGAAAACTTAAAGGATTAGATTTTGCTTATAAATAGTTGTAAAGACAACAATTATACTATGAAACGTTTATTATTTTTATCGATATCATTATTCTTTTCTCTCCAGCTTTGGGCTCAATCCAATGTTTCTGAATTGGCTAAAATGTTAACTGAAGAAGCTTTGAAAAAGAATTACGAATTAAGTAATTCGCAATTGGAAGGCGAAAAAACGGAACAGGATATTAAAAGTGCCAAAGCCACTTACATCCCGAAGATAAATGTAGTGGCTGCTTATGCTTACTTGAATCAAGACCTAACGGTAGATCTTCCTTCTATTCAAACCGGGATTTCCGGACTTAATTTATTTGAAGGCAGCCAGTCTTTTGGTGTAAAAGGACAGGTTGGATTAGCCGCTGTAAATGCAGAAATGGTATTGTTTTCAGGTATGCAGGCAGAATATGGCTCGAAAGCCTTGATTGAGAAAAGGCAAGCACAGGAATATCTTTCACTGGCTAAAAAGAATGAAATTACACAAGACGTTCTGGAAACAATCGACCAGATCGCTCTTCTTCATCAATCGAAACTGCTTCTGGATGAAAGTCAAAAAAGGTTAGACAAAGAAAATTTACGTGTTAAAAAAGCAATTGAAAATGGATTGGCAATTCCTTATGACCGGAAAAAGATAGAGGTAGCTATCTATCGCCTGGAAGCAAAAAAGCAGGAATACGATGGTAAACGCGAACTTCTATTTTCGAAGCTAAGTATGCTAACCGGGCATTCAGCTGAAGAATTAGAAAAGCAAACTAGCACAATGAATGAATTGAATCCCTGGCTTTTTATCTCTTCAGAATCTATTAATGAAAGTTCTACTGTAAAGAAACGTCCGGAAGTACATGCTTTAAATTCCGGAATACAGGCTGTGGATTATCAGATTAAGATGCAGAAAGCAAAAGCTCTTCCCCAAGTTATTGCTATGGGAAGTGTTGGTTATACCAATCTACATAATGCCAAGATCT
>Ga0160433_100810_pt1 | contig 11235 bp, 7 predicted proteins | sample HID1972K_E0MG_FD_108235 | JGI IMG/M metagenome (GOLD analysis project Ga0160433, IMG submission 108235) | Enriched pill bug-associated microbial communities from UW Madison campus, WI, USA - HID1972K_E0 MG | ecosystem: Host-associated > Arthropoda: Insects > Digestive system > Unclassified ... | reverse complement strand
TGATCTTTTGTAAGCCCTATTGCAAAATCGGCTCTTTGTGTCCACACAGGTACGGCTGCACCAAATAACGCCAGTTTGCTAATGTGTGCTGCATTATGTCTTGTTACGTAACGGACAGAAATAGCACCCCCCATTGAAAAGCCACCTAGTGTAGCATCACTGATTTCAAGCTTATCCAATACTACTCTGATGTCATCTGCATATACATCATAGTTATACTTTCCGTAAGGTTGGTCTGATTTTCCAAAACCTCTCAAAGAAATTCCAATTACCCTGAACCCTTTCTCTACCAGGTATTGGTACTGGTATTCATACATTCCATCGCTAAGGGGCCATCCGTGAATAAGTACGATAGGCTTTCCTTCTCCTATATCGGTTACGTGCAGACGAACATTTTTTTCAACTTCAATGTACTCTTCACGACCCACAGCTGCAGGAATACGTTTTTCTTGTGCAAATGAATTGTTTGCGACTACGATTGTCAAAACGCAAGACGCTAAGATTGCTTTTTTCATTTTTTTTTAATTTTTAGTTGTTTGTGTTTAAATGTGTGATAGAATAATAATGTCTCTGTCCATATAAGGTATACCACTTATAATCAACCAAATATAGCTAGGTTACCAACGATATTTTAATACGATTTTAACAAGTTCTTTTCCTGATTTCTCTATTCGATAAGTGGGCACCCTAATAAAATATGTATTAGCTTGTAAAGTATTGTATACCCTCTTTCCAAACATGCAGGATAGATAGGGTATCTGAAATGTTTTTAGTAGGGTTTCCTTTCACCAATAGCATATCTGCTCTTTTACCTTCTTTTATTTGACCTCTGTCAGATAAGTCAAATCTTTTTGCCGGAACTGAAGTCGCTGCCCGCAGCGCTTCAACAGGTGTTAACCCAGCTTCTACTAAAAGTTGCAATTCATGATGCACGCTTACACCATGAGCCAGACCGCCCAGGTGTGGAACCGGAACTGAAACATCGGTTCCAACCAAAATATCCACGCCTGCCAGATGAAGATCCATCACATTGTTGAAATTATCTTCCATTTTCCCTTCGGGGAATGTGTGAAAACATGAGCATAGGGTGTTCATCCATTGCTCGTCTAATTTAGATATGACACGCTCATCATGTGCAAGCTGACAAGCATTGTTACCGATTATTGATGAGTTTAAAACCAGGCATGGTGTAACAAATGCACCACGATCTGCGATTGACTGAACTAGTTCGCCTGTCCATGATGGGCGGTCTATAAATAGATGAGCCAATCCATCTACACCAATAGATATAGCCGTTTTAGCAGCTTCGGCGGTTAAAACGTGCGCTATTGCTATTTTTCCCAATTTATGAGCCTCGTCCACAGCTACTTTCATTACTTTTTCGCTTATTAAAGGCAGACCGGGAGCATTCATAACTGTGCCTTCTTCAATCATTATTTTAAAGTAATCAGCTCCATTTTCAACCTGACGGTTTACGAACTCTTTTGCACCGGTTTCAGTTGTAACATCCGGGCTGTCCAGTTCCTCGGCATGCTGCTCTTCATGAGCTGCCAGGAAGGCTGATTTTTCTTCCTCACTCATTCTTTCCATTTCTTTCAGTACAAAATCCGGTATGCCATCACCTTTCGGAATAAGCTCATCCGGGTGTCCGCCCGGGGCAGTCAGTCCCATACCTGCAGAACGAACATCAGCGATGTCCTTAATACCATTCAATTGTATCTCTCTACCTTTTTGGGTAAAGCCACCCATCATTTCCAGTTCGGTGGTGACGCCGAATTTCAAGGCAGAACGAAGGCTGTCAACTGAAGTGTGCGTATGAGCGTCAATGAGCCCGGGTAACAGGGTTGCACCTGTACCATCTATAATATCGGCATCGGACGGGATAGCACCACCAATACCGACTATTTTGCCTTCTTCAAAAACCACTGTTTTAATTCCGATGGTGTTAATACCATCAAAGATCATAGCGTTTACGATCGCTGTCTTTTTATTTTTAATTGCTTGCATATTATGTTTTTTTTAACAAAAGTATATAGCCGTATGTATAAAAAATAGCTACTTTTGACCATAAAATAGTCCAAAAAGGTTTTATGGTTTTTGAATTTAAAACTTCTGGGGAAACAACCTTAATGGAAGCCTTCGCGTCCTTCCTTGGAAGCAAGATGGATGATGGAATAATTGAGATTCCAGAAAATCTTGGCAAGGGCTATGTGCAGGGTTATAAGCTTGGGTCATCATTCAAATTAATGGTTCATCGTTTTATATTAAAAGAAGACTTAATATTTAGACGAATTGCCGTTAAGGAGCTTGAATACGGTATTACATTTACCTTTCACACGATACTACCTCCTGCAAAAGATCGAAAAAATAGCAATACTTTTCCGGTATCAAATTACAGTCGTTTTCCTTCTGTTCAGATAACATCTGACAACATTGATTATGAGACTTTGTTTCCTGCTAACTCCAGCATAAATACAATAATCATTGTGATCCGGCTTAATGACTTAAAAGATTTGCTTTTTCAAAAGGAAGAGCATAAGGTGCTGCATACGATTCTATCAGAATATCGGCCTTATTTTTATGAGGAAATATTATCTCCGAAAATGCAAGACGTTGCTGCTGAAATAATTGAATCGAATATTCCCGAGACGCTCAATAACTTTTTTCATAAATTAAAAGCGCAAGAACTTATCTATTTATTTTTCATCGAATTATTAAAACGCCAGGACCTGAGAAGCTATCCCCTGAATGCTTCTGATGTGAAGTTTGCCTACCTTATAAAAGACAAAATAACTTCAGATTTAAGTATTGCGCCAAACCTATCTGAGCTTGCGAGGTTTTCGGGCATGAGCGAAAGCAAACTCAAACGTTTGTTCAAACAAATCTTTGGCAACAGTATTTACAATTATTACCAGGCTCTAAGAATCAAGGAGGCCGCTTACTTGATTAAAGAACAGAAGCTTTCCGTATCGGAAGCAGGCTATAAAGTAGGGTTTAGCAATTTAAGTCATTTTTCGAGACTTTTTGAAAGATATATAGGACTTAAACCAAAAAAATATTCAGCAAGCCAGCAATGATTAATATAAATTATCTTATTTCTAAGATGGAATTAACCTATCGGTTTTCATCTATTTAACAATAGCTCCGTCAGAGAACTGAAACCCGAATAGCCAAATAAACATTATCCTCATTTTTTTGTTTTCACATAGAAAATAATAAACCAATAAATTATGGCTGACTTTAACCTGAACCGTAGAAAATTCATTCAAGGCACTAGTGCTGTTTTAACTTTATCTGCATTGCAGGCTAAGGGATTAGCGTTTGCTGGCGAGCTCAACAATATGCGGGTTGGTTTAATAGGGGCAGGTTGGTACGGAAAAAGTGATCTTTTCAGACTCATTCAGGTCAGCGATATTGATGTTGTCGCGGTATGCGATGTGGACAGAAGCCATCTGGAAGAAGCAGGCAGATTGATTAGTGAGCGACAAGCCTCAAGGAAGACTCCAAAATTGTATGGAGATTACAGGAAGATGCTGGATGACAACAAGTTGGATCTGGTTCTCATTGGTACTCCGGATCACTGGCATGCGCGACAGGCAATTGACGCAATGACATCAGGTGCACATGTTTATTTACAAAAACCTGTTAGTGTTGATGTACTTGAGGGGGAAGCAGTACTTAGCACAGCCCGAAAGTACAACAAAAAAGTGCAGATAGGCACACAAAGAAGAAGCACTCCACATATGATTGATGCGAAAGAGAACGTGATAGATAAAGGTTTGCTCGGTAAAATATCGCACGTAGAGATGTGTTGCTACTATCATATGAGGAAGAATGGGAATCCGCCATTAGAGCCGGTTCCTGACTTTTTGGATTATGAAATGTGGACCGGCCCTGCTCCTTTACGTCCGTATGATGGTTTGCCGCATGGAAGCTGGTGGAGAACCTTTATGGAATACGGAAACGGAATTACGGGCGATATGGGTGTTCATATGTTTGATACAGTACGCTGGATGTTGCAACTTAAATGGCCAAAAAGGATTACTGCAACCGGAGGAATCTACGTTCAAAAAGGAGGAAAGTCAACTATTGCCGACACGCAGACTGCTATTTTTGAATATGACGAACTGAACTGTATATGGCAACATCGAACCTGGGGAAACCCGACTGACCCTGAATATCCGTGGGCATTTACGATTTATGGAGATAAAGGCACCCTAAAGGGAAGTGTCATGAAATATGAGTTTATTCCAACCGACAAAGGCGATCGTATTGTGAAGGATGTCGTTTATGAGAAGGAAAAATATCCGGAGGATTTAAATGAGCCCAGAATTGAACTGCATACGGCACCGGCTACCAGGCGCCACATGTTGAATCTTCTATCGGCTATTGAAAATGACCATTTACCTGTCGCCGATATTGAAGAGGGCCATATATCAACTGCTAGTTGCATACTAGCCAATCTGTCAATGCAATTAAACCGGCCACTTATATATGATTCGCAAAAAAGGATATGCATTAACGATCCGGAAGCTACAAAGCTGTTAAGGAGACCCTATCGGAAGCCATGGCAGCATCCTTATATTAAGTAGCCTGACTTTTTAAGCTTAATCTATACCCTATATAAACAAATGGAATTGTGCAAGTCATTACGATTGTAGTAGTTAACAAAGCATCTTTTGAAAACAATGAAACAATTGCACTTGCTAAAAAACATATCCCTAACTGAATTGTATTTTGCATAGCTGCTGCTTTTCCTGAATTATGTGGGAATAATTTCAATGCTTCTGCTACAACTATCGGGTAACACGCGCCATTGGATAAAGCCATTAGACAAAATGGTATTAACAATATGGTTAATGTAGGAGTAATTGATATGGTAATTAAATAAAGGGATACTGCAGATATTGAGTATAATATAAGTAATGCAGGAAGTATTTCTTTTCCTTCTATTTTACTTGACAGGCTTCTATATCCATAGCCACCAATCAAAAATGCAATGGTTTGAGGAAAAAAACTAAATCCTATTTGACTTTCGGTGTATCCAAGCTCTTTCAAAAAGAAGGGAGATCCGGTAAGCCAGGCAAAAAAGGCTGCCGAACAAAGGGCGTAAATTAATACATTTCCTAGATATCTCTTAGATTTCAAAAGTGATAAATAAGTTTTTTCTAATATGGAGTTAACCGGTTTAGGATTAGAGTTGTAATCTATTTTGTCCTCTGTTATTCTTAAGGTGTATAAGATTAGTAATACTGCAATTATAGCAAGCGCAATAAATATAGATCTCCAACCAAAGTAATTTAGTAGGAAAGCACCTATTAACGGTGCTAGAGCTGGAGATAATGCTACTAAAGGCATGATAGAGGCAAATATTTTATTTGTCTCTTCTTTTGGATATCTTTCGATAACCAGTGCTTGCCAACTTACAGCAGCTGCACAAACACCTATCGCTTGTACTAACCTTAGAAGCAATAAGATATTTACTCTTTCTGTAAAATAAATACAGACAGAGGCAATCGTAAAAATACTTAATCCCATTAAAACTGTTTTGGGTTTGCCGACTTTATCAGAGATTGGGCCCCATAATAATTGTGCAATGCAATAGCCTGCTAAAAATAAACTCAATGTAGCACTTATACTGCTCTTGGTGGTATCCAAATCTATACGCATTTTATCGAATGCAGGTAAATACATATCTGTGGCTAAAAATCCAATGATACTTAGTCCTGTCAAGTAGACAAAAAATAGAAAACTATTTTTTTTATTAGTTGGCATAATCTCATTTTTCACGTGGTGCAAAGATAAAACAAAAGATGAGGGGTTTCATTTTGATAACCTGTCAACAAACAAAATGGAGCTGTAACTTTTACGAAAGGTTTTCTCGAATAAACGGTCCTGTGAATCGCTTGAAGTTTGTACCTTGGCCAAATTAATTTATTTTTCGACCTAAATCAGATCAAACTCTTGAATAACTTATGAAATATTACTCCATTCTACTTCTTCTTATTATCCATACTGTATGCCAGGCTCAAGATGAAAGAAAAGAAGTAGTCTCTTTTGAAGATGCCTATAAACGCACATATAATATCACAAAACTTACTGAAGAACGGCCTCAAATAGATGGTAAACTGGACGAAGATATGTGGCAGAATAAAGGTGAATGGTCTGAAAAGTTTTCGCAAGTTATTCCCTTCGAACGTGTGTATACGCCATCGTGGACGCGAATGAAGATTTTCTACGACAATGAAAATATTTATATAGGAGTTTATTGTAAAGATGAACATCCCGAAACGATGAATGCCTTTATTGGAAACAGGGATGATAATAGTAACGGCGATCTGATAAGCATTGCATTTGACACTTATCATGATTATCGCGTTGCTCCGGAATTCAACATCAATTTGGGAGGAAATAAGACAGACCTAACTGTTACCGATAAGCTTTCGGTAAATCTGAGTTGGAATGCTGTGTGGGAAGGGCGCACACATATTAACCTGGCTGATTCCTCGTGGACGGCAGAGCTTCGTATTCCTTTTAGTCAGTTGAGATACAACGAGAAAAACTCAGATGGGATCTGGGGATTGCACGTAAGACGCATTATCCGTAAAAATAACGAAGTCCAGAATTGGAGTTTGATACCGATAAAAAATAATGGCCATGTTTTTTCTTTTGGGGAAATGCATGGAATGACTGATTTGCCAAAACCTAAAGGAATTGAGTTCTTGCCCCATGTTATGAGCAAATATATTCATGAACCCATGATACCCAACAGTCCTTTTCAGAAAGGAAGTAAATGGGCAGGCAGCGCTGGTTTGGATGCCAAAGCAGCGCTGAACGATTTCACACTGGATTTAACGATCAATCCCGACTATGGCCAAGTCGAGCTGGATCCATCCGTCATGAATTTATCTGCATATGAAACATTTTACGACGAGAAAAGGCCTTTCTTTTTAGAAGGAAAGCACATTTTGGAGTTTGACAACAATGAGGATGGGATGATGTTCTATTCGCGACGGATAGGTGCCATGCCTTCCTATCGTCCTGAAGAGATAGATAATATTGAAAATTTTGCTAGTACTCCTACATACATACCCATCATTGGCGCTTTGAAGTTGACGGGCACCAACAGAAATGGAGTAACGATTGGCCTTTTGGAGAGTGTTACCGCTCAAACAAAATCAAAGGTGATGCGTAATGGCGTATATGATAGAGAGATTACCGAGCCGTTAACCAACTACACAGTGGCACGGGTTCAGAAGAATTGGGAAGGAAACACATTGCTAGGCGGTATGGTTACTTCCGTAAATCGAAATCTGGGGGAACGGCATTTGAAAGATGCAATGGTTGAAAATGCATTGACAACAGGCATCGATTTTACGCAGTATTTTGTAAATCGCTTGTATTATATAGATGCGAAAGGAATGTTCAGTACGTTACAGGGGTCTCCGGAGGCTATACTAAATACAAAAATGAATGCGACCCACTATTTTCATCGGGAGTCAGGGGCTGATTATTTGAATCTTAATCCCGATAAAAACACATTACAAGGTACAGGTGGATATATAAAAGTGGGTAAGAAAGGAAATGCCCAATGGAATTTCGCAGAGACTTTTAGTTGGTCATCGCCGGGATTTGACCTGAATGATGTGGGATACATCAGAGAATCTGATTATAAGTCGAATGAAAGTGAGGTTGTACTTCGAAAAACAGATCCCTGGGGCCCTTTCCGATTTGCAGGAATCAATCTGACTCAAAAAAATGTTTGGAATTATGGAGGGCAGTCGACAAATAATGATGCGGGCATTCGCTGGCGCAGCCTGAGCATTAAACGTCGTTTTGAAATGGATGTGAAAGAAACATTCAGTTGGAACACTGTTGACAGTCGTAGGCTGAGAGGAGGTCCAGACATGCGATACAATTCAAACTTTGAAACGAATGCAGCCTTTAGTACCGACCGCGCTAAAAAAGTGGTATTCAAATTGAATTATAATGGCAGACATTTTTTAAATCAGGAAACGAAGTACAATGAAATACATCCTAGTATGATTTTTAGATTAGGGAATCATATTCTTATGACCGGGCAGCTGAACTATGCCTGGAATAAAGATGACCTGCAATACGTGAATACTATCACTCCATCAAGTAGCTGGGATAATAAAGCTGCATATATTATGGGACGAATGAAGCAGGAAACTTATGGTCTGACGTTGAATCTGCAGATGAACATTACTCCGGATATTTCGATCCAATACTACGGTTCTCCTTTCACATCGATTGCCAAATACGATAATTTTAAACAAGCGGCGGATACCAAGTCACATACCTATGCGAATCGATTTTACGAATTTTCAACTAATGAGATCAGTTATAACAATGGTAGTTACGTTGTTGAAAGAGAAGGCAATACAATGTCTTTCAAAGATCCTAACTTCAGCTTTAATGAATTCCGTTCTAACCTGGTTGCACGCTGGGAATATCTACCCGGTTCGACGATGCACATTGTTTGGGAGCATAATCGATCCAATCAAGCCGATATATATCATCCTGGCTGGGGAAGCAATTTAAATAGAATGTTTGGATTGGCGGCTACCAACACATTTATGGTGAAGATTAACTATTGGTTTAATTTGTAAACCATTAAATTATCCCTAACTCTTTTGCTTTTTGTACAAGGCTAATTGTTTTGCTAACGTTAAACTTCCTTAATAGATTTTTACGGTGACTGTCAACGGTTAGTGAGCTGATAAACATTTTTTCAGCGATCATTGGCGAGGTTAAACCTTCATCCAAATATTGCAACACCTCTTTTTCTCTTTTGGTAATCGGTGGCAAATCCATCAGTACCGTTTTGGTAAGTGAAGTAAGTGTACTTTGAGCTTCTTTACCAAAATAAACTCCACCTTCATAAATATGGCGTATTGCTTGTTCTACTACATTCACCGATTCACTTTTCACCAAATAACCGGAAGCGCCATTATTGAGCATTCTTACAATCACACTGCGTTCGTTAAAGTTGCTCAATCCCAAGATTCTTATATCAGGATACTTCTTCTTCACTTCCATGCAAATGTCGATACCATTTTCATCAGGCAGGTTTACATCGAGCAATAAAACATCCGCCATTTTTAACGGCAGGATATTCATCAGCTCGGCAGCACTAGCTGCCGTGGCAACTACTTCCATATCCTCTTTCTGAGTAATGAAACTATGGATTCCTTCGGTAATTAAGGGATGATCGTCACAGATGATGATTCTAATTGTCTTCATATTCTGCATTCTATGGTTATTATAGTTCCTTTTCCCGAGCGGGAATCAATAGTCATCTTACCTTCCAAATACTTTACTCTCATTTCAATATTATTAAGTCCCATATTGCGCTTGGTAGTCTGAATATCAAAACCCTTTCCATTATCCTCTACGTCAATTAATAGCAACTCATCTTCCAAGGTACATTGTAGCAAGATATTTGTCGCTTCAGCATGACGGATTGCGTTATTCACCAATTCAAGCATAATATGATACAAAATAAGCTGGGTATTCTTATCCGTAATACCTGATAAGTCATTGCAATAAAACGATATCTGTGTATCATCTGTATTGATGGACTGACAGAAGTCTCTCAATGCATCCTCCAAGCCATATTTCATCAGATTTTCTGGAATCAGGTTTCTTGCAGTCCTTCTTAATTCAGCAAGAACAGTGTCCAGTTGGCCCACAGTCTTCATTAAATCTGCATCATCCATCAGTCTGGCTTTGGAATCTAACTTCATTTTAATGCCGGTTATCATACCTCCCAAGCCATCGTGTAAATCGCGAGCCAAGCGCAAACGTTCTTGTTCTTCGCCTTTCATTAAGGCTTTTGATACTTCAATTTCCCGCTGCTGTTCAAGGGAAAACACCTGTTGTTGGTTTCTCTTTTTTCTTTGCTTCAGTGCATAAAAAAATATACAGCTTAATAAAGCGGCAAATGCAATACTGCTCCATAGTAGCATGTATTCTATTTTTCGTTTATTCTGTAAAACTAATATTTTCTTTTCCTTTTCAGATGTTCTATACTGGGCTTCCAGGTTAGCAATTTGCGATCTTACGTTTTCGACGTGCATACTGTCATTCAGTACCCGATGCTCTTCAAGAAGCTCGTACGCATGCTGATAATTGCCTAAAGCTTTTTCCGTGTGGGCAAGCTCAATCAAAAATGCCAATCGATTTTTAATCAGCCCGTCATATTTTTTATTGTTAAGAATCTTTTCCAGTTCTTCTTTAGCCGCCTGGAAGTTTTCTTGGAGTTTGTATAACTGATATTTTTCATAGTTAAGCCCTAGTAGATCATAATCTGAGTTTATTCTTGTTGCATGGATAATACCCTGATGAATGCTGGCCGACGAGCTATCTGGTTCATTGGCTGAACGATGATACATGGATTTAACGATATAAAAGAAAGCTGCGAATTTTGACTCTGGTAAGTGTTTAAGCAGAACTTGCGCTTTGCTCAGCGACCCCTTAGCTCCGGTTAGATCGTTTTGATATATTTGAGATTGCGCCATATTGCTATACGTACGCACCAAGTGGTCTCCATTATTTTTTTCGTTACTCAAAACGACGATGGCCTGCTGATAGTAATCGATCGATTTATCATATACTTTATGGTTATAAAAAATCATTCCAACATCTGATAGATAAGCCGATAGCAATTCTTTATTCTCTGATTGTTCAGCGTAGGGAATGCAGTACTTCAGGGTGATATCCAAAAAAGATTTATCATTTCCACTTATTTGGTCAAGTGTAGCATAGTTATGCCATAGTTTAGCTTTATACTCACTCGCTTCAGGTGTATTAAAAAGATTTAATAATTTGGCGCTCTGCATGTAGAGCATCTGGCTTCGCTCAACATCATGATCAAAATAAATACCTGCTTCATAATACGCTGCAATAGCCTGCAGGTAGTCGTTTTTACTAGCCAGTGCTTTTGCTTCGTTTAGATATTCTATCGCCTTGCTACTATCGGTATAAGACCAATAATCAGAAATCTTAAACAGCAGTCTCGCTTTTTTAGTAGCAGATCTTTCTTTGGATGCCAGATTTTGAAGGCTATCAATTTCCTGAGCCGATGTGCTTAACCAGCTAAAAAGAATTGTATAGATAAGAAATCTTGCCAAAATAGGATCCCGTTTATCCAGTAAATTTAGGAACGTTTTTCAATAGGTTATCATGTTTAAGTGCTAAAAACCAAAAATA
>Ga0160433_100807_pt1 | contig 11284 bp, 9 predicted proteins | sample HID1972K_E0MG_FD_108235 | JGI IMG/M metagenome (GOLD analysis project Ga0160433, IMG submission 108235) | Enriched pill bug-associated microbial communities from UW Madison campus, WI, USA - HID1972K_E0 MG | ecosystem: Host-associated > Arthropoda: Insects > Digestive system > Unclassified ... | reverse complement strand
TTTGCGAACAGTAAGGTGCATATAAGAAAAACCGAGGAAGTTAATAGAACAAAAAAGAACGTCGTGTTAATTACCTGTTTCTTATTATCTTCATGTTTTTGTAGATAGCGAAAAAAGGTAGTTTCCATACCAAAAGCAAGGATGGCATTTAAAATCGCTGCCCAGCTATACAGGTTAGTTAAAATTCCAAATACCGTAGGATGGTAAACCTTAACATAAATAGGAGTAAGAACGAAGTTTAATAATCTTGCAATTATTGTACTCAGTCCATAGATAAGGGTTTGTCCGGCAAATTTTTTTAATGTAGACAAGCTTTGTTTTGATTAACGCTATTTACTTTTTAAGAATTTCAAAGTTACGATAGTTTTTTAGTTCAGATTCACGCTGAATGATATTTTCAACTTCCGCCTTGTCTGGTCCTTCTTTGCACCAATCTAAAAAACTGTCCAATGAATAGGGGCTTCCCTCAGCTTCAATATATACGGTTCCGTTTTCTGTGTTTTTTACAGTTCCCTTAATTCCAAGCTGGTCGGCAACCGCTTTTGTTGATGCACGAAAAAATACACCCTGAACCTTACCGAAAACCTCAATGTCTAAATGCTTCATGTTCAAATTTTGTGAGAATCAAATATAGATTACATTTCTTGTCTCCGTTGCAAAAGTACAGATAAAAAGAAATTTCCCTGCGATATCAGGCAAGTTTGATCAGTTCGGTTTCCTCTGTCAAATTTAGACCTTTGGTGTTGGTAAGCAAATTCAGACCTGGCTTTTTGCCAATGTCAAGACTGCCAAACTGGTCATCAATACCCAAATATTTTGCGCCGTTTAAGGTGGCCCAACCTATGCTTCTTTCAAGAGTCAAATGAGGGAAATGTTTGATAAGCGTTTTTATTTCAGATAGAATGCATAGTTTGTCATTCGACGCAAGGCTATCAGTGCCAAGCACTACCGGTAAGCGGGAATTAATAAACAAATCGACTTTTGGTAATCGATCTTCAATATAAAGATTGGCGTTAGGACAAAGACACCAGGTCACATCTCTTTTATAACGATCAACAAAGTTTATATCCTTGAATGATGTATAGGTATTATGAACAAGCAGAATCCGCTGATTCTGGGAAAGCAAGGGAAGTATTGAGCGTAATGAATTTCGGGCCTGAGCCTTAAAAAAGTCAATGTTCTTATTAATAAATGCGTAGAACTCTAAGAACTGACCAGTCCGGTATCGATAAAATTTATTTTCTTCTTCCGATTCCTGACTATGGATACTGATTAAGTTACCTTCCTTATTACAAAATAGTTTAATATAACGGAATAACTCTTTTGATACAGAATAGGGAGAATGGGGTGTTACCGAAGAAGACAGAGGCGAAAAGGCTTCACAAAGTTCCAATCCTTGTTTAAAAGCATCCTTTGCAGAATCAGGGTCAAAATTGAAAATCTCAGAAAAAGAATGGTAGTAAATTTTACTGTTGAGTTTGGTTTCTTTTGAGTTGATTGTATTGACAATATCTCCAACTGCGACAATACCAGCTTTATACATGGCTTCATCTGCTTTGGCAATCTCTTCATAGATAAGATCCAATTCATATTTTTTTCCACGGGCCACCTGTTTGATAAATTCAATTAAACCTGTTTTTTGTGGGATTTTTCCATGCAGATGAGAAAGTTCTAAATGACAATGGCTGTTGATAAAGCCAGGTACGATCACACCCTCATACTTTTCAATAGTGATATTTTCAGCTTTTACCTCATTTTCAGATAAAATGCTAATGATTTCATTTTTTTCGTCTAAAACTAGTATTCCATTTTTTATTGGATCCGCACTGACCGGCATCAAGTAGTCTGCAGATATATATCTACGCATGAAGTGGGTTTATTAACTGAAAATTAGTTTATTTGCGAAATTAAGGAAATTTTATGTGATAAAAGAAAACTTATTTTTTTTAGATGCTTGAATAATATGACAAAAGCCTGCCATTTTATTTCCTTACAATGTTGAGCTAAAAGCCGTAACTTTGCAAAAGTGGATAAAAACAATAAAAAAATAGATATTCGATCATTGAGTCTCAATGATTTAAAGATGCAGTTGGAAGGTCTCGGAGAGAAACCTTTTCGTGCCAAACAGGTTTACGAATGGCTATGGGCAAAGTCCTGTATTGATTTTGATGAAATGAGCAATCTCAGCAAATCATTGCGTGAGAAATTAAATGAGACATATTGCATCAATCCGGTCTCTGTTCTTAGTTCTCAGCTCAGCGAGGATAGAACGATTAAAAATGCTTTTAAATTATACGATTCAAATATTATTGAAGGGGTTCTCATACCTACCACTGAGCGGATGACTGCCTGCGTAAGTTCACAGGTGGGTTGCAGCTTGTCATGTAAATTCTGTGCAACAGGTTATATGGACAGAAAAAGGAATGTAAACGCTGATGAGATTTACGATCAGGTGGTGTTAATTAACCGCCAGGCTGAAGAAAAATATCAGAAACCGCTTACCAACATCGTATATATGGGTATGGGAGAACCCCTATTGAACTATTCCAATGTTTTAAAATCAATTGAACGCATTACTTCCCCTACCGGTTTGAATATGGCTTCGCGGCGGATAACTGTGTCAACAGCAGGAATTGCCAAAATGATTAAAAAGCTCGGTGATGATGAGGTCCGTTTTAATTTAGCGCTTTCATTACACGCGGCTAATGACAAGAAGCGGAATGAGATCATGCCAATAAACGAACAGAACTCGTTGGAAGCATTAGCTGAGGCATTAAAATATTATTATGCTAAAACGAATAATCCGGTAACCTACGAATATATTGTTTTTAACAACTTCAATGATGAACTGATCGATGCCGCAGAACTGGCTGCATTTTGTAAACATGTGCCTTGTAAGGTTAACATTATTGAATATAACCCGATATCTTTTGCAGATTTCACAAATGCTGATAGCGATAAAATTGAGATTTTTGCGGATTTCTTACGAAAAAAGGGAATAAATACTTATGTTAGAAGAAGTAGAGGAAAGGATATCGATGCGGCTTGCGGACAGTTAGCAGTTAAAGAGAAAGCCTAAATACGAAATAAAGTTTTATGCAGTTTGTTCAGTTTGTAAGAGATGCTATCGGGCTCTTATTCCCCGAACTATGCGCAGGCTGCAGACAGGTTTTAGTTAATCAGGAAAACCAGCTTTGTACAAATTGCATTTACAATTTACCCAAAACCGATTTTCATCTAGATCCGGATAATTTAGCTGCCAGACAGCTGATGGGACGGGTTCCGGTTTCAAATGTTAGTTCTTTCCTGTATTTCACCTCAGGTTCCATCGTTCAGGAAATCATCCATCATATTAAGTACAAAAATGGATTTGTAACGGCTGAGCTAATGGGAAGGCTATATGGGCAACAATTAAAAGATTCAAGAGAGGCTGCTGAATATACTGTTATCATTCCTGTTCCACTCCATACTAAGCGTCTGCGTTCAAGAGGTTATAATCAAAGTGAACATTTTGCCAAAGGCTTAAGCAAGGAATTAAATATTGGAATCAGTACAGATAATTTAATCCGAAAAACGCATAATAAAAGCCAGACAAAAAACAAGACCCGTTATGACCGCTACGAAAATACAAAGGATATTTTTGAGGTTAAAAATCTTAAACTTTTAGAGAATCAACACGTTCTATTGGTAGACGATGTTTTAACTACGGGGGCAACTCTTGAAGGATGCTCGCGGGTTCTTTTACAAATTCCCAATGTAAAAGTCAGCATCGCGACCATCGCTTTTGCAAAATAGCAAGTGGAGCGCTGGTTAATATCGAGCTTACATATTCTAAAACGCTTTTAAATTAATTCTATAACAGCTCTATATTGACTTTACTTTATTGTATTATTAGTATGTTGTTCCTGTGCTGTGAGTGTGTATTATTGTCAAAAAGTACACACTGAGTGCACACTAAGTACGCACTAAGTGCACACTCATGTAGAATTATTATAGGCGTATTATAGACCTGATATAGAATCAATCTTAGACTTGTATCCCATTTGTTATATTGCAGTAAGTAATATGATTTTATGAATTTTACTTAACCTATCCCATTGATGAGAAACGGGAAATTGTACGGGGTATATATAAAAAGGGCATCCTAAAATGTTTAGAATGCCCTTTTTAGCAGAATTATATTTATTCTTATTTATATAATGGGAATTGCTCCATCATGTCATTTACCTGATCATGAATTTCAGATAATTTTTCTTCATTTTCCGGATTCATCAGTGCTTCATCAATGAAACTTACGATTGTTTCCATCTCTTTTTCTTTTAATCCGCGGGTCGTAACGGCAGCTGTACCTACGCGTATTCCGGAAGTTGTAAACGGTGACTTGTCATCGAAAGGAACCATGTTCTTATTAACGGTAATTCCTGCATCTCCTAATACTTTCTCAGCTACTTTTCCATTGATGTTTTTATTGCGTAAATCAATTAACATCAAGTGGTTATCAGTGCCGCCGGAAATAATATCGTAACCTCTGTTGGTAAATGACTCTGCCATTGCTTTCGCATTTTTCTTTACCTGAACAATGTACTCCATGTATTCATCACTCAACGCTTCTCCAAAAGCAATAGCCTTTGCAGCGATGGTGTGTTCTAACGGTCCACCTTGTGTTCCTGGGAAAACAGCCATATCCAATAGCGATGACATCATGCGAGTCTCTCCTTTCGGAGTTTTGATTCCAAACGGATTTTCAAAATCTTTTCCAATTAAGATTAGTCCACCACGAGGGCCGCGAAGTGTTTTATGCGTTGTTGTGGTTACAATATGGCAATATGGTAGCGGATCATTTAACAGACCGCGCGCAATCATTCCTGCCGGATGTGAAATATCAGCTAATACCAGTGCGCCAATTTTATCCGCTACTTCACGTATAAATTTATAATCCCAGTCTCTGGAATAAGCAGAAGCACCACAAATGATCAATTTTGGTTTTTCACGTAAGGCTACTTTTTCTAATTCGTCGTATTCAATCAGACCGGTTTCTTTATTGACACCATAAAAATGCGGCTCGTAAAGTTTGCCTGAAGAATTAACAGACGAACCGTGTGTCAAATGTCCTCCATGCGACAGGTCAAATCCTAGTATTTTATCTCCAGGATTTAAAACAGCCAGGAAAACAGCTGAGTTTGCCTGAGCACCAGAGTGAGGTTGAACGTTGGCCCATTCAGCATTGAACAGCTCTTTGGCACGTTCAATTGCAATGGTTTCAATCTCATCAACAATCTCGCAGCCACCGTAATAACGCTTACCCGGAAGTCCTTCAGCATACTTGTTTGTCAAAACAGAACCTGCCGCTTCCATAACTTGCTTACTAACAAAATTCTCGGAAGCAATAAGCTCCAGGCCTTCCTCTTGACGATCTAATTCTTCCTCAATTAGATCAAATATTAAGGTATCTCTTTTCATGTTTTTTTGATGTCATTCAGATAAACGCCAAAGATATTAAAAATGAATGTTTTAAAGCGGAATATTTTAAGAATTCATATTATTGTGTTGGTTTCTGCCAATCTGGAAGTTATTGTATCCACTTTTTATCTGAATGTCTATTAATTGTTGTTGTAACATTTCCAGTATTGCCAGAAAGTTGTAAACAAATTGTACTTTGTCTTTAGAATGCCTTAAAATAGTTTGGAAGTCAATTCGTTCATCTATTTCCAAAAGTGAAGTAATCTTTTTTTTCTGTTCTTCAACTGTGTAAGGGTATTGCTCTACGCGATGTTTTACGATTTGATTGCGATTATGGAAGTTTTTCATAACGCGATCATAAGCCTGCATTAATTTAAATAGATCGAAAGAATCAAGCTCTTCGCTATGATCTTTAATCTGGGAAGCATATTCAAGGTCTTGCGCAATGTTTTTGCGTTTTTCCAGTCGGCTTCTTTTCTCTTCTAAAAGTTTTAACTCTTCACTTATTTCTTTGAACTGTTTATAAATAATTAGTTTTTGTATCAGATCATCTTTCAGATCCATCTCATTTTCTTCGCTGTCGAGTTGGATGCTGGGAAGGAGTGTTTTTGCTTTAATCCGCATTAAGGTTGCCGCAACAAAAATGAATTCGCTTGCAAGTTCCATATTCAAGGCGTTCATTTGTTGAATATAAAGCAGGAAGTCCTTTGTGATCTTCGCTATGGGTACGTCGTGAATATTGAGCTCGTCACGTTCGATAAAGAATAACAACAAATCGAACGGGCCTTCAAACTGAGGTAGATTTATTTCGAAATTATTGGTATTCATTTAATTTTTTTGAAGAAGAAGTCTATTTAAAAATATATATATGCAAAAGTAAAATAATTGGTTTGACAAGATAAAAATTATCGGGGAAAACCGTTGGGGAAATCAGACAATTTGAATTTGATATTGTTAGCAGTTAAGTATAAATTATACTTTTTATCACCAGCTGACTCATAATTGCTTTATAGAAAGAGCAGTTTTTGCATAAATTGCTCTTTTCGCAGAGCAATAATTTGTATTAATCAAGTCAGGGAAAATTTAAGTTATATTGACGAGGGAGATTTCGCCTTTAAAGGATATACGTTTGAAATTGGAGGTAAAAATAAAAGCATCAAACAAATAAAGCACATTGATAATTCTTTTGTGGCATCTGATGAAATTGAAATTGGTCATACCATAAAATTCCATTATGGTTATTTGGATTTCTTTATTAGGTGGGTATACTCATTGGTTTATTGGATTTGCTCTTTTCAACTTAGGATGTTTTAAATATAATGACGTAATTTGTAAAAGTTTTGTAAAGAACTATTGAATATGGATTTTGAACCGGGAGAGTTATTAAAGAACATTAATAGCCCCGCCGACTTAAAAAAGCTTAAAGAGTCAGATTTAGAGCAGCTAAGTAAAGAATTGCGTCAATATATAATTGATGTAGTTTCAGTTCATGGCGGCCATTTTGGAGCGAGCTTAGGCGTGGTGGAGTTAACTGTTGCCTTACATTATGTATTGAATACACCTTATGACCAACTGGTGTGGGACGTAGGACACCAGGCCTATGGACATAAGATCCTGACAGGCAGGCGTGAAATGTTTTATACAAACCGGACCTATAACGGTATTAGTGGTTTTCCAAAACGTGCTGAAAGTGAGTATGATACATTTGGTGTAGGTCATTCATCAACTTCAATATCAGCTGCTCTGGGTATGGCTGTTGCTTCTGTTTATAAAGGAGAAACAGACCGCCAGCATGTAGCTGTAATTGGAGATGGAGCGATGACTGCAGGTCTGGCATTTGAGGGATTAAACCATGCAGGCATTGCAAATTCGAATGTTCTGGTAATTCTGAATGATAATTGCATGTCCATTGACCCCAATGTTGGCGCGTTAAAGGAATATTTAACCAGTATTTCAACTTCAAAATCATATAATCGCTTCCGCGACGACATCGGATTCGTATTGGGGAAAATTTCAGAAATCGGGCCGGATGCTTTGGGGATAGTCAAGAAAATAGAAAAGAGCATTAAAGGGACGGTATTGAAGAACAGCAATTTCTTTGAAGCGTTGAAATTTCGCTACTTCGGTCCTGTCGATGGTCATGATGTCAAGCGTTTGGTTAAGACACTTGAAGATTTAAAGGAAATTCCCGGTCCGAAATTATTGCATGTGATTACTACAAAAGGTAAAGGATATGCCTTGGCTGAAAAAGATCAGACCAAATGGCACGCACCTGGCCTATTTGATAAAATAACAGGAGAGATTAAAAAATCTGCTTCTGCAAACCCAACTCCACCAAAATATCAGGATGTTTTCGGACATACCTTGGTTGAGCTGGCAGAAATAAATAAAAAAATAATTGGTATAACGCCTGCCATGCCTTCTGGTTCTTCCATGAATATTATGATGAAGGCAATGCCTGACCGCGCTTTTGATGTCGGTATTGCTGAACAGCATGCTGTTACTTTTTCTGCTGGTCTGGCTACACAGGGATTGCTGCCTTTTTGCAATATCTACTCTTCTTTTATGCAAAGAGCTTATGACCAGGTTGTTCATGATGTTGCATTACAGAATTTAAACGTTGTGTTTTGTTTAGACAGAGCAGGTATAGCCGGAGCTGATGGCGCGACACACCATGGTGCTTATGATTTAGCTTATATGCGTTGTATTCCGAATATGACTGTTTCTGCACCCATGAATGAAGAGGAACTCCGCAATTTAATGTTTACTGCCCAACAGGACAATATGGGGCCTTTTGTGATTCGGTATCCAAGGGGGCAAGGTGTGATGGTGGATTGGCGTAAACCCTTTAAAGCAATAGAGATAGGAAAAGGCAGGAAAATCAGTGATGGTGAGGATGTTGCTATTTTAACAATCGGACATATCGGTAATGAGGCTATTAAGGCTCGCCATATCCTCAGCGAAGAAGGAATTCACCCGGCACATTATGATGTTCGGTTTGTAAAGCCGCTGGACGAAGAAATGCTGCATGAGGTGTTTAAAAAATATAAAAAGATTGTGACCATTGAAGATGGTGCTATAGAGGGCGGAATGGGAAGCGCAATATTGGAATTCATGGCAGATCATAATTATTCTTCCCATGTGGTACGCTTGGGAATCCCTGATAAAATTGTTGAACATGGTGAACAAGCTGAACTTTGGGCTGAATGCGGTTACGATGCTGCATCCATTGTGAAAAAAGTTAAACTATTGGCTATTAGCAGAAAAACAAATACACTTGCCGGTTAATCTCTCAAAAACGATATAAAATTACTATATGCTCAGAACACATACATGCGGCGAGTTAACACTTGCTGACTTAGGAAAAGAAGTAAAACTTTGTGGTTGGGTACAAAAGTCACGTGATTTAGGAGGAATGACTTTTGTTGATATGCGCGACCGTTATGGTATTACACAGTTGACTTTTAATTCTGATGATGATCCTGCTTTAAGGGCGGATGCCCGTGAGCTGGGCCGCGAATATGTTATTCAGGTTTCAGGTACCGTAATAGAGCGGACAAGTAAAAATGTTAAAATACCTACCGGGGAAATAGAAATCAAAGTTTCGGGACTTGAAGTTTTGAACGCGGCAAAATTACCACCTTTTCTGATTGAGGATGAAACAGATGGTGGTGAAGATATCCGAATGAAGTTTCGCTATTTGGATCTACGCCGAAATCCGGTTCGCAATAACCTGATCCTTCGCCATCGCATGGCACAGGAAATCAGAAGATACCTTGATGCAGAGAACTTTCTTGAGGTGGAAACTCCGGTTCTAATTAAATCGACTCCGGAAGGCGCAAGAGATTTTGTAGTCCCAAGTCGCATGAACCCAGGTGAGTTTTATGCCTTGCCTCAATCGCCGCAAACGTTTAAGCAATTGTTGATGGTTGCAGGTTTGGATCGTTATTTTCAAATTGTAAAGTGTTTTCGTGATGAGGATCTGCGCGCTGACCGACAGCCTGAATTTACTCAGATTGATTGTGAACTAACGTTTATAGAGCAGGAAGATATTCTGAATATTTTTGAAGGAATGGTTAAGCATTTGTTTAAAACCGTGAAGGGCGTCGTTTTAAATGATTTTCCAAGAATGGAATATGCAGATGCGATGCGTTTATATGGTTCCGATAAACCGGATATTAGATTTGGTATGAAGTTCGTTGAAATTGATGAACTGGTTAAAGAAAGTGGATTCGCTGTTTTTGACGCTGCTGAGTTGGTTGTGGCAATAAACGCTGAGAATTGCGCTGTTTATACGCGAAAACAATTAGATGAACTTACTAATTTTATCAAACGTCCTCAGATAGGTGCAACCGGATTAGTTTATATTCGCTATAATGTTGATGGATCATTGAAATCTTCTGTTGATAAATTTTATTCTGAGGAACAGTTAAGGGCTATTGCTAATAAACTGAATTCAAAACCGGGCGATCTGATCTTAATTATGGCAGGGCCTAAAGATAAGACCCGTAAGCAACTAAGTGAATTGCGGTTGGAGATTGCAAATCGGGAAGGCTTGCGTATCAAAGATACCTATGCGCCTTTATGGGTTACTGATTTTCCTTTGTTGGAGTGGGATGAAGAATCAGACCGCTTTCATGCTATGCATCATCCTTTTACATCTCCTAAACCAGAGGACATGGATAAGCTGGAATCTGACCCTTTAAATGTTCGCGCCAACGCTTATGACATGGTTATTAATGGAATCGAAGTTGGGGGTGGTTCTATCCGTATTTTTAATCAGGAAATTCAATCAAGAATGTTTGACCTTTTAGGTTTTACACAGGAGGAAGCAAAAAAGCAATTTGGCTTCTTAATGGATGCTTTTACCTATGGAGCCCCTCCGCATGGTGGTATCGCCTTAGGCTTTGATCGTTTGGTTTCTATATTCGCCGGGTTGGATTCCATCCGCGATGTGATTGCATTCCCTAAAAACAATGCCGGCCGGGACGTTATGATCGATTCTCCATCAATTATTGATGAAAGGCAATTGGATGAACTGCAGATTCAATTAAAAAGCAAGAAATAAATTAAGGTCCGGTTAATTTAAAAGGGTAAATCGTCTGCTTCATTGTGGTTCTCTTTGAAATTCACCGGACTTCCACTGTTTTCATTCATATCAGTGGGTGAAGGTGATTCAAAGTCGCTTTTACGGCCAAGCATTGTAAAGTTATCCGCTACAATTTCTGTAGTATAGCGCTTTACATTTTCCCGATCTTCATAAGAGCGGGTGCGGATTTTCCCTTCAATATATACCAATTTCCCTTTGTGCAGGAATTTCTCTGCAATTTCTGCAAGTCCCCGCCACATAACGATGTTATGCCATTCTGTTTGTTCTATTCTTTTTCCGTCTTTATTATAGGTTTCTGAAGTTGCTAACGGAAAGCTGGCTACTGTTACATTGTTGTCAAGGTGACGTACTTCAGGATCTTTACCTAAGTGTCCTACTAAAATAACTTTGTTAATTCCCGACATATCAGATCAATTTAGGTTTAAATAAATACTCTTCAAAAAAAGAAAATATAAGCTTTGACTTAGCTAATTTATCTAAATCTTTTATCAATACATAATTACAGTCTCTATTTTTAAATTGTTTTTTTTCAATATTTATGATTTCAAAAAAGCGTGCATAAATATTTTGATGGCTTAAAATATGCTTAACAGTAGAGCTGCTATAAATCACCTGGAATTCTTTTCCAAAAGCATCCTGAAACTCTTTCGAATACTCAATTTTCTCTTCACTTAGTGGAGTAGCGCTTTCAATTAAAGGCAATTCGTATAAGTT
>Ga0160433_100799_pt1 | contig 11336 bp, 10 predicted proteins | sample HID1972K_E0MG_FD_108235 | JGI IMG/M metagenome (GOLD analysis project Ga0160433, IMG submission 108235) | Enriched pill bug-associated microbial communities from UW Madison campus, WI, USA - HID1972K_E0 MG | ecosystem: Host-associated > Arthropoda: Insects > Digestive system > Unclassified ... | reverse complement strand
GGAACAGCACGTAGACGCTCTTTCTGAATTAATTTTCCAGTTACCCGGCATATGCCATACGTTTTGTTTTCTATTCGAACTAATGCAGCTTCCAGGCCTTCAAGAAATTTCTTCTGACGAGCTGCAAGTTGATTAATTTGTTCTTTTTCCAACGTGGCTGAACCATCCTCAAGGGTTTTAAAAGTACCGGCGGTATCATCTGTTCCATTGCTGTTCGGACTGCTTAGCGATTGAGTTAACGAACTCAACTCTTCTTTTGCAACACGGATTTTCTCTGTAATAATATCTTTGAACTCTTGTAATTCTACATCACTATAGCGCGTTTTTTCTTTATTTTCCATAATTTATTTCTTTTGAATACTAATATTTACCTTTTGATCATCTATTATTACTTCTTCACCAACTTGAGAGTCATTTTTACATAATAACTCATCAGCAAGAATCTCGCTGCGAATATAATCTAAATTGTTTTCAACTGCTTCACAAATTTCAGTTTGGAAGCTAATATTAACAATTATTTTATCTGTTACTTCCAATCCCATATTCTTTCTGAGGTTCTGTACCCGATTAACAAGTTCCCTGGCAATTCCTTCTTGTTTCAACTCTGGCGATATTTGAACATCTAACGCCACGGTTAGTTTACCCAGATTTGCTACTTGCCAACCTTCTACATCCTCAGCAATTATTTCTACATCTTCCAGGCCAATGGTATATTCAGATCCGGGAAGTTTGAGTGTTTTGTTCTCTTCCAGTTCCTGAATCTGAAGGGCGTTCAATCCCATGATCGCTGCCCCTACCATTTTCATATCTTTTCCCACTTTTGGGCCCAGGGCCTTGAAGTTGGGTTTTATCTTTTTCCGGATAATTCCTTCTGCGTCTTTAATATACTCAATATTTTTAATATTTGTCTCGGAAAGGATCAAATCCTTTACTTTTTCGGTTTTTTCGATGAAAGAGTCATCTAAAACAGGAAGTAATATCTTATTTAGAGGCTGGCGTACATTAATACCGGTTTTCTTACGAAGTGAAAGAACCAATGAAGAGATGTCTTGTGCCAATGACATTCTCTCTTCCAGATTTTTGTCGATCATTGCCAAATTTGCTTCCGGATAGTCAGCCAGATGTACAGATTCCACCTGCTCTTTGCCGGTAACTTCATTTAAGTCAAGAAACAGGCGATCGCTAAAGAAAGGGGCAATCGGTGACATCAACTTTGCAATGGTAGTTAAACAGGTATACAGGGTTTGATAGGCTGATATTTTATCTTCGGTATAATCACCTTTCCAGAAACGGCGGCGTGACAAACGCACATACCAATTACTTAGATTCTCATCTACAAACGATTGTATTGCCCGAGCCGCTTTTGTAGGTTCAAAATCTGTATAGTGCTGGTCAACTTCCTGACACAGGCTATTTAATAATGAGATGATCCATTGATCAATTTCAGGTCGATCTTCGAAAGCTATCTCTTCTTCAGAATAGGTAAATTTATCAATGTTGGCATACAGCACAAAAAAAGCATAGGTGTTGTAAAGGGTGCCAAAAAATTTACGGCGAACTTCGTCCAGACCGGCCTCATTAAACTTTAAATTATCCCAGGGAGATGCATTGCTGATCATATACCATCGAGTGGCATCAGCACTGTATTTTTCAATGGTTGTAAAAGGATCAACAGCGTTCCCCAAGCGTTTAGACATTTTATTGCCATTCTTATCGAGAACTAATCCGTTAGAAACTACATTCTTAAAAGCTACTGAGCCGTTAAGCATGGTTGATATAGCATGAAGTGTGAAAAACCAACCACGCGTTTGGTCAACTCCTTCCGCTATAAAATCCGCCGGATAGGCAGATTCAAATCCTGCTTTAAAAGGATTTCTGTCACCGGCTGCTGTCTTTTCCTGATCCAATCCCCATTGTGCATAGGGCATAGCACCTGAATCAAACCATACGTCGATTAAATCAGGCTCACGGAATAGTTTTTGGCCATTGTCTGCGATTAAAACAAGATTATCAACATAAGGACGATGAAGGTCAAAGTTTTTCTCATTTATCTTTGTCAGATACGCTAAGAGATGATTTTGCTCTTCTTGAGACAAGATAGTCGTATCCAAACTCTTTTGAATACGTTCCTTTAATTCTGCTATGGAGCCAATGCAAATCTCTTCTTTTGCATCTTCACTTCTCCAAATAGGCAGCGGAGTTCCCCAATAGCGTGAACGTGATAGGTTCCAATCAACTAAGTTTTCCAGCCAATTACCAAAACGGCCAGATCCTGTAGCTTCCGGTTTCCAGTTAATTGTATTATTAAGAGCAACCAGTTGCTCTTTCACAGCAGTGGTTTTAATAAACCAGCTATCCAATGGATAATAAAGAATTGGTTTATCTGTCCGCCAGCAATGAGGGTAGCTGTGTTCGTACTTTTTTACATCGAAAGCCTTGTTCTCTTCTTTCAATTGTATTGCGATACGTACATCTGTTGCCTTAAAATCTTTCTGCTTGCGTACATCATCGTTGTAATACTCTTCTTTTACATAATCAAGCGCATAGTCTGTAATTTCTTTTACAAAGCGGCCTTGTCTGTCAACAATCGGAACTTCTTTCTCATTTTCATCTTTTACCAGAATAGCAGGAATGTTGTTTTCCCTGCAAACACGAAAGTCATCTGCTCCGAAAGTAGGTGAAGCGTGAACAATACCTGTTCCGTCTTCTGTACTTACAAAGTCACCTGCGATAACCCGAAAAGCATTTTTCTCAAGCTCTTCAGATGTAACATAAGGCATTAATTGATGATAGCGTAAGTTTAACAGTTCTTCGCCCTTAAACTCAGCAGCTATTTCCCATGGAATAAGTTTATCGCCTCCCTGGTAAGTTTTAAAATCAGCTCCCAATGCTTCTTGTTTGAAGAACCGGCCAACTAAATCTTTTGCCAGGATGACACTAACAGGTTCAAAAGTATAGGCATTAAAAGTACGCACCTTTACATAATTGATGTTTTTACCAATAATCAAAGCTGAATTTCCCGGCAGTGTCCAGGGAGTGGTTGTCCATGCAATAAAGGCGGTGTCTTCTTCTTCGTATTCAAAAAGCGTATTTAATAATGGATGAACCTGATCCTTGCGAACACGAAACTCGGCAACGATCGTCGTGTCTTTAACCATCTGATAGGTGCCGGGTTGATTAAGTTCATGTGAACTCAAGCCCGTTCCTGCAGCAGGTGAAAATGGTTGTATTGTATAACCTTTATAGAGTAAACCTTTTTTGTAAAAATCTTTTAATATCCACCATAAGGTTTCGATATAATCATTTTCATAGGTAATGTAGGGGTTTTCTAAATCTACCCAGTAACCCATTTTCTCTGTCAGGTCATTCCAGACATCGGTATATTTCATTACCTCTTTGCGGCAATAATCATTGTATTCTTCAACAGTTATCGTTTTTCCGATATCTTCCTTGGTAATGCCCAATGTTTTCTCAACAGCAAGCTCGATTGGTAAGCCATGCGTATCCCAGCCCCCTTTTCGTTTTACCTGAAAGCCTTTCAGAGTTTTATACCTGCAAAATATATCTTTAATAGCCCGCGCCATAACGTGGTGGATACCTGGCATTCCATTAGCTGATGGGGGGCCTTCATAAAAGGTGTAAGGTTTTGAAGAAGGCCTGTTTTGGACGCTCTTTTCAAAAATATTCTTTTGCTTCCAGCCGATTAAGACTTCTTTCCCTACTTCTGATAAATTTAAATGTTTATATTCTTTGTACATCAGGTGTTTGCCGCTTAAAATTGAGGATGCAAAGTTAAGAATAAATGCTTAAATTAGAAATGATAAGAAAAGGGCGAAAGAGATAAGCTAACTGAACACTAGAATTAAAAAGCTATACCTATTTTTGTATCTTTAGTTGCTAAAAACAGATTCTTCAATGAAAATGAATAAATACTTAAGTAGAGGACTTGTATTAACAGTCATAGGAATACTAATTGGGCTCTTTGGAAGCTACATGCAGGTTGAAGAACATAATGTTTATAAGTGGATATTAGTCATCGCTGTTATTATTTTTGGAATTGGCTTTCTTACAATCGTCTACAGTTTGATTCGTAAAATCGAACGTAGAAGCATTGTTAAGGATCGTACAGAGAATCAACAAGAGAGTAAGGCAAACAATAAAGAAACAGATGAAACCGCGTAAGCAATCCTTATTTCATGGTTTTTACTGTGCATTCGCTGGTATCGGTAGCTCTATAAAAAGTGAAGTTAATTTAAAATTTCATCTTTTTGCAGCCATAACAGCAGTTGCACTGGGCTTTTTTTTTCAAATATCTTCTGCAGAATGGTTATGGATCCTGTTAGCAATCTTTTTAGTTTTAGCCGCTGAAGTAATGAATACGGCCATCGAGTCTTTGTCTGACTTGGTGTCTTCGGCCTACCATCCTCTTATAAAGAAGACAAAAGATGCCTCTGCCGGAGCAGTTCTTCTTTTAGCTGTATTTGCATTAATTTGTGGATTAATTATTTTTGTTCCAAAAATGACAGAATTTTTCTTTTCGGATTAAAATGCTTCATAAAACCAGAGGAATTGTATTAAGAACGATTAATCACCGTGAAAGCAGTGTGATCTGTCAGATTTTTACCGAGAAATTCGGCCTGCAATCGTACATTATCAACGGTGTTAAAAAGAATCGTGCTAAAATACATATCAATATCCTTCAACCGCTTCATCTGCTCGATCTGGTAGTTTATCATAAAACATCTGCTGATATACAGCGGGTTTCTGAAGCAAGGCAGTTACCCTTGTTTCAAACGATCCCGTATGACGATAAAAAGCGTGCCTTAGCTATTTTTCTCACGGAAGTCCTCCAGAAATGCCTGAAGCAGCAAAGTGCTGATGAGCCATTGTTTGAATATATCTATTATGCGATTTCCTGGTTAGATAATGCCGAAGAAACATCACCCAATTTTCATCTTTATTTTCTACTTCGGCTAAGCAAATTTATGGGTTTTTACCCGGCGCTTCCAAAGCAAGATATGGCTTATTTTGACTTAAAAGATGGTGTTTTTAGTTCTTTTCCACCTCATCACCAGTTTTTTTTAAAGGATAAAGAAACTCAACAATGGTTATCCCTGTTGTCGAGTTCCTTTGCCGACCTCAATGTCCTGCGAATATCACTGTTAGACAGACGAATTTTACTAAGTCACCTCTTAGATTATTATGCTTTGCATATTGATAATTTCGGAAGCATTAAATCGCATTACATTCTTGAAGAGGTATTTGGTTGATTTTAAGATTCCGGTTATATAACCTTTCTTTCCATCGCCTTGATCACCGGTTCAAAAAAGTCTACACCATTTAATCTTCCAGCATTCCCCAAACCACCGGGACTAAATACATTTATTTCCATCAATTTATCGCCGACAATATCCAGGCCGGTTAAAAACATTCCGTCTTTAATCAGTTTGGGTGCCACTTCTTCAACAATTTCATAACAGCGTTTAGTCAATTTCGCGATTTTAGCTATTCCTCCTTGATGGACGTTGCTGCGAATGTCATTTTCAGCCTGGGTACGATGAATCGCAGCGGTTTTTCCGTCAACTACGATTGGCTGACCATCTAGTAAGAATAAGCGGATATCTCCATTTTTTGCGTCTGGCAAATATTCTTGAGCCACTACGAAGCCATCCCGGGAAATAGCTTCCACAATCTGGTTGAGGTTCTTTATATCGTCTTTAATCATAAAGACATTTTTTCCACCAGATCCTTGCAATGGTTTTAAAATGATATGATTGTTATATTCTTTATAAAATGCTTTGATATCACCGATGTCACGTGTAATGATTGTTTCGGGACGTACAGTTTTTGGGAAATACTGAAAATACGTTTTTGTTAATGCACTTGAGAGCGTGTCGGGATCATTTAAAACCACAACACCATGCCGTTGTGCCAGCTGGCCAAATACAATGCCCGAATTTTGTGCCCATGGGCGATGGTCAAAATCTATCGATGGGTCATTTCGAAGCATGAGAATATCCAGATCTTTCGCTGTAATTAGTTCCTTTGGAGTCTTTTTTATTGTATCTAAAAAAATCTCATTGCTACGAAAGATCTTTTTTGGCCCTTTTCTGGCATGCGCGCCCATTTGTTCGTTCTGCAAATAAGCAAGATCTCCTACACCAATATAATAAATTTCATGTCCCATCTTGATGGCCTGCATAGCCAAACCGGTGGTTGTATATACAGGTATTTCTTTAGGGGTTTGATTAACAACAAATCCTATTTTCATTTTTTTTTGTTTAAGGTTAAGGTAATTTAAATTTTTTAGCGATGGATCAAATTGAAAACGTTTCCTCCATGCCGAATGTTTTCAATTTTCGGTAAATATTTTTCGTCCAAATAGCGTGGTTTGATAGGGATCGGAGTTAGTATTTGCCGGTGGATTAATTCCTGAACAACAGGGATATAACTCTGTCTGATTTTACCAATTAAAAGTGGCTCCAGGCTCTTTCCCTTTTTTATATATTCGATGATATTCAGCAATCCTTTTAAATACACTGCATCTTTTGTCAAGCCACCACCACGGTATACACGCATTGCAATGGTAAAAGCTGCTTTCTTGGAAAACTGATATTTGTCGACCAATAAGTAAAAGGTGTCAACAAATGGGTTTCCTGATACCATACTTTGTACTGCTATTACCCGGGCTGCGATTGTCCTTAACCGATTCGGCGTTAGTCCATCGGTTAGATATTCTGAAAAAACAGCTAGTCCCTCCTGTAATTCTTCATAGCCCGGAACTCCGATATAGAATAATTTTAATGGTTGTGCTTTGCCATTATAGTATGTTGCAACATGTGTGCCTACTTCGTGTTGTAACAAAGAAAATGCTCTGGATTCAGATACCTGGAAGTTTTTATTGATATTAAGGCTGCCTCGGTTTACCAATATTCCATCTATATCGTCTCTTATACGAACAGCAGTTGAAACGCTTGGGTCTTGCAATTTTAACCATTCCAATTCTCTTTCCGCCATTCTAGCAAACTCGGGTGCTTTTATCATTTTTCTTTGTGGCGGCTCTTCAGGCACATCGATAGCAACCAAAACGGCCTTGGCAGTCTCTAGTAATTTTTCATCAATTGGTCCGAACAGCTGCAAACTAGTTAGCATAAAGTCCGGTTTTTCCCGTTCCAACATCATATCCAGCATTCGGTCTATTTCCTTTCGCTTATCACGAAAAAGAAAGGCTAATGTTGGATCGGAAATATCTTCAATGGGTAAGTTATAAAGTTTTCTTTTTACAAGTTCAGGATCAATAGGCATAGGTCTGTAATGGAAAGCCGGAGGTTTCAGGTAATTAGACTTTCTAAAGGCAAGCCACGCATCATCCACATTAATAGGAGTTACCAATAACAGAAAATCGAAGAGGTTACTGTAGTTTCCTAATTCATCATCAATTTCAAAAACGTTTTTTCTTAAGCTTGTCGTCCCGAGCATTTGAAAATTGGTAGCATTGTAAGAGGTGTGAATTCTGACGAACTCAAAAAATGCTTTACGGATAGCCTTGCTGAATTTTGCCCTTAAATCTCTTAAAACAAGGGGATAGGCACGCCCTGTTGCTACATTCATGTAAACAGGTGCAATTTCAAGGCCTATTAAGGTAATGGATGATTTGTTGGCATCGGTATCACTGATCAAAGGCTTATAGTAAGGGGGGGCAACAACATCCTTGCCTTTGTTTAATTCGGTTTTCATCGGATTACCTAAAATAACTATTTTATTAAGTTCCTCTTTTAGTTTTTCCGCGACTTCCGACCCGCTTTTTTGACTTACATGTACAGTAAAGGGTGCAACGATCTCTTTTTCGGAAAGCCATACTTCCAATAATAGAAAGCCTTTAAATTTATCTGCTAAGCTTTCTGCAATGCTTTTTACAATATCATTGCATTCCGGACAATCTTCAGCATATAAATAAGAAGATTCGGTTTTGCCAAGTTTGGATGTAAAACCATCTTTTCCACTCGGTGGTATTCTATAAACCACCATAAAGGGCACCGGTTTTTCCATATTCACCAAACCATTGCCTGGAATATTAATTCTTAAAGGTTCCTTTTTCTTTATTTTATCCAGAATACGATTAATTATCTTCTTCTCAGATGTGTTTATCATGATTTACGTTCAGTTAATTTGTTTAGTTGAGCTTTTAGTAAGGGAATAGATCCCATTAAAGCTTCTTTAATTTCCAGAATGTGTTCAATATTTGCCCTGCCGGTCCATTCATCCATAAAAGTTTTTTTGAACTCAATGGAGATTATAGATCCCTTTTCACTATATTTACTATTAAACCATTGTGAAAACCCACCTCCTTTAAAAACGATATTTTCGCGTACATCAGGATATTTTCCTCCAATTGAGAAATTAGAGAGATACTCCATAAAGTTTTTGCAAAGCGGTTGCCATTTTGGATTGTTAAACGCGGTGCCAATATTGATTTCAGGGTTATCTATTTCAGGAGCTGTTTTATCAGGACTTTCTCTTCTGTGATTATAAGAATGAATGTCTAAGATTAAGAAGTATCCAAACTTTTGGATTGTTTCCTCAATAAGCTGATCTATTGCCTTATAGGATTTTTCATAATACTCCATCAATCCTTTTTCAAGGTTTTCCGGAAATCCATTTTTCCAGACCTGTAATCCCCATGCATCTTCCGGATTTTTATAAATTGCTTTATCTTTTAATCTGTTTAAATCAACTAGAAAACGCGAGGTATGTACGATTACTTTGTTTACCGGTAAATCAGCCATAAATGCTGTATAGGGGTCCTCTTCCCGAAAACGCTGATGTTCAGCAAGATTCATATAAGACAAAACCTCCGGTGAAATATAGTGCCCGTCATGCAAGGCCAATGCAATAATTGGTGAATCTTCTTTATGAATGTCGAATGATGTATTACCCATTGAATCTGTTTTGTTCAAGTAGAACAGATTTTTTGAGTGAATGTTTGTAATTGGTGATTTTTAGGTGGGTTATTACAAAGAATTGGCCGCATCATTGTACAAGCTGATCAACCGTGGTTGAAATACTGGATGGTTTTTGCAGGGTGTCGGTGTTGGTGTATGAGCACCGGCAGTTTCTCCATTTCGTCATATTAATTCTGCATTAGTCGTAATGTATATACCTATCGCTACAACCTGATGGACCATCTTGGCAACGTGCGCGCGACGATATACCGCAACCCTGTAAGCAACGGGGTGGAGGTCCTTCAGCAGGACGATTACTATCCATTCGGAGAGCAGCATCAAATATTTGTATCGGGTGCAGAGAATAAGTACCTTTACAATGGGAAGGAGAAGCAGGATGAGTTGGGGGATGGCAATCAGTACGATTATGGCGCGAGGCTGTATGATGCGGAGATCGGACGGTGGATCGTGGTTGATCCGTTGGCGGAGCAGTATGTCAATGTTTCTGCCTACAACTATGTTTTGAACAACCCGATCAAGTTCATTGATCCGGATGGGCGTTCTGTCTTAACAGGGGATGCGGCAAAAGAAGCCTTTGTGGCCTTGAGAAACATGATGAACGAGAAGGCTGAGGATCAGGATGATCCAAGGAAGAAGGATTTACCATGGTTCTTAGATAATAAATATCTGAAGGTCATCGCTGATTTTGTAGCAGCTAGGGACGTAAAAAATATGGACGATGCCTTGGATACCTATGAAAAAGAGGGTATGGAAGGCTATATCAATCATAGTATTGGGAACGCCCATAGAGAGGTTTTCTTTGATTTCGCGGTGGGTGCATATGGGCCCTTTAAAGCTCCGTACCGTTCGCTAAGGCGTGGTGCCAGCAATGCTGCTAAGAGAGGATGGAAAGTCGGAGAGCCAATAACAAACCTCACAGCTAAAGGGAATGTACCTGCTTGGAGTACTGTAAGACAAAGATTTTGGAAAAACGAAGCCTTCCTTAATGGTAGTACTTATTCTGAATCCAATTTACTAAGAATGCAAAAGGGGGTAGCCCCACAAAGGTTAAATCCGAATACAGGGTTAATGGAAAGTATGGAATTGCATCACCATATTGTTCCGCAAAGAAATGGTGGGCTATTCGATTTTATGAAGGTCTGGCCAGATGAACATCGAGCATTAGATCCATTCAGAAGGTAAAGGTTTTATTTATGGAATTTGAGAAATTATTTATAGAAGCTAAAGGGCAGCCAATCGCTTATCAAGGCAAAGAATTGAAAATGGTTGATAGGATTAACTTGCCATCAAGTAAGGTAGTCTTGAAAGTGAGTTTTTTATCAACAGATAGTAAATGGAAGCAGGGAATTGTATTTCAAACTAAAGGAGAGTTTGAAGTTAATGGTCAAAAGTTGCCTACGAAAATTGTTCTTTGGGAAGATACAGCACCTAAGGAATTGCAGTTGTTGGTTAAATCAAAAGATAAAGTTCTTGTTACTTACAATGTTTGGCAGACCGAAGATGGAACTACTCACTATTGGCATAATGGTGGTGCTATGTACATAGAAGAAAAAAACGGTGTAAGAACTTACAACTGTAATGATGGTTATGCAGATGATGATTTAAACGACCTTATTTTTACAGTACAATATCAATAATAGCAAAGCCCCGAAAATTCAGGGCTTTGGTTATTTTGCGAAAGCCTGTTTAGTTTTGAAATTTTGGATGTGGTATCAATGACGTTGAGCAGAACGCTTTTGGTCTCTGCATCCATTTTTTGTATGTCGTTGATACGTTCAACTGTTTCTTTGTCGTAAGAAGCGTTTTCGCCTTCCCCAATCAGAAAATCCACCGTTACACCAAAGGCTTTAGCCATTTTTGCGACCATCTCAATGGACGGCAAATTTTCATTGCGCTCGTACTTCCCGATAATCTCACGGGAAGCCTCAATCTGTTGGGGAAGGTCTCCCTGCTACCATCCTTTTTCTTTTCTGAGGGTGCTTATTTTGCTTCCGATGTTTAAGGTGTTACTCATATTCGACCCTTGTTACAGTGTAAATAAAATATAAGAGAACCTTAGTGCATAAAAAGTAAGGTAGTGTTTGTTAAAAGAGAGATAGTTAGTTTTGTGAAACAAGTTGCACAGGCGTAGGGGCCGGGTATCGCAACAGCGGCGGTATATATACCTATCGCTACAACCTGACGGACCATCTTGGCAACGTGCGCGCGACGATATACCGCAACCCTGTAAGCAACGGGGTGGAGGTCCTTCAGCAGGATGATTACTATCCATTCGGAGAGCAGCATCAAATATTTGTATCGGGTGCAGAGAATAAGTACCTTTACAATGGGAAGGAGAAGCAGGATGAGTTGGGGGATGGCAATCAGTACGAT
>Ga0160433_100798_pt1 | contig 11341 bp, 11 predicted proteins | sample HID1972K_E0MG_FD_108235 | JGI IMG/M metagenome (GOLD analysis project Ga0160433, IMG submission 108235) | Enriched pill bug-associated microbial communities from UW Madison campus, WI, USA - HID1972K_E0 MG | ecosystem: Host-associated > Arthropoda: Insects > Digestive system > Unclassified ... | reverse complement strand
TTCTGGGCGCTGCGCCGCAAGGATCATCTGCGCCTCGACGCGCGGTTCCGCGCCAAGGCATGGCGCATCATCCTCGCCGGGCTGGCGATGGGCGGCGCGCTGATGCTCGGCAACCGGCTGCTCGATCCCTATATGGCCGCCGCGTTCTGGACGCGCATCGCGGCGCTGGCCCTGCTCTGCGGCGGTGGCGCGCTGGTCTATGCGCTCGCGGCGATGGGGCTGGGGGCCTACCGGATTTCCGAGCTGAAGGCGCAGTTGCGGCGGCGGTAGGCCGCTTGACGCGGGCGGCCGTGAGGGACACAGGGTGCCAGGCTTTTCAGCAAGGACAGATCTTCATGCGCGTGCTTTCCGGCATCCAGCCGACCGGTAATCTCCACCTCGGCAATTATCTCGGCGCGATCCGCAACTGGGTGCGGATGCAGGATGAGATGCCCGCCGCGGACGCGGCAAACTCTTCCGACGGTGATGCGCGCTGCTTCTTCTTCCTGGCGGACATGCACTCGATCACCGTGCACGAGACGCGCGAACAGCGGCTCGCGAACGTGCGGGACATGACCGCCGCGCTCGTCGCCTGCGGGATTGATCCGGATCGCTCCGTGCTGTTCAATCAGGCGCGGGTGCCCGCCCATGCCGAATTGTGCTGGCTGCTCAACGGCACGGCGCGGATCGGCTGGCTCAACCGCATGACGCAGTTCAAGGACAAGGCCGGCAAGAACCGCGAGGGCGCGAGCGTGGGGCTCTATGTCTACCCCGTGCTCCAGGCTGCCGACGTGCTGCTCTACCAGGCGACGCATGTGCCGGTGGGCGAGGACCAGAAGCAGCATCTGGAGCTGACCCGCGACATCGCGACGAAGTTCAACACCGATTTCGGCGTTGAGCTGTTCACCCTGCCGGACCCCATCATTCCCAAGCAGACGGCCCGGATCATGAGCCTGCGGGATGGCACCGCCAAGATGTCCAAGTCCGACCCCAGCGACATGAGCCGCATCAACCTGACGGACGATGACGACGCCATCCTCCAGAAGGTCCGCAAGGCGAAGACCGACCCAGAGCCCCTGCCCTCCGAAGCGGCGGGGCTGGAAGGCCGGGCGGAAGCGCTCAATCTGGTCGGCATCTACGCCACGCTTTCGGGCACCACGCCGGACGCGGTGTGCGCGCAGTTCGCCGGGCAGGGCTTTGGCGCATTCAAGCCGGCGCTCGCGGATCTGCTCGTCGCCCAGCTCGGGCCGATCCGTAACCGCTATGTGGCTCTGCGGGACGATTCGGCTGCGCTCGACGCCATCCTGGAAAAAGGCGCGGCCAAGGCATCCGAGGCGGCAGCGCCCACGCTTCAGGCCGCCTATGAAGCCATGGGCCTGATGCGCTGAAACGATTGCAGGAACCGCATTCAACGCTAGTTCATTTGACCTAAGGTATTCAGGGCTACATTACGTCTAGTAAGGGTAAAACGCCCGAGAAACGGACAAGTCAGATGAACAGCAAGCGTCTTCTAATCACAGCAGCGGCCTCGCTCCTCGCCCTGGGCGGGCTGGCGGGCTGCGCGACGCCCTTCAAGGCGAATGTCGCACGCTTCCAGCAGCTTCCGCCCGCGCAGGGCCAGAGCTTCGCCGTGATGCCGGGAGCGGCGGATCTGGCGGGCAGCCTCGAATTCGAGCATTATGCCGATCTCGTGGCGGCGCGCCTCGTGGAGCATGGCTATACCCGCGCAACGGACCCGGCGGGCGCGCAGCTCGTCGTCGAGCTGGACTATGGCGTGGACCGGGGCACGCAGCGGGTGCGATCCACCGGCTTCTCGCGCTATTCCTACGATCCCTTCTTCTACCCCGGCTATTATCGCGGCTATCGCGGCCGCTATGTGATGGGCTGGTACGATCCCTTCCTCTGGGGCCCCGGCTATAACGAGGTCGAGAGCTACATGGTCTACCAGAGCGACCTGCGCATGCGGATCAACCGGACGGGCGGCGAACCGCTGTTCGAGGGCACGGCCAGCGCGCAATCGGTGAGCAACAAGCTCACTTATCTGGTGCCCAATCTCATCGACGCCTTGTTCACGGGCTTTCCCGGCCAGAATGGCGAGGAAGTCCGCGTGACGGTGGCGCCGGAGCCCAAGCAGTAAGAATGCCCCGTCGGGCGGAAGGCCCGGCGCGAAGATAGTGACGAGCGGCGCTTTCGCAGAGGCGAGAGCGCCGCTGTTTTGTGAGTGGCCAGGACAGTGTTGCTCATCGGGCGCGGCGCATGTCCCCTACGCCTTGGGTCTCCGCCTGCGCCAAGTCTCCGCGAACATTATGCCTTTTCCTCGGTCGAAGGCCTGCTCTTCCTTTTGGTATCATGGAGGAAAAGGACAGCCCTTCGACAAGCTCAGGGCGAACGGTTCTGAAATGAGCGGTTTCACGGCGCCTCGGCTGCGCGGGAACACATCCTCATTTCGTGTGAACAGGTCCCCGATGCGCCTCAGCGAGCGCTTTGGGCCGCGGCAGGCTCGCCCAGCTTGTGCTTGCGGAAAATCTCGCGATCTCCCGCGCGGAAAGCGACTTTCCACATGAGGAGGCAATAAGCGACCAGCATCACCGGAATGCCCACGACCAGCTCCACCCATTCGAAGCGTGGCGGCAGCAGCGTGAAGGCGAGGCCCGCAAGACCCACGGCAAGACCGCAGATCAACAGGCTCCCGCGCCAGATCGCGATCCGTGTGCCGAGCAGCGATGACAGCAGCCATGATTTCACGACCGCCCCGCACGTGAGCGCGACCGCCAATGCGAAGGCCGGCACCGCCGCGACATAGCCCTCCGGCAGATCCATGCGCCGCGCGACGATCAGCAGGCCGACGGTGAGAACCGCCTGCAACGCCACCATGCCCAGCGAGACATAGAGATTACGCAGGCGCGCCAGATAGACGAGCGCCGCCTCGCTCACCACCGCCGGGCTGGCCAACACCTCGGCGGCGAGCAGCCAGCCGAGCGCCGCGGCGCCGATCACGAAGCTGGGGCCCATGAGGCCCATCACGGCCTCGCCGGGGATGGCGAGCGTCAGCGCCACGCCAAGCTGGGCAGCGACAATCCAGAAGCCGACCTGGCTCACCTGCCGGGCAATCGCCTCATGCTGGCCGAGCTTGATGTTGCGCGTGATGACCGGCCCCAAAATGGGCTCGAAGCTGGTCTTGAGCTTCTGCGGCAGCGATGCGACCTGCTGCGCGACATAATAGATGCCCACCACGGACGGCGAGGCGAAGAGGCCCAGGATCGCCAGATCGAGCCGGCGCGTGCCCCACTCGATGGCGTCAGCAGCGGCAAGCGGCGAGTTGCGGAGGGCCAGCGACCAGATCCGCCCCGGATGGGGCCGCCAGCCGCGCGGCAGACCGTAATGGCGCATCAGCGGCCAGAAAGACGTGATCGCCGCCGCCGCCATGGCGACGACATAAGCAAGGATGAGTCCGTCCCGCTCCGAATAGAAGTAGAAGACGAACGCCGCGATGCTGATCGTCCACGGCTCCACGATGGCGCGGGCGCGCACGGTAGCGCCGATATTATACTGGTAAGCGCAGGCAGCCAGCGCCACTTCCGTCATCGCGATGGCGACGATGATCAGCGGCAGCAGCCGGTCCAGCCCATTGAGGCCGCTATTGGGGAACATCGCCTCGGGAAAGACCATGAGCAGCGCCGCTGCCGCCGCGCTGACGACGAAGCAGAGCCACAGCGCGTCGGCCACCACATGGGATTGGCAGCGGCTGTCCCGCGCGAGTTGATCGGCAAGGCCGCGCTTGAGGCCCATGGTCGCAAGCTGCGCGGCAAACTCGATGACCAGCACGGCATAAGCGAAGCGCCCCAGCGTAGACGCGCCGTACAGCCGGCCGGCGATGAAAAGGAAGGGAATGCGCGCCGCGAGCCGCAGCACGAAGCCCAGCACATTCGCGCGCCCGCCATGCGCCAGCGCCGAGAGGTCATCGCGTTCGGCCTGCTCGGCCTGCCCACGCGCATTATTCATGCGAGGCGCTCCCCGGCGCGGTTTTTTGCCCCATACGCGCCTTCCATAGGCGCAAGCGCCCCTCCGCGCAAAGCCTCTTGTTCCTTCATTCCGCGCGAAGCGGCCGGGCGAGCAGGGCGCCGATGACATCGTCGACGCTCATCTCGCCGGAGAGAAGCGCACAGACGGCATGGGCCACGGGCATGTCGATGCCTTCAGCGCGCCCCGCTTCCAGCAGCACCGGCGCTGTGAACGCGCCTTCCGCCACCGTCTGCCGATCGGCGAGAAGATCAGCGGCCGGACGCCCCCCACCCAGCCCGTACCCCAGCGCGAAATTGCGCGAGCGGGTGGACGAGCAGGTGAGCACGAGGTCGCCCAGGCCGGACAGGCCGGTGAGCGTCTCCAGCCGCGCGCCCCGCGCGAGACCAAAGCGCGTCATCTCCGCAAAGCCGCGCGCGATGAGGGCGGCGCGGGCGTTCTGCCCCAGCCCCGCGCCTTCCACGACGCCGCACGCGATGGCGAGCACATTCTTGACCGCGCCGCCGATCTCCGCGCCCACGACATCGTCCGAGACATAGGGCCGGAAGGTGGGCCGGGCGATGACGTCCGCCAGCACGCGGGCCAGCGCCTCTTCCTCGGCCGCGAGCGTGACCGCCGTGGGCAGGCCCGCCGCGACTTCATGCGCGAACGTGGGGCCGGAAAGCACCGCGACCGGCGAGCCCGGCATCACCTCGCGCGCGACCTCGTGCATCAGGCGATGCGTCACGGCCTCGATGCCCTTGGAGCAGAGGATGAGCGATTGCCCGACCGGCTGGAAATGCGAGAGCACCGCGCGCATCGACTGGGCGGGCGTGACGACGAGCAACGCGGCGGCGCTGGAAAGGTCCGCCGGCTCCTGCGTGGCGCGAATGCGCGGCGAGAGGCTCTGGCCGGGGAGGTAGGCGGGATTCTCGCGGCGCTGGTTGATCGCATCCACCACCGCAGGGTTGCGTGCCCAGAGCAGCACATCGCAGCCGCCGTCCGCCAGCACCTGCGCCAGCGCGGTGCCCCAGGCGCCGCCGCCGAGCACGCCGAGAGGGCCGGCCATGTTCATGCCTTCACGCCCGCGCCGCGCACGGTCTGCGCCGTGGGATCGAGGGGCCAGCGCGGGCGCGCGGCGACGGAAAGATCATCGACGAGGCCCAGCGCGAACCGCTCGCAGCCCGCCCAGCCGATCATCGCGGCATTATCCGTGCAGAGCCAGAGCGGCGGGGCGACGAAGCGCAGATCCTGGCCGTGCGCCAGTCTTTCCAGCGCGGTTCGCACGGCGGCATTGGCGGCGACACCGCCCGCGACGACCAGCGCGGTGGGGCGAGTCTCCATGCCCTCCAGCGCGCGGCGGGTGCGGTCCACGAGGCAATCGACCACGGCCTGCTGGAAGCTGGCGGCGATGTCCGCATCCGCCCATTGTCCGCTCTCGACCGCGCGCATCACCGCGCTCTTGAGCCCGGCGAAGGAGAAATGCGGCTCTCCGCTGCCTATGAGCGGGCGCGGCAGCGGCACGGCGCGGGGATCGCCCTGCGCCGCCAGCGCTTCCACCTTCGGCCCGCCGGGAATGCCAAGGCCGAGCAGCTTGGCCGTCTTGTCGAAAGCCTCGCCCGCGGCATCGTCGATGGTCGTGGCGAGGCGGCGATAATCGCCCACGCCGCGCACTTCGAGCAGCTGGCAATGGCCGCCCGAGACGAGCAGCAGCAGATAGGGAAAGTCCAGCGTGGGGTCGGCAAGGCGCGGGGACAGCGCGTGCCCCTCCAGATGATTGACCGCGATGAGCGGCTTGCCGACCGCATGAGCGAGTGCCTTGCCGGTGACGAGTCCGACCATCACCCCGCCAATGAGCCCCGGACCGGCCGTGGCGGCGATGGCATCCACATCGGCCAGCGCCATGTCCGCATCGGCGAGCGCGGCCTCGACCAGCGGGATCAGCGCCTCGACATGCGCGCGCGCGGCAATCTCCGGCACCACGCCGCCATAAGGACCATGCGCGGCTTCCTGCCCCGCGAGGCGGTGGGCAAGGACGGTGCGATCGCCGGCGACCAGCGCGGCCGCCGTCTCGTCGCAGCTCGATTCCAGACCTAGAATGATGGGCATGGCACTTTCCTCTAGAGACCCGTGCGCGCACGGTCTATCGGCTTTCGCCATCTATGTCCGAGCAATTCCCCACATCCGCCGCGCCATTCCGCCTGGGCTCGCGCGGCTCCCCGCTGGCGCTGGCGCAGGCCGAGCTGACCATGGAAGCCCTGCAAGCCGCCCATGGCTGGCCGCGCGAGGCCCTGCGCGTCGTCACCGTCACCACGAGCGGCGACCGCATTCAGGACCGCGCGCTGGCCGAAGTCGGCGGCAAGGCGCTGTGGACCAAGGAGCTGGATCGCGCGCTGCTGGCCGGAGAAATCGACTGCGCCGTCCACTCGATGAAGGATGTCGAGACCATTCGCCCCGAGAGCATCCGCATCGCCGCGACGCTGCCGCGTGCGGCCGTGGAGGACCGGCTGATCGGCGCGGAGAGCATCGCGGCGCTGCCGCAAGGCGCGGTGATCGGCACCAGCTCGCCGCGCCGCGCCGCCCAGATGAAGGCGCTGCGCCCGGACCTGCGGATGACGCTCTTGCGCGGAAACGTCGCCCGGCGCCTTTCCCGCGTGGAAGCCGGCGAGATCGACGCGACGTTGCTGGCGGCGGCGGGGCTCGACCGGCTGGGGCAGGCGGAGGTCGGCGTAACTGTTCCGGCAGAGACGATGCTGCCGGCCGTAGCGCAGGGCGCGATCGGCATCGAATGCCGGGCGGACGATGCGCGCGCATTGGGGCTGCTCGCGGCCATCAGTCACCAGCCCACGCACGCCTGCGTGATGGCCGAGCGCGCGCTGCTGCTGGCGCTGGGCGGAAGCTGCCACTCGCCCATCGGCGCACTCGCGCGGGTGGAAGGCGACGACATTCGCCTGCGCGGACAGATCCTGCTGGAGGACGGCAGCGAGCAAGTGAGCGGCGAGGCGCTGCTGCCCGGCGGCGATCCGGCGGGGGCAGCGGCGCTGGCCCGGCAATTGCTCGACGGCGCGAGCCCGGCCTTGCGGGCGCTGTTCACGGGATGACGCGTCCTCTCCTCCTCCTGCGCCCGCAGCCGGGCAATGATGCGACCGCCGGGCAGGCGCGCGCGCTCGGCATCGAGGTGGTGCAATTGCCGCTCTTCGAGATCGTGCCGGTGACGGACTCGCCGGAACCGGAAGGGCCATTCGACGCGCTGCTCGTCACCAGCGCCAATGGCGCGCGGCATGGCGCGCACATGCTGGCCCGCTTTGCCGATCTGCCGATCTACACGGTGGGCGACGCGAGCGCGCAGGCGGTGCGCGCGCATGGCGGCATCATTGTGCATGTCGGCGGCGGGGACGCCGCCTCGACCATTCCGCTTATCGTGGCGGCAGGTCATGGCCGGCTGCTGCATATCGGCGGGGAGGAGACGCGGCCGTTCGATCCCGCAGGGCTCAGCGTCACGCGCCATGTCGTCTATCGCAGCGAAGCGCTCGACATGCGGCCCCACACCAAGCGGCTCGCGACCATGCAGCCCAGCGTTATCGCCGTCCATTCGCCCGCGGCGGGGCGCAGGCTGAACGCGCTGATGCCACCGCCCTGCCGCAACCACCTGCTGCTGGCGATCAGCGATGCGGCCGCGCAGGCCGCCGGCCCCGGCTGGCGCGGCGTGCATGTCTCTTCCGCACCGGACGATAGCGCCTTGCTGCGCCTCGCAACCTCGCTATGTATAGGCGCCTCTTGAGGGAGCGGGCGGAACGCATGGACGGCAACGCACCGGAGGACGGTGGCGGCACTCAGACGGATATGGCCCCGGCGCAGCGCCCGGGTCGCTTCCGGCTGATCATCGCATCGTCGCTGCTGGCCTTTCTGGTCGGCCTGGGCGCGATGGCATGGATCATGACCAATCGCGAGGCCCTGCCGTTCGGCGGGGGCGGCGATTCCGTGCAGCTCGCTGGCGACATGGATGGCGCCGGCAATGGCGCCGAAGCTCCCCGAGATGGAGCGCCGGACCAGCCCCGCACGCAAGCAAGCGGCGCCCAGGCAGAAGGCCGCGTCGCGACGATGGAGCAGCGCCTCACGCGCATTTCCCTCGCCGCCGCGCTCGCCTCCAGCCACGCCAACCGGGCCGAAGCGATGCTGATCGCCTTCGCCGCGCGCCGGGCACTCGATGCCGGCCAGCCGCTGGGCTATGTCGAAGGGCAGCTTCGCCTGCTGTTCGGCGATGCGCAGCCCAAGGCCGTCGCCACCATCGTCAATGCCGCCGCCGAGCCGGTGACGCTCAATACGCTCCGGCAAGGGCTGGAAGTCGTGCGCGACACCGCCGAGCGCGGCGACCCCGGCGAAGGCTGGTGGTCCGCCGCGATGCGCGAATTGCACGGGCTCGCCATCATCCGGCGCGCCGACGAGCCGGCGCCCGAATTGCATCAGCGCATCGCGCGCGCGCGCCTCGCCGTCGAATCCGGTCAGGTCGAAGCAGCGATCGAGGAGATTTCCGCGCTAACCGAGCAGCCGGAGACGGCGCAGTGGCTGGAGCAGGCGCGCCGTTACAAGGAAGCGCGCAGGGCCCTCGACGTGATCGAGGCGGCGGCGGTTCTGGAACCCCGCGCCGCGCCCATCGTCGCGCCCGTTATCCAGCCGGAGCCGGCGACGCAGCCCTGAAGGCCGAAGCGGGAAGCGGCGCTGTTCCTCCACTGCCGGCTTGCCCTCAGCAAGCGAAACGGGACCGGATGTGCAGCCATATTGCGAGGCTGATGGCCCATGTCCGTCCGGATGAGGAAGCCCACGCTCCTGCAAGCTAAAGCACAGGGCGGACAGGACATTCGGCTGGGTCCGGGGCTCCTGCCGCAGTCTCAACAGGCCGCAGTCTCAACAGGACAGAGCCCGGCCGATGCGATTGCGGGCTCCTCGTCCTCTACTTGGCGGTCCTCGACGACCTTTAGGCAAGGAAGATCGCTGCCAGATCGGGCGGCACGCGGACGAGGCGAGCGGTGGACCGGTCGATCATCGCCCAGGTGGTGCGGGCGGTGACGCGGGGTTTGCCGTCCGGCCCGGTGAACGCGATCATCCGATCGAAGCGCGCGCCGCGCGGCGGCTCGGCTACCCAGGTGCGGGCAAGGACATCCTCCCCCTGCGCGACATTGCCGCGATAATCGATCTCATGCCGCGTCACGACCCACAGATAGCGCTCCTGCGCATCGGGCGGCGCCAGGGCTTCCCAATGCGCCGTGGCGACGCGTTCCATCCATTGCACCCAGACGGCATTGTTCACATGGCCCATGATGTCGATGTCATCGGGGCCAGCGGTGAAGCGCATCTCGAAGGCAGTACTCATGGCGCGCAGTATAGCGCGCGCCCGCATCGGCGCCAACGTGGGGGGAACTCTGGCGGGCCGGTGAGCGCTTTGCTAACCGTGGGCGGGCAGGAGGCACGGGATGATCGCGATGGACAGCAGGGGCGCATGCGGCATTTGATCCGGGCGGCGTGCGCCCTGCCGCTTCTCCTTGCCGCTGCCGCGACGCTTGCGCAAACCAGCGGGCAGGACGCCCCTCCCTTGCCGCAGTCTCCGCGCGTGATGCTCGCCGAAGTGGATCGCACGCGGATGAACGAGGCCATCGCGCAGGCGCTCCATCCCATCAGCTTTGCCGATGGCAGGCTAAGCGGGCCGGGCGGCGTCTGGCTCGCGGAGCGGCTGCGGGACGCGGACATCCTCATGATCGGCGAATCGCATGGCACCGGCAGCGTGGCGCAGGCGGCGAGCGCGCTGATCGAGGCCCTGCCGCACGACCGTCCGCTTGCCTATGCGCTGGAGATCGGTCCGGCGAGCGCCGCGATTCAGGAACCGCTGCTGCGCGGGCCCGAGACGAAGCACGAAGCTTTCATGGCCGATCCGCGCCGCGCGATCAGCTTCGCGTTCCTCAATCTGCGCGAGGAAGCGGCACTGGCGCGGCAGATCCTGGGGCGCGCCCACGACATGGAGCCGGCGCTCTGGGGACTGGATCAGGAATTCGCGCCCTCTGTGCCGCTGTTGCTGGACCGGCTGGAAGGGCTCGCCCGCCAGCCTGCACAGCATGAAGCGATTGCGGTCGCGCGCGCGCAGACAACGCCCTTGATGGCGCTCGCCAAGCTGCCGGAAAGCTTCCTCGACCCGCTGGAAACCGCCTTCGCCGATGGCCCCGCATCGGCGCGCAAGCTCATCGCGGATATGCGCCTCTCCGCCCGCGTCTATCATTGGCAGGAGCGCGACCCGATCCGCTCCAACCGGGAGCGCGAGGATTATATGAAGCGCAACTTCATCGCGCAGTGGCGGGCAGCGCGAGCGCAGGACCCACGCATCGTGATGAAGTTCGGGGCCTACCATCTCACCGCCGGTTTCACGCCCACGGCCGCGCCGGCGCTGGGCGGCTTCGTGGAAGCGCTGGCGCTCATGGAGGACAAGACGATCGCGAGCGTGCTGATCGTCTGCGGACCGGATGGCGACCAGATCGACTTTCGCGGGCAGGTGCGGCCCTGCACCGACGATTTCAACGCGACGGCCGGGCTCTTTCGCCGGCATCTGTTCACCGAGGGCGCAACGCTGATCGACACCGCGCCGCTACGGCGGGTCCATGCCATATTGCGGCGGCTGGGCGTGCCGGAGGACAGCCGCAATTACTTCCAGAGCTATGATGCGATCATCGTTCTGCGGGGCGCAAAGGCGGCGACCCCCTTCGCGCCCCCGCCGGCCAGCTTGTTCGAAGGGATGTGAGGCGGGGTGGGGGGCTCCTCCCTTTCCCGTTCGCCCTGAGCTTGTCGAAGGGATGTTCTTTTCTTTCCCAGCTTTGCAGAAGGAGAACAGCCCTTCGACAAGCTCAGGGCGAACGGTGGGTGGTCGAGAGGGTGGGCGAAGGCATTGGCGAGGTGCCCCTATCCCTCCACCTCCATCTGCCAGAGGATGAAGGCGAATTCCTCCGCCGTCTCGCGCAGCGATTCCCAGCGGCCGGACTTGCCGCCATGGCCGGCTTCCATGTTGGTCTTGAGCAGCAGCAGATTGTCGTCCGTCTTCGTCTCGCGCAGCTTCGCGACCCATTTGGCGGGCTCCCAATAGGTCACGCGCGGATCGTTGAGGCCGCCCGTCACCAGCATGGGCGGATAGGCCTGTGCCTTCACATTGTCGTAGGGCGAGTAGCTGGCGATGAGGTCATAAGCCGCCGCGTCCTCGATGGGATTGCCCCATTCGGGCCATTCGCCCGGTGTCAGGGGCAGCGTCTCGTCCAGCATCGTATTGAGCACGTCCACGAAGGGCACATGCGCCACCACCGCGCCCCATAGTTCGGGATCGGAATTG
>Ga0160433_100794_pt1 | contig 11366 bp, 7 predicted proteins | sample HID1972K_E0MG_FD_108235 | JGI IMG/M metagenome (GOLD analysis project Ga0160433, IMG submission 108235) | Enriched pill bug-associated microbial communities from UW Madison campus, WI, USA - HID1972K_E0 MG | ecosystem: Host-associated > Arthropoda: Insects > Digestive system > Unclassified ... | reverse complement strand
GCAGGGAAGTGTGCAGTGGTGGAGGTATAAAGTGTTAACACGTGATTTCTTGCTGAAGGCCGATTGCAAAACGGCGTTTGGTGCAATCGAGGAATCGCTACTCTGGTCGCCGGAACAACGCGCCGCCTCACTGGCTGCGACGCTCGCCTGTCGACCGGATAGTGGCCCGGTATGGATCTTTGGTTACGGTTCGCTGATGTGGAACCCGGCGCTGGATTACAGTGAATCCTGCACCGGCACGCTCGTCGGTTGGCACCGTGCCTTCTGTTTACGCCTGACGGCAGGGCGCGGTAGCGCCTGTCAGCCAGGGCGGATGCTTGCACTAAAAGAGGGCGGACGCACCACCGGGGTGGCCTATTGCCTGCGAGAGAGTGCGCTGGACGAAGAATTGTCGCTGCTGTGGAAGCGCGAGATGATCACCGGCTGCTACTTGCCGACCTGGTGCAAGCTGGAACTCGACGATGGTCGCACGGTTAACGCGCTGGTGTTCATCATGGACCCGCGCCATCCGCTGTATGAATCCGACACCAGCGTGAAAGTGATTGCACCCCTTATCGCCGCCGCCAGCGGACCGCTCGGCACTAACGCACAGTATCTGTTCTCGCTCGAGCAGGAACTGGTGAAGCTTGGGATGCAGGATGAGTGCTTAAACGAGCTGGTCGGGAAGGTTCGCCATCTCCTCAACGGTGAAAACCTGCCGCGTTCAGCGTGAAAAAATGCCCGGCGGCGCAACGTTACTGTCCGAAACGCCCAATCAGCCCGGCGGCGGCCAGCTGATGACCTTTCAGTTTTTCAAACAGCGCCTCGCGAGTTAAGCCCGCAGGCAATGTAGGCGGCAGGTCGGTCGCAATCAGCGTGAAGGTGTAATGGTGAGCTCCGGTTCCGGGGGGTGGGCACGGCCCATACCAGTTGGCGGAGCCCGGCGTGTTTTTGCCGCCGGTATAGCCTTTCGCATCGCGTAGGGCATCCGGGCCAAAGCCGGTGGCCGCAGGCGAAATGTTGTAGGCCACCAGATGCGTGACGCCGAGTCCTTTGTTGCCTTCCGGATCGTGAACAATCAGCGCCAGGCTCTGCGTCTGCGGTGGAACATTGCTCCATACCAGCGGCGGAGAGTTGTTTTTGCCGGTGCAGTTGGCGTTTTTGGCATCATTACCTGCGTACTGGCTGTTGAGCATACCGTTATCTGCAAAAGCCGGGGACTGGACAATGAACAGCCCCTCCGCACAGACATTGCCGATACTGCCTAACAGGGCTGCGCAGGCGATGGCGCAGGGGAGGGTTTTCATGGGGGCTTCTCACGCAGGAAAGGTGTTTTAACTGTAGCCGATGCTTAAGGATCTTCCTGAAATTTGCGCTAAAGCTGAAAGAGAGGGGTAAAACCGTTAAAATAAGAAGACATGCCGTCCGGCACGATATTGATTTATTGAGGGATCCCGCTGCGTTTTGAGGTATTTGCTGTCACGTCCACGTCTTCTGTTGTTGTTACTCTTGCCCCTGGCAGGAGGTGCCTCTGGTGCTCGCCAGACTTTTGTCGATCAGGCCGAACACCCGTTTGATGAAAGCGCCGATAATCTGCCCAATCTGGGTATTGCCCCGGATAATCACGAAAGTGAAAAACACCTCGCAGAAATGATGAAGGCGTTTGGTGAGGCCAGCATGCAGGACAACGGCCTGGATACCGGCGATCAAGCGCGGCTTTTTGCCATCGAAAAACTCAGCCATCAGCTCAATTCCGAAGTGAATCAGCAGCTCGATTACTGGCTTTCTCCATGGGGGAATGCCTCGGCGGAGCTGCTGGTGAACAGTGAAGGCAAGTTTACGGGCAGCCACGGCAACTGGTTTGTGCCGCTGGAAGATAACAATCGCTATCTGACCTGGACTCAAGTGGGTTTGACGCAGCAGGACGACGGGCTGGTGAGCAATCTTGGGGTCGGACAGCGCTGGGTGGCGGGCGACTGGCTGCTCGGCTATAACGCTTTCTACGACACCCTGATGGGAGAAAGCCTGCAACGCGGGGGGCTAGGGGCTGAAGCCTGGGGCGAGTATTTACGCCTCTCGGCCAACTTCTATCAGCCGTTCAACAGTTGGCGTGAGGACAGCGATACGGTCGAAAGTCGAATGGCGCGCGGTTACGATCTCACGGCCCAGGCGCGGCTGCCGTTTTACCGCTTCATCAATACCAGCGTCAGCTTTGAGCGCTATTTTGGTGACAGCGTCGACCTGTTCCATACCGGTACCGGGTATCACAACCCGATGGCGGTTTCGCTGGGGCTGGCTTACACCCCGGTACCGCTGGTGACGATTTCCGCCGCACATAAGCAGGGGGAAAGCGGCGTCAGCCAGAACAATTTGGGCATGAAGCTCAACTACCGTTTCGGCGTGCCACTGAAGAAACAGCTGGAGTCCAGCGAAGTGGCGGCGTTTACCTCGCTGCGCGGCAGTCGGTACGACAGCCCGGAACGCAGCAATCTGCCGGTGGTCGAGTATCGCCAGCGTAAAACGCTGTCCGTTTTCCTCGCTACGCCGCCGTGGGATTTGCATCCGGGTGAGACCGTGTCTTTGAAGTTGCAGGTGCGCGGACGTTATAAGATTAAGTCATTGACCTGGCAGGGCGATTCGCAGGCGCTGAGCCTGACGCCGCCAGTGAATCACAGCAGCCCTGATGGCTGGACCGTCATTATGCCGGCGTGGGATTACAGCGACGGCGCGAAGAACCGCTGGCAGTTGTCGGTGGTGGTGGAAGATGAGAAGGGGCAGCGCGTCTCGTCCAATGAGATTACGCTGGCGCTGACTGAGCCGCTGGTCACCTTCCCGGCGGCGTCGTCAGATTCGCTATTGATGCCTTAAAAAATACGTTCCTGATGGACCCAGACCGCCGCTTCGACGCGGGATTTGAGCTTCATCTTTTTCAACATATGCTTCACGTGAACCTTCACCGTGCTCTCGGTAATATCGAGTCGACGGGCGATCATTTTGTTCGGTAACCCTTGGGCAATCAGCTTCAGAATATCGCGCTCGCGCGGTGTTAGCTGATTAATATCGCGGTCGGACGTCGCCCTGTTCGCCCGCAGACTGGCGGCCAGCACCGGTGTCAGTGCTTCGCTTAATACCATTTCCCCGGCGGCGGCTTGATGCAGCGCCTTCAGTAAATCTTCCGGCTCCATATCTTTCAGCAGATAGCCATCGGCACCGCGTTTCAGCGCCGTCACTACGTCTTCTTCGTGATTGGACACGCTGAACACCACCACGCGTCCGGAAAGGGATTTTTCGCGCAGCTTGTCGAGGGTTTCGAGGCCGTTCATACCTGGCATGTTCAAATCGAGCAGCACCAGGTCCGGATCGAGAGATTCGGCAAGCTCGATGCCCTGCTCGCCATTGCTGGCTTCGCCCACCACCAGAAGATCAGGGGCCATGCTGATCAGCTGTCTGACGCCGGTGCGCAGCATTGGGTGGTCGTCAATTAACAGGATAGTGGCCCGTTCCTGATTACTCATGATGAAGTCCTTGCGGTTGTGGAAGCGGTTTTTCGGGAATAAAAGAGACGACAACTTCAGTGCCACCGGTATCACGGCGTCTGACCTGGCAATCGCCACGCAGACTCTGCGCCCGATCGCGCATGATGATTAAGCCGTAGTGGTTATTCCGTTCGGCGTGGTCCGGAACACCGAGGCCGTTATCGGCCACGGTGAGACGAACCTGATTGTCGTTTTGGATCACCGTCACGGTGACTTCCGTCGCTTCAGAATGTTTAAGCGCATTGCTCAACGCTTCCCGGGCAATCTGTAAAGCATGGATAGCCTGATGCGAAGGAACAAAGCGCGGGGGGAGCTGGTAATCCAGCTGCACGGTAAAGCCAAAGCGGGTGCTGTATTCAGCACAACTCGCTTCCAGTGCAGGGCGCAGCCCCGGTTCGGTTAATTGTAGTCGGAAGGTGGTCAGAAGCTCACGCAGCTGCACCCATGAGGTGTTCAGCTCGTTTCGCATCTGGCTCAGCAGAACCCGGCTGTCTTCCGGCAGTTTTTCACCCTGCATCTGCAAACAGCTGACCTGCATCTTCAGGCACGACAGCGATTGGGCGATGGAATCATGCAGTTCGCGGGCGATGGTGGCACGTTCTTCCATGACGATAAGCTGATGCTGACGCTCCTGCTGGCGGTCGAGGGCCAGCGTGGCGGTCAGCTGTTCAACCAGCGTATCCACCAGTTGCTGCTGATCGTGGCTCAAATGGCGGCCTGCGGGCAGCGTCGCCAGCAGAATGCCGTACTGATTATGCGCATCGGTCATCCGCCATTTTAGCGTTGTGCCGCTGCCCGGGAGATCCGGGAGATTGCGCGGGCAGAGGTAACACCCTTTGTCGTCACAATTGAGTTCAGAATGACAGCTGAACTCCTGATGGTTTTCCTCGTCTTCCATATCGTAAACCCGCACTTCAATATCGCGCAGCAGGGTCAAACCCTGGAGGCCATTCAGCACCGGGGAAATACGTTCACACAGCGGCGCCTGAGAATGCAGTCGGCGGTTGGCCTGCCAGAGGAAGGCAAGAATCTCGTTCTTTTGTTCGAGATTGGCGGTCTTTTCCTGCACGCGCTGTTCAAGCACAGAGTAGCTTTCTGCCAGCTCTTTCGACATGTTGTTCAGCGCCATCCCCAGCGTCGCCATTTCGTTGCGGCCGCTGATTTTCGCGCGTTTGCTGAAGTCACGCTGGCTCACCGCCCGCGCCATGCTGAGCAGCTGTTCCCACGGATGCAGCAACCGCGCGCGCAGCCAGACGATGGTAAACAGGAACAACAGCGCCATACACAGCGCCATTATGCTGTGTACCCACACTACGTGTTGAATGCGTTTTTCAGTGGTATGGTCAAATGCGGTGACCAGTTGGTCGATGCGGTTCACGAAGGCCGCGACTTCCCCGGAAACTTGTTCCTGACGGGTCGCCTGTTTCAGGTTCGGTGCAAGCTCAGACTGCCAGTAGCGTTGCAGGGCTTCGAGCTGTTGACGCTGGCCGTCACGGCGCGCGGATTCAATCAGTTCCGGGCTGCTCACAGTCTGATTCATTTCATCGAGCAGTGTCTGATCGTTGGCATTCAGCGGGATCGCCGCCAGCAAGCGGTAACTCTGCATTCGCAGGGAACCTGCTTTATTAATAGCGTGCGCGCTGCCCTGCACGCCATGGACCAGACGGGCAGAGATCGCCATGCCCGTCACACCGATAGCAGTGGACAGCAAAACGATAAGCGCCAGTTGATTGACCAGCGTAAGCGGGGTAAAAAGACGTTTAAACATCGACAGTCTGGCTCCTGACCTGGGATGCAATCCGGGAGTGCGGCTTATTCTGGGAGATCAACCGGAGTATACATATACTCAAAAAGGATTACTCCTTAATTGCCAGTAGTGGCAGAGCAAAGGTGTAAAGAGGTAATCCCTGCCTGAGTAACGTGAAAAATCACAGTTTTTTGAGTGATTAGACCTACTCACTAAGGGTAATGCCCATTTTTTGCCTAAAAATATGTTCTCTTTTCCTTTGATTTATATCAACTTACCCCGGCTGGTAAACCCTAATGTGGCGGCAACTAACTCCATCATTCGAGGTTTATATGAGTCACACTTCCGCATCGGAAAAGGATAAAGGCGCGGTCATCACTGACTGGCGCCCTGAAGACCCAGCTTTCTGGCAGTCTCGTGGCCATCGTGTTGCCAGTCGCAACCTGTGGATTTCGGTTCCCTGCCTGCTGCTCGCGTTTTGCGTCTGGATGTTGTTCAGCGCAGTTGCTGTAAACCTCAATAAAGTCGGTTTCAACTTCACTACCGATCAGCTGTTTATGCTGACGGCGCTGCCTGCGCTGTCCGGCGCACTGCTTCGTGTGCCTTACGCATTTATGGTGCCAGTGTTTGGTGGCCGTCGCTGGACCGCGTTCAGCACCGGGATCATGATTATTCCGTGCGTGTGGCTCGGCTTTGCGGTGCAGGATACCTCCACGCCGTTTAGCGTGTTCATGATCATCGCGCTGCTGTGCGGTTTCGCCGGGGCAAACTTTGCTTCAAGTATGGCGAACATTAGCTTCTTCTTCCCGAAAGTGAAGCAGGGCGGGGCACTGGGTCTGAACGGCGGTTTGGGTAACATGGGCGTGAGCGTGATGCAGCTGGTAGCTCCGCTGGTTATCTCCGTATCCGTATTCGCGATGTTTGGCGGCAGCGGTGTGGCGCAGCCAGATGGTTCTTCGCTGTTCCTCGAGAACGCCGCGTGGATTTGGGTTCCGTTCCTGATTATCTTCACCCTTGCGGCGTGGTTCTTCATGAACGACCTGGCGGCGTCGAAAGCTTCTCTGAAAGAGCAGCTGCCAGTTCTGAAACGTGGTCACCTGTGGATCATGGCGGTACTGTATCTGGCAACCTTCGGCTCGTTCATCGGCTTCTCTGCTGGTTTTGCGATGCTGTCGAAAACCCAGTTCCCGGATGTGCAGATCCTGCACTTCGCGTTCTTCGGTCCGTTTATTGGTGCGCTGGCACGTTCATTGGGTGGCGGCATTTCTGACCGTCTGGGCGGAACGCGCGTCACGCTGATTAACTTCATCGCGATGGCCATCTTCTCTGCGCTGCTGTTCCTGACCCTGCCAACCAACGGCCAGGGCGGTAACTTCATCGCCTTCTTCGCGGTATTCATGGGCCTGTTCCTGACGGCCGGTCTGGGGAGTGCATCCACCTTCCAGATGATCTCCGTTATTTTCCGTAAGCTGACCATGGATAAAGTGAAGGCTGAAGGCGGTACTGAAGAGCACGCGCTGCGTGAAGCGGCGACCGACACGGCGGCGGCTCTGGGCTTCATCTCTGCAATCGGTGCGATTGGCGGCTTCTTCATTCCGAAATCTTTTGGTATTTCGCTGGAAATGACCGGTTCGCCAGCGGGCGCCATGAAAGTATTCCTCGTGTTCTACATCGCCTGTGTGTTAATCACCTGGGTGGTATACGGACGTAAAACAAAAAAATAAGCGTTACTTTTTGATTATCATGGCGCGAGAGATCGCGCCTTTTTTTTACCTGCATTTAGTTACAACATACTCACTGATTTTCCCATCTTATCGGCCTGCGCGTTTTGGCGCGTTAAAAGCGCGTGAGCAGGCTTCTACCCCTTAATACCTCGCCCGGATAAGACAAGGCGCACAACCTCAGTCTTTTCTTGTTTATGTGTTATAAAACAATGATTTAAAAAATAAAAATTACTAACACTTTGGTGGTATTTGTCGTTTTCCATTGAATTGCTAACAAAACCTGCCTTGATCGCCATCAATTCCCGCCTCCTTTCATAAGGTTACTTTCGCCGCAATTGTTGCAATGTCGATTTATCAGAGAGCCGAGAGGCTCCAAATCAGGAGAAACCCGATGAGCAAATTTCTGGACCGGTTTCGCTACTTCAAGCAGAAGGGCGAAACCTTTGCCGATGGGCACGGTCAGCTTATGGAAACTAACCGGGATTGGGAAGATGGATACCGCCAACGCTGGCAGCATGACAAAGTGGTGCGTTCTACCCACGGCGTAAACTGCACGGGTTCATGTAGCTGGAAGATTTACGTGAAAAACGGCCTGGTAACCTGGGAAACCCAGCAGACCGACTACCCGCGTACCCGTCCGGATATGCCTAACCACGAGCCGCGCGGCTGCCCACGTGGCGCCAGTTACTCCTGGTATCTCTACAGCGCTAACCGTTTGAAATATCCCCTGATGCGCAAACGCCTGATGAAAATGTGGCGCGAAGCGAAAGTTCAGCATCCGGATCCGGTAAATGCCTGGGCTTCCATTATTGAAGACTCAGACAAAGCGAAAAGCTTCAAACAGGCCCGTGGTCGCGGCGGCTTCGTGCGTTCTTCCTGGCAGGAAGTGAATGAGCTGATTGCGGCGTCGAACGTCTACACCATCAAAACCTACGGCCCTGACCGCGTGGCAGGTTTCTCGCCGATCCCGGCGATGTCGATGGTTTCTTACGCCGCAGGCGCGCGTTATCTGTCTCTGCTCGGCGGTACCTGCCTGAGCTTCTACGACTGGTACTGTGACTTGCCTCCTGCATCTCCGCAGACCTGGGGTGAGCAAACCGACGTGCCAGAATCGGCCGACTGGTATAACTCCTCGTACATCATCGCCTGGGGCTCTAACGTGCCGCAGACGCGTACCCCGGATGCTCACTTCTTTACCGAAGTGCGTTACAAAGGGACTAAGACTGTCGCAGTGACGCCGGACTACGCTGAAATCGCCAAACTGTGCGATCTGTGGCTGGCCCCGAAACAGGGTACCGATGCCGCAATGGCGCTGGCGATGGGCCACGTCATGCTGCGCGAATTCCACCTCGACAAACCGAGCCAGTACTTCACCGACTACGTGCGTCGTTATACCGACATGCCGATGCTGGTGGCGCTGGAAGAACGTGACGGTTATTACGCTGCGGGCCGTATGCTGCGCGCGTCAGACCTCGTTGACGGTCTGGGACAGGAACAGAATCCAGAATGGAAAACCGTTGCCTTCGACGACAACGGCGAAATGACCGTGCCGAACGGCTCAATCGGTTTCCGTTGGGGCGATAAAGGCAAGTGGAACCTCGAACAGCGCGACGGCAACAGCGGCGAAGAAGTTCAGCTGCGCCTGAGCATGCTCGGCAGCCACGACGATATCGCTGAAGTCGGCTTCCCGTATTTCGGCGGCGACGGCACCGAACATTTCACCAACGTAGAGCTGGAAAACATTCTGCTGCACAAACTGCCGGTGAAACGCGTGCAGATGGCAGACGGTTCCACTCAACTGGTGACCACCGTTTATGACCTGACCATGGCCAACTACGGCCTGGAACGTGGTCTGAACGATGAAAACTGTGCCAACAGCTACGATGACATCAAAGCGTATACCCCGGCATGGGCTGAGAAAATTACCGGCGTGTCCCGCGCACAGATCATCCGTACCGCGCGTGAATTTGCGGACAACGCCGATAAGACTCACGGTCGTTCGATGATCATCGTCGGCGCGGGCCTGAACCACTGGTATCACCTCGATATGAACTATCGTGGGATTATCAATATGCTGATTTTCTGTGGCTGTGTAGGCCAGAGCGGCGGCGGTTGGGCGCACTATGTGGGCCAGGAAAAACTGCGTCCGCAAACCGGCTGGACGCCGCTGGCGTTCGCGCTGGACTGGAACCGTCCTCCGCGTCACATGAACAGCACCTCTTATTTCTACAACCACTCCAGCCAGTGGCGTTATGAAACGCTGACCGCGCAGGAACTGCTGTCGCCGATGGCAGATAAATCCCGCTACACCGGGCATCTGGTTGACTTCAACGTGCGTGCTGAACGCATGGGCTGGCTGCCATCCGCGCCGCAGCTGGGCACTAACCCGCTGCACATTGCGGCTGACGCCGAGAAAGCCGGGATGTCAGCGGTGGATTACACCGTTAAATCCCTGAAAGACGGCTCGATGCACTTTGCGTCTGAGCGTCCGGACAACGGCAAAAACCACCCGCGTAACATGTTCATCTGGCGTTCTAACCTGCTGGGCTCCTCCGGTAAAGGCCACGAATACATGCTGAAGTACCTGCTGGGTACTGAGCACGGCATTCAGGGCAAAGATCTGGGCGTGCAGGGCGGAGTGAAGCCGGAAGAAGTGGAATGGGTGGATAACGGCCTCGACGGCAAACTGGATCTGGTGGTGACGCTGGACTTCCGTCTGTCGAGCACCTGTCTGTTCTCCGATATCGTGCTGCCGACCGCCACCTGGTATGAAAAAGACGACATGAATACCTCGGATATGCATCCGTTTATTCACCCGCTGTCTGCGGCTGTCGATCCGGCGTGGGAATCGAAAAGCGATTGGGATATCTATAAAGACATCGCCAAGAAATTCTCCGAAGTCTGCGTGGGTCATCTGGGTAAAGAAACTGACGTGGTGACGTTGCCAATCCAGCACGATTCCCCGGCCGAAATGGCGCAGGCGATGGACGTGAAGGACTGGAAGAAAGGCGAATGTGACCTGATCCCGGGCAAAACCGCACCGCACATCATGACCGTGGAACGCGACTACCCAGCCACCTGGGAACGCTTTACCTCAATCGGGCCGCTGCTGGAGAAAATCGGCAACGGCGGGAAAGGCATTGCCTGGAACACCGACAGCGAAGTCGAGCTGCTGCGTAAGCTGAACTACACCAAGGCCGAAGGCCCGGCAAAAGGCCAGCCGATGATCAACACGGCGATTGACGCCGCAGAGATGATCCTGACGCTGGCACCGGAAACCAACGGTCAGGTTGCAGTGAAAGCCTGGGCCGCGCTGAGTGAAATCACCGGTCGCGACCATACGCATCTGGCGCTGAATAAAGAAGATGAGAAAATTCGCTTCCGCGACATTCAGGCCCAGCCGCGCAAAATCATCTCCAGCCCGACCTGGTCTGGCCTTGAAGATGAGCACGTTTCTTATAACGCCGGTTATACCAACGTTCACGAGCTGATCCCGTGGCGTACGCTGTCCGGCCGTCAGCAGCTGTATCAGGATCACCAGTGGATGCGTGATTTCGGTGAAAGCCTGCTGGTGTACCGTCCACCGATTGACACCCGTTCGGTGAAAGCGGTGATGGGTCAGAAATCCAACGGCAACCCGGAGAAGGCGCTGAACTTCCTGACGCCGCACCAAAAATGGGGTATTCACTCAACCTACAGTGACAACTTGCTGATGCTGACATTGTCACGCGGCGGCCCGATTGTCTGGATGAGCGAAGCCGATGCCAAAGACCTCGGTATCGAAGATAACGACTGGATTGAAGTGTTCAACAGTAACGGTTCCCTGACGGCGCGAGCGGTCGTGAGCCAGCGCGTTCCGGCGGGGATGACCATGATGTATCACGCCCAGGAACGTATCGTGAACCTGCCAGGCTCGGAAATTACCGGCCAGCGCGGCGGCATTCACAACTCTGTGACCCGTATCAGCCCGAAACCGACCCATATGATTGGCGGTTACGCGCAACTGGCGTACGGCTTTAACTACTACGGCACCGTTGGCTCGAACCGTGATGAGTTCGTGGTCGTCCGCAAGATGAAGAACATTGACTGGTTAGACGGCGAAGGTAACGACCAGGTACAGGAGAGCGTAAAATGAAAATTCGTTCACAAGTCGGCATGGTGCTGAATCTCGACAAATGCATCGGCTGCCACACCTGCTCAGTCACCTGTAAAAACGTCTGGACCAGCCGCGAAGGCGTGGAGTACGCGTGGTTCAACAACGTGGAAACCAAGCCGGGCGTCGGCTTCCCTAACGACTGGGAAAACCAGGAGAAATGGAAGGGCGGCTGGATCCGTAAAATCAACGGCAAACTGGTGCCGCGCATGGGTAACAAAGCGCTG
>Ga0160433_100791_pt1 | contig 11384 bp, 10 predicted proteins | sample HID1972K_E0MG_FD_108235 | JGI IMG/M metagenome (GOLD analysis project Ga0160433, IMG submission 108235) | Enriched pill bug-associated microbial communities from UW Madison campus, WI, USA - HID1972K_E0 MG | ecosystem: Host-associated > Arthropoda: Insects > Digestive system > Unclassified ... | reverse complement strand
CGGCCGGCGAGATCACCACGCCGTGGCGGATCAGGCACAGCGCGTCTTCGCGCAGGATGCCCGACGGGATCAGGTGCAGGACGGTCTTCTTGCCATTGATGACCAGGGTGTGGCCGGCATTGTGGCCGCCCTGGAAACGCACCACGGCACCGATTTCCTCGGTAAGCAGATCGACGATCTTGCCCTTGCCTTCATCGCCCCACTGGGCACCAAGCACTACGACAGACTGACCCATGACGGGCTCCTCGAATTGTGCGGCCATCGGGGCCGCGGACGGTTGAACCGCGGCAAGGCCAGGCAACGCGGGATGGCGGCTCCAACGGGGAGCGGCCGGCGATGACAGGCCCGGACACGGAAAAAGCCGAACGGGAGGCCCGTCCGGCTTTTGTGCATTATCCGGGTTTCCAGAGCGCCCTGCCACCCCGCTCCGCGGGTGCGTTCATACGACCGTGTCGAACGGCCGCGAGGGCCCTGGCGGGCAATCGAAGGCCGCCTCGAAGCCCTTCGCCTGCGCGACCAGTGCAACCCGTACCTGCGGCGGCGGGTGGTCGTCCTCGGCCAGGCCTTCCCTGAGCTGGGCCGGCGCAGGATTGGCCGCATGCAGCCGCGCCGCCGCCTCGAAGAACCGCCGGTCATCGAACGCGTTCCCGGCCGCATGCGCTTCAGCGTGCCCGGCCCGGCGCGCGGCGCTCAGGCCCCTGAGATCGCAGGCGACCTCTTCCAGCACGCGGGGCACCTCCAGCCGTGCGCCGGCGACCTCGATGTCGCCGATGCGCTGGCCGATCTCCGCATTTCGCTGCGCCATGAGGGCCGCCCCCTGCGCACTGAGCTGTTCGACGTTGGCCAGCGCGTGTCCCAGCTCGTGTCCCAGCATCACGCCGAGCGTCGCCCATTCCGCCTCGGCGTTGCCTGCCGACGCGTCATGGAGAAGGTCCAGCAGGGCGGGCGAAGCGAACACCACGTTGCAGGCCAGGCTGTGGGCCATGAAGAACCGGTGCGCCGGCAGGGACACCGCCTCCCCCACCGCGCCGGCCGCCAGCCGATGGATGCCCGCCTGCTGGTGGATTCTTCGCAGCGCGTGGACATGTTCCAGGAAGGTCGCCGAGGCGGGCGGTCCGGCGTCCCATGCATCGGCCTGCCCACGGCCGTCGATGCGCAGCCGCGTCGCCGCCAGCACGGCGTCGATACGCTGCCTGTCGCCGTCCGGCAACGCCGAGGAGGCCACGTCCTGCCGGTACTGTTGCCGGATGCCTTCGAACATCCGGCGCGCGCGCTGCGCCGGCGCCTGGTCGAAGCCCTCCATGTACCAGGCGCTCAACGCGTCCTGGCCGAGGCGTTCATGGTCGAGCTGCCGCAGCAGCGCCCGCGGCGTGCCGTCATGCTCGATGAAGGGCTGCGCGTCGCGCGCTTCCTGGTAGAGCAGCCAGGCTTTCCAGTCCGCCACGTCATGCTCCGCCAGCAGCTGCTCGAGCGTCCTGCATCGCTCCAGGCCGGCATACAGCTGCTGCGCCGGATCCAGCCCGAGCGCGTTCCAGGCCTGCCGCCACGGAAACCCCGGAACCGCGGACTGCGCCGAGGCCAGATCCACTTTCTCCAGTTGCTCCGCCGCGGCCGCCAGCCGGGCTTCCATCCGCAGCAGGATCGGTGCGCGCGCTTCCGCTTCGCTGGATGACATCCCGGCATGCGTCAACAACGCTTTTACCTGCCGCAGGTACGCGATGACGCCCGGATCGTCCGGTGCAGCCGTGTAGACCGCGCGTTCGTGCTGCGGCAGGAGCGCCGCATCGGCATCCAGTTCACCGACCCCGAACAGGCTGCGGAACTCCATGATCGCATCGCGTCCTTCGCCGAGTCCGCTGCAGAGATGCGCTTCCACGTCGCTGCGCGTGGACAACGCGGCAATGGCGCCGGCCTGGGGAGCGAATGCCTGCCAGGAACGGCTTCGTGGATGCAAGGCGCTGGCCCAGATGCCGGCAAGCAGGCGGCCCGCCGGCGAAAGCGCTGGCAGGGACGGCAGCAGGGCCAGCCTGCGCGACAGCCGATCCTCCAGCGTGCGATCCAGTTCGCGGAGCCGGCTGGGTATCGTCCTCGCCGGTGGATGCGCCAGCTTCCAGAAGCCGTTCACGTAGGTATCGAAATCCACGCAAGGGTCGGCGTACCACGTGGAAAGCCACGCGCCGGCCAGATCCATCCAGCCGCCCTCGTTCCAGCCGCGTTCCGGCAGCGGCTCCAGCATCGCGGCGCGCGGCGGCGGGACGGTGAACGGGCGCAGCCCTGTCGGCGCGGCCTGGACCGGCGCTGCGTCGCGCAACGTGCCTGGTCGCCACGCACCGACCGTGCCGGGAGTGCTGCCGGGCGGCAGGTTGACCAGGCCGCTGAGCGTATCGCCTGCGCCAGCCGGCCCTGCTCCCCTGGCGCCCGCGGTTGGCGCGCCGATGGTGGCGGCCGTCGAGGCGAGGCCGCCGCCAACCACCATCACGCAGGTCGCCGCAGCCAGGAAACCGCGTGCATCCATCGATGCATTACCTACCCATCTGGCGCCCGGCACCTGGCGTGGAACACAAGGCACCTTTCCGGAAACGGGCCTGCCCGTGGTGGCGCGCCGGTGCTGATCGGTTCCCTGAACCCGGCGTTGGGCGATGGACCCGCCAATGTCGCCCTTTCCCATGCCGTCCTCTCTTTGTCCACCCAGGAAAGGTCGACATTAGAAGCGCGGCACCTGTCGCCCAAGAGTCCAACACGACGACATGCGACGCATCAGCCCTCGGCGGTCGGATCAGTGACGCAGCCACCACAACAGGCTCAGGCCTGCCAGCAGCACCAGTCCGCCAAAGCTGCGCAGCGCCTGGCTGGGCATGTCCAGCAGGTGCTCGGCCATGCGCTTCCACGCCAGCGGCGCGGCGAACAGCAACAGTCCCTCCAGCACGGCCATCAGGCACAGTGCCGCGAACAGGTCTTTCATCTACAGGCTCCAGAAAGCACGAGGCCCGGACATGCCGGGCCCCGTGGGATGACGCGGCGACTCAGCGGTCGCTCTTCAGGTACTGCAGGAACGGATCGTTCTTGTCCAGCACGATCACGCCATTGCCATCGGTCAGCGAGGCGCGGTATGCCTCCAGGCTGCGGGTGAACGCATAGAACGACGGATCGGTCGAGCCGGCGCGCCCGTAGATGCGGGTCGCTTCGGCATCGCCTTCACCGCGCACGCGCTGCGCATCGCGCTCGGCCTCGGCCACCAGCACCGTGGCCTCGCGATCGGCCTGGGCGCGGATGGTCAGCGACTGCTCCTCGCCTTCGGCGCGCAGCTTGGCCGCCTCCTGCTTGCGCTGCGCGCGCATGCGCTCGTACACATCGTTGATCACCTGACTGTCGGTCGGCAGGTCGATCTGCTTGATGCGCAGGTCGATGATCTGCATGCCCAGGCCCTGCACCGCTTCGTTGATCGCGGTCAGCTGGTCGGCGATCAGCTCGCTGCGGTCGCCCGATACCAGCTGGGTGAGCGAACGCGAGTTGATCTGGTTGCGCAGCGAGTCGGTGATGATCGGCGCCAGGCGTGCGTTGGCCACGCGCGGATCGCCGCCGGTGGCACGGAAGTAATCGCGCACGTCGGAGATGTAACCGATGGCGAAGAAGTCGACGCTGACGTCCTTCTGCTCGGCGGTGAAGTAACGCGCCGGCGCGGTGTCCAGCACCTGGAAGCGGCGGTCGAACACCCGTACCGATTCCACCAGCGGCAGCTTGAAGTGCAGGCCCGGCTTGATGTCCGCGCGCACCACCTTGCCCAGGTTCAGCACCATGCCGGTCTGGTCCTCGCGGACCACGTACACCGAACCCAACAGGCCGAACAGGATCACGATCACCAGGCCGATCCACAGGGAATTTCTCATTGGCTGCCCTCCTCACGGCCGCTCGGTCGCCCGCTCGGGCGGCCGGTCGGCCGGCCCGCATCGCGCGGCTGGGATGTCGTCGCGCCGGTCACCGCCGGCAGCACCACGTCCGGATTGCCCAGCGGAAGCTGCGCGGCACTGCCCGGACGCGAATCGCCGGGGACCGGCACGTACAGCAGCTGGCGGCCGTCGCCACCGATGATCTTGCGGTTCTCGGACAGCACCTGCTCCACGGTTTCCAGCCACAGGCGCTTGCGGGTGACGTCCGGCGCGCCCTTGTACTGTTCCTGCAGCAGGGTGAAGCGCTGTGCGTCGCCTTCGGCGCGGGCGACCATCGCCTGCTTGTAGCCCTCGGCGGTGGTGCGGGTACGCGCGGACTGGCCGCGGGCTTCCGGGACCACCTTGGCCGCGTAGGCCTGCGCCTCGTTGATCAGGCGTTCCTTGACCTGCTGCGCACCGTTGACCTCGTCGAAGGCCGGCTTCACTTCTTCCGGCGGACGCGCGTCGGGCAGGGTCAGGCCGGTCACGGTGACGCCGGTGCGGTAGGCACCCAGCAGCGTCTGCAGGCGGGTCTCCGCGGCGGTGGCCAGCGGTCCGCGGTTGTTGAGCACCGAGTTGAGGTCGGCGCGGCCGACTTCCTCGCGCACCGCACTCTGCGCCGACTGCTCCAGCACCTGGTTGGCATCGAAGGTACCGAACAGGTACAGGCGCGGATCGTCGACGCGGTACTGCACGTTCAACGAGACGTTGACGATGTTCTCGTCGCGGGTCAGGACCGGCACCTGGATCGAGAAGGTCTTGATCTCGGTGGCGTTGACCTTGGTCACCGATTCGATCGGCCACGGCAGCTTGAAGTTCGGACCGGGCTGCAGGATGCGCGAGAACTGGCCGAAGCGCAGGACCACGCCACGCTGTTGTTCGCCGATCAGCTGGAAGCTGGAGAACAGCAGCAGCAATACCAGCGCCACGACGATCCAGCGCACGATGCCGCCGTCGAACAGCTCCTTCAACGGACCGGGGAAACCGCCCCAGCCACCACCAAATCCGCCGCCGCGGGGCCTGGAAGGCCCCCGCCGGTTCTCGTCGGGACGGTTCTCGCCCCTGTTGCCGCCGGGTGTGTTCCAGGCCATGCACGCTCCATCTGAATTGGGCTGCGCCACGGGCCCTTCCCGTGACACCAGCCAGATACCGGTTGGGTGATTCTACAAGATGGGGCAGACCAGCAGGATTGGAAGGGGTAACGTGGGATTTCCTCCGTCAGCGAGCGTTCCGATGCCCCTTTCCGACACGTTCACCGCGTTCCGCATCCACCAGGACGAACAGGGCCACCGCAGCGGGCTGGAACAGCTGCGGCAGCAGGATCTGTCGCCAGGACAGGTACTGGTGCGGGCGCACTGGTCGTCGGTGAACTACAAGGACGCGCTGGCCGGCACCGGCAAGGGGCGCATCCTGCGCCGGTTCCCGCTGGTGGGCGGAATCGACGTCGCCGGGACCGTGGTGGCCTCCAGCGATCCGGCCTGGCGCGAGGGCGATGCGGTACTGGCAACCGGCTGCGGGCTTGGCGAAACCCGCGACGGCGGCTACAGCCAGTACGTGAGGCTGGAGTCCAGCGCGGTCATCGCCCAGCCCGCAGGGCTCACCCCGCGCGAAGCGATGGTCCTCGGCACCGCCGGCTTCACCGCGGCGTTGGCGCTGATGCGCCTGCACGACAACCGGCTGACGCCGGCGCATGGGCCGCTGGCCGTCACCGGGGCCAGCGGCGGCGTGGGCAGCCTGGCAGTGGACATCTTCAGCCGCGCCGGCCATCAGGTGCATGCGATCAGCGGCAAGGCCGCGCAGGCCGACTGGCTGCGTTCGCTCGGCGCCGCAGAGGTGCTGCCACGCGAGGCGCTGGGCGACACCGCGCCGCTGCAATCGGCGCGTTTCGGCGGCGGCCTGGACAATGCGGGCGGACCGATGCTGGCCAGCCTGCTGGCGCAGACCGTGCCTTGGGGCAGCGTGGTCAGTGCCGGGCTGGCCGCCGCCCCATCGCTGGACATGACAGTGATGCCGTTCATCCTGCGCGGCGTGTCGCTGCTCGGGGTGTCTTCGTCGAACGCGCCGCGCGAACTGCGCGAACAGGTGTGGGAACGGCTGGGCGGTGCATGGAAGCCGGCGCACCTGGAACGCATCTGCACGCGCGAAGTCGCGCTCGGCGACCTGCCCGGGGTGTTCGATGGCATGCTCGCCGGCGCTTCGCAGGGCCGTACGGTGGTGCGGATCGACTGAACGTCGCAGGCAGGCGACGGACGGTGCGCGGCGCGCTTCACCGCGGGCAGCACCGCGCACTACACTGCAGGCATCATCCGGGGAACACCATGGCACGCATCCTGATCGTCGATGATTCACCATCGCAGCTGTTGGGAATACAGCGCATCGTCGAGAAACTCGGCCACCAGATCCTGACCGCCACCGATGGCGCGGCGGGCGTGGAAACCGCGCGCGCCGAGCTGCCCGACCTGGTGCTGATGGACGTGGTGATGCCCAACCTCAACGGCTTCCAGGCCACCCGCACGCTGGCCCGCGATGCCGCCACGCGGCATATCCCGGTGATCCTGGTCACCACCAAGGACCAGGACACCGACCGCATGTGGGGCATGCGCCAGGGCGCCAAGGCCTACATCACCAAGCCGTTCTCCGAAGACGAGCTGTCCGAGGTGCTGGAACGCGTGTTCGCGCAGCCGACGGCCTGACGGCGGGCTGCGGCGGCGTGCATGGAAAGCCGGGCAGGGCCCGGCTCCAGGACGTCAGGCCTTTTCGCCGAAGGCCCTGGCCAGGTTGCGGTACGCCTCCTTCTTCGCCTCGTCGCTGGCCGCCGGCGCGACGATTTCCAGTTCGATGATCTGGTCGCCATCCGGACTGCCGGGCAGGCCGCGTCCACGCAGCCGCAGCTTGCGCCCGGCATCGGAATCGGCGGGAATCTTCAGTTCCACCGCGCCGCCCAGCGTGGGCACGCTGATGCTGGTGCCCAGCGCGGCCTGCCACGGCGTCACCGGCAGCGTATGCAGGATGTTGCGGCCGTCCACTTCGAACTGCGGATGCGCGGCGTACTCCACTTCCAGCAACAGGTTGCCGCCGCCGCTGCCCTGCCCGCCCAGGCGGATCACCTGTCCGGGACGGATGCCCTTGGGCACGCGCACGTCGAGCTGGCGGCCATTGACGGTGATGCGCAGCGAATCCCCGTTGTACGCAGCTTCCAGCGGCACCGACAGCCTGGCGCGGGTATCGCGGTTGGGTGCCTGCCCCGCCTGGCCGAAGCCGGGGCCCGGCCCACGCTGGCCGGCGCGCTGGCGCGCGAACAGGCTCTCGAAGAAATCGCTGAAGCCGCCGTTTGCGCCGGCGCCACCGCCGAACACCTCCTCGAAGTCGAAGCCGCCACCACCGCCATAGTTCGGCGGCACGTTGAACTCCTCGCCCGGGCGGTAGCCCTGCGCACGCAGCTGGTCGTAGGCCGCGCGTTTCTGCGGATCGCGCAGCGCTTCGTAGGCTTCGTTGACCGCCTTGAATTTTTCCTCGGCGCCGGCCTCCTTGCTGACGTCCGGGTGGTACCTGCGCGCCAGGCGGCGGTAGGCGGTCTTGATTTCCGCGTCGCCTGCGCCGGGCTCCACCCCGAGGGTGGCGTAGTAATCCTTGAACTCCATGCTGCTACCTCGATTCGATTCGCCCGCGCCAACGGCGCCGGCCTGGTGTCATTCTAGCGCCAGCGGTGGACCTGCCCGGCTGTTGTCCAGATATGTCATCGTGGGCATGCACGCGGGATTTTCAATGTCTTGACGTGGCCATTCCCCCCTCCATGCCTACCCTGCCATCCCCGAAGGAGCTCCCATGACCATCCACGTTGGCGACCCGATTCCCGAGGTCACCCTCAAGCACATCCGCGATGGCGTCGAAACACTGGATACCCAGGCGCTGTTCGACGGCCGCAGGGTGGTGCTGTTCGCGGTGCCGGGCGCGTTCACCCCGACCTGCTCGGCACGGCACCTGCCCGGCTTCGTCGAGCGCTTCGATGCATTCCGCAAGCGCGGCATCGATGTGTACTGCATGGCGGTCAACGATCCGTTCGTGATGAAGGCGTGGGCCGACAGCCAGCAGGTGCCCGACGGGCTGTTGATGCTGTCCGACGGCAATGGCGATTTCACCCGTGCGCTGGGCCTGGCGATGGATGCCAGCGCATCCGGCATGGGCCAGCGCTCGCGCCGGTTCGCGCTGTACGTGGACCACGGCACGGTGCGCGAGGCGTGGATCGAGGAGCCGGGCAAGTTCGAAGTGTCGTCCGCCGAGCATGTACTGGAGCAGCTTCCCGCCTGATCGGCGGTCAGCCGCTACCCGGGAGGTCCGGCAGGTACAGATCCACGTAATCGGTCACCGTCATCGCCGCCAGGACATCCGGATCCAGCGAGGCGGCCAGGATGCGCTGCTGCTGCACGGCCGGAAAGCGATGCGCAAGGTGCAGGCGGAATTTGTCCAGCAGCAGCGGAATGCCCTCCGCGCGCCGGCGCGCGTGGCCCAGCGGGTATTCCACCAGCACCTCCGGCAGTTCGCTGCCGTCGGCGAAGCGCACGGTCAGCCCATTGGCGATGCTGCGCTTCGCCGGGTCCAGGTAGTCGGCGCTGAGCCGTGGATCTTCATGGCAGGTGATCTTCGCGCGCAGCGCATCGATGCGCGGATCGGCGGCGACCTCGTCCTCGTAATCCCCCGCCACCAGCCGGCCATGCAGCAGCGCGATGGCGACCATGTACTGCACGCAGTGGTCGCGGTCGGCCGGATTGTGCAGCGGCCCGTGCTTGTCGATGATGCGGATGCAGGCCTGCTGGGTGCGGATCGCGACGTGCGCGATATCCTCCACGCCACGCCCCAGCGCGTGCAGCCGCTGATGCAGCGCGATCGCCGCCTCCACCGCGGTCTGCCCATGGAACTCGGCCGGATGGCTGATCTTGAACAGCACGTTCTCCATCACGTAGCTGCCCAGCGGACGTCCCAGCGTCAGCGGCTGGCCGCGCATGGACACATCCTGGAATCCCCAGGTCGGCGCGCTGAGCGCGCTCGGATAACCCATCTCGCCGGTGGCCGCCATCAGCGCCAGGCGCACGCCGCGACTGGTCGCATCGCCGGCCGCCCAGCTCTTGCGCGATCCGGTGTTGGGGGCATGCCGGTAGGTGCGCAGCGCCTGGCCGTCGACCCAGGCCAGCGACAGCGCGTTGAGCATGCGCTCGCGGTCCAGGCCGAGCAGCTGCGCCACCACCGCGGTGGTGGCGACCTTGACCAGCACCACGTGGTCCAGGCCGACCCGGTTGAAGGCATTCTCCAGCGCGAGCACGCCCTGGATCTCATGCGCCTTGATCATCGCCAGCAGCACGTCCTGCATGGCCGGCGCAGGGCGGTGCGCTGCGGAGGCATTGCGCCCGAGCCAATCGGCTACCGCCAGGATGCCACCGAGGTTGTCCGAAGGGTGTCCCCATTCGGCGGCCAGCCAGGTGTCGTTGAAATCCAGCCAGCGCACCATCGCGCCGAGATTGAAGGCAGCCTGGACCGGATCGAGCACGAAGCGGGTGCCGGGCACGCGTGCCCCGTTGGCCACGCTGATGCCTGGCACCAGCGGGCCGAGCAGCTTGCTGCAGGCGGGAAAGGACAACGCTTCCAGCCCGCAGCCAAGGGTATCGAGCAGGCAATGGTGGGCGGTGTGCAGCGCCAGCGGCGAGTCGACGCGCGCTTCGCGCACGTAATCCACGATCTCGACCAGCAGCGGATCCCAGGCTGGGCGCTGGTTGGATGGCACGTGGCTTTCGAACATCGTCGATCTCCTTCGTTCACCCCCACCGCGTGTTGCACGGCGAGCCGGGCATGGGCCCGGCTCCACGGGTTCATTCGGCCGGCACGCGCACCATGCCTTCCATCAGCACGCGGGCGCTGCGGCTCATGATGGCCCTGGACACTGTCCACTGCCCGTCAACGAGGCCGGCCTGCGCACCCACGCGCAACGTGCCCGACGGATGCCCGAAGGTCACCGCCTCGCGCTCGCCACCGCCGGCCGCACGGTTGATCAGCGTACCGGGGATCGCCGCCGCGGTACCGATCGCCACGGCCGCCGTCCCCATCATCGCGTGGTGCAGCTTGCCCATCGACAGCGCGCGTACATGCAGGTCGATGGCCGAGGCCGGGATCGCCTTGCCGCTGGAGGACACGTAGTCCTGCGCCGGCGCGACGAACGCCACCTTGGGCGTGTGCTGGCGGGTAGCGGCGTCTTCCAGTTCCTGGATCAGGCCCATGCGCACTGCGCCGTGTGCACGGATCTTCTCGAAGCGCTCGAGCGCGGCCTTGTCCTCGTTGATCGCCGGCTGCAGCTCGGTGCCGGTGTACCCCAGGTCGGCCGCGTTGAGGAAGATGGTCGGGATGCCGGCGCTGATCATCGTCACCTCGAAACTGCCCACGCCCGGCACTTCCAGCGTATCGACCAGGTTGCCGGTCGGGAACATCGCGCCGGCATCGCCGTCGTCGGAGGGATCGAGGAACTCAAGCCGGATCTCGGCGGCCGGGAAGGTCACGCCATCCAGTTCGAAATCGCCGATCTCCTGCACTTCGCCATCGCGCATCGGCACGTGGGCGATGATGGTCCTGCCGATGTTGGCCTGCCAGATGCGCACGGTGCACAGGCCATCGCGCGGCACCCGCGCCGGGTCGACCAGGCCGTTGGCGATGGCGAACGGACCGACCGCGGTGCTCAGGTTGCCGCAGTTGCCGCTCCAGTCCACGAACGCCGTATCGATCGACACCTGGCCGTACAGGTAATCGACATCGTGGTCCGGCACCGAGGCGGTGGAAATGATCACGCACTTGCTGGTGCTGGAGGTGGCACCGCCCATGCCGTCGGTGTGCTTGGCATAGGGATCGGGCGAACCGATCACGCGCATCAGCAGCGCGTCGCGCGCCGGGCCGGGCACCTGTGCCGCGGCGGGCAGGTCCTGCAGGCGGAAGAACACGCCCTTGCTGGTGCCACCGCGCATGTAGGTGGCGGGAATGCGGAGTTGCGGAAGAAAGGCCATGGAACGATTCCTTGCAATGGAAGACGGCCCGTTGCCGGGCCGTCGTGGGGATTACGCTGCCTGCGACGATTCCAGGAAATCCTGGGCGAAGCGCTGCAGCACGCCGCCGGCTTCGTAGATCGCCACTTCCTCGTCGCTGTCCAGGCGACAGGTCACCGGCACTTCCACGCGTTCGCCGTCGTGGCGATGGATGACCAGCGCCAGGTCGGCACGTGGCTTGCGCTCGCCGACGACATCGAAGGTCTCGGTGCCGTCGATGCCCAGGGTCAGGCGGGTGGTGCCTGGCTTGAACTCCAGCGGCAGCACGCCCATGCCGATCAGGTTGGTACGGTGGATACGCTCGAAGCCTTCGGCAACGATCGCCTCCACGCCCGCCAGGCGCACGCCCTTGGCCGCCCAGTCACGCGAGCTGCCCTGG